>Ga0209491_10001899_pt1 | contig 39035 bp, 32 predicted proteins | sample BON02_FD_187213 | JGI IMG/M metagenome (GOLD analysis project Ga0209491, IMG submission 187213) | Freshwater microbial communities from Lake Bonney liftoff mats and glacier meltwater in Antarctica - BON-02 (SPAdes) (version 2) | ecosystem: Environmental > Aquatic > Freshwater > Ice > Glacier... | reverse complement strand
CATCCGCGCTCTTGATTTCGCCTTCCACACTCTGACTCATCGCCAGGATCGCTTCCATGCGCTTTCCCATCTGCGGACGCTTGCGCATCCCTTCAATGAACTTCACTTCCAACTCGCTCAACTCCAGTTTTTTCTTTGCCATCCACAACTTAAAGCACCCTGACTCCCAAAAGTACACTGAGAATGATTCTCAATAAGGATGAGCCTTTCGTTTTCCCTATCACTCCACCTCACCCACTTTTAATCACACCCACCAGAAGGTCCTCGTCCAAATTCTTCTGGACAACACCGTTGAAAGTGCCGCCCTTAATGAATTCATTGGGTTCAACGACCAACTTGATCTGATCTCCTTTGCTGACCCCGGCAATGATCGCGCCCACGACGCCGTTTTCATCACCGAGATGATTCCCACCCCACGCGGCGAAAAGCTCGTCTTCGGGATCGACTCGCGCTGTGCCCAGCACCACCGACGGAAAAAGGTTTTCCGATGGATAAATATCCGGCTCCCAGTCGATTTCGGCGGCTAGTATCGATCCGCCTTGGATTGATAACCCGATGATTGAGGAGAACACACAAACCGCCCATTGGAATCTCATCCATCGCTACATCACCAATGCTTCGCAAATTGGCAATCAATATTTGCGATTACTTTTTCACGCCCGACAATACTAGGTCAACCGCGCGAACTCGCTAAGCGGCAGGTAACTCAACGTTTCCGGCGAGGGGAATACCAGCCCTTCAACGTCTGTATCAGCACTGGCAATACAAACCATTTAAGCATGATCAGCGTGAGCGCGGTGACTGGCAGCAGCTGTAAATAACGCGGCCACGCTGTCATGAACGGCGCGAGCAGCCATGCAAAGCTCTGGGACAAGGCCGTTACGCCCAGCCACACGGTAACAGCCATCTTCCATCGCGGTGGATTCACAATTTCTCCGGCGAGCGCGGCCCGGCCGCTCAGGTTTTGCAACTCCCTCACGACTGCGGGGCCCGTGGATTGTGCATCCATGCGAGCCATCCAATCTTTGAATACATCCGACGACGTAAAAACCCGTCGTGAAGCCAGCGAATCAAAGCGTGCAATAATCGTATATTCTCCACTCAGGTGCTGGTTTTCCGCTGGTCGCAGCATATGCATGCCAAGATTTCCAGGAAACGTCCAAGCGACATCCAAGAATTCACGCATGGCACGTTCGAAGTCCGCCTCACACCCCGGCTTAATGAACCGGGTCACGACCGCGGTGAGCGTGCGGTCCACACCCATCTACACACAGAAATTGCTCCAACTATCCTTATCGCTCTATGAGGTTAACTAATCCGGACAAAAACAGCAATTCCGCAACGACGGTAAAATTCGCTCATCCGTCCCTACGAAATATCACGAGAAAAGTGAGCCGAGAGACTTCGGATCACCGAGCCCGGTATCATCCCCTACGGCTGCCAGACTACGCGAAATCGCTCGCCAGTGTCAGCTGAGATAATCTCGATATCACTTTCCGTCCACCGGGCACGCACCGAACCAGAAACCAGAGCATCGACGGACATCGGCGCTCTCTGAATGTAGCTAAGAGTCTCCACAAGCGTGATCCATCCCGCCAGTCGCAAGGGCACTGATTCTCTGGAGCCCCTCCAACCAGAACCCGCCATCGGTCCTGTCGCGCTCCAGCGATGATCAGATCCAGTCAGTGTGAGGAGCCGCTGTTGTTTCTCTACGGCAAGTATCATCCCACCTTGATCGTCCTCTCCAAACTCAATATCTGCACTCACCGAGGACGAGCCATGTGTCCAATTCACTAATCCCCGCTTGGTAATCGATAGCGTTGAAATGGGCACGTCCCGAGGGCTTGCGCAGCCATTGAATAGCGCCGCTAGCGCCAGTGCGATGCAGAAGCGCATCATATAGCGTCCCGGGTCCGGGCGGGCTCTAGTAAGAGACGTGGAGACACGGGAATAAAACGCTGCGCTGACACGATTGCACGGAAAATCCATAGCCTCCAACGGATCGAAAATGATTTCCCGAGATTTCCCGCAAGCACTGCATTGACTGCCGGAACAACGTCGAAGAATTCCTGAGGATTCATCAAGGTCTCGATAAACTCCCGCCGATACCATGCTTCAACGAATCCGAGATAGAGGCCCATCACCGACCGAATCACCGTGCTGTAGTCGCGAAATTCCGCCGCGGCCCGATGCGGTGATGTAAGTGCGGTGTCCAGCGCATCCGCCGCGCGTTCGCCTCCTAGCAGAGCCAAAAACACCCCACTGCTGAAAATGGGATCGATGAACCCGGCGGCATCACCAGCAAGCATCCAGCGATCCCCGCAGAGCTTCGTGTTATGATACGAGTAGTCACCACTGGCGTGGACATCGCTGACCAAGTGTGCCGACTGCATCCGATCAAACATCGCTGGCAATGCGGCGATGGCATTGGCCAATACCTGCCCGGGCCGCAGGTTCATCTCCTTGAACTTCGCAGTGTCCATGACCACGCCAACGCTGGTTTTTGTTCTACTCAGGGGGATAAGCCAAAACCAATAGTCATCCGCACGGACCATCCGGGTGAGCGTACCGTCGATTCCTTCGGGCATCTCAACGCCTTCGTAGTGCGCATAGATGGCAAATTTCTTCAGCTTTGGATACACCCGCTTGAGGTTCAACTGGGATCCGATCAGCGTGTTGCGCCCGCTGCAATCCAGCACATATTTCGCATGGATCGAGCGGCCCTCGGCGGAATCGCTGTTTCGAGTATTGACGGTCACACCAGCGGCGCAAAAATCCACGGCCTCGACCGAGGTAGATTCACACACTTCTGCTCCCGCCTCCGCTGCATGATCGAGGAGGATTTTATCGAATCGACTGCGTTCGACCTGAAATGCCGTTTCGCGTTTGGGCTGGAATCCATTCTTAAAATAGAACCGGACTTCCTGGTCTCCGGTGCCGCTTGCAATCTCGGCGCCATGCTTTGGCATGAACCCTGCCGCTTCAAGCTTCGGCATCACGCCAAGCCGCTCGAGCACGGACATGCTGAATGGCAGTAACGACTCACCGATATGGAAGCGCGGAAACTTTTCGCGCTCGAGCACAATAACTCGGCGGCCGTGCTGTGCGAGGAGCGTCGCTGCGGTGGATCCGGCTGGCCCGCCCCCGATCACAGCTACGTCATACGAGATCATGCGGCAAAGGCTTGTTCATCGGAGCGAGTTACGCAACCACAAAGGAGGCGTGAGATCGCCTCCGAACAAAACCTTGAAACTCACGCTCCAGCAGGTTTTTCGAGGTGTCCCCCAAATTGATAGCGCATCGCTGAGCAGACCTTCTCTGCCATCGTATGCTCTTTGCGTGATCGGAAACGAGCGTAGAGGGCTGCAGTGAGAACTTCACAATTCACCGACTCCTCGATTCCCGCCATGATGGTCCAGCGTCCTTCGCCGGAATCGGACACCCGGCCTGAAAATTTTTCCAATTTCGGGTCTTCGGCAAACGATGCCGCTGCCAGATCAAGCAACCACGCACTAACCACGCTGCCCCGTCGCCACACTTCGGAGACGTCCGCAAGGTTGATATCGTAGTCGAGATCATGGTGCATCGCAGGTGCAGTCTCGGCGTCCGCCGTCGTCTGACGCTTGCTGATGTTCGCATTGGCAAGGATATCAAACCCTTCCCCAAACGCTGCCATGAGGCCGTATTCGATTCCGTTGTGCACCATCTTCACGAAGTGACCCGCTCCGGAAGCCCCGCAATGCAGGTATCCCAGCTCGGAAGTTCCACCCAGTTTCTCGCGTCCTGGAGTTGTAGGAATATCGCCCTTGCCGGGAGCGAGCGTCTTAAAAACGGGCTCCATCCGTTCGACCGCCTCGGTATCGCCACCGATCATCATGCAATATCCGCGCTCAAGTCCCCACACGCCTCCGCTGGTGCCGACATCAAGGTAGTGCAATCCTTTTGGACGCAATGCTTCCGAGCGGCGGCGGTCGTCACGGAAATAAGAATTCCCACCGTCGATAATAGTATCCCCCGGCTGAAGTAACGCTGCCAACTGATCGACGATTTTGTCGGTGATTGCAGCAGGAATCATGACCCATGCATTTCGTGGCGCTTCCAGCCTCGAGACAAATTCTTCGAGCGATGCAGCGCCCGTCGCACCTTCAGCGACAAGTTCTGCGACCACGTCCGGGTTGGTGTCAAATACGACACACTGGTGTCCATTGCGCAGGAGGCGCCGAACCATATTGGCACCCATTCTTCCGAGTCCGATCATTCCAAGTTGCATAGTGTGCTTCTCCAAGGTTGAGGTTTGATCTGAGGATGTTCACATCCGGGCTTCTCTTCAAGGACATTCGGCGATTACGGCCGTGACAATCCTGCTACATCGCGGCTGCTGCTATCAGCGCCAGCGGTTAATTTCCTGCACTTTAGTTTCCAGCTCCAAATGCTGCCGTCGGCGTTCGCGCCACAAGACAATGCAGCAGGCGACTAAAAATATCGCCCCGATAAGCATCCATGGAATATCGAAAACCTTAGCATGCTCCGAGTCGAAAATGAACGGTGGTGATGGCATGGTCGCCCGCCCATTGGAGTCCAATCCGATAATGCCCAGTGTGATTCTTTGCCCAGGCCTGAGACCGCGGATTTCGAGTGAAGTTTCCTTTTCGCCAACCGCCATGGTTGCATTCTTTATTGGCTCCCAAACGATTTTCATTTCTCCCGTAGACGTAAAATCAATGCGTCGCTCAAGCGCATGATATCGCACCACTTCAGGGGCTGGATTATCCCATTGGACGTGAATTTCTTGCTTCGAACGATACGTCATTCGGATCTCCTCCACAGGAGGAAATACAATCTCCGTTTGCGGTCCCTGCGTGGTGGCGCCCAAGATTAACTTACCTTCGGATACCGATGCCGGCAGCCGAATGACTGGTCCAGACGCCATGCGAGGGTCGGGTTCCACGACGGCACTTACCGACCATGAAACGGGAGATCCATCGCCATCAGAAATCTTGATCCCGCCTTCAAAAGTCTGCGCTTCAGCACTTGTGAAGGTAAGTTCAAACGTTCGCGTCTCGCCGGATGCCAGCGGTTCGCCCGTGATCGATGGCGCGACGGAGATTTCCTCCGGGAAGACACCACGGAGCGCGGCGTCCGCACCTCCCGAGTTACGCACCGAGATAGTTGCCCGCGTGGAACGCCCCTGCACCACAGAACCGAAATCCACCAGCGCCTCAGCGCCCGCAATCTCCAGTAACGCGGGAGCGGCGAACATTCTGAATGGAAGAGAAATATCGACTCCAGCGCTGACGACCGTGATCGCCCCCGAGAGCGGACCAAGAAACCCCGGCTCCGAGCGCAGAATAACCCCGACTTCCTCTTGTCCTCCGATCCGAACTTCCCGGTTGCCGCCGAGTTCCGGTGGCGCATTGACATCCACATTTTTCACCTCGTTGGTTCGGTTTTTCAGCCGCAATTCCGCCACGCGCCGCCGGCCGTCCTCATCGATTCGAAACTCCAGGGATCCTGCCACGGCCTCAATCGGAGCAAATGCCTCACCCGACAAACTCAACTTGCGGGAACTCGCATGGGAAAAGTTCGCTGCTCCATTGAACACACCGGCAACCTTCGGGGAAAAAGTCAAGGCCACTTCGACTGCCTCGCCCGCGCCAATGACATACGATCCATCCCCGTCCGTGAAGACCCATGGCTCTGGCAGATCCACTTGCCCGCGGACGACCCCGCCACCGTCATTTCGCAATACGACCACTTTCGTGCGGGTCTTGCCCGCCGCAACCGATTCGAACTCCATCGCGGTCGGCGCTTCAAAGCGGGAGGGTTTATCAACCACGCGGATGATCACTTCGGCAGGCGTTGAGACACCGGAACCCGGGACCTGCACCGCGTAACGAAACCGGTCGATCCCAGCTCCTAGGGCAGCATCATGACGGTAGAGCACCGTTGCCGAGTGACGATCATCAAGTTTCACTTCGGAAAGCTTTCCCATCGCAGGGTTTGAGCGAATGAGGAAGGAAAGCTGCTGGCCAGAGCGACTCACTCCGCGCAACGGGATTTCCACGGTGCCGCCTGATTGGACCTGCGTCGTCTGCGCCAAAGGTTGTGGAGGGGGCGAACTCGGCAGGCTGATGTCTGCGGTGGCAAGGTGGATGCATCCGAAAATCGCGAGGGTACACGACGCGGCCGCCGCTGAGAATCGGGTCGATCCATCAAACCTTAGTGGGAATGTCGTTGAAATACGTCGTTTGAACAAGTAGTTCGATAGTGAACACGGCTTACGCCCTGATTCAAGACTGATGCGATATTTTCCCTCCTCAAGCCGAGTAACTCATACGCTTGCAGCAGGCTTGATTGCCCTCTGCTGCTCAAACTCTGCCCTCGCACAAACGTCCCAACCGCCCAAAAAACAAAAGCCCGCTGCGGACCTGATAAAAAAGCAGGCGAGACCGCGCGTGGTCCCGCGGGTGCTGGACAGAGCGACCCCGGCGGCTACGCGGATACTGGTTAAACTCGGAGATCAACGCGCCCTCCTGCTCGTGGAAAACGAAATCGCCATCGACACTCCCATCTCCTCCGGGAAGCGCGCGGGCATGACTCCAAAAGGAGACTTTGTTGTCGTCCAAAAAAATAATGATCACCGGTCGAATATCTACGGAAATTATGTGAATGGATCAGGCCAAGTCGTCCGGGGAGGAGTCAGCACACGGATCGACTCAGCGCCGAGCGGCACCGTTTTTCGCGGTGCGCCGATGAAATACTTCCTGCGCATTGGTAAGACGCTGGATGATTATTCCGCAATCGGTCTGCACGTCGGTCACCTCCCGGGATATCCGGCAAGCCACGGTTGCATTCGCCTGCCCGACGATATTGCACCTTTGATCTATGATCGCGTTCAACGCGGGACGCCGGTGACGATTCAGGACTAGAAGCGCAACCACGTCCTCCGTCAGTCAGCAAACCCAAGCTTTGCTTGAATCGTAAATTTTGCTATACCCCTTGTTATGTTGGAACCAGACCCAAAAGAGTTGTTCATCGGGTCCCTCGGCGAGCGAAACATTGAGTCTCCGCTCGAGCCGTTTTTCCGTGAATGTGGGACCGCACACGCATTCTACAACGATGATAACCGGGTGCTTGTTGACCATACCCTCGAAGGCGTTCAAACCCGTTTCGATAGCGGAGCCGGACTGCCGTGCTTCGAGGTTGCGGGACCACGCCGTAAAATATTTTTCAACCCTGCCGAAACAGTCTGTGCCATCGTCACCTGCGGAGGTATCTGCCCAGGCCTCAATGATGTCATTCGCGCCATTGTCTTGCAATCGCACCACCGCTACGGCGTACGCCGCATCCTCGGGATTCAATACGGATATGAAGGACTCAACACCGACTACGGCCACCGGGTATTAACTCTCACGCCTGATGCAGTATCCAGCATCCATCGCTTTGGGGGCACAGATCTGGGAACCTCGCGCGGCCCGCAGGATCCGGTGCCTATGGTTGACCGATTGCAGGAACTCGGTGTGAATATTTTATATGTGATCGGCGGCGATGGTGGTCAGCGCGGAGCAAAGGCAATCAATGACGAGGCCCAAAAACGTGGATTGAAACTCGCCGTGGTCGGAGTTCCAAAGACGATCGACAACGACATGATTTTCATGGACAAAAGTTTTGGCTACGAAACTGCGTGTGCTGCCGCGGTGGAGGCTATTCACGCTGCCCATACTGAAGCGCGAAGCTCTAGGAATGGAGTCGGGCTTGTAAAACTGATGGGGCGTCATTCTGGATTCATTGCGGCATCGGCTGCGATCGCCAGTGGCGAAGTAAACTGCGTCCTGATTCCGGAAATCCCGTTTACACTCGAGGGCGATCACGGCTTCCTCGACTACCTCCGCCGCCGTATTCAGGAGCGAGGGCACGCAGTCGTCATCGTCGCCGAGGGGGCCGGGCAGAATCTTTTGAGGGAATCGAGTGCCCATGATGCCTCGGGAAACGAAAAACTTCAGGATATCGGAATCTATCTCAAGAACCGGATCACCGAGTATTTCAAGACATGCCTCACCGAGCTGAATCTGAAATATATCGACCCCAGCTACATCATCCGCAGTGTTCCCGCGTGTCCGCAGGATCGAATTTATTGTATGCGCCTGGCCCAGAATGCGGTGCACGCAGGGATGGCAGGAAAAACAGGCCTTGTCGTGGCGCGCTGGCATAGCGCTTACATCCACCTACCCATTGGCATTGCAACATCGGCGCGTCGCCAAGTCGATCCCGGCAAGGAGGTTTGGCTTTCTGTGCTTGAATCAACTGGGCAACCTGCACGATTCGGCTGAGGCAACCGATCCGAACGATCTCCTCGCAACAATCCCGTCGGCTCGATCTATCGCTGTATTGCAAAATCCTCCAGAATCCTGGTCGGATGTATTTGTCCCGAACAGAAAGTAATCGCGTCAGGAGGCTGGAAATTCTTCGGTCCCCGCGCTAGCTTACCCGTTCGAACTATGCCGAGCGTATTTATTAAGACCTACGGATGCCAGATGAACGAGCGCGACAGCGATCAAGTGTCGCGCATGTTGGAGGCCCGTGGTTACCGCATGACTCGCGCCGAGTCGGACGCGGATGTCATCCTCCTCAATACCTGCAGCGTCCGCGATATGGCCGAGCAGAAGGCCATCGGAAAAATGGGGATATTAAAAAAACTCCGTCGTCACCGCCCTCATCTGGTGCTCGGTTATCTCGGCTGCATGGCCCAGAGCCGCGGCGCGGAATTGCTGAGCACATCCCCGCATGTCGATCTCGTGGTTGGCACCCAAAAATTCCACCGCGTCGCAGACTACATTGATGATTTACTGCGGCAGCGCATGGATACTCTAATGGACGACCAACGGCGCGCCATTGTGGATGTCGATGAAGAGGAAGGGTCCCAGAATACGATCCGCGAACATACCCTCAGGGATCGTCAAGCGACTGCCTTCGTATCCATTATGCAGGGCTGCAATATGCACTGCACGTTCTGCATTGTCCCCAGCACACGTGGCGCAGAGCGATCCAGACCGATGTCCGAAATCGTCGAGGAAGTTCAAGGGTTGGTTGCTCGTGGCGTCAAAGAGGTCACGTTGCTCGGACAAATCGTGAATCTTTATGGCCGGCATGAATTTGAAAAACGCGACGGATTAAGTCCCTTCGTCCAGCTACTGGAGGCTGTGAATGACGTCGACGGGCTCGAACGCCTTCGGTTCACATCCCCACACCCGATTGGATTCCGTGATGATTTGGTCTCAGCGTTTAACCGCTTGCCCAAACTCGTGGAGCACGTGCATCTGCCGCTGCAGTCCGGATCGAACCGACTCCTTAAGCGCATGCACCGAGGCTACACCCGGGAAAAATACCTCGAACTCGTATCGCATCTCCGTAGCGCCCGGCCCGGCATTGCAATCACAACGGACGTGATCGTCGGATTTCCCGGTGAGACTGAAGAAGACTATGCGCTAACCCGGGACATGGTCTCGGAGGCGGACTTCGACAATGCATTTATCTTTCGCTACTCGCAGCGGCGCGACACGCCGGCCGCGGACATGGACGGACAGCTGTCTGAAGAGGTCAAAGAGGCAAGAAATCAGGACCTGCTTGCTGCGATAAATTTGAACGTGAATCGAAAACTCCGCGCGTGCGTCGGCACCCGGATGGAAATCCTCTGCGAGGGACCGAGCCGTTCAAATCCGGAGCGCTATGCCGGACGCACCCGAACAAATAAGATCGTCGTTTTTCCTGGCGATCCTCGTCATGCGGGCGAGTTGCTCGAACTACAGATTGTCGATTCCTCGGCCACCACACTTTATGGGGATCCCGTGATCCACGAATGAACGGGACGGCCCCTCCCAGTGTGTCGATCTTGGATGCCCCTGACTTCAATCTGCCTCTCACCCTAACCAGTGGCCAAGTTTTCCACTGGTCCGAAGTCGCGGGTTACTGGGAAGGACTCGTCGGCGACAAATATTGCGCCGTACGGCAGGACGGGCAGCACTTGGTTTTCCGAGGGTCGCTGTCTGCGGCGGAAGTGGCTAATTACTTCGCGCTCGACCATGCGATGGATGAAATTTCGGCGAGTTTTCCAGATGATGCATTCAGTCAGGCTGCACTTCGCGCATGCACCGGGCTCCGCGTGATCCGTCAACCCGAGTGGGAATGCCTGGCGACGTTCATCACCAGCGCGATGAAGCAGGTCGCCCACATCCGCCAGATGTCATTAGCGATTCGCAGCCGATTTGGAATGCCAGTAAGCCAATCAGCAATCAACGCCTACCCATCCCCGGCGCGACTCGCTCTCACCGATGAGGCGGCATTGCGTGAATGCAGTCTCGGTTTTCGCGCGAAGAACCTTCTCGGTGCGGCCCGCAGTATTGACGACGGGACTATTGACCTGCTTGCCCTGCGATCCATGAAAACTGCCGACGCGCGGACCGCGCTGTGTTCACTTCCCGGCGTCGGAGTGAAAGTGGCAAACTGCGTGCTCCTGTTTGCCTATGAGCGTTTGGACGCGGTGCCCGTCGATGTTTGGATCAACCGGATCATGCGCGCGATGCGAGGGGGCAGACCTGCGACAGCTGCTCAATTGCAGCGTTACTCGGAGCGCCACCTCGGGCCATATGCAGGCTACGTGCAGCAATATCTCTTCCATCACGCCCGCGTTTCAAAGACGCTGCCGCAGCGATGAGCGAATTTACCATAATCACACGCCAGCGAGAACGCCGTCGCACGCTCATCGCGTTCATCGCGTCTGTGATTATTCATTTATTATTGCTGCTCATCGCAATTCTGATTTTTGCGCTGAATCCGGAGCTTTTCGACCGCCCGGAACCCACGCCGGACGATGATGAGCCGATTGAGTTCACGATTGTTCCTCCCCCTGAACTTGAGCCCGAACAACGTCTCTTTGTGGATAGTTCGCAGACTGAGGCGAGTGCCGCTCCGCCGCCGGATCCGAAGTTTGAGTCCGATCAGGATTCAGTCGCAGCCTCAGAGCGTCCTCCCATGGATGAAACCCCGGTCCCTACCACCAACGGCGAAGAGGAGAGCTCATTTCGACTGCGCGATCAAACCCTGACACTTGGACCCGCCCCACAACCACAGCCCGCGCAGCCGGAGATCCCAGAGCAGCGGGCAGAAATTTCTCCTGAAATGCTTTCCAGCGAACCGCTTCCGACGCCCGAGCCAGTTGAGGCACCGCCACAGGAACCCGCTCCGGAGAAAAAGCCGGATCTACAAATGCCCGAGCAGTCGGATCTCGACCTCCTGGATCCAGAGGAACAGCCGTCGCCCACACCGGAACCCACACCGACTCCGACCCCGCGAGAGACACCAGAGCCTGAGGTGCGGCGGGCAGAGGCAGCCACCCGGCCATCATCGCCGATTGCACCGGGATATCAGCCGCAATCACGCACGACGCGCCTCACCGGAGGAATCAGCAACAAGGGGAAATCCTCCGTCGCCGCAGAGGCCACCCCACTCGGCAAATACCGCAAAATGCTCTCCGATGCAATCGGGTCCCGATGGTATTATTACGTCGCCGACTTGATAGATCTGGTGAACATCGGGACGGTGGAACTTCGATTTGTCGTGCGATCAGACGGCACTGTGGAAGGGGTGCGGGTATTAAAAAATTCTTCCAATGAAAGCCTCGCCAGTGTCAGCGTGCGGGCAGTAATCGAGGCCGAGATCCCGCCAATCCCCCCCGAGGTGGTGCAGGAGCTGGAAGACGGCCGTTTGGAAATAGATTATTCATTTACAATCGTAGGGCGGTGACGAAAATCAAACCTGCTGGCGACTATCCCACAGGAACCACCGCCACAGTCACGGTGAGAGAAACGAACGCGTTCAGCGGCCCCTTCCAAGACCCGGAAACAGGAGCCGCCTTGCCGGGCTCGCGAGCAACAGCCACCGAAACATGATCCACTCCCGCGAGTTTGTTATTCGTGGGATCAAATCCCCTCCAGCCTGCGCCAGGAATATAGATCTCGGTCCACGCGTGCGTTGCCCCGTGTTGTTCCTGATTCGTCGGCGTTTGGAGGTATCCGCTCACGAAGCGCGCACCGAATCCCCAATGGCGCGCCGCCTCCATCATGAGCGTCGCAAAATCCCGGCACGAGCCACTTCCGGAGGCCAAAGTAGCAGCCGGGCTTTGCACCCCCTGCTCTTCCCGGCGTTGGTAAACAAACGTCTCGGAGATTGCCCGATTGAGTTTCATCAGCAGATCAAACGTCCCGACCAACTGGCCGGGTTTGTAAAACTGGATCAGCCAATCGCCCACGACCGCACTATCCTGCGGATACGACGAGAGCCGATAGGGAATCAACTCCGGTCGCTCATCGGTGCCATAGCGGAATGGATACGAGACAGCAGTCGGATCGATGATGAAATCCAGCGGATTGTGGTCGTAGTGCTGTACGACGACATCGCTGAAAATATGAAGGAGCGGTGAAGGCTGTGAAAAATGGGCGACGGCAATGGAGTTCCCATAGGTGTCCCGAAGCCACCGGATCCTGGCACTCGGCTGCATGCGCAACCGCGAGCTTTCGATGTGGACATCATGCCCCTCGCGCGGCCGCACCATCACCCGATGAGGTCCGAACATGACAGGCTCCGAGTAGCAGTATTCCGTGGTGTGGGTGATTCGAATCCGTTTCATACATCCGCTCCGATTAGCAAAGCGACCATGAGGCTGGACCAGATCCGCTCCCTCGGGAAGCGCAACATTTTTCACTTTCAACAAAACCCAGCGTTGGCCGAAGCCACAGATCCGCGTTCGATATCTTGGCATGAGCAGAATTCATAAAGCCGGCATTTTAGCGGCAGGCCGCGGCACGCGCATGCGCGAACTGACCAATGATCTTCCGAAGCCGATGATCCCCGTCCGGGGACGTCCGATTTTAGACCATATCGTATCTGGTATTGGAGATGCAGGCATCACCAAGGCTTTGCTCATCGTGGGCTATCGGGAGGATGTGATGCGCAATTATTTCGGCGGTGGAGTAGGAGATGGAGTCGCAGTTTCCTATGCGCGACAAGTTGGTCAGGATGGCACCGGGCGGGGGGTTGCTCTGGCTAAAGCATTTGCCGGAGACGATGGATTTGTTTTGAGCTCCGGCGATATTTTGCTCGATCCGCGTAACTACCCGTTGCTCTGACAACCTGGAGACGAAGGAGCCATCATTTCCGTCAAAAACACCGGGGATGTCAGCAAGGGCGGCGCTGTCTTTCTGGACGAGACATTTAATCTCACGGACCTCCATGAAAAACCCACACCCGGTGAACCGACAAGCCCGTGGTATAATGCCGGTGTGTATATGTTCCGGCCGTCCATTTTCGATTTCACGGCACGCCTGGGAAAATCGGCACGTGGCGAGTATGAACTCACCGATGCAATTCGTAACCTTGCGCACAACGGACGCCGTGTGTGGGCGATTGAATTACTTGGCAATTGGGCGGATATACGCGATCCCGAAGTTCTCGCCGAAGTGAACGCATCGTGGTAGAAACAAAACCATGAGCACTGACCCCGAGCCCGAAAACCCCAAATGGGTTGTATTTTCCCCCGAAGAATTTGAAAAACGATGCGAGGCGTCGATGGAATTGCCAGAAAACTGGCTGGAAAAAAACTTTGAAGCGATCCCCGAGTTTCTATCCGAAATGGACGACGGCCTCATCGATGACTCCGAGTTGGAGGTGCTGTATTTCCTTGTCAGTCGTATTGTTGCAGCCTGCCTACCGAAAGGCTTGAAGCCCCCTTCCCTCACAGCCGACGAGCTTTGGAAGGAGTCGGGTGACCTATTGGCAGAGATCGAATCTTGGAATAAAAACGGCCTCCCTTTATCCGAAATTCCCGACGAGATCCGAACGCACTCGGTGCAGCCTGCGGCAATTGATTTCTCGCTAAGCATGCTGGTCGAGTTTGGTGATGATCAAGACTCCACCGTGCGTCCTGATTCGATTATCCCCATTGTCGGTCAGATTGAGGCCGTTTTGCGCCAGCTAAAAGCGCACTTGGCGTAGCACCGAAAGCCTCTCCCATGCCGGTCTTTCCACATTCCACTTCCGGCGACCTTCTCAACGCAGTGCTGGAGGAATTACCGGTTGGCGCGCAGATTCCGCCTCGCTTGTTTCCTGTTGTCGTGCCTTCCCTGCCCTTCGGTGACTGGCTTCAGCTCCGGATCGCCGAGCGTCGAGGGATATGTATGGGCATCGATTTTTTGATGCCGCAGGATTTTATTCGATGCGTTCCAGTGCCCTTGGCACCGAGCCGGGATAGTGCGTGGACAAAACGCCGATTGCTATGGCAGATGCTTCCGCTTGTCGCCGGGGCTACAAGCCATCTTGGTCTCAACCAATCTTCAACCAGGGACCGGTTTGCGGTGGCAAATTTGCTTGCGGATCAATTTGATCAATACGGACACTTTCGACCACAAATGATCCGACGTTGGGCCGAGCACAAGTCGTGCCTCCCACTGGAAGCGAGTGCTGAGGATCGCATGCAAGAATCCTGGCAGCGCAATCTCTGGGATCAATTGCAGGTGTCGATTTCAGAAGTTCACCCGGCCATCGAGCTTCTCCGTGTGCGACACGACACAAGCACCCTCAACACGCTACGTGATGCATTCCCCCGGTTACTTGTCCTCGGCACTGGCGCTCTGGATCCATTGCTCATCGAGGTCATTTCCGTGCTGCAACTTGCGGGATGCGACGTCTCCACACACATCCTCCTCCCGTCGCTGGGATATCTTGGAGAACTGCGTCAAATGCCGCCACCCGAACTTACTCAGGACCCTGAATCACTCGAACTCCGCTCCGGTCATCCGCTGGTACAGTCCATGGGGCGTCACGCGGTCGGGTCGTTCCTGCTCCTCGGCGAATTGGACGAACAATACACCCACTGGCCGGAAGTGGACGCGACACCACCGGACGAATCGTCGATCCTGCGGCATATCCAATCGGACATCCGTTCGCTGCGCCCGCCAGGCAGCCATCCCCACCCGCCGGATCACTCGCTGCGGGTCCACAAGTGCTTTGGTCCCCGACGGGAAATGGAAACGCTGAGAGATGAAATCCTCCGCGCATTTATCGAGATCGAGGGACTTCAGCCGGACGAAATTCACATCGTCACGCCCCACTTGGAGACCTATGCACCATATATTTCCGCAGTCCTCCAGCAAGGCGGATATCCCTTGCCGGTAAGGATCACCGAAATCGCACCCGGCGAGCGGGAACCCATTGCCGAGTTCATACTTGCCCTCCTGCAACTCGCGGCCGATGGCGCGTTCACCGCCAGCGGACTCATGGAAATCACTTCCCTCCGTGCCGTTCAGGCAGCGCTGGATATCATTGACGATCCAGATGGCCACGCCCGCGTGAACGGATGGATACGAGACACTGGAATTACGCGTGGACTTGGGGAGTCTGGCACATGGACATTCGGGAGGGACCGGCTCATCGCCGGACATTGGTTCGGTGCATCCCGGGCAGCGATGTATCCAGACGGCTCGTTTGTTCTACCAGTCGCAGGCGCACTCGACGGATCTCCGGAGCTGAATGAATGCTGGATCTGCTGGCACGCCGAATTGGAATCGACTCTGCAGGAGTGGCTCACACCTACGTCTCCCACGCAGTGGGGTGAACGCATTGGACACGTCTGTGATGTGCTTCTCACCGGGCAGGACGACGATCCCCGGATGGCAATGCAGGATGTCATTCAATTTCTCGCGACGGTCGAAGTCACCGAGACACTCGATGCCGCATCAATTTCCGACTGGATGGAAGTTCAACTGAACGAGCGTGGACAGCGAACCATGGTCTCCGGAAAGATCACGATGGGCCGCTTCAAACAACTCCAGAATCTGCCGTGTCGGGTCCTTGCCATGGTGGGAATGGAGGAGGGTGAGTTCCCCTCCCGCAACCGTGCTCCGAGCTGGGACCTCCTGCGAATGGACCCGCGTGTGTGGGACCGCAGTCCGCGTATTGACGACCGCCAGATCTTTCTCGACGCGATACTGACGCCCACAGACCGCCTCATCATCACCGCATCAAACCACAGCGTTCGCAACGGCAAAGAGGGTCCTCTCTCGCCGTGCGTGGAGGAACTTTTGCGCGTGGCTCACGGCATGGGCGTCCCTACTGCTGATTTGGTCGTGAACCAACGCTTGCAGCCGTTCGCTCAGGGGTATTTTGACGGATTGTCAACCTTGCCTCCATCGTTTGACACAGAAAATGCGGCTACAGCGATAACATTTTTATCACCGATCAAGGATGATGGAATTCCGTTTTACGAACACGAATCGACTGCATCAGCGGGCATCGAAGGCCCACAGGAAATCTCACTGGGGGATTTAATAGGATTCTGGGTGGATCCCGCAAAAGGATTTCTCCAAGCACAAGGCATCACTATCGCTCGTGATGAGGTCGATAGCCGTTCGTTGGATCGCTCGCCATTGCTTCTTGGGGGCCGGGAATCCTGGCAAGTAAAACAAGCGATCCTCACGGAAACCGTGGAGGGCGACGAAGACCTGGATGAAGTGCGTGACCAAATGCGTGCCAACCGGCAGTTACCGCGCGGAAGCCTGGGCACTGCCGTTTGGACTTCCCAACGCGCACTCAGCGAGCCGACGGGACGGGCTGCGCGGCGCCTGATGGGACCGCGCATCTCCGCGGAAGTAAGACTTTCCGATCCCGCACTATGTATCACCGGTTCATTTCTCTGCTCCACCCAAGAGAGCCATCTCCTTGTCTATCGCGCGGGAAAATTGGACCAACCCGGTCATCTCTTGAGGGCATGGATTTCCGCCTGCTTTGCCGCAGCGGCAGGACATCCCTTGCCTGTGTGGATACTGGATGATGAGAATGCAGATGAACCCCGCGAGCGGCAAGCCATCGAAAGCCCCACGGCCATGAACCTCCTACGCGATTTGGTCGCGGGGTATATTCAAGGCAGATGTTGTCCACTGGCCTATGCCCCCGCGACGTCGGCTGAATGCGCAAAGCAGTTGATGAAAACCGGGGACGAAGCGAAAGCAATCGCAGCCTCCCTAACCGCCTGGACTAAAGACGGATCCTACGGCGGAGTCGCAGGAGATGGGCTAAAAGCCGCCGCGCAGCTGGCATGGCGGGATGTCGATCCCTTTGCAGATTCTGCCGCATGGCTTCACTGGGCACGGGCAATAGCCGTCCCCCTGCAACAATGGAGCCAGGAATGACATCCCCGATTACTCCATCAAAGTTCGATTTCGCGGCGTCCGAACTCCTACCAGGACTTTCAGTGATCGAGGCAAGTGCTGGCACAGGCAAGACATACGCCCTTAGCCACCTTGTTCCGCGGTTACTTCTGGATGGGTCGCTTGCAAGTTTAGATCAGATCCTTTTGCTCACGTTCACGAAAGATGCCGCCCGTGAGTTTTCCGGACGTGTCCGCCGGGTGCTGGAAAAATTGGCAACCTCACCCCAACCTGACGAACCCACGACCGATGCCGGCATTGCGGAACTCCGATCCCGATTTGCAGAACCCAAGCATCGTGAAATCATCACGCGTGCCCTGCTCGATATTGACCGTCTTGGCGCATCGACGATCCATTCTTTCTGCCAGCGTATCATCCAAACGGAGGGTCCGCTCTGCGGGTGGCCAGTCGAACCAGAGGTAATTCCAGATTCGGCGGAAATAATCAAGGACGCCATCCACGAACTCTGGGAAGCCCGGATCGCTACTGATGATTATTTATCCTCGATCGCCGCAGAGACCCAATGGAAGGTCTCCGAGGATATCGAATTTGCAAGCGCGATGCTGTCATTCGATGATTACACCACAGATCCTCCCATGGAGCCATTCGATGATGCGCTCAAGGCAACCCAAACGGCCTGCGCAGGTATCAATGCGGCCTCCGTCGCCGAGTTAGAAGCCTTATTGAGCGACGTGACAGCTTGGAATTCAGGAGCTCCGCAGGAATCTGTCCGGAACCACCTGCTCGCCAGCTTGCGATCCGCAGGCGCCGGATATTTCACCGCAGTGCAGCAGCTGTCGACTGCCGCCTCATGGGTTCATGGAAGTAAGGCAAAAAAACACAAGGCTGCAATCGGAGCGCTGGAAGCCGTTCACGCGGCCGCTCGTATCTGCGATCAACTGGTCCATCTGCGCTGGCAATGGAAACTTCACTGCGTTGCACAGGTCCGGCCAGTAGTGGCATCGATGCTGCGCAAAAATCGTCAGGTCACATTTGACGGGCAGATCTCGACCGTGCGCGACGCCTTGGTCTCGCCGGAACATGGCCCGATACTCACCGCCCGGTTGCGCAATCAATACCGTGTCGCACTGATCGACGAATCCCAGGACACGGACCCACGACAGTTCGAGATTTTCAGGCAAGTCTTCTTAAACTCTCCCGGTCATCGCCTCGTCCTCATCGGTGACCCAAAACAGGCGATTTACGGCTTTCGCGGTGCGGATGTGGACACTTATATTCAGGCAAAAAAGGAGGCTCCGGAGAGCACCTTCGTTTTAGATAAAACGTATCGCTCACCGCAACCCCTGGTGAGCGCTGTAAATCTGTTTTTCGGCCGCGGGAATTCGTTTCTCAAAAATGGTCTGTCGTTTTTTCCGACTGTCTCGGGACTAGCTGATGATTCTTACCTCCAATCACCCACCGGCATCAAATCCCGCAGACTCGACGTCTGGGTCGTTCCTCAGGAGGAAGCTGAACTCTATTCCAATAAGGACAAGCGGCGCACGCTCATCGCAGGGACAGTTGCCAGCGAAATTGTCCGAATTCTGAACGCGCAGTCGACTATCGTATCCGAAGGCAATCCTCAAACGTCTCGGGCGGTCCGACCAGGCGATTTTGCGGTCTTGGTGAGCGATCACAATGAAGCCAGTGCCATTCTCGACGCGCTGCGGGCTCGAGGAGTCCCTGCCCTTCAAGCGAAGGCCGCCGATGTTATGACGTCCGATGAGGCCGGGGAGCTGTTGATTATTTTGCGTGCGATCGAAGAACCCCGCCGATCCGGCTCGAGACGTGCCGCCCTAGCCACCCGCCTCATGGGAAAAGACTCACAAACGTTGCGTGATCTCCAGAGCGCAACGGAGGAAGACGACGGTCAAGCGGCCACGTTTCTCCGGTGGCAGGGGACTTTTCACACTCAAGGAATCGCCGCGTTGCTGTCAGAAATCGATCGTTCCGCCGGCATCGTCTTGCGGCTCGCAAAACTCCACGATGGAGAAAGACGAATAACCAATTTGCGCCAGCTCACCGACCTCCTGCAATCAGTCTCAACGGATCTCGGAAATCGTCCAGTCCGCCTCGTGCAATGGTTCGCGCAGGAAATCGCCCGTGCGACCACACGCACCGACATCGAGGAACGTCAGCAACAATTGGAGAGTGATGCGGAGGCGGTTCAAATCGTAACGATGCATGCCGCTAAGGGCTTGGAATACGACCTTGTTTTTTGTCCCTTCCTTTGGTCGGCAAAATCAAAATCCAGAAAGCAATCCTTCATCAAGATCTCCAACCCGGGAGCACCACCAAAGATTGTGAATCCAGCGCTTGCCAGGGATGGAGCTGCGGAAGGGGACTCAATGCAACGACAAGCGCTGGAGGATCGCCTTCGCTTAGCCTACGTGGCTATCACCCGCGCGAGAGTCCATGTCTGGATCCATGCGGGTGATTGCACTGGCGCCACAGGCCCTTCTGCGCTCGACTGGCTTCTTAGGGCGGACAACTCCGTCATTTTTGAAACATGGCTCGCAGCCGCAGCCGGTCCGGACCGGGAATCAAGACACACCGAGGGACTTGCTAATATCGCCTCAGCTGATTCCGACAACGTCATTGGCTACTCGGGTCCTCCGGATATTTCCGGGGAAAGATGGTCTCCGCCGATCGCCGCCGCGCTTGCCATGTTAAGTCCTGCACCCGGACCTGCCATCCCGTCCGTCTGGGGCATCACTTCCTTCTCGGCCCTCACTCGAGAAAAATCCCGGCATGCCGAGATGCCGCAGAGTCGAATACAAACATTTCAAGATGATGCACGCCTAACCACGCAACCCATCCGATCAGCCAATGCATTCGCTTCCGCTCCAGGAGGAGCACGAATGGGAACTGCCATTCACGATTGGATCGAGTCCTGGGATTTCAGCGAACCCGACCTTGGCAAATTACGCAGCCATCTGGACCAATATCAATTACCCCCTATGAGTGGCTCGGGCGACTCGCTCCCGAGCGCAGTTTCAAAAATGCTCATGGATTTAGGTGCCACGCGATTGCCAGAGCTTGGCACCACGGTTGCAGTGGCGTGCAATTCGCCAGCTGCCTCGGAGTGGCATTTCCATCTACCGATTGCGGGATCGCTACACCCGCAGGCGCTCGCCTCGGCGTTTGATAACTTCGGGATTGGTGCCACTCGGGACTATGCGGCGCAGCTCGCAGCCCTCTCCGTTTCCGAGCTTCAAGGATACCTGCAAGGGTTTTTAGACCGCCTGGCAATCCACGATAACCAGTGGGGAGTCATTGACTGGAAAACCAATCGTCTTGGCGATTCGGCAGATGCCTATGATCAAGATGCACTCATGCATTGCGCGCGGCAAAGTCATTACCTCCTTCAGGCGCACCTCTACCTCGTGGCATTGCGCCGCTACCTTGGTCAAGGCGCATCAATCGCCGGTGCATGGTTGATTTTTCTCCGTGGAGTCGAGCCGCAGTCGTCACGCGGTGTGCTCTCGATCTGCCCTCCTGCAAAACTCCTCAATGCGCTGGACGCCCTTTTTTCTCACCGATGAATTCATCTCCTCATCTCGAATGGCTCGTTCGGAATTGGCAATTGCCTGCTTCCGGTTCCGCAGCCATGGCCGTCGTTGAGCTGTTGGACGCCGAGCGCAACGGCAGCACTGCATGGGAATTGAAAGCAAACGACCTCAATTGGGGCGGAGCTGCAGCCTCCAGTGAGGATCAACGACGCCTCCCACTTGCAATCATTGCCCACAACGCACGCCACTACCTTCAATCGCGCCATTTGTTTGAAGCCGAGCAAATGGTCGGGCAACGATTGACCGCAATGGCAACATACCCGCGCTTGGCCTGCATCGATCGGGCAAAGATGTCCGTCCTTTTCCCCGGTGCTCAGCCGACAGATGCCCAGGCTGCGGCAGCCCGTGTGGCAAATGAACACCGTCTGGCAATCATCACCGGTGGCCCGGGAACAGGAAAAACCTACACCCTGGCGCGGATTCTAGCATTGCTGCTCGAATCCGGAATCGTTCCAGAAAATATCCGCCTCGCAGCATCGACGGGAAAGGCTGCAGAGCGAATGAAACAAGCAGTCTCGGATTCCGTCGGCGCGCTACCCGAAAGTTTTGCTCGCCATACATCCGCGCTAAGGGGAGTCGCTGCCGCGAGCACAACGTTCCATTCGCTACTGAAGTTTAATCCCGATTCCGGACGTTGCCGCTACGACGCGAATCACCCGCTTCGATGTGAAGTCCTCATCGCTGACGAGTGCTCGATGATCGACATCACGTTATGGCGTGCTTTGCTCCTCGCACTAACGTCCGATGCGCGATTAATTTTGATCGGTGACCCTAATCAGCTAGAAAGCGTCGGACAGGGCGATGTTTTTGGTGAGCTCGCACGCGTGGCCGCGAAACCGGACTCCGTTTTGCACCCATCGCATGTGCACCTCACCGAAGCACGCCGATTCAGGGATAGACCTGCGATTATCACTTTCGCGGAGGCTCTCCAGAACGGGGACTCCGACTCCGCCGTGCGGCTGCTGGAAGCCGCAGATGGACAGGCGGGCTTGGCATGGATGCCATCGACTGCCGCCGTGTGGTCGTATCAGAGCCTTCCGGGGAAAGTCCAGCAGGCGCTGGATTGCGTGGCCTTCGCGGAAACTCCCGCTGCTGCGCGGGAAGCAATGAACCGGATCTGTATCCTCACGGCCCAGCGGCAATATTTTGTCGGGGCGTTGGCCATTAGCGCAGCAATGGAAGAGCACTTTTTCAACGGAACCCGACGAGCCATCAACCAACCCATCATTATCAATCGGAATGACCCGGAAACCGGTCTTCGAAATGGGACGCTTGGTGTGATCCACACAGATTTTGAAGGACGCCGCCTCGCTTGGTGTTACGATTCTCATGGAAAATTGCAGTCGTTTGCCCTGGCCCGTCTTCCAGATTTTAGTCCGGCGTGGGCGATCACAGTCCACCGCTCGCAAGGGAGCGAGTATGACGAGGTCGTCGTGATGCTGCCCCGCGAAGAAAGTCCACTTGCAACAAGGGAGTTGCTCTACACAGCGATCACCCGCGCAAAGTCCAATGTCACGATTGTCGGAAGTCTTGACACCGTGAGGAAAGCAGTCAGCACGCCGTCAGGCCGGACGACTCTTCTGGCGAAGTTTCTCTGAAAATCTGCTACCGCCACGCACGCGGACCACGCCCTGTCTCTTTACGGATCACTTTGTTGAAATGCTGTAAATCTGGTAGGCCGACCGAGCACGCGATCGCCTTTACCGGAAGGTCTGAATGCAAAAGCAAATCCAACGCCCGGTTGATACGGCACTTACGCAGATAGGCCACCGGTGAAAGCTTGAGGCGCCGGCGAAATACCCGAGTCAACGTATTGCTCGATATGCCGATGTCTCGCGCGATTTCGGCAATTCGTAGAGGCCCCGCGATCCCGGCCTCGATTCGACGAATCCCGGCCTCAATGACTTGCTCATCGCTTGAGACCATGTCTGGCTGACGCTTCAGTGTATCCAGTCCCAGCAATACATCCCAAAGCCTCGCGTCCGCCCGGCGAGGATCTGTGTCACGAAAATAGAGTGCAGCTTCGAGGTGATTCCGTAGCGCGTCAACACGTGGCTCGGGCAACCAGAACTGCGGCGTGACCGCTCCTCTGCTCTTCACGCGAAAATGTGCATACAAGTGCTTCGAAATCCCCTCGTATTCGAAGACCACATTTTCGTTTGCTGGAGCGATGGAAGCACTCCCGGGCTCAATCACAAACTCTGAGTCTCCAATTCGAAGCCTACCGCGGTAGTCATAAAAGTGAAGCATCCAATAATCTGGAAGAAGAAAGCCCTCCCGAATCACGGACTGCCCATGCACGGCGCGAGACAGTGTGATCAGGTCCGGGGGGCTACTCAGGATCTTAGTAAAATTACACGACTTCCTGTCCATGGTGAAAAAATACCAGTAACGACACAAATCGACAACCAAAGATCCTTGGTGTCGTGCACCATGCCTGCTCATAGTGGGCAGATGCAATCCCCGCTTCGTTTCCGTCAGATCCACCTCGATTTCCACACCTCGGGTGCCATTGACGGCATCGGCTCCCGATTCAATAAAAAGCGCTATCAAGAAGCACTGAAGCGTGCGGAGGTGAACAGCGTGACGACATTTGCGCTGTGCCACCATGGCTGGAGTTATTACGACACCCAGGTCGGCCAACGCCATCCGCATCTGAGTTTCGATCTGCTGCGGGCTCAGTTCGACGCATGCAAGGAGTTGGATATCAATGTCCCGATTTATCTCACAGCGGGTGTAAACAACGTGGCTGCAGACGCAAACCCTGGATGGCGCGAAATTGATCCTGAAGGACGATTCAGCGGATGGTCAAAATCCAATCTCGAGGCAGGCTTCAAAATGCTCAGCTTTCACTCCCCGTATCTACAGACGTTATGCGATCAAACGCGTGAGGTCGTCGCCCTATTCCCTGATGCGGATGGGATCTTTTTTGACATCATTAATCAGTCCGAAGACTGCTCCGTCTGGGCCTTACAGCACATGCAAGAGCACGGTCTTGACCCGACAAAAAAGGAAGACCGCCTGCAAAGCCGCATGGATGCATTGATGAAGTATTACATCCAGAGCACCGCTGCGGTGCGCGATCTGCAGCCGGAAATGCCGGTATTCCACAACGCAGGACACGTGACGCCAGGCTTCCGCGAAATCCTTCCGTTTTTCAGTCATTTGGAACTCGAAAGCCTGCCGACGGGAGGATGGGGATACGATCACTTTCCTGTTGCGGCAAAACACGCTGCGAAACTCGGAATGGACTTCCTGGGAATGACGGGAAAATTTCATTCTTCGTGGGGAGAATTCGGCGGATACAAGCATCCGAACGCGCTGAAATACGAATGCTGCGCCATGCTCGCGTATGGTGCGCGATGCAGCGTGGGTGACCAGTTACATCCTACCGGAGAAATCGATGACTCCACCTACGAGATCATCGGTGAAGCGTATCGGGAGGTCGCGCGCAAAGAACGTTTTGTTGTCGGTGCAGCGAACATTGCTGATGTGGGATTGCTGTCCAGTCAGGCCGTGCGCGGAGCGGACGCCTACCGGCAAAACGAGCGGGAATTGCCGTCCGATATTGGTGCCGCCAGGGTCTTGCTCGAAGAGCATGTGTTATTCGATATTCTGGATCCACAGATGGACATCTCAGCGTATAAAATGTTGGTGCTTCCGGATGATCTTGCCGTGGATGCCGCTCTTGAGACCCGTCTGAAAGCCTATCTTGAGCAGGGAGGAAAACTTTTTCTCACCAGCGACAGCGGAATTATTCCCGACCGCGGAATGATCTTTGACATCGGTGCTGAGGTGGGTGGGCACTCCGAGTTTCAGCCGGATTATTGGTTACCGAAGGAAGGATTGCGGGCGGACTTCGTGAATCGGCCAATGGTCATGTACGGCCGCAGTCGGCGACTCCAAGTTACCGATGGCGAATCTCTCGGCGAGGTTTACGATCCCTATTTTAATCGCACATGGGATCACTTTTGCAGTCACCAGCACACGCCACCGCGCCCGGATGCGTCGGGTTTTGCCGCGGGCGTGCGCAAGGGAGGAATCCTCTACCTGGCGCATCCTGTTTTTACGATTTACCGAAGTCATGGTCAGGTCGCGCTCCGTCAAACCATCGGACGGCATTTGGATCTCCTCCTGGGCGACGATAGCTCGCTTCAAATCGAAGGATTCCCCTCGACCGCACGAGTGACGCTCACCCACCAAGCGGCGGACCAGCGTTTCGTGCTGCATTTGTTAAATGGCGTCACGATCAACCGCGGCGGTGCGGCAGCATCTGAAGTCATTGAAGATGTCCGGCCGATACACGACATACACGTCCGCGTGCGGGTGCCTGAGCGCGTGACCGCCGTGACCGCCCAGCCGGAGGGCCAGGAGATTTCATTTTCGCAGGATGGAGATTTCATTGAGTTCGGAGTGGATCGGCTCCTGCACCACCAGATGGTGGTCATCTCGTATTAAGCGCTGCTTGGCGAGAACGTTGCCTCCCCTCACCCGCCCGATGCGTTTCTCTTGCAATGCGACGTATCGGGACGACATATTCCTGTGTTCTCATGCAAAACCTGATCGCCCTGCTCCAACACAATCCTCTCATGCCCCGCGCAGACCTGGCGCGACTGCTCGCATTACCCGAAGCTGAGGTAAATGCGAAGATTGCAGAACTTGAGAACGACGGCGTGATTCTCGGTTACCAGACGGTTATCAATCGCGAGAAGTGGAACCCGGACACAGTGACTGCGGTGATTGAAGTCAAAATCACTCCCGAGCGTGAAGGCGGGTTTGATCGTATCGCCTCGCGGATCTCAAAGTTTGACGAGGTCCAGAGCTGCTACCTGATGAGTGGTGGTTACGATTTGCTGGTGCTTGTTGAGGCCGAAAATCTCCGGCAGGTCGCAGCATTCGTATCCGAAAAACTCAGCACGATTGAATCAGTGGTATCGACGGCTACAAGATTCCGGCTCAAGACCTACAAGGAAAACGGCGCATTTCACCACATCGAGACGACTGCGGAACGTTTGTCGGTTTCGCCGTGAGCATTCCGATTGCCGACCATATCCGCGACATCCCAAAATCCGGGATCCGCGACTTTTTCGAGATCGTGCAGTCGATGCAGGATGTCATCTCGCTGGGAATCGGAGAGCCTGATTTTGTCACTCCCTGGCATATTCGTGAGGCGGCAATCTATTCGCTGGAAAAAGGTCGTACCGGCTACACATCCAACCTCGGACTTCCCCGTCTGCGCCGATCGATCTCGGACTATGTGGCGGGAGTTACGGGCGTGCGCTATGAGCCGCTCACCGAGGTCCTTGTGTCCGTGGGCGTTTCCGAGGCTATCGATACGGCGCTGCGTGCCATTTTGAATCCCGGCGACGAGGTTCTTTACCACGAGCCCTGCTATGTGAGCTACAGTCCCAGCATTGCACTAGCCCACGGGGTGGCTACCGGCATTCGCACCCACGCGGTCGATGGATTCAAGCTGCTTCCCGGCGCCTTAGATGCTGCGGTTGGTCCTAAAACGAAGGCGCTATTGCTAAATTTCCCGACCAATCCCACTGGTGCGACACTCACCCGCGAGGAGGCCGAAGCGCTGGCAGAAGTTTGTCTGCGGCGAAATCTAGTGCTGCTCACGGATGAAATTTACAGCGAGTTGACCTACGACGACCGCACCCACTTCAGCCCGCTATCCGTGCCGGGAATGAAAGAACGCACGATCTTCCTGAACGGGATGTCGAAAGCATATGCAATGACCGGATTTCGTATCGGCTACGCGTGCGGACCTGCGCCGTTGATCGAGGCGATGATGAAAATCCACCAGTATTCGATTCTCTGCGCTACAACGACCAGCCAGGATGCGGCGATCGAAGCGCTCGAGCGGGGCGACACGAGTGTGCGGCGGATGAAGCGGGAATACGAACTGCGAAGGAATTTCATTACTTCTGCACTGAACGACATGGGGCTTTCGTGTCGGATTCCTCAAGGAGCATTTTACGCATTCCCAGACATCCGGTCCACGGGCCTCACGAGCACGGAATTTTCTCACCGGCTTCTGCGCGAGGAATCTGTGGCAGTCGTCCCAGGCTGTGCGTTTGGGGAAGGTGGCGAGGGATTTGTGCGATGCAGCTTCGCCACGGGACTCGACCAGATCAAAACTGCGATGGCTCGGATGACTGCATTCTGTTCCAGACTTCACTCGGCGTGAGTCGATGAGCATTGCAGAGGCGGGTTGGCTTTTTGTAGCCGCGTTGTTGGCTGGCGCAATGAATGCCGTGGCGGGCGGCGGCACCGTGCTAACATTTCCTGCACTCATCTTCTTCGGAATGCCTGCCATCCAAGCAAATGCCACGAGCACACTCGCATTACTTGTAGGGATCTGTGGGAGCGTTACCGGCTATCGCCGCCAGATCGTGCAAGTCCGTGGGCTGATCTGGCGTTTTGCGGGTGTGAGTGTGCTCGGCGGGTTACTGGGGGCCATGCTGCTGACGTGGACGAGTGAGGAAGTATTCTCGAATTTGGTGCCATATCTCCTGCTGTTTGCGACCTTGTGCTTCCTCGGACACGGGATCGTCCGGCGCTGGCTGCGACAGAGCGAGAAATCTGCAAGCGATGTGCAATGGGGATCCGGCGTGTGGCTGGCGATTGGGCTCCAATTTTTCGTCGCAGTGTACGGCGGATATTTTGGAGCGGGCATCGGGATTCTTATGCTCGCAGCCCTAGGGATCATGGGGATGGGAGACATCCATGAAATGAATGCACTCAAAACCGTGCTCGGCGCGCTCATCAATATTGTGGCCACAGGATACTTCATGATGGCAGATCTGATCGTGTGGCCACAGGCAGCCGTCATGACCGTCGGCGCGACGCTCGGCTACTACGCAGCCGCTCGAGTTGCGCTGAAAATCCCCCAAGCCGTTGTGCGTGTAATCGCGGCTGCCATTGGGTTGGGAATTTCCGTCCTGATGTTCTGGCGGCAGATGGCCGGGGGATAGTGGAGCGTTCGTGAAACTCCGGCTGCGAGCTTAACTCAGCGCCTTGTTCACGGCATCGAGAACCGTTTTAACCGTCTTCACCCGGGCAGCCCATTTGAAATTGCCGGGAATCACCGTCCACGGAGCATAATCGGTCGAGGTCTTGGCGAACATGTCCTCAGCAGCGGCGTTATGTTCGTCCCATTTCTTCCGATTCCGCCAATCTTCGTCGTTGATCTTCCAGTGCTTGTAGGGATCGGCTTCGCGCTGTTTGAAACGGGTAAGCTGCTCTTCCTTGGATACGTGCATGAACAATTTGACGATGATCGCGCGGTCATCAGTCCATTGTTTTTCCATATCATTGATTTCGCTATATGCGCGCTGCCATTCGTCCACAGTCGCGAATTGCTCGACCCGCTCCACCAATACCCGTCCATACCATGAGCGGTCAAAAATGGCCGTGTCGCCATAAGCGGGAATCTTATTCCAAAAACGCCAAAGGTATTGGTGTTTATATTCCTCGGGCGAGGGCTTCACAACCGAGTAAACTCGGATCAGGCGCGGATCAAGGCGCTCCGTCAGCCGTCGGATCGCGCCCCCTTTGCCGGCAGCGTCGGGTCCCTCCATGACGACGATCAGCGAATGTTTGGTATCTCTGAGAACCAATTGCATGTTCAGCAACTTGAGCTGATACTTTTTAAGCTTCTCTTTATATTCGTCCGCTTCGAGGGAAACGGATTGATCTAAATCGTCGAGTTTTACTTTTAGCATGGGAGAGTGCCGCCGTTGTGACGCAATTGCTGGATCGCAGCAAGGATTCGTTGCTCAATTGGGGAATAAAAATGCGCCCGGTGAGGAGATTCCTCACACGGGCGCATCGAAAGCCAAGCCAGAGCAGTCCTGACTGCAATCAATGGTTAATATTTTACTGAACAGCCGTAGGATTTTGTCTCGGCTTTGGTCACAGGACTTCCGGCTTTTGCCTCGGTAATCGCTGCGTCTACATAATTTTTTGCATCAGCGATATCCTCCGCATTAGGTGTCGGCTTATCGTCAATGGCACCCTTGTAAACCAGCACGCCTTTGGGATCGATGACGAACATCTCAGGCGTGGTGCGCGCTTCATATGCCTTACCAACCGCTCCGTCTGAATCCAAAAGGTATCCGCTGCCATTGTAACCAACTCTTTCCAATTTCGCTTGAAGTTCTTCAGGGGTGTGAAAACCCTGTTTTCCTTCGGCAGATGAACATATCGAAAGCCAGACCACGTCACTTCCCGTGTGTTTTTCCTGGAGCTTCTGCATCTCACCGGAATCGTAGAACTTTTTCACGAAGGGGCATCCGAAATTGACCCATTCAAGAACTACAAACTTGCCTTCAAAATCCGATAGGGAATGAGATTTTCCGTTGGAATCTGTCAGCGTAAACGCGGGAGCCGGTTTGCCGACTTCGGGGGCGGCGATCGCAAGAGTAGCAGTAGCAAGCAGGGCGATGGCTAGATGGTAAAGTTTCATAGGATGTGAGGTTGTTTTTGGGTTGGAGTTGAGGTTAGAAAATACACTCAGTTTTCGATGATGCAACTAGCACCCGGCACCTACCGGGCCTTTTTCAGCGCATCCAAAACCATGGATTCCGTCAATATCTCCGGGAGCGTTATGGGATCATCTGCCCTACCCGCCGGATATATGACGTAAAACGGAACTCCAACCCGGCCGAAGCGCTTCAGCGTCGCGGTAATTTCCGGATTGCTATTCGTCCAATCCGCTTTGATCGGAACAATTCCCATTTCATTAATGAGCGCCCTCACGGCTGGCACGTTGATTGCCGTGCGCTCGTTGAATTTACAGGTGATGCACCAGTCTGCCGTAAAATCGACAAAGACCGGAGTTCCCGCAGCAAGCAACTCGTCGAGGCGGGCCTGGCTAAAGGATTCCCACTGAATTCCCGATTTCGTGTTCGTGGAGGCGGAGGGTGACGCCGCATTGGCAAACCCTCCTCCGATGAAAAACCAGCCGCCGCCAACAGCAATGAGGAGAGCCAATACAATCGCGATAGCCCTTGTGCGGACGCTACTCACAGGGGTGCAAAAGGCACCGTAGATCCAAACCGACAATCCGAGGCACAAGAAAAATGCCGACGCCCAAAGGATTCCATCAATGCCTTTCTGTCCACCTAGAATCGATAACAACCACAGAAGCGTCGCGAACAAAGGAAACGCCATAAACTGCTTCAGTTTTTCCATCCACGCCCCCGGCTTGGGGAGGAACTTCATCCACTCGGAGCGCGCAGAAAGCAATAGATAAGGGGATGCCATGCCGAGCGCAATAGATCCAAACATGGCCATCACCACGGCACTCGGTTGACTAAATGCAAATCCCAACGCCGTTCCGAGAAATGGCCCGGTGCAAGGAGTCGCCAGCAAAGTTGCAAATACTCCCTGAAAAAAAGAACCACTGTAGCCCTCCTGTCCGCTCAAATCACTCATGGTCCCCACCGCCTTACCAGGCAACGTCATCTCAAAAACTCCGCACAAATTGAGGGCGAACACGAATACGATAGCAGCAATCGTGAGAATGAACGCCGGATTCTGAAATTGAAACGCCCACGTGACCTCACTTCCACTGGCCTTCAGAGCAACGATCACTGCACCGAGCCCAAGGAACCACAAGAAGATCCCGCCAGAAAATGCCGCACCATGCAGAAAAATTCGTCGTGGGTCTGCCCCTGCCTGCCGAATAAATCCGAAAACTTTCAGCGAGATGACCGGCAGAACGCACGGCATCAGGTTTAGGATAATGCCCCCTAGGAATCCGTAAAGCAACGCCTGCCAGAGCGGAGGAAATCCCTGCGACGATGCTGCCATCGCGTCGTCGGCGTCGGCGACCACCAACCACGCACGTTCTTCTCCGCCGACTTCAGCGGCGACCACTCCCCGCAATGGGGCGACGGCATCCACACGGATGATCGACTCACCACCTTCCTCGGTTACCGAGGGATGTCCGACGGGTTGATTTTCCACTGGCAGAGGAAAAAATCGCACGCTGTTGAGTGTCGCGTCGGACAACACCCTGCCGGATAGCCCTTTCGCAGATTGTTCCCATTGGATCGAGAACGGCGGCGGGTCAGCAGAAGGAACACGACGTTGCCAAAAATCGAACTCCGCGTTTTGCGATTTGGGTGCAGTGCTTATCACCGGGAGCGTGATCGAGAGTTCGGCATTCCCTGGAATACATATTGCTTCACAAACCAACCACGATGCGTTCCCCCGAATAGTTACTTCGGAGCCAACAACCAGATCTGGTGGCGGTTGTATGGCCACGAGGAGGAGCACCTCACCGGAATATCCATAGACCTCGATGTCACCCGGTTCCAATTTTGCGGTGGGCATGGGCCATTCGATGGGCCCCGCTCCAAACCCCTCGGGTAACTCCCAAGCGATGGTCGTCGGGATTCCAGCGTCCCCGGAATACTGCCAATACGTGTGCCATCCCGGCGCCATCCGCAACCGCAGCCCAACATAAAAGGTCTGGCCGGGGACGATGCCTTCGGTATTTGCGACCAACTCCGCCTCGACCAGCGTCTTGCCGTCCAATACCTGTGCTGCAAGCGGCCGCGCTACTCCTCCGAAAAAACAGGCGATAAGGAGGGGCGCTAACCATGATTTATTCATCGCTGATAGGCTAGCACGCGCTGCAACCAATAGCAAAAAGTCACCCGGATTTATGTCAGCATCACAAAATCTGAGCCGCTGCCGCAATCCCCACCTGAGCACTTGATCTATTACAGACGCGTCGCTGACTTGATTTTTTCCCAGCGCGTTAGGAGATGAATCACGATATTTGTTCCAAATTCGTAACTCTGTTTCACGGAAGATTCCGTCACATTATTCATGTAGATATCCCGGTTATCCCAGATACTCGCGTTGGTTGCGACATAACTGCCGCTCTGGTCGCGTCCCAAGTCCACTTCTCCATCGGGGGAGAGCCCGACCTGCATCATGTCCCCATAATCGTTGGCAGTATACAGGATAGCCACCTCGCCGAAGATTTTCAGCGCATACACCGGCTCACTGTAATAATTCATCCCGGCTGGAGCCTGTTTGATGTTCGGATAATACCCCCGCGCATAGATCGGATGATTCGAAGGCAGGGGCTCGAAATCTTTATCCACATCTGGAATCACGCGTTTCATCTCACGTCGGAACGCGATGTCAAAGCGCGAACGTTTCCCCGGCACTGAGCTATCGCCCCAGATCGCTCCGCCCAACCGGACATATTTCCGAAGGTTTTCAACTTCCTTCGCCGTCAACGTGAAATCCCGCGTTCCAGTGATAAAAACGAATGGCGGGCGGGCGGCAATCAGTTCATCGCTGTCAAGGCTGATCACTCGCACCGCGCGTTCATTTGTCTTGATCTTGTTCGCAGACGTCTTGCTCATGTAATAGAGCAAGTTAGGCAGGCTGCCCCGGATGACTTCATTATTTCGCACTTGGACGGTGGAATTCCAGTTTCCGCCCTGATACTTGCCGAGAAATGCAACAAACTCAAATTCCTGCTCGCGCAGTCCGCGATCAGCAGAGGTTCCATTGCCCGGTTTCCAGTCAGTAAACTCAGTAAGTGCCGCCAAGTCAGCGCGAGTCATCCCCGGAGCCTGGGGCACCTCCTTAGATGAGACAAGAGATGGGATTGGATTCCCGCGTCCGTGTAATATTCTATCCATCGCTGGGCGCGCCGGTGGCTGGGGATAAAACTCCAGCGGATCTAGCGCAATCATAATAATCGGATTAATTGGGGTGCCCGGCTGTGGCGGTGCCACCTGAGGGATAAAACTTGGCTGCGGTGCCGGGATATTCTGAGGCCTCGGTGCTTGCACGGTGGTCTTAACAAACTCAGTGCCATCGGACTCAAAATCTGAAGGTTCTTGGATCGCTTTATAAAGAACCGTTCCGCCGAGTAGCAGAACCAATAAAAGATGAAATCCAAGGGAAATGGAGAAAAACCGAGAGCGATTAATCCGATCAATTAGGCCAACGTCAAAAGTGCGCCGGGGGAGCATTCTTAAATGTTGATCCAATGCACCGCTGGAATCAATCGAAATCGGCTATGCGCTTTCGATTTTCTCCCAGCGCGCACCGGGCAGGCAACGCGAATAACTTCCGCCTTCTTCCTCAATGGCAAACAGCAGCAGCCAGCCATTGTCCACGAGCTGCCGCACGTTCTCGTGCTTTGCCAGAACCGCCGCGATGCGCGCGCGGGGTGCTTCGATGAAGACGTGTAGCCGGAGTGGTTCGTGCATCCACTTTTTACCATCATGGACCGATTGAAATGGCAGACCGACCTGTAGGTCACCCGAGTTCCCTTGGCAGACGCCCAGCGTGCCGACGACGTTGTGGGTAACCTTGTTTCCACTACCGAACATGCCGTTGTTCACGGTCGAAGCGTAATATTGAAGGTTGATCCAGTTCGCCACAACCATGGGTGCAACCATGATGAGTTCGAGCGTGCTGTCGTCGACATCGGCGTGGTGATCATAGTTGTGCAGAAAGACACGCCCTTGGAGTTCCGCGGTCTTAGTCCGGCAACGGGGTGCAGCTATGAATGCGGCATTGCCCGCAAGGCCCCACTCGGGTCGGACCTGCGCCCAGTCCCGACTCCGGGCGAGCACTTGTTTGTCGAGATTCGGAGCCGTGCCGTGGAGACCGAGCGAAGCGGCGCGCTCACGTCGGGCAGATTTAGCAGCAGCGCAAAGCGCGGCTTGCAGATCCTCAATGTCCAGGCGATGCGTGCCGGGCAATTCGTCGATGTCGAAAAGCGTGACGTCATCGGTCGTCGTGTTGTGCAGTCCAGCGAGAAAAGACGTGTCGCTTGGAATATGGATTCCGTGTCCGGCGAGCCCCGTGCGGACCGCAGGCTCATTGAAGATCGCCGCACCGACACGCGCATTATTCCAATGCGCGTGTCCCCCACAAGCCCCGCAATCGAGACCAGACGCATACGGGTTGTTCGTGGTTTCGCTGCCATGGCCAACGATCACGACAAGGCGCGCAAAATTCTTTGTTAGGCCCATATGCCGCAGTGCACCGAGGGCGAGTGTGAGGCGATCGTCTTCGGCAATACCTGTCGCGCCCTCGTCGGCTACTGAAAGCTGAGGGCCGCACGCGTGTTTATGCGTGTGAGATTTTGCCACCGGAATGAAGGCGTCTCGTGCGAGTTTCAGCCCGAATGCTAATCCGACTGTTTCAACGAATGAAAAGCAGGAAATGGCGGATGTCTTGAAGGAGTTCCACGAATGCGTGAGCCGCTTGCCAACCCGCAGCCGTTTCCGCGCTATGTCCACCGCCTCCGGTGTGGCCTTTCTAGGCATCTCGCGCACCCGGAACTTCGGCGTGAGTAATACGGGGCACTGCGCGGCACCTTCGTGTTTACCGAATGGGATGTATTCGATGGGCAGGCCAAAGAATCCCGCGAAGCCAATCGTTTCGATTTTTTGTGTCACCGCTTCGAGCGCCCGACGCAGGATTTCCGAACGCACATCGATGCAAAAAACTGCCTGCACCGCGGGCCGCTCAAGGTTTACTGCGGATCCTTTTGATTTCAGCTTAGTGAGAAGGTTCCGCTGCCAAGCGTGCTCGTGGGCGCTCTGCCAAAGGAAGGAATGAAGAACCTCCGGAGAATGAATGGGCAGTGATGGGGCTGCTGCTGGCCAGAATTCGCGAAATGCCGGATCGTCGAATTGCGCAAGCAGAGCAGCGTCATAGGCAAGCCGGGCAGCGAGAAGTTGGAGCAGAGTGTCGTCTTCCCGTCCGCACATACCGTTTTCTCTGACCCGATACTGCACGTAGCCCGCCCAGCCGCGGATACTCATCAGCTGCCGGTGCAAAAAGTCCACCGCAGCATCGCCGTCAACACCAAGTCTGTGCATCGAATACGCAATGGACTCCTCTGAATCCTCCGGAAGCCCCCTCACCCACTTCCGAAAGTGGCACAAGCCAAGAACCTCGGCATTCACATTGATGAGAGCCTTCTCACGCCAAGCCGTAAAAAGCGGCAAAGATCGCCAAGGCAGGTGCCAGGCAGATTGCCCATCGTCGAAGTATTCAGAACAAAACTGCGCCAGAGTTTCTGTAACTGCGACCGCCCACGACGTTCCGTGCATGCTATCCACCGCCTCTGCAACGGTAAGTATTTCGTTTTCTTCCTTTGATGTTGCCGACCCGGATAGAGATTGCTTCAGCGTTTCCACGTCGATGGCACCAACAGCCTCACCCCATGAACCCTGTAACACCTTCTCACCATGGTTGATCGCTGCTTCCAAGTCGTCCTTTGTGATTTCACCCGATGCAAACTTTTGCTGGTAAAAGCTCAGCGGCATCTGCATACCCCCCGGAACGATCCGACGGATGAGGTCGCAAGCATCGACAAATGGCCGGTCGGTGATTCCAAGAAACGGATTGACCGCGACGAAATTCTGTAACGGCCAGAGCGGAGCAATCCGCTGACAGGCGGCGCGGGCAGCTATAATCATCGAAGGCTGGTTGGTTGCGGTGACCGTGTTGGCATAAGGAGCTTCAGCAGTATTCATGCGTTGTTTAAAAGTTTAGAGGTATCAAATTTTGGCTGCGACCTTGCCGGAGATGGCGAGAGTCAAACGATTAGCGATAGAGCCGAGGTAAAATCCCTGAGATGCATGGACGTAGAATGAGCGGCCAATCCGCGTTCCAGACCAGCTTGGCAATTGCGATTGCAGAACCAAGACACCCATAAAAAGTAGGACCACAATCGCCATGACTCCGAATTCGAGCGGTGTTCGGACCGGCGCATAAGCAGCGACCGACGACGAGAGCAAACGTTCAAAGACCGTGTGGAGTGCGAAATACGAGGTTGTCGCACCTGCGCCCACGAGCAGGCCCCAGCCGACAAGCACTGACCGGCGCGATGACGCCCAGAGGTTCCACAGAAGATAGGCAAGCGCCATCGTGAAAACGATACCAAGCAATATTACGCCTGCACCGCTCTCAAGACTGAGTCCAAAGGCCATGCCAATGCAAACGGTGAGAATTACCGCCGCCCCGAATGTGCCGATGAGTATGAAAGGATGAGATGCCGGCCGCTCCGACGGCACCCAAGCCGCCCGGCTGATGCTCACGATACTGCCCGAGGAGAGAAACGCATGTGCCTTGTAGAGCGAGTGCGCGACAATATGGAGCACGGCCAACCCAAAAACGCCAAGGCCACATTGCAACATCATGAAGCCCATCTGCGCGATGGTCGAGTAGGCAAGCGAGCGCTTCACACTCGTCTGCGTGAGCATTACCACAGAAGCAAAGAGCGCTGTGAATGCCCCAACCAAAGCGAGCACATTCAGCGCCGTTGGCGATCCAACGACTAGGGGGCTGAGCCGCACAACCAAAAAACCACCGGCGTTTATGATACCTGCGTGCATCAGCGCGGAAACAGGTGTTGGAGTCTCCATGGTGTCCGGCAGCCAGCTATGAAAAGGAAACTGGGCGGATTTCAACAACGCTCCTGCCACCAGTAATACGCTTGCCCAGCTGAGGCACGCCGCATGAGAACCGCCTTGAAGCCGAACCGCATCCGCCGCAGTAAACATATCAGCGAATTTCCAAGTCCCAAAACACTGCCACGTCATCACAAGCGCTCCGATGAGGCACGCATCACCAAGCCTGCTGACGAGGAATTTCTTCCGTGCGGCCAGCCTCGCTGCGGGGCGGTCCGGATAGAACATAAGCAGTTTGTGCAGGCTCATGCTCGTCGCCACCCATGCGAGAGTGAACATGAGTAGATTTCCTGACACGATGAGCGTGAGCACGGAGCCAATTGTCACACATAGCCATTTGGTAAACCGACCCTGCTCAGGATCGCCTGCTAGGTAATTGACCGAATATCTCAATACAACCGCACCCAGGAACGAAACCAGAAGCAGCATGATTGCGGAGAGCATGTCGAAGTAAATATCGAGTCCCACCGGGCCGACGGCTGCTAAAGTAACCGCAAGCGTATCGCTCGTAAAACGCCCGACCATTGCTAGCACCGCCAAACCGAGAATCCCCAATCCAGACCAAGCAGCGATCTCAGCAAGAAGCCGTCCGTGACGATTGGCAAACCCATTCGGAATGAGGCTGAACGCGAGTAGCCACAACGGGCCGAGCCCAACAGGCAAAAGATCGAGGAGCGTGACGGTGGAATTGAAAAGCGGTGAATTCATAAATCTGCCGTATACTATCTGCACTCGCACTCTTCTTTCCAATATATCTTTTTCTCATAATCGTTCGTTTTTGTAGAAGTATTAAGTAGTACTTTTCAGCTACAATCACATCCGCTACTTCAGAGCCATCGCAAACGAAGGCAACCTAACGCGTGCTGCTGAAAGGTTGAATATATCGCACTCCGCATTGAGCGCCCAATTCCACAGTTTGAAAGAAGGCCTAGGCCAGCCATTGTTTTAACACCAAAACAAGTGTCTGGTGCCTAGCAAAGCTAGTCGCATCGCACTCGACTACTCGCAGTGTATTTTCCGCTCGGGAGAGGAGCTGATGGCCGTCTTCAAAAATAAAGCTCCGGGGCGCCACCACATTCTGCGTGTCGGCGCGGTATCGACACTCTCACGAAACTTCCAGCTTTCGCTCCTACGCCCGCGCATTGGTCAAAGCGGCGTTGAATTGCACATTCGGTCCGGCAACCTGCGAGACGTGCTCGCTCAACTCCACGCGCACACGCTCGACGTCGTGCTTTCAAATCCCCCGGTGCGTCCCGATGCCGACACAAAGTGGCACAGCCACCTGCTTGATGAGCAGCCCATGAGTCTTGTCGGTCTGCGCACTCGCAAACGGGCAAAATTCCGATTTCCGGAAGATCTTCTCTCTTCGCCCCTACTGCTGCCGAGTCTTAACAGTAACATTCGCGTGGCGTTCGACCTCGTGCTGGAACAGCTTGGCATCCGCCCCATCATCGCCGCCGAAGTGGACGATATGGCGATGTTGCGCCTCCTGGCCCTCGAAGGCGCGGGGCTGGCGCTCGTGCCACCCGTCGTAGTGCGCGGCGAACTTGACAATGGCACGTTGGTCGAACGTCACCGTGTTACGAGTATCCGCGAGAGCTTCTACGCAATCACTCGGAGCACCCGTTTCCCGAATCCCGTGCTACGCGACTTGCTAGGACAGAAAGACTCGCGCGAACAGCCTCGGCACCCGCCCCTCCTGCCCCCGTAGGCGTCGAACATTTCTTCGTTGCCAATAGCCGTGAAATTCTCTCTCAAGGTTTGGGCGATCGCTCGCCATGCTGACCAAGCAGGCATTGTCTTCTTCGCTCCGCTCACGAGCACGGGGCGAAAGCACGGGAGCGTCCTCCAAAGTTCCTTCAAAAACTACCGAACCAGCATCCTCTTCCATCTAGGAAAGCTCGACATCACGCTCGCTTGACCAAGCTACGAATCCCACCACTTCCGCTTTATTCTGCGGGAATTCTCAGAGCAATGAGACAATTACTGAGCCCCTCTCAGCCGCTCGAGTGAAAATTCTTTCTGCGGGCGCAGAGCTGCAGTGCGCCTACCCACGCTGCAAGTGTCGAAGCCTCGGAAGGATATCAGGGGCTTCCTTGACCTCGCAGAGCGGTTCGAGGTGAAGAAATATGTAGTTCCAGTCCAACGTGGCAGCGCCCTGCCGGGTGATGATCCCCTCGATGTCGTGCCAATCCAACGCACGGTCGGCGAACGCCTTCATCACAACCAGATCTTCTGAGCTACAAAGGCGAAGAAATTTGCCTTCGATCACCTCGACGTCCCTTGCCCGATCGACTGCCGAACGCTCGAAGTCAAGGGCACCTAGCGCGATGTCGATTCCGATACCATCCTCGGATTGGAGCAGAAGCACCCGGTTCTGAAGAGCAAAATCACGGGCTCCATCAATTCGCGCCGGGTAGAGGGCAAGCAGGCCATCCACAACCTTCTCCTCGCCGCCAAACCCTGTGAGCAAAGTCAAATCAACATGCTTGGTGAACCGCGGTTCTCCCCAATGTTGAACCGCGAGTCCGCCGATCACACAAAATGACCAATCATGCTTCCGGCAGACTTCGTGAAGCTCCAGTGCAAGGCTGAAAAGTTCTGTCATTATCGTGATGCGACCAAACGGAAAAGACGTTGTTGCTCGATCAATCCAGATGTCGGAGCGGGCGGATGGGTCTTTACTTTTGCCAAAGCAAGTCCGCGGAAAGCTACAATCGACGCCATGG
>Ga0209491_10001896_pt1 | contig 39128 bp, 32 predicted proteins | sample BON02_FD_187213 | JGI IMG/M metagenome (GOLD analysis project Ga0209491, IMG submission 187213) | Freshwater microbial communities from Lake Bonney liftoff mats and glacier meltwater in Antarctica - BON-02 (SPAdes) (version 2) | ecosystem: Environmental > Aquatic > Freshwater > Ice > Glacier... | reverse complement strand
CACTGTTCTGGGCTTCCAGATAGATCTGAAACTTTTTCTCGGCGCTCAGAAACCGTCGTTTCTTGGGATCGGTTCCTTTGGATGGTTTGCTCCTGCTCATGTTGTCCGTTTCATTTTGCGAACGCCAGGGGGAGGGACTGGTTCCGGTCGCCCTTCGGGCTCCCTCCACCAGTCCCTCCCCCCTCATGCCTTGTAGTGTATTGATTCTTCCCTTTGAGGTCACGGACTCAGAAACGGCGGGTCACGTTCGCGCTTCTCCTCGTGGTCGAAGAACTTTCCCCGGTTGCGCTGGTGCTCGAGGAATTCCCGGCTTGTCCCGCCGTAGCCCTTGGGTGAAGGCGGATTGCCGTAGATGTCGGTGTGGATACGGCGGAATTGCTCTGGCAAAGCACCCCCGGCCGCGGCGTAGCGCAGGTTGGACTCCCTCACACCCACTCCGCACACAGCAGCTCCGCCTGCTGGAGCACGGTCTTCACCGCTTCGTCCTGCAAATCGGGCGGGTAGCCGTATTTGTTCAGGATGCGCTTCACCATCACTCGGATCTTTGCTCGCGCGCCTTCGCGGAGCGTCCAGTCGATGGTCACGCTCTTCTTGACCTGCGTGATGAGTTCGGCGGCGATGAGCTTGAGTTTGTCGTCGCCCATCGCTTTCACCGCGCTCTCGTTCACCGCGAGCGCATCGTAGAAGGCGACCTCGTCATCCGTTAGCCCCAGATCATCGCCTCGCTTCGTGGCCGCCTCCATTTCCTTCGCCAGCTTGATGAGTTCCTCAATGACCTCCATCGTCGAGATGGCACGGTTGTGGTAGGCGTTCAGGGTTTTCTTGAGCTTCTCGGAGAACTGCTGGCTCTGCACGAGGTTCTTCTTTGAGCGAACCTTCAGCTCGTCTTTGAGTAGCTTTTCCAGCAGCTCGGCGGCGACGTTCTTGTGCTTGAGGCCGCGCACTTCGGCGAGGAACTGCGGGCTCAGGATGCCGATGTCGGGCTTCTTCAAACCGGCGGCGGTGAAGACATCAATGATCTCTCCCTCGGTCGTAATGGCTTTGGAAACGAGCTGCCGGATCGCGGCGTCGATCTGCTCGGGAGATTTGCGATTCTCGCCAGACTTCTTGTTGAGCGCGGCTTGGATGGCTTGGAAGAATGAAACGTCATCGCGGATCGCGGTCGCTTCGTCAGTGGCGGAGCAGAGGGCGAAGGCTTGCGAGAGTTCCGACACCACCTGCACCCAGCGCTTCTTGCCGTCCTCCTGTTCGAGGATGTGTTCCTGTCCGGCCGGGATGAGTTGCAGGCGCTCGGTCGGCGTGCCGGTCGTCCACTTGTCCCAAGTGAAACCGTGCATCATGTCGCAGGCGATGCCGTGTTTCTCGTGCATCACGGCTACGGCCTGCTTCGTGTCGTAGGTCGGGTTGCCCTGGCCGCCGCTCTCGGTGTAAGTGGCGAGCGCCCGCTTGAGCTGATCGGCGAGGCCGAGGTAATCCACGATCAAGCCGCCGGGCTTGTCCTTGAACACGCGGTTCACGCGGGCGATGGCCTGCATGAGGCCGTGGCCTTGCATCGGCTTGTCGGCATACATCGTGTGCAGGCAGGGCGCGTCGAAGCCCGTCAGCCACATATCGCGCACGATCACGATCTTGAACGGGTCCTTCGGGTTCTTGAAACGGGTCGCCAGTTCGCGCCGCTGGGTCTTGTTGCCGATGTGCCGCTGCCAGTCGGGGCCGTCCTCGGCGCTGCCGGTCATCACCACTTTCAGCGTCTCCGCGTCCCACTCGGGCCGCAGCTTGATCAGCGCGTTGAAGAGATCCACGCAGATGCGGCGGCTCATGCAGACGATCATCGCCTTGCCATCCATCGCCTCCACGCGCTTCTCGAAATGCGTCACCAGATCGGCGGCGATGAGAGCGATGCGTTTGGGGTCGCCCACCAGGGCCTCCAGAGCGGCCCATTTGCTTTTCAGCTTCTCCTTCTTGGTCAGTTCTTCGCCTTCGGTGATTTCCTCGAACTCCGCATCCAGCTTCGGCAACTCGGCGGCGTTCAGAGCCAGCTTGGCGATCCGGCTCTCGTAGTAGATCGGCTTCGTCGCCTCATCCGCGACGGCTCGCTGGATGTCGTAAATGGAAATGTAATCGCCGAAAACGGTCCGGGTGTTGGCGTCGGTCTGCTCGATGGGTGTGCCCGTGAAGCCGATGAACGACGCGTTCGGCAAGGCATCGCGCAGGTTGCTGGCGAAGCCGTAGGACATCTCGCCTTTTTCGTTCACACGCCCGCCGAAGCCGTATTGCGACCGATGCGCCTCGTCCGCGATGACCACGATATTCTCGCGTCCGCTCAGAGCCGCCATCTGGCCGCCGCCCTCGGGCATGAATTTGTGAATCGTGGTGAAAACCACGCCGCCGCTCGCTCGCTTGAGCAGTTCCGCCAGATGTTCCCGGCTCTCCGCCTGTATGGGGATCTGGCCGAGGATGTCGTGGCAGCGTTGGAACTGGCCGAAGAGCTGGTCGTCGAGATCGTTGCGGTCGGTCAATAACACCAGCGTTGGATTCCGCATCGCGCTCTCGCGGATAATCCGGCCGGCGAAGAACAGCATGGTGAAGCTCTTGCCGCTGCCCTGCGTGTGCCAGACCACGCCCGCCCGCCGGTCGCCCGGCTGGCCGCCGTGTTGACGCCCAGACCAGTAGCGGCCGGGGTCTTCGCGCAGCACGCCCGCGTCGTTCATGCCGCTGGCGCGCACCGTTTCCTCCACCGCCGCGTTCACTGCGTGGAACTGATGGTAGCCCGCGATGATCTTGTGCAGCGCACCCGTGTCCGAGTCTTCCTCGAAGACGATGAAATGCTGAAGCAGGTCGAGGAACCGCTGCCGGTCAAACACGCCACGGATCAGTGTTTCCAACTCCAGCGAACCAGTAGGCGCATCCCGCTCGCCATTGATCGTCCGCCAGACCTTGAACCACTCCTGATTCGCCGTTAGCGAGCCAATGCGTGCCTGCAAGCCATCGCTCACCACTAACACCGCATTATAATTCAGCAGCGAAGGGATCTCAGCCTTGTAAGTTTGGAGCTGGTTGTAAGCGCTCCAGATCGTCGCCCCCTCGTCCGCTGCATTCTTGAGTTCGATCAAACCTAACGGTAGGCCGTTGATGAAAACCACAATGTCCGGCCTGCGGTTGTGCTGACTCTCGATCACCGTGAATTGATTCACCGCCAGCAAATCGTTCGACCTTACATCCTCGAAATCCACCAGCCGCGCTTTGTCGCCTTTGATCGATCCATCCGGCCGCGGATACTCCACATCCACGCCATCGCGCAGCATCCGGTGAAAAGCCCTGTTCGTCTGGACCAGCGAGGGCGTCGCGACCCGCAGCACCTTGCGCAAAGCGTCCTCCCGCGCTCCTTCCGGCATCTCCCGGTTCAGCCGCCGGATCGCCTCGCGCAAACGGCCTATCAAAACAACTTCGTTAAACGAATCCCGCTCGGAAGAAGCTTCGTTAGGGGCGATATAAGGTCCATGGACGAGTGCATACCCCAGCTCCTGAAACCACCCTTGGGCAGCAGCTTCCACGATCGATTCATTGAGGCTCATCGCTTCGGGGGTTTGGGTTTCTTGGGCGCAGGTAGTTTCTTCAATTCCTTCGCCGCCTTCTCGAAGTCCAGATCCACCGCGCGCGGCGAGGCATCCAGCAGCGCCCGATACTTGGCATACTCGATCTCCGCCTTGGTCATCGCCGGCTCGGCGGAAACCTTCCCCGCGTGGTCGAGCAGTTCGTGTTCGGAGAGTTTCAGAAACTCATCCAGCTTCGTGATCCAGTCGCGCATCGTCATCACTTTCCGCTGGAGCGCCCGCAGTTCGGCAAATTCGATGTAGGCGTTCACGATGCGGTTCAGCGTGTCGAGTTCTTCACCATCAAGATAGTTCTTGGCGATGGACACGTCCTCCTTGCGGATGATGCCGCCTGGCCGCGTGGATTTCAGCCCCATGAACGGCTGGCCGGCATCCACCCGCTGCTGGATCACCTCCGCCGCCGTCTGGCCGTGCGCGGCCCAGTGCATCTTGTTTTGCACGGCGGCGAAAAACCGCTGCGACACCTCTGTGTCCGGCGTGTAGTCCACACTCGTCGCATAAATATCGAGCACCTTCTGGTAGAAACGCCGTTCCGAGGAGCGGATGTCGCGGATGCGCTCCAGTTGCTCGTCGAAGTAATCCTTCTGCCCCTTGCCCGGCGGATTCTTGAGTCGCTCGTCGTCCATGGTGAAGCCCTTCACCAAATACTCGTTCAAGCGCCCGATCGCCCATTGCCGGAACTGCGTGCCCCGATGGCCGCGCACCCGGAAACCGACGGCGAGGATGGCGTCGAGATTGTAGTGCTCGATGTCCCGCGCGACCTCCCGGCGACCCTCCAATCGAACTATTCGGAAATTCCGAATAGTTGCCGCCGCCGTCAGTTCTCCCTCGGCAAAGACGCCTTTCAAGTGCTCGTTCACTGTCGGCACAGTGACTTGGAAAAGCTCCGCGATCAGCGCTTGGGTCAGCCACAGCGTCTCGTTTTCAAACCGGCACTGCACGCGGGTTCGACCATCCTCCGTCTGGTAGAGGATGATTTCGGATTGGGGCAAAGGCTCGTCGCTCATGGGGTGCTCCTTTCAAACCGAACGATCCGGAAATCCCGGATCGTTGCCCGCGCCTCCTCTGCGATGATGGCGGAGAGGTTGTAGTGCTGGGTGTCGTAGGTTTTGCCGTCGGCGGCAGTTATTCGAAAATTTCGAATAACTGAATCCTCCTGCAACTCGCTGTCCGCGAAAACCTTCTTGAGGTGATAGTTGATGGTATGGGTTTCCACGTCGTAGAGCTGCCCCATCATTTTCTGGCTGAGCCAGATGTTTTCATCGGCATAAACGGCTTCCACGCCGCCAGAACCACTGGCCGCCAAAAAGGTCAAGTATTCCGCCGCCGAGGAGCGAACCAGCAAGACTTCGTTCTTCTTCTTGCCGCGACCGCCGGGAGTGGGTTTGTCTTTGCTCATGGTTTGGGGTCCTCCCGACTCAAAGCCCCGATGGGGCGCAATGCGATAGCCCAGGGCAACGCCCTGGGTTCGATGCCCCCAAACATCCCAAGCCCTGAAAGGGCGAAATGAAGGTCAATCCCACACATAGCGTTCATCAAATTCGATGCCGTATTTGTTCAACAAGCGCCGGTATTCCTCCTGAAACGTCACCACCCGGTGATGTTCCGCCTGATTGGCGAGGTATGCCTCCAACGTAGGGCGATGGGTAGGGCTGATCGAAAAAATTCCGTAACCACCCTGCCAATGGAAATCCGCATATCGAGTGCCCTTGGTCTTCAGCCATTTCGACGATCCTGTTTTGATCTCCTGCACCAACTCCGACGGCGCACAGGTGCGCGGGTGGGCAATCAACAAATGGATGTGGTCGGCAACCGAACCGGCTTTGAGCAACGTGCCCTTTTGGTTTTCGACGATGCCGCCGAGGTAGGCGTGCAGTTCATCCCGGATGTCATCAGCCAGCACGGGTTCCCGGTTCTTCGTCGAGAAGACCAGATGCACGAGGATTTGGGCGAGTGATTGCGGCATACGGTTACGCCCTTTCAGGGCTTGGAAATGTTTGTGGGGCGGATACCCAGGGCGTTGCCCTGGGCTATCGCATGATGCCCCTTTGGGGCTGGGGAATGGTGGTTCATCGGGCGGCCTCTGGTTTGGTTTCGGGTATCAGGACATTCAGCCCCAACGGGGCGCAAGGTGATAGCCCAGGGCAACGCCCTGGGTTGAATGTTGTGAAAGATTCCCCGCCCTGAAGGGGCGGAACCCAAAGCCGGTGAAAGGTTGCGCCCCTTCAGGGCTTGGAAATGTTTTTTGCGATGCATACCCAGGGCCTTGCCCTGGGCTATCGCATGATGCCCCTTTGGGGCTGGGGAATGGTGGTTCATCGGGCGGCCTCTGGTTTGGTTTCGAGCGCCGCCACACTCAACTCCCCGCTCAGCAGCTTCGGCAGCAGCGTGTCGCGCAGGGTGGCGAGGGTGCGGGATTGGGTCGAGTTAGCTTTGATTTTCGCCATAAGCGGCGCGGTGAGTTCGTCGAAGCGGCGGGCGATAGCGGGAGTTGGGACGGCGAGGATGAATTTTTCGAAGCAATCGGAAGGAACGCGCTGGCGTCCGCTGGTGCCGGTCATGTTTTGGATGGCGTGGGTTCGCAACGCATCGGAGCGGGCGAGCAGGTAGCCGAACTGCGGCGGGAGTGGCGGCTTCGGCGCGAGGACGATGTATTCGGTGGAGCCCCAGCCGACTTGTCCGTCGTCGAGGAAATCAACGTAGCCGGTCTTGCCATTTTCCAAGCACGGCGTGATGCGGGCGAGGAGTGTGTCGCCGTTTTGAAACTTGGTGCCGGAGCTGAACTCGCGGTCAACGACTTCGTCCGCGCTGTGGCCCTGCGTCGGCAAGTTCTTCATGTCGAGGTAGGGCGCGATGCTTCCGGGCTTTAGTGTGCGGCGCGGATTTACTTCGACGGCTTCGGGCAGCGGCTTGGCGGTCCATCCGTGCGGGATGGGGCCGAGAGGAGAGTCTTGGAAGCTTGCTGGGAAGAGGGCGGCGGTGGCGTGGTCGAGGCCGGCGGGGGGGCGGGCGTCGATTATGCCAAAGGCACCCTCACCCTCCGCTGCGCTCCTCCCTCTCCCAGTGGGAGAGGGCTGGGGTGAGGGTTGCCCCGCAGACGAACGATCCAAATTCAGGCGAACCGGGTCGAAGTCGACAAACCAAGATTGAAACAAAGCGCGGGCAATAGCCTCCAGCGTCGCGTTCATCCGCCGGTTCAACTCGATCTTGTCGTCCAGCGCCCCAAGCACCGCCGCGATGGCTTTTTGCTCTTCGGGGTCATCAGCGACAAGAATCGGAAAGTCCCGCAACGCTCCCAGTGGAATGTATTGCTGCGTGGTTCCTCGCGACTGTTCCCGAATGCTCTGCTGCGCGTCTTTGCTCCGCAGGAAGTAGTAGAGCCATTTCCCGTCTGCTTCGCTTTTGGTTTTGAACAAGCCGATGTTCTTAATCGCGAAGTCCGGCTCTTCCTTGATGAGGCATGGCTCGCCGACGGTCCCAATCATCGAGATGAGGACATCCCATCGGTCCACCTTGCTGCGCCTGTTGATGGCGTCGAAGTCTTCCTCGGAAATCAGATAGGCGTCCGAGAGGTCAAGCCGTCCAGTTGTGAGGTGCCGCGATGTGACGAGCCGACGGCCCCGTTCAACGGGCTTTGGCGAGTCGTGCGTGCCGTCGCGAACAGACGCGCAGAACTCAGACGCGGGGATGTATCGCCTTTCACCCGCCATAACCCAGCCCTCCTTCCGCAGCCCCAAAGGGGCGAGACAAGCCAGCCCAGGGCAACGCCCTGGGTTCGATGGCCAAAAACAAACCCCGCCCTGAAGGGGCGAGACAACGGTTGGGCCGCCCCTTCAGGGCTGGATGAAATGATGACGCAGACCCAGGGCGTTGCCCTGGGCTGGCATGGGCCGCGCCGTTGGCGCTGAAATCACCCGCCATAACCCAGCCCCCTCAGGTTTGCTTTGATGGCCTGCTCCAGTTTCGCGGACATGCAAGCACCCTCACCCAGCCTCTCCCAAGGGGAGAGGAGTTTCGCGCGTCGTGTGCGTTTGAGGGCGTTCATTTGAAGCCGAGAGATTTCAGGTTAGCGCGAATCGCAGCTTCGAGTTCGGCCGACTCCGAGAACTGACCATGCAGTTCGGCGACGAGGCGCGGCATCTTTTCCTCGAAAGGTTCGCCGTCGTCCTCGACTTCCTCGGCGCCGACGTAGCGGCCGGGGGTGAGGACGTGGCCGTGCGCGGCGATTTCGGCGGTGGTGGCAGATTTGCAAAATCCCGCTACGTCGGCGTAGCGGAGATTTCCCTCACCCCGTCCCTCTCCCAGTGGGAGAGGGTGGCCGGAGGCCGGGTGAGGGTCACCGCGCCAGAGGTGATAGGTGTCCACAATCTTCGCGATGTCAGCTTCGGTGAGTTCGCGGTGAACGCGGTCTATCAGCGTTCCCATCTTTCGAGCGTCGATGAAGAGCGTCTGCTTGCGCCTATCGATGCCTTTTCTCCCTTCTCCCCCTGGGAGAAGGGCCGGGGATGAGGGTGGTCGCCCAGACTTATCACGCCTTAGAAACCACAAACACACCGGAATCTGCGTCGAGTAGAACAGTTGCCCCGGCAAAGCGACCATACAGGAAACGAGGTCGCCGTCGATGAGCGCCTTGCGAATGTCGCCTTCGCCCGACTGGTTGGAACTCATACTGCCGTTGGCCAGAACAAAGCCCGCCACGCCTTGCGGCGAAAGGTGATGAACGAAGTGCTGCACCCACGCGAAGTTGGCGTTGCCCTTGGGCGGGACGCCGAACTGCCAGCGCACGTCGTCGTCTTTGCGGAACCAGTCGGAGTCGTTAAAGGGCGGGTTGGCGAGGACGTAGTCGGCGCGGAGGTCGGGATGGAGGTCGCGGCGGAAGGTGTCGGCGTTCTCGGGGCCGAAGTCGGCCTCGATGCCGCGCAGGGCCAGGTTCATGATGGCGAGGCGGCGCGTGGTGGGGTTGCTCTCCTGGCCGTAGATGCTGATGTCGCCGAGCGAGCCGCCGTGGGATTCGACGAATTTCTCCGACTGGACGAACATGCCGCCGGAGCCGCAGGCGGGGTCGTAGATGCGGCCCTTGTACGGGGCGAGCATTTCGACCAGCAGGCGCACGACGCAGGACGGGGTGTAAAACTGGCCGCCGTTCTTGCCTTCGGCGCTGGCGAACATCGTCAGGAAATATTCAAACACGCGTCCCAGGATATCGAAGCTGCGATGTGTTGTGGACGCGCTGGGTGTATCGGTGGCCTGACGACCCTCATCCCCAGCCCTTCTCCCAGGGGGAGAAGGGAGCAAGGCAGCGATCTCTTGAAGGACGACGGAGGTATCGTTGAGGACGTGGTCGTTCTCGAAATGAAGGACGGTGAGACCTTGTGACTTCAAATAGGCATCACGCTTGGCGTCATGCCTTTTCCCTTTGGCGGTGTGGTGTGGCTCGCCATCGCATTCCACGACGAGCTTGGCGTCCTGACAATAGAGGTCGCAGAGGTAGTCGCCGAACTGGTGCTGGCGACGAAATTTCGCGTCACAGAGTTGACGGTCGCGGAGCAGTTGCCAAAGCAGTTCCTCGGCGGGTGTCTGTTTCTTCCTGAACTCACGCGCCTTTTCCACCAAGCCCGAGAAATCAAATCCCCCGCGATAGTGAATCTGACTCCCCTCTCCCTTTGGGAGAGGGGCTGGGGGTGAGGGTGGGCGGGAAACCAGCTCAATGCTGCCAATGAGATCAATCAACTCTCCCAACCGATGCTTATCCAAATCCGCCCGCCCATAGTTTTTGTTGAGTGCGCCTTTGAGGCGGGGGTTGTCGCGTTCGAGGGCGACCATGGCGTCGTCCACGTCCTTGCCGATGCTGGGGAGCTTGGCGCGGGACTGGAGCTGCGGCCAGCGGGCGTCCACGGGCACCCAGAAGACATTGGCGGCGAGGTATTCGTCTTTGTCCTCGGGATTCGCACCGGCGAAGTCACCCTGACCGGCAACGAGCTTGGCGTGGTGCTCGTCAAAGGTGTCGGAGATGTATTTGAGGAAGATGAGGCCGAGGACGACGTGCTTGTATTCCGCCGCGTCCATGTTGTTGCGCAGCTTGTCGGCGGAGAGCCAGAGCTTGGCCTCGAAGCCGAGGTTGGCGGAGGAGTCTTTGGCGGTCTTGCGTTTAGCGGGCATATTATTACTTGGTGAAGATGGACGGAAGGCTGAAGCCCTTGTTGTAATTCGGCGCGTCCTTCGCCCCGCGGATGGAGCAGGCGGCGTCCCAGATCCAGGATTCGAGGGGGTTGAATTTTTCGGGTTCCTTTTTCGATTTGGCGGACGTTTCCTTCGGGATTTTTACCAAGTGGTTACCGGAAGGAGTATCAATCGAGCCATCGAGATAAAGCAAGGGGTGAATCGCCGCCAGGTGGGTTTGAAAGTGAGGGTCAACGGGATGCCCCGAAGGTGGGGCGACGGGAAGCCGACCTTCGGCCTCCGAACGAGCCGGCGAAGTCTTGGGGGAACCACGGAATCCTGTTCCGTTGCGCCTGGAGAAAGGCCGGAGAACCGCCGGAGGGCGTCGGGCACGGGCGAGAGAAGGCCGGAGAAGTGAGCGCGCCCCCTTGCGCTCAAAGTTCGTTCGGAGAACTCACTCCACCTTGACCCTCAGTTTCAAACGCAGCCATCTCGCTATCATATCCGAGTGCCGTCGAGAAACGGTTCGCCGGTTTCAAATCTCAGACTGTTCTCCACGGTCACCCGGGCGATCTCACTCAGCGCTTCCTGGGTGAGGAATGCCTGGTGCGACGTGATCAGAACGTTGGGAAAGGTCAGAAGCCGGGCGAGTTCGTCATCGGCCAGCACCTCGGTCGAGAGATCCTCAAAAAAGATACCTTCCTCCTCCTCGTAAACGTCCAGCGCCACTCCGCCGATCTGGCCGACCTTGAGCCTGGCAATGAGTGCCCCCGTGTCGATGAGTTTTCCCCGGCTGGTATTGATGATATAGGCGTTGGGCTTCATCAGCGCCAGCGTTCGCTCATTGAGCAGATGGTGCGTCTCGGGAACCAGCGGCGCATGCAGCGAAACGATGTCGCTCGTCGCGAGCAGCGTTTCCAGATCGGCGTAGCGCACATCGTGGGCGTTCGCCCATTCGTTGTCGGGTAACGGATCACAGGCCAGCACCGAGGTTCCAAAACCACGAAGGATCTGTGCAGCGATCCGACCAATTTTCCCGGTGCCCACAATACCCGCAGTCTTTCCGAATAGATCGAACCCAACGAGCCCGCTCAACGAGAAGTTCAGATCCCGCACCCGATTCGATGCGCGATGAATCTTGCGATTGAGGGTGAGCAACAGAGCGATCGCGTGCTCCGCGACAGCGTGCGGCGAATACGCGGGCACCCGGACAACCGCGAGACCGAGTTCACGGGCAGCCGTCAGATCGACGTTGTTGTAACCGGCGCATCGCAGGGCGACGAGTTTGACTCCGAGCGATGCGAGAACATCGAGGCAGGCGCGGTCGACCTGATCATTTACGAAGACACACACGGCAAGTGCGTCTTTGGCGGACGGCGCCGTTTCAGTGCTCAATCGAAATTCGTGGAAGCGCCAGGCAACGCGATCAGCACCGGGAGCTTTCGCGAGGTATTCCCGATCGTAGGGTTTGGTATCGTAGACAGCGATTTCGATCATATGAGGTTCCTTTCTATGCTGGCTCGGCTCGAGTCGGAACCGCCGTAGTCGGTTCCGACGATTCATGGCAACGACCAGACCTTGCTTCGTGATTGCAAAGGGCGCGATGAACCAGCGCCCGCTGGGCAACCGGACCATTCTCGGATTTCCCAGCCCATGCCGCGAGCGCGGGAGCCTGGAGCGCCCGGCCAAAAGAGAAGCTCAGTTCCCACGGTGCACCACCCAGTCGGTTCATCGCGTTGAGATTCCGGGTCGTTTCCACATCACTTTGTCCGCCGGAAAGAAAGACGATTCCGGGGACCGCCGCCGGAACGAAACGTTTCAAGCACCGCAACGTTACTTCAGCCACTTCATTTGAACCGGCCGGCGTCAGGCATTCTGTACCGGAAACAATCATGTTGGGTTTGAGCAGCATTCCCTCAAACTGAACACCGTGATCCCCCAGCGCACGGAACACCATGGCGAGCGCTGAAGCAGTGACTTCCTCACACCGTTCGATCGCGTGCGGACCGTCCATCAGCACCTCCGGTTCGACAATGGGAACAAGCCCGGCCTCCTGACTCAGCGCGGCGAAGCGAGCCAATGCGTGCGCATTCGCTTCGAGACAGAACGAACTCGGAATGGTGTCCCCGATGGTGAGCACCGCGCGCCACTTGCTGAATTGTGCCCCCAACTTCGCGTATTCGGCAAATCGATCGCGCAATCCATCGAGGCCTTCCGTGATCTTTTCGCCGGGATGAAGGGCAAGTGCTTTCGCGCCAGCATCGACCTTGATGCCGGGGATGATGTCGAGTGTTTTGAGAAGTTCAGGAAATGGCGTGCCGTCAACGGCTTTTTGGCGAAGCGTCTCGTCGTACAGAATCACGCCGCTGATGTAATGCCCCAAATCCGGAGCAGTAAAAAGCAGTTCGCGATACGCGCGCCGGTTCTCGACGGTGCCTTCGACCCCGATGTTCTTGAACCGGTTCTCGATGGTGCCGGTGCTCTCGTCTGCGGCGAGGATGCCCTTGCCTGCAGCGACCAATGCGGTGGCGATTTTGGTGAGGTTGTTCTTCATATTATTTCACAGAGTTAATGTTCCCGTATGCTCATCCGGCGAAACCTTGTTCCCGGTCGCCGAACGTTCAGATTTATCGAGGCTTTCCTGTTCGATCAACTTTCCGCGCTCCGGACTGCGTAACAGGCGGTCGGCTTTCACAAGCTGCTCCACCATCCGCCGCGTTGCACTCAGTTCATCGAGCAGCGTGTCGGTCATTTCCACAGACGACCGCCCCTCGACCACCGCGCTCAGCAATGCCGCCTTGGCATCCTGGTAGGATTGCTCAAACCGATCGAATGCGGAAGCGCGTTCCGCATCGTCGACACATTCAGATCCGGTTTCGACTCGGGCGGACAACGCAACACACCTAGCCGCGTCCGCCAGCGCTTTTTCCATCGTTGATCGCGCTCCAGGATCGGGATGTCGCCGGGCTCCCTGATGCAGCACCTTCGCGCGTGGAGCGAGTCGCGCCGATTCATGGAGATACCGCCCCGCACGAAACGCCCGGGCCAGATCATCGCCGACCTCCAGTGGCATCGTCTCAGTGCGCACTTTCGCGACAAAGTTTGCGATGGCGGAACCGAGGGTGACCAAAGCCGCCGACCGCTGTTCCACCAATAAGGGTGTGGCGGTGTCCCGGGAGAGGGCCGTTTGAACGATGTCGGAAACGAGTGATCGCAATCGAAGCAGTTCCTCGCGCAGGGCCGACACTGCCAGTTCCGGGGTCGAAGTCAGCGTCGCGTCCAGATGTTGCGGCCGTCCAATGTCTTCCTCCGCACTGTGAAACAATCTTTCAAGCAAGGTGGCAAGCCGGTTGACAAAAGGAAGCAGCAGCGCGACGCCGAGCAGATTGAACACGGTGTGAAACAGGGCCAGAACAACTGCGGGCCTTCCCTCCGCGCCGATCCGGTTGGACAGCGCACCAACCAGCCAAAGCATCACGGGCAACAGAGCCAACGCGACCGCCCCGGTGATCAGGTTGAACGCGATGTGTCCCAGCGCCAGCCGTTTCGCACTGGGTGTCGCCTTGATCACGGCCAGCGCCGCCGTTGAAGTGGTACCGATGTTCGCACCGATCACCGCCGCAGCAGCGGTGTGAATGCCGATGATTCCGCCCGCAGCTGCCGTTAGAATTATGGCGATCGCCGCACTCGAAGATTGCGTGAGCAATGTTGCGATAAACCCCACGAACAAGAATGTCACCCAGTTGCCGCCACCGTTCCCGGCAATGCCCGCGCCGTAGCTCTCCGCCACACCACCGAACGCCTCTTTGAGAATCGAGAGGCCCAGAAAAAACAAACCGAACCCCGCGAGCGCAATACCCAGTCCTTGCTGTCGCTTTCCCGGAGCCAACAAACGAAACGCCACGCCGACGGTCAGAATCGGGAGCGCAAACAATTCAATCTTGAATCCGAATCCAATCAGACTGACCAGCCACCCCGTCATGGTCGTGCCGACATTGGTGCCAAAAATCACCCCCAGCGCCTGTCTCAACGTCAGCATGCCGGCATTCACGAAACCGATCGTGGCCACGGTCACAGCACTGGAAGACTGCACCACGCCGGTAACCAGCATTCCGGAAAACACACCGCGCAGAGGAGTGGACGTCCAGTTCTCCAGCAATTGTTTCAACGCGCCGCCAGCAAACACCTTCAGGCCCTCGGTCATCATCAGCATCGCGAGGAGAAACAAGGCCAACCCACCGAGCGAATTAAGAAAAAGTTGCCAGGTCATGGATGCGATTCCTCCGATTGTTTCAGGAACTTTCGCCGCGCAAAGAATTTGCGAATCTCCTCCGCCCACAACACGAGGCTGGCAACCACGCCAATCAGGAAGAAATGCGCCATCGGAATCGGCACGGTGTGGAAGACCCGATTCATGGGCTCGGTATAGATGACGAGAAAATGCATCAGGTTGCCCAACGCCAGCCCCCCGAGCAGCCAGTAGTTCTTGAGGAGGCCAAGGTTGAGGGCCGACTTCAATTCGCTCCGGCAGTTGATCACGTTGAACCACTGGCAAACGGCCAGCACGGTGAAAGTCTCGCTGCGCACCAGTTCGAGCGGCACGCCGGTCGACGTCCGCCACACGTAGTAGCCGAACGCGGACAACGCCATGGCGGGGGTCATGAGTGCGACACGCCGGAGCATCGCACGGTTCAGCAACGGCTCGCTTTGCCGGATGGGCGACTGCTTCATCTCGTCACCTTCCGGCGGTTCCATGATGAGGTTCACCGTCACCGTGCCCTCGGTCACGATGTTGATCCACAGGATCTGCACGGCGGCCAGCGGCAGCGGGTAACCGAGAAACAACGCGCCCAGCAGCACGAACACCTCGGCCATCGACGTGGCGAAGAGGTAGAGAATCACCTTCTTGAGATTGCGGTAAACCAATCGGCCTTCCTCGACGGCGTTGACGATGGTGGCGAAGTTATCGTCGGTGATGACGATCTTGGCCGCGCCCTTGGCAACCTCCGTGCCGGTAATGCCCATCGCAACTCCGACGTCGGCGCGCGCCAGCGCGGGAGCGTCGTTCACCCCATCACCAGTCATGGCGACCACGTTCCCTTGCGATTGAAAAGCTTCGACGATGCGAAGTTTTTGAGCGGGATGCACCCGCGCGAACACGGAGATCCGGTCCAGGTTCGCACGCAAATCCTGTTCCGGCATCTGCTCCAGTTCCCGACCGTCCACGGCGAGATCTCCATCACGAGCGATGCCAAGTGTACGGGCGATGGCGAGGCCGGTGATCTTGTGATCGCCGGTGACCATGACCGGTCGGATGCCGGCGGCGCGGCACTCGGCCACGGCGGCTTTCACTTCGTCGCGAGGCGGGTCCATCTGTCCGACCAGGCCAAGAAACGTCGTCTTGCCTTGGAACTGGGTGAATCCGGCAGATTCGTCGATTTCAGTCGCGTCTGCTTCGGCGACCGCGAGACAGCGCAACGCGCGGCTGGCAAGTTCGTTGGCTACCGCGAGAGTTTGCTGGCGCATGCTGTCTTCCACAGGCCACAGTTCGCCGCCGAATCGGGCACGACCGCACAGATCAAGCAGGATCTCTGGCGCGCCCTTGATGAAAACGCGGTTCACTTTGTGGGTATGCCCGTGCTGTGTGGCCATCATCTTCGTGGTGGAATCAAAGGGTATCTCCGCCCGACGCGGCCATTCCCGGCGAAGCGCGTCGGGTTCGAGGCAGCCTTTGAGCGTGAGCGTGAGCAACGCGGCCTCGGTGGGGTCACCCAACGCGCGCCAGCGCGGATCGGAGTCGTCAGGAGGCACGAGTTGTGAGTCGTTGCAGAGGGCCACAGCTTCCAGCAACGGGCGCAGGCCCGGGTCTTCGTTGGCCGCCAGTTCATGTCCGGCGTCGAGCATCTTCCCCTCCGGAGAATAGCCTGCCCCGGTGACTTCGATTTCCCGACCGCCCGGAAGCCAAAGTGCGATGACGGTCATTTCGTTCTTCGTCAACGTGCCAGTCTTGTCGCTACAGATCACGCTCGTGGAACCAAGTGTTTCGACGGCGGCAAGGCGGCGGACGATCGCACCGCGTTTGGCCATGCGCTGCATTCCGACGGCCAGCGCGATCGTCATCGCCACCGGCAAACCCTCGGGGACCATGGAGACCATCTGGCTGATGGCGACCATGAGAATTTCCACGAAGGGCATTCCGCGCAGGAGACCGAACGCGACAACGACGACAAACAAGGCGATGGCCGCACCGATCAGGTAACGTCCGAACTGCTGGATGCGCAGTTCCAACGGCGTCTTGGAGTCCGCAGCGGAAGCGGTGAGTCTGGCGATCTTGCCGACTTCCGTCGCCAGCCCCGTCGCCACCACCACAGCCTTGCCGCGACCGGCGGTGATGTGTGTTCCCGAGTAAATCATGTTGCGACGGTCGGCCAGCGACGTGTCCTCCGGCAACGGCTCCGGGTGCTTGGTAATCGGAAGCGATTCGCCAGTGAGCGCGGCTTCGGCCACCTCCAGCGCCGAGGCTTCCAGCAAACGTGTGTCCGCTCCCACGGCATCACCCGCCGAGAGGAGCACCAGATCGCCGGGGACGAGTTCGTGCGCTTCAATGATCTCCTCCCTGCCACCGCGCAGCACTCGCAATTTCAATACAGAGAGACGGCGCAAAGATTCCATGGAACGTTCAGCGCGCCCTTCCTGCACGGTGCCGATGACCGCGTTGATAATGACAACAATCAGGATGACCACGGCGTCGCCGCCATGCCCCATCGCGAAGGCGATGATCGCCGCGACGAACAGGATGTAGATCAGCGGACTGACAAACTGCCGCAGCAAAACGCGCCAGAGCGGTCGATGCTCCGCCTCGGGAAGCGTGTTCGCCCCGTACTCGGCGAGTCGACGGACCACTTCCTCACGGGCGAGGCCCTGCCCCGGTTCAACGCCCAACCGTGCGAGCACTTCGCTCGTCGGCAGGTTGTGCCAAAGATGAACTGAAGCGGTTTGGTTGGGAGCTGCATTCATGAAACTCTATGACTTGGACGTGCGAACATTTTCGGAATTCGAAGCCTCCGGTTCCGTCCATGCCAGCCGTTGAATCAAAATCTTGTCGAGACGGTGACCGTCCACGTCGGCGACCTCGAAACGGAACCCTCCCCAGTCGAAGTGGTCGCCCTCCCTTGGGATGCGTTGCATCCGGTGCAGCACGAAACCGCTCAACGTCTCATACGTGCCCTGATCCCTCGTGATCGTATGTGAGAACAGACCGTCCGGGCGTTGAGTCAAGTTTCCGCGCTGCATAGGAACACTCCTTCTTCGCCATTGTTCGTGATCCACGATTTCAGCGGTTGCATTCGGAACCGGACGAGCAGCCTTTCGATCTGTTGAACCGAATAACGATAGGAGAAAAACATCCGCAGATCGGTGTTCGCCGGATATCGAAAAGCCGTGCCGCCTATCTTCAACGTAGTGTCCCCAACAAAATGAAAACGCGCAACGATCCTTCGTAGTTCGTCCAATTCCGGTCCCGGCTCGACGCTGAACTTCAATTCACCCGAGTTCGCCGCCACGCCGTTTTCTTCGAGCAATGTCATCAGCCACGCCCGCGTTTCCGGGTTGTCATACTGCGGCAGAATCCGGTTTACGGACTCGTCAAGATCGTTGCCGGGCGCAAGATTCACGCTGAACAACATGCGGTCGCCAGGCCTGAGAAGATTTGCGAGCACGGGCAGGATTCCCAGCGGTTCGAAATTTGGAATCATTCCGTAAAACGTAAAAATTCGCCCGCCGACCGGCGGCAGTCGGTCATCCAGCCAATTGCTCAAATCGTTCGCCCGAGCGAGGTCCGCCACGATCGGGTGAATTCGCTCTGACGAAACAAACTTCCTGGCCGCGAGCGACGCGCGTGTCACCAACGCCGCGCTCACGTCCAACGGCACGAATCGGAGATTGGCCCCGGATCGATTCAGTTCCTCCAGCAGTTGCATGTCCTTGGAACCGTCGCCGCAGCCGAGCGCGATCACCGCGACTTCACCCGCCAAATCCGCCGCCGCCCGTTCACTACTTCGCCGATAAATGGCGCGGCAATCCTCGCGATTCACGAACGGAGCCCACCGCTCAAAGACCTTGAGCCAGCGCGCACTTTGGAGCGGGCTTTGATACAGCAGACGCGGATCAACGCATCGATTTGTGAGGCCGTCGATCAACGCCGCCCGTTCCACGTCCGGAAACTGCGACGGGTGAATCGTCAAATGAAGAGCGTCAGGCACGGGGCGAATTCTCAGGATTTCCGACGTTGAAACAAGTTTTAGCCGTAACCAATTGATCCAGCAGGCGAGCGAAAATAAGAGCCCGTCGCAGGTGCCGTTGCACATAAATCGGCAAACTTTGCCTTGACCTATATTTTACCGACGGGCGGACGTTCCCTTTGACTTGACCGGCCTCGCGTGCTGAAATTCTCCCCGCGATGGATTTTGACATCTCATCAATTTTAGAAAACTGGGACTACAAACCAGGCCAGGTGATGGTCCGGAAATTCAAGGCCACCGATGGTCACGAGGTCATCCAGCTCCGTGTCGACCTCGGGATTCTTCAGCTCAATGCCGACGGCCGGCCGGACGGCAAACGACCGATGGGCCACGAATCCTGGTTTGATTTTCAGCTGTCCCGGCTTGAGGAACACCGCGCCCAGCACGCCGGCACCGACGAGGGTTTCTCCCTGAATCAGGACGACTGCAACAAGCTGCACGTGGAATCCGTGCAGTATCATCACCGCTACATCTGCCTGCTCCAGCTGGAGGATTTTGAAGGGGTGATCCGTGATACCGAGAGAAATCTGGAGTTGTTCGATTTCGTCGAGGAATTTGCCGAAGCCAGCGACAGCTCGTGGAGTTTCCAGAATTTCCGGCCGCAATGTTTGATGATGCAGACGCGCGCCATCGTCTCGCAGAAACTCAAGGACGACGAGCACGTGAGTGCGCTGGATGAACTGGAACAAGGCATCGAAGCCATCCGCGATTACCACCACGAATATTCGCTCGTCGATCAGATGGATCAGAGCGGCGAAATCGCATCACTCGAAGCCTGGCGCAACGAAATCGACAACGGCCGTCCGATGAGCCCCAAGGAGAAGCTCGAAAAAGCGCTTCAAGAAGCAGTGAAAAAGGAAGACTACGAAACCGCCGCCCGCGTCCGCGACGAGTTGAGAAATCTGCCGGTTGATCCCAGTTAAAGCCGCCCCACGGGTTCAAAGCGAGTTAGCGGCTGCGCTCGAATCACCAGCCACGGCAGACCGGATTCCCCAGAGTGTCGAGTCAATCACAGAAGCCTCCAACTTACGCAACCACTCTGGCAGAGCTCTGCCGCCTACGTACCACAGATCCGCATTTCTCCAAACTTTCGCTTTGAATTCCCGGCACAACCCCACCAATATCCGCCTCCTTTTGGAACAGCAGTCCGCATCCAGCGCCCGCCGTTCCGCCATTTGACAGATGAAACGCACGCACCATTGCAACGAACTGCGGCCGGAACATATCGGCCAGACCGTCACCCTCACCGGCTGGGTCCACTCCAAACGTGACCTCGGCGGTGTGTTATTTATCGATATCCGCGACCGAGAAGGCCGCACGCAGACGGTGTTTGATCCGCAGGATGTGGCGCAGGCTGTCTGTGATCTCGCCGCGCCGCTGCACAGCGAATCGGTCATCGAGGTCACCGGCACCGTTCGGCAACGCCCGGAAGGCACGAACAACAACAAGATCCCGACTGGCCACATTGAGGTGCTCGCCCTTGAATTGAAGGTGCTGAACCACGCCGCCGTGTTGCCGTTCGTAATCGATGATCCCGCCGTTGCCGCAAAGGTGAACGAGGAAATCCGGTTGAAATATCGTTACCTCGATCTGCGTCGCCCGGAAATGCTGCACAACATGCGATTGCGCTCGAAGGTCGCCATCGCCACCCGTAGTTTCATGGATGAACAGGGCTTCCTCGAAATCGAGACGCCGACGCTGTTCAAATCGACGCCGGAAGGCGCACGTGAATTTCTGGTACCGAACCGCCGCGAGCCGGGCACGTTCTACGCCCTGCCCCAGTCACCACAGCAGTATAAACAGATTCTGATGTGCTCCGGCGTGGAACGCTACTTCCAGCTCGCCCGTTGTTATCGCGACGAAGATTTGCGCGCGGACCGTCAGCCGGAATTCACCCAGGTCGACATCGAGATGTCGTTCATCGATCGGGAAGACATTTACGCGTTGATCGAAGGACTGTTGAAACACGTCTGGAAAACCGCGCTCGACATGGACATCCCGACGCCGTTCAAGCGGATCAGTTTTGAGGAGGCGTTGAACCGTTTCGGCATCGACAAGCCGGACACGCGCTTTGGCTTCGAGCTGGTCGACATATCGGAAGATTTCAAGAGCAGCACGTTCAAGGTGTTCAGCGGCGCGATCGCGAACGGCGGCGTGGTCAAAGCGATGAACGCCAAGGGCCTCGCCTGCGTGACGCAGGGTCAGATGGAAACGATGACCGACTACGCCAAGAGCTTTGGTGCGAAAGGCCTCGCCTACATCAAGGTTGAAGGCGGCGAATGGAAATCGCCCATCGTGAAATTCTTCTCGGACGCCGAGAAGGAAGCGCTCAAGACCAAACTACAGATCGAAGAAGGCGATTTGATTCTGTTCGCTGCGGATCAATGGCTGACCGCGTGTGAGATTCTCGGCAAGATCCGCCTTTACGTTGCCGAGGTGTTGCAGAAAACCGGCAAGCTGACGATTGACCCGAAGAAGTTTGAATTCCTGTGGGTCATCGAATTTCCGCTGCTCGCGTTCGACAAGGAACAGAACCGCTGGTACTCCAGCCATCACCCGTTCACTTCGCCGGTCGAGGAAGACATCGACAAACTTACGAGCGACCCAAAATCCGTTCGCGGCCAGCATTACGACATTGTGGTGAACGGCGTCGAACTGGGCGGCGGCTCAATTCGTATCCATCAACCGGCGGTGCAGGAAAAGGTTTTCAAAGACGTTCTGAAAATTCCCGAGGAAGAGATCAAACTGCGTTTCGGCTACATGCTGGAAGCGTTCAAATACGGCGCGCCGCCGCACGGCGGGATCGCACTTGGCTTCGATCGGTTGATCGCGATGCTCTGCGGCACGCCGAGCATCCGCGACGTCATCGCCTTCCCGAAGACCGCCAAAGGCACCGACCTGATGACGGACTCGCCATCGACCGTCACCGCCCGGCAGCTCAAAGATCTGCGGATTGAAGTGAAAGCCGCGCCGGCGAAGGAATAGTCCGCCAAACAGATCTCAGGAATTCCCGCCAATTTTAAAATTGGCGGGAATTCTATTTTTTCGGCCGAGTGAGACGCTGCCCATCTTTGAACACACTCTCGAATGCGGTTTTCTGATCAGGCGTGACGAGAAAAGGTTGGAGCTGGGTTGGCGTCGTGGGTTGTTGTCCGCGATTCGCGGCCATGAAGGCGTCGATCACAGGTTTCAGCAGCTCCATGTTGGAATCCAGCATGATCGAATCTTGCCCCGGTGAGCCCGGACCAAAAGCATTCGGCCCAATCTGCCACGGGTAATCCAAATCGGAGTCCACCACCTTTCCACGGATAACAAAACTGCCAGTGACATCGCTCATTTTGCCGGTGTAAAGCAGCTCATATTGATCGAGCAACGCACCATCAATCGGTTTCTCAAAATACGGCAGCAGGTCCGACATCGCGTTCGGCAGATAGCCGTCGTTCGCACCGATATAAGCTCTCAACGCTTGTTGCAGATCCGGGACAAAACGGTTCTTGGCCGCGTGACGAACCTCACTCAGCGCCTGGCGAATACCATCGGGAGACTCCAAATCTAAGTTTCGCGCGAGATGCAGCCAATCTTCTTCGGTGAGGAACTGCAATTCCGGAACGCGTTGTTCAGGATTCTCGGCGAAAAGCTGACGCAATGTTTCCATCGTGGCCTTCGCTTTCAGCGCGGTTTCAACAACTGGATCGTTGATCTTCTCCAAGGCTTCGTCCGCCTGCCGTTTCAACACGCCCACCTTGCCGCGCAACTCCAGCAACTCCATGTATTGCGAATCGTCGCCCTTGGGTTTCGACACCTCGTTAGGTAGCGAAACGATCTTGCTCATGGCGGCGTCGCGCTCGCCCTCAAGCTGCTGGATTTGTCCAGCGGTCAGCGATTGCTGCAGTCGGAGGCTCTCCACTTCCTCCCGTAGTTCAGAAGTTTGGCGGGCTTCGTAAATTCCAACCCCGGCAAGGACGGCGATGGTCGTGGTGACGAGGGTTTTCTGAAGTGCGGTCATGGCGATGGCTTTGGTGGCGGTGATGGTTGTAGTCGTGACGAGAGTTGATCCGGCCAGCATGGCGGCGGTGGAAATGGTGACGGCCAGACCGATTGGCGCGGCTTGCACGGCGTTGGCGGAAAGGACGAGCGCGAACCCGCTCGCACCGACGCCGATACCGCGTCGGGCAAAGGTTTCGCGCAACCGTTCGACGGCGCGACTCACACGTTTTTGCGCCGCATCATCGCTGATGCCGAGCTTTGCGCCGATGGTGCGAAGGTCGTGGTTCTTGAAATAGCGGAGCAACAGTGCGTCGCGGTCCGCCTCGCCCAATTCGACCAGCGCATCGTCGAGATGCGGGGCGATGTGTTCCCAGTCGTTGTCCGGGTTATCGGAAAGCAGTTCGTTCATAGCAGCAGCCTCCTTTTCGCGCGCACGACGGCGCACGTCCGAGCGAACGCTTTTCACCGCGAGGTTTCTCGCCGTGGCATGCAACCAACCGGCCAAGGCGGTGCGGTCTGTGAGTTGCGCGGCATTCCGTGCCAGCGTGACAAACACGCTTTGCGTCACGTCCCTGGCGGACTGGGTATCGCGACTCATGCGGAACGCAGCGGAATAAACCAGATCGACGTAGCGTTGAACCAGTTCGGCAAACGCGGGCTCGGATTGATGCTCTGCGTAATTCTTCAGGAGCTGTTGGTCGGTTGTTTCGTCCACTCAGCCTATAGTACCCGGCATCGACGAAATCCGACAACATTTCACTTCTCGCGCAATTTTAAAATGGTCCCCGAAACGTGCCCTCCCATATTTGAAGGCCGTTGAAGTTGCGGAGAAACTGAACGAGATTGGCGGGAATGAACCGGTCGACAGAAACCTCCAATGCAGAACAATGAAACCTCTGGCCGCAACAGTTCTCGCCGCGATCCTTCTGTTGGTCGGGCTGTCCGCAGCGCCGTGGAAAAAAGAATCCGCGCAACGTGAGGTGCCGGAAGCTCGTCCAAACACCGAAACCGCCGTATTCTCCGGAGGTTGTTTCTGGGGATTGCAGGCGGCGTTCAATGAGTTGCCGGGCGTAGTAGGTTCGCGAGTGGGATACACCGGAGGAACAACACTGAATCCGACCTATTCGAAAGTGGTCGCGGGAATAACCGGCCACGCTGAGGCGGTGGAGGTCATATTTGATCCCTACCGGATCAGCTATGCGCGACTCGTCCAGTTCCATCTTGAACACGTCCGTCGTGCCGAAGGAGAACCGGACGCCGAGTATGCCACGAAACATTACCGTTCCTCAGTTTTCGTTCTCGACGAGGAACAGCGAGCCAATGCGGAGGAGCAAGTGGCCCGATTTACCCGATCAAATCCCGGTGATACCGCCAGCCCTGTTTTGATCGAGGATGCCACAGCGTTTTGGGAAGCAGAGGCCGAGCACCAGAATTACCTGGCGAACTGCGCCTACTGATTCTTTCTGTCCGCCAGGTATTCCGCGACGATCCCGCGCAGCTTCTCGGGTTCGTTCGTGATAATGCCGTCAACACCAGCGCGAAGCAGTTCGATGGCGAGCGACTTCTCATCAATCGTGTAAACCCAGACCTTCAGGCCGCGTTCATGGGCATATCGAACTGCGTCCCGGTCGACTGAACGATTCCACGCAACGACTTGAACCCCGATGTCATGGATCTCATCGACCCACTCCTTGCCCAACTGTTTCTCTTCATCAGTGAGTTTCCTTCCGTCCTTCGAACCCGAAGGCCCCAAGGCGGCCAGGACCTGCGTGGGTTCGAGCTTCTTGTAGTCTCTCAAATAATTCCAGTCGAACGCCTGCACGACAACTTGGTTGATCAGTTTTTTTTCACGGATCAACTCAGCGCAACTCTTCGCGTCGCCGGCCTTTCGCTCAATCAATGTGATGCTGCCCGCTTGAATTGTATCCAACGCCTCACCCAATTCGGAAAGTTTTTGTCTAGCGAACGAGGGCGCAAACCAGGAACCGGCGTCCAATTTTCTAAGTTCGTCCATTGAGTAGCTCGAAACGCGCAACTGCTTGCCGCCCCACCTCTTTACCGCGTCGGTCGTCCGATCCAGGGTTGAATCGTGGATCACCATCAGCCGACCGTCTTTTGAAGAATGAAATCAAGTTCGACCTGATCCGCACCGGTGGCCACGGCATCGGCGAATGATTTCAGAATGATTTCAACGTGTTCTCCGGTGTGCGCGCCGGAAATCCACGATTGGCGATCCGTGAGAAGCATGGTTTCCGCGCGGCAGTCCACCGGCAGTTGAATCAGAACCAACGCGAACACCGCGTTTGCGAATCATTCGGTCCGTCGGTCGGAAGAGTAAAAACCAATCATAGCCGTGAGCGAAAGACCGGCGAGGGGTCCTGCCTCGAAACCGGTGAAATGGGATCCAGCGAATCAGCGATTGAGCTGTTTTTCGAGATAACTCACCGCGTGACGTACGTTGGGATCGATTTCCATCCGATCTTTCACCAGGCGGCACGCGTGAAGCACGGTGCCGTGATCGCGACCGCCGAACGCTTCACCGATGCTGTTGAGTGAATTGCCGGTGATTTCACGGGAGAGGAACATCGCGACCTGCCGGGGAAAGGCGATGTGTTCCGGGCGTCGCTTGCTGGTCATGTCGGCCATCCGAATGTCGTAATGCTCGGCCACCTTTTTCTGGATGACTTCCACCGAAATGACGAAGCGACCTTCCTCGTGCAGGACTTCACGGAGAAGATCCTCAGCCATGTCGATCGTGACCTCCTTGCCGGTCAGTGATGCGTACGAGGCGACACGAACCAGCGCCCCTTCGAGGCGGCGTATGTTCGCGCGCACTCGCTCGGCGATGAAACTAAGAATCGCGGGATCCAGATGGATGTTCATTGCGCGCTCTTTTTTGCGCAGGATGGCTAGGCGCGTTTCGACGTCAGGTTGTTGCAGATCAGTCACCAGTCCCCACTCAAAGCGGGAAACGAGCCGATGTTCGAGATTCTTAATTTCGGCGGCGGCGCAGTCGCAGGTCAGCACGATCTGTTTGCGCGCCTCGTGCAGGGCGTTGAACGTATGGAAGAATTCCTCCTGGATACGTTCCTTGCCGGCGAGGAACTGGATGTCGTCAATCAACAACACGTCCGTCTGGCGGTACCGACGGCGGAACTTCACCAACTGGTTGTTTTGAATGGCGTCGATAAACTCATTCGTGAATCGCTCGGATGAAAGATAGGAGACTTTGGCGTTCTTGTTGTTCGCCAACACTTGCTGGGCGATCGCATGCAGCAAATGAGTTTTCCCAAGTCCCACTCCGCCATAAAGAAACAACGGATTGTAGGATCGACCGGGAGATTGCGCGACCGCGAGCGCCGCCCCGTGGGCAAATGTGTTGCTGTTGCCGACGACGAAAGACTCGAAGGTGTTGCCCGGATTAAACACTGAATCCACGACCGTTGTTTTCTTCGCGCCCAAACCGTTGCCCGAGGTTCTTGGCGCGGCGAACAATACCGGCGATTCCTCGATCTTCGGCGCGTTCTCGGCCAGCGCGCTGTTGACGACGAAATCCACATTCCAAATCTGTCCGGATTCCTTCGCCAGCACATCACGAATCAGACCGAGGTAATTGTCCTTCAGCCAATGGCCATTGAATTCATCGATGACTTCGAGGGTGATATTGTCGCCATCAACACTCTTTGCCTTGATGCTGGCGAACCACAGTTTGAACGTCTCGGCATTGAGCAATTGCCGAAGTAATTCCCGCGCCGATTCCCATAGTTTGTCCGCTGAGTTCTGCATGTACGAAAAGCCCTACAAATTTGTTTACAGCCAAGATTTATTCACCACCGGGCGTTGCAGCCCTGTAACAGTCCAGTTTATTGCCCAGAAAATGAGCATCACAGTGAGACACGATCACTAATTTGGAAGCCCCCGGCGACATCCCGAAGCAGGTGCCGATCAGAGAAATCGCAACCACCTGAAATACAACGACTAATACGATACGAAGAAATGCGCCCTAAGTCAGGAGTCAACGATGCAAATTTGAAGTTTTGTGTCATTCAGGTTTCGGCGCAGCTTTCTAATCAATGATTCGCATCGTTGCTAGGACAACATATTAACTAATATTAACAAGTTATTCACACCGCTTTTCTCCCCGGTTTTTGCGGCCTTTTCGAGGTCCGGGCGGCTGTATGCGCGTGAAGCAAATTCCGGCGCGTTCATCAACAAGAAACGCTCGTTGTGTACGAATCATGTTCAACCCATAAATGCGCCCGGTCCAAATGTCCGGGGTAGCTCGTTCGCAGCGCATCGCAGTGACGAATGATTCTGGGTGCGTTTCGTTTTTCGCATCAAATACGAAACAATAATGCCGGAAGTCGTGCAACCGACTGCACACGACTTCCGGCCAAAATCAAACGGCGCTTTCGCCGCGCTCTTCGGTCCGGATCCGGACGGCTTCTTCAATCGGGGACACGAAGATTTTTCCATCGCCGATCTTGCCGGTCTTCGCAGCCTTGATGATCGCCGCGACTGCCGCCTCGACCGAAGAATCGGGCACGACGATCTCAACTTTCATCTTGGGAAGGAAGTCCACAGTGTACTCACTGCCGCGATAGATCTCGGTGTGCCCTTTCTGCCGGCCGAATCCTTTGACTTCGCACACCGTCATGCCTTCGATGCCCACTTCAGCAAGGGCTTGTTTCACTTCTTCAAGTTTGAACGGTTTGATGACGGCCTCGATTTTTTTCATGAGATGGTGACGAAAGCGACGGCGAGTCTATCAATGAAGTCGGGTGTGTAAACAGGAATCTGAGCGAATGAAAATTTAAGTGTGGCTTGAGATAAAATCGGTCCGTTGATCCGCGAAAACTCCAGGTGTTTCTCACGTGAACGCCAGGCGAATCGCAGTGCTTCTCCTTGCAGTTTTATTGCGTGTAACGTACTCACACGCACGTGGCACACTCGACTAAACCAAAGATAGCGGTCCTGGGTTCGGGAAAGGGCTCTAATTTTGTTTCCATCGCAAACGCGTGTCGCGATCAGCATCTCGACGCGGAAATCGTTGTGGTCGTCAGCGATATCAAGTCGGCAGGAATCCTGGAACACGCCCGGGAGTTCGGGATTCGCGACTTTTTTCTATCGCCAGGCAAATTCCGGTCGAAGCTCGACGAAACAGCCGAGTCAAAACTGATCGAAACGCTGAAACAATCAGGCACTGAATGGATTGTGCTCGCCGGATTCATGCGCATCTTGAAAGGCGAACTGCTCCGGCACTTTGAAAACCGTGTTGTTAACATCCACCCTTCCCTGCTCCCGTCCTTTCCCGGTCTGGAAGCATGGACACAGGCGCTCGACTACGGAGTGAAAGTCACCGGCTGCACGGTTCACCTCGTCGATCAAGGCATCGATACCGGCCCGATCGTGGCGCAAGAGGCAGTTGCCGTTTTGCCCGACGACACAGCGCACTCCCTTCACGCCCGAATTCAGGACGCGGAACGACGTCTCTATCCGACCGCATTGCGGCAATTGCTCACCGGGCAGATCAAGATCGAGGGCCGCCGGACGTTTAACCGGGCCTGACTCTCCTTTTTCTACCCAGTCATGAAGAAAAAGATGGTCTTGGCGCGAGGCCGATGGCAAAACCATCCCCTCGCGCGCGCGGGACTTGCTTCCGGTATCCATCCCCTGCTGAAATTCACGCCGCCGACTTGACCACGACGACATGAAGAAATTGAACAAACTAAAATTGGGCCTTCCAAAAGGAAGCCTGCAGGAAGCCACCATTGAGAAACTGGCCAAAGCTGGCTTCAACGTCCAGTCCGACAGCCGTTCGTACGTTCCCTACGTGGACGACGAGGAACTGGACATCCGCTTGATTCGCGCGCAGGAAATCAGCCGTTACGTGGATCACGGCTATTTGGATGCAGGAATTACCGGGTTTGATTGGATCCAGGAAAACGGTTCGGATGTCCACGAAGTCGGCGAATTCATCTTCAGCAAAGTCTCAAAACGCCCCGCCAAGTGGGTGCTCGCCGTGCCCGAGAATTCCAAGATCAAGTCGGTCAAGGATTTGGAAGGCAAGAGGATCGCCACCGAGGTCGTGAATCTGACCAAGAAATGGCTGCGCAAACACAAGGTCAAGGCGGAGGTAGAATTCTCGTGGGGAGCGACCGAAGTCAAAGCCCACGAACTGGTGGACGCGATTGTCGAGGTGACCGAGACCGGATCGAGTTTGCGCGCCAACAAATTGCGCATTGTCGACACCCTGCTTGAATCCACGCCACGGCTGATTGCCAATCACACGGCCTGGACGGACAAATGGAAACGGAAGAAGATCGAGACCATCGCCCTGCTCCTCCGCGCCGCGATGGAAGCCGAATCCAAAGTCGGGTTGAAACTAAACATCAACGAAAAGAATTTGGCAAAGTTGTTGCAAAGCCTGCCTGCTTTGCGTAATCCAACCGTTTCCAGCCTGACGATGAAGGGCTGGGTGGCGGTCGAGACCATCATCGACGAACACGTCGTGCGGGAGATCATCCCCAAATTGAAGGCCGCCGGAGCAGAAGGCATCATCGAGTATCCTTTGAATAAAGTAGTCTATTGACCGCTGTCCAAGCATATGGGTTCACTGAAAAAACGTCGTAAATCGAAAATCAACAAACACAAGCGCCGCAAGCAGCTGAAAGCCAATCGCCATAAGAAGCGAACCTGGCAGAAATAGTAGGGGCGCACCCCTTCGGCTCCTTTCCCGCAACCTGCCGCCGTCCGCTCCGATGGACGGCGGCAGTGTTCGCTTGTAAACTCCCGGTATGCAAGTAACACGGCCAATCACTCTCACGATGTTGGTAGCCGTGTTGCTTTTGCTGCTGCCTGGGTGTCGCTCGAAATCCTGGCAGGGAAATGGTCCGTTAGATTCGACGAGATCGGGGGGGGCGACACTGACCACGAAGCAAGCCGCCGAACAGTCTGCCCGACGCGTCGAAGCTCAGGCACGGTACGCGACCGGACTCTCCCACGATCTGAATCAACAGCCCGACGCCGCGATCGAGGAATATATTTTCGCGCTCAAGGCTGAACCTTCCAACGAACAACTCGCCCTGGAGATCAGCCGTCGGCTTGTTCTGGCAAAGCAACTCGAACGCGCACTCGAAGTGGTCGAACTCGCCGCCGCCGTGCCCACTGCGTCATCAGCGATCTACGCCCAGATTGGGGTTCTTTACAGAGAATTGGATCGATATCAAGACGCGGAGAAAGCCACCCGCAAGGCCATCAAAATGGCCCCCGAGATCCTGCTGAGCTACTACAATCTCTACGCGCTGTATCTCGAACAGGGAGAAATCGACAAGGCCATCGCCGTCCTTCAGGAAGCGGCTGATCAGACGTCAGACAATTCCGATTACTGGCTGGATCTCGCCGAGGTTTACGCAAATTTCTATCGCAGTCAGACGACGTTCAAAGAGCTCGCTCTGGATCAAATGAAGCACTGTCTGGAACGCGCGACGAAATTAGGGGTCCGCGGAAACTCACGCCGCCTCAAGCTGGCTGACGGACTGGCCCTCTCCGGTGAGCCCGACAAGGCGATCGCCATTCTGCTCGAGCTGATGAACGAGTTCAAAGACAGCCCCAGCCGGCGGAACATCGTGCAACAAAAGCTCCTTTCGCTCTATATCAGCACCCAGGACGCCGACGGCGCGATCACCCAGTTGACCTCCATCGTCCGGGAGCATCCCACCAATCCCCAGGCGAATTTTCTGCTCGCCTCGTTCGCCCTGGAGAAAGGCGACAACAAGACGGCGATCGAATACTTTCAGAAGACGATTCAGCTCGATGCCGATCTTGAGCAGGCCTACTACTCACTGGTCGGCCTTTATCTGGACAGCGCGCGTTCGAAAGAGGCCGTCACCCTGCTCGAGACAGCACGAGGCCGGTTCGAAAAATCGTTCGTCCTCGAATATTATTCCGCCGTCGCCTACAGCCAGCTCGAAGCCTACGAGGCCGCCGTGCAGCACTACACCAACGCAGAAATCATCGGACGGGCGTCGGACTCAGCCAATCTGGACCACCGGTTTTACTTCGGGTTCGGTGCGCAGCAGGAACGCTTAAAATTGTTTGATCAGGCCGTCAGCTCATTTCAGAAATCCATCGATCTCAAATCCGATTTTGCCCCCTCGCTCAATTACCTCGGCTACATGTGGGCGGATCAGGGGACCAACCTGGACCAGGCCCGCAAATATATCCAGAAAGCGGTCGATCTGGAGCCGGAGAATTCCGCCTACCTCGACAGCCTCGCGTGGGTTCTCTACAAACTGGATCAACCCAATCTGGCGCTGATTCACATGGAGGACGCCATCAAGTTCCACGCAGACGATGACCCCGACGCCGTCCTGTTCGACCACCTGGCCGACATCCAACTCGCTGCCGGGAACGCTGCGAAAGCGCGCGAAGCTTGGGAAAAGTCCCTCGAACTCACGGACGACCCGGTCGTGAGGGCGAAACTCGACGACTTGTTGAAGGCGAACCCCGGAGCGGACAAATGAACCGGCAATTCAACCATCACTACACTCGTGACGAGGCCCGCGAGCTTCTTCCTCAGGTCGGATCTTGGTTGAGGGAGATTCAAGATCTTCAGCTCGAATTGGTTCGCTGTGAAAACCGGCTCGGGTCCATCCTCTCACAGGGCGATGACGCCGGCGGTCCTTCGGTGAATGAAAACGTCCGCGCCGTGGCTCGTCTCCATCAGCTAACGCGGGAGTTCAACGAGCGCGAAATTTTCATCAAGGACGCCGAACGCGGTCTGGTGGACTTCCCGGCGATCATCGGTGGACGCGAAGTGTTTCTCTGCTGGGAACTGGACGAGGAAGACATCGAATTCTGGCACGACATCGACTCGGGATTCTCCGGCCGGGAACCTCTTTCCTCATAACGCCGCCCCCCGGAGCAACCACACGACGCTGGCAAATCTACTCCGATGGGAGCCGTCGATCTCTCGCACCGTCACGTCGCACTCGTAAAATTGGAAGCCTGCGGCAGGCGCAATCTCGCAGACCGCGCAATGCCCGCAGGGTCCGCAGCACTGTCCCAACCAATCAGTCCCCCTGCTCCACGTAAAAGAACTTTCTCGGCCTGTTAATCGGGCGTTGGATTTCTGCGGAATGTCGCGCCGTGCGGCCGGTTATTTCCAGCGAACGGACGGCAAAATCCTCCGTGCTGAAGATCCGGAAATCGCGGCCCGGTTCCACGGCGATCGTCAACTGAAGTTCGTTGCCCGGCACGAGCGAATAGTCGGTGATGTTCAACGGAGCCCGAAGCAGACTTCCATCAGAATTCAAGGTGGCAAAACGAAACCGGTCGTATCCGTCAAACGCCGTGAAGACGCCAGTCAGCATTACCCGGCCGTCGGGCAGCGGAAACGCGTTAACGACCTCCTCATTCGCCCCGCCCCGCGGATTAAACGTATCATCGAGCGACCCATCGGAATTCAACCGGGCGACTCCTCCACGAGGCTCCCCGTCGATGAAAGAGAACAGTCCGCCCAGGAGAATTTTCCCATCCGCCTGAAGTGCGACTCGCTCGATCCAGTAGTTTGCGCCGCCGCCCACGTTAAACGTCTCGTCGTAGGTGCCGTCGATTTTCAACCGTGCGATGCAGCTGCTCGGCACGTCGTTCACCGAAGAGAACAGCCCGCAGATCAAGATCTTTCCATCAGGCTGCACGGCGATTCCTGAAACGATGTTGTAGAAGATGTCGCCGACCGAGACCTTGAAGCTGTTGTCCCTGGAACCGGTCAGGACATCGAGCCGCACGACGATGTTGGTGACATGCGCGTCCTCCTCCACGTCGAGATCCATCTCGCCACCGAGCAAAACGTGATTGCCGGTCTGAACCGCGACGTGCCCGATCAATGACTTTGGGGTGACCGGGGTGAAACCGGGGTCCAACGCGCCCGCGCTGCTCAAAATCGCGACGTCCGACCGGTCAATGCCATTGATCTTTGAGAAGGACCCGCCCACAAGAATGCGTCCATCGGCCATGACCTGCAACGACTCCACCGGACCGTTCGCGCCCGTTCCGGGGTTGAACTGGGCATCCGGCGTTCCATCGTTGTTAAGCCGGGCGATGCGATTTCGCGGCTCAGTGCCGACCATCGTGAAATCACCACCGATGACGATCTGGTTGTCCGGCTCCACCACGATGGACAACACTCGGTCGTTGGGTCCTGTGCCGGGCGTAAATGCCGGGTCGAGACTGCCATCAGCAAGCAGCCGGGCGAGATTGTTCATCGTCTGACCGTTGAACGTGTTGAAACCGCCGCCGAGAATCACCCAGCCAAGTTGGTTGGTGGCGATGGCGAAGGTTCCCTGGTAAAAGTTGGTACTTGCCGCGCCCGGCCCGGCCACCCCCGGATCGTCGTTGTCCTCGATGATCAGGACGGTCTCCGACGGCGACCCCAGCGTGAGACCGACTGGGTTGCTTAGCGTCAGCTTCAACGACCGGTCAGCCTGGAACTGAGGATTGTCCAGGATCTTCACCGCGATGGAGATCTCCGTTTCGGTCGCGCCGAAAGTATAGACTTCGTTGATCGCCAAATAATCGACGCCAGCGGTGGCATCGAGATCCGCTGTCTGAATCGTGACCTGGTCGCCGGCTTGCGGATTCGTCCGCTCGATCGGGACAAACACCACGCCGATCCCTTCAGAGAATCGGACCTCCGCAGAACCGAATTTCAACGTGTCGGCTCCGACCGGAACGATGCCGACGAACAACATCAGGAAAACAACACAAGTTCTCGCGATGAATTGTGACCGGGCCTGGACCGATGAGTTTTCAGAGAGTTTTTTCATTCGCAATAATTCTAACGTAAAGAGCGGCTAAAGCAGATTCTCAACCGTTGCCGGCGGTATCGGACCACTGCCAGACGAGGCAGTCGCGGGTCTTCGCGGTCACCTTCGCATGCTCGCCGATCCGGAGTCCCTCAACCCAGATGATGTCGCCCGATTCGGTTTCGGCGACGACGCAGTGCCGCCGTTCTTTCGCCGAAATTTTGGCATTTGTAAACAAATCCTGCAGCTTCGCGGCACGTACCGCGCCGATCGGTTGAAATCGATCCCCCGGCCGCCAGAACCGCAACGTGATCGATCTGCCGACCTTGTCGAGGTCGAAGATTTCGCCATCTGACACGCCTGTGAACGCGGATCCGACGGGCCTTGATCGAATCGTCCATGTGAACGTCCGCCCGCCGAAAACAGCGTGCGCCTTGTTCTTCCGCAGATCCACACGTAGGAAATCAGACTCGAAGACGAGGCTCCGGTTCGCATGTTCGACAATCCGTCCGCTGTCAGTCCGGGACAGGAACCGGTCACCGCAGACGTTGACAGTCAAACCACTCGAGTCGCGCAGCCGCTCCACCAGCTCGAAGTCGAAAACCACTTCAAGACGTTCCAGTTGAATCACGACGACATGCCGCTGCAACGGGACCGGAAGTTCAGAAAACCGCAGAGAGGAATCCTCGAGCGCCCTGCCCGCCTCCGCACGCCACCATTCCGCCTCGGTCGAAAGAATCTCCATCGTCTGCCCCAGCTTGATGGAGATCCCGGACGCATAATCCGACTCGAGCCGGGGGATCAACTCGTGGCGAATCCTATTCCTCACGTACCGAAAATCCTGATTGCTCGCATCTTCACGAAACCGGATGCGCTTGGACTTCGCCCAATCCGCCAGCGCACTCTTCGGAAATCCCAGCAACGGCCGGATCAACGAACACGAAACCGGCGACTTCAATCCGGTCTTCATCCTCATGCCGCCCAGCCCGAAACTGCCGGCGCCGCGAAACAGCCTGATGAAGAAAAGCTCCGCCTGATCGTCGGCGTGGTGGGCCAGCACAACGTGCTTAGACTTCACCGCGTGCGCCGTTTTTCCGAGAAATCCAAGCCGTGCCTCCCGTGCTGCCATTTCGGTACCGTGTTGTTTGATCAATTTCTTTTTCTCCGCATCGTCCCATCGCGCGAAGTGAAATTCGAGCCCCAGTTTTTCCGCCTGCCCGCGAACAAATTTTTCATCCGCCGAACTGGCGCGACCGCGAAGACGATGATCGAAATGCGCGACATGAAGCGTCCATTTGAACCTCGCTTTCAAGGCATCCATCAGGTTAAGCAGCACCATCGAATCGAGCCCCCCGGAAACGGCGACCACGACAGCGCGTCCTTCCGGCAACAATTTCTGTGAAGTCAGGACGTCGGCGAACTGTTCAGTCAAATTGGACACGGCGGCAGTTAAGCGAAGATCGGCACCCGCTGCAATCACCACGGTCTGCGAGGACCCGTGACGGGTCTTGACCTGAGAACGTACCATAACAAAAGGGCCACCAGAATGAATTGCAGGCACAAAAAAGCGGCCACCGAAGTGGCCGCTTGAATCATTGTGAGGTCAGTTCAAACCTGTTCACCACCGGTCTTCGTTTCCGGCATATCGGCTGACGCTGACTCGTCGGCGACCGGCTCAGTTCCGGCGGCGGGAGGTTCAACTTCGGCCGGGACTTCAGAAGCCGGGGCAGTTGCCGCTGTTTCGGCGACGGGGGCTGAGGTGGCCACGTCGGAAGCCGCCGTGGTATCCACCGGTGCAGCGGGCTGTTCGGTGGAGGCGTCCTTCGCCGCAGCATCCGGCTTCGGGACCTTCGCGACGGCCACCTTTTTCTTGGGCTGCGGTTTCGGATGCGGTTTCTTGGCCGTCTCCAACTCGCCGTTCGCGAACTCGATCACATGCCCCTGATGGACCAGCCAGTGCAGATCGGCCAGCACCTTTTTCTGCTCTGACGTCGGCTCATGATGTTCCGCCGCTTTTGGAACGACCGTTCCTTCGGCCTCCGCTGATTCGACGGGCTTGGCTGGCTCGGTTTTTGCCCTGTCTGCGGCGGTGGTCGGAGCAAGGAAATCGACCAGTTCCTTCAGGCTACAGCGTGAGTGTTCGTTGACGTAATCAACTATCTTTCGCACGCCATCGGAGACCGGCGTCGCTTCAACATCCAGGAAATGCGGCCGCGCGACAGCGACGTGCACTATGGATTTCTTCACCTTGAAGAAGTGCAGGCCGCGCGATGAAAATTTCTGGCTCAGCGTGGTGACCAGCTTCAACGGAAAACGTTTCTGTTCGTCAACGGCACTGAACACGTAACGTTGCAATTCGCGGGAACCGACGCGCCGTGTTTTCTCACCGGCGACCACGTGACTGTCCACGGACTTCACCATTTCCGGCAAATGAGTTTCGCGGAAGTGCTTTTGAACTTCGTCGAACGAGGCGAGCACCAGCGGCTCGGGCACGTTCAACACCACGAATTCCGTCTTGAAGCTCAGTTCGTCGAGCCACGTTTTGACCACTTCTTCATCACGCACGATCTTGACGCGTGACTTGAAATTCTCGAACGACAGACGCGAGAACCGTTCCTTGTGCAGCTGGTGCAGCTTGTTCTGGTAATCGTGATAGTTCGGCGGCCCGAGAATGACACCGCTCATGCCGCACTGGGCGACAAACGTATAGGTGCCTTTCGGCGGATCGGTCGGCGTTTTTGTGACCTCGTAGAAGGTGGCGAGATGCCGGTGGAGAATGTGCTCGACGGCCTCGTCCTGGCTCAGCCAGACGGTGTCATCCAATGCGCAGACGAACATTGGTTGAGCAACGGATCCGTCGGGATTTTTCTTCGTGCTGAATTCGACCTGATAACGGTCATCCTTCTGCAGGACCAGCCGTGCGATGTCGAACAACGGATAAGCCCGGCCCGTCATGCGAATCTGTTTGGTGAGCGAATCGACGCCCCGTTCTTCAGGAATGATCCGGAGATTGACCTCCGGCATCGGAATCTCCACGCGCCTCTCGAACGAAGGACGTCCGCCGCCGCGTTGATCCCGCCGATCATCCCGCGATCCCGGACCTCGCCCGCCGCCCTGCGGGCGATCTCCACGAGGCCGATCGCCGCCCGGTCGGCCGCCCTCGGGACGGTTGCCCTGCGGACGGTTACCTCCGCCACCTCCGCCACCACCACCGGATCGAGGTCCGTGCCGGTCGTCGTTGAAGCGTCGATTGCCACGTTCGCCCTCGTAGTTGGCGTAGCGATTAATTTCTGGAGATTCCTGTGCCCATGAGGGGAGGAAATGCAGGTCCAGGTCCAAGTCTTTGTCTGGATTGTCGTTACTCATGCAACAATACGTATGTTGTGTTCAAGGGACCGCTCGAAGCGGCGCAAGGCGTTCCGGCGAATGACCGGGCCCGGTTTTCAGTTGGTGAAACAATGGTTATTGTTCATTACGCGAACAAAAACCACGGTCAGGATGCCGCCACAAAATGCGGAATGCAAGTACCGCTTGTCCACTGTGAACAAACGGCTCGTGAGCAGGCTAAATCAAAGGCGGTTCAAACCCTTTGCGGTAATCCGTCTGCAGGTATCGGTTGGCAGTTCGCTCGTTGGTGATCCTCATCATTTTGGCGTCCCAGCGGATCTTTTCACCGGCGCGCATCGCGACGTTCCCCAGAAGAACCGCTTCGGTCATCGGACCGGAGAAATCAAAATTGGACATCGCATCCCCGTTGCCTTTCACCGCCTGGATCCATTCCTGGTGATGTGCGTAATCGGTATCCTTGTCCGCGCCCGGAAACCGCGGCAGCGTGCGTTCCACGTCCTTGAAGTCCGCCATCGTCGCGCCCGACAGAAACTCTCCGGCTCCCCAGTACATCGGCACGAACAACGTGTCGTCATCGCCCACCATGATGCAACCGTTCGGCGGCAGGTCATCTCGTTTCACCAGTTTCGGATCCGGTTTTCGACCGCCGTCGTACCAGGTCAGCTTCACGGAACCACGCTTTCCGGGCTCCGGAATTTCCCAGCGAATCTTGGGAAACTCCCAACGGGTGACCGACGACTTCGCCGGCGAATCCACGGTCAAGCCATCCTGTTCCAGCACCTTGACCGATGTCGGGTCCTTCAACTTCAACGACCAGAACGCGAGGTCCATGTTGTGGCACCCCATGTCACCGATCGACCCCGTCCCGAAGCTCCAGAACCCGCGCCAGTTGAACGGCACGTATTCCTTCGAATAAGGGCGCAACGACGCCGGCCCCAGCCAGAGATTCCAGTCCAACGTCTCCGGAATCGGTTCATAATCCACCGGGGCGTGAACGCCCTGCGGCCAGATCGGCCGGTCGGTCCACACGTGAACCTCGTCCACATCGCCCAGCACGCCCGCCTGAATCAGCTCCACCAGCCGCCGCGTGTCCGGATGGCAATGCCCCTGGTTTCCCATCTGCGTGACCACGCGTTTGGCCTTCGCCATGTTGGTCAAAATCCGCGCCTCGTAAACCGTGTGCGTCAACGGTTTCTGGACGTAAAGATGTTTGCCGGCGTTGACCGCAAGAAGCGCGGGTTGCGCGTGGCTGTGATCCGGAGTGGAGATGATGACCGCGTCGAACTCATCCTCAATCTCCTCGAACATGACACGGAAATCCTTGAACCGTTTCGCTCCCGGATATTTCTCAAAGGTCTCCGCGCCCCGGGCCTGATCCACATCGCACAGCGCCACGATGTTCTCCGTCGCACAGCACTGGATGTCCACCGCCCCTTTTCCGCCGACACCGATTGCGGCGATGTTCAACTTGCTGTTCGCTCCAAGAACGTTGGTGCGGGAAACAAAGGGAAACGCGATCGCGCCGACAGCCAGCGCGGAGGTCTTGACGAACGAACGGCGGGTGATGGAATGAGATTTCATGGCGGGCTGGTGACGAATCGAACTATCACGGCTTCGACGAAGAACGGTCAAGTTGCGTTCGAGATGAATTCCCCGACGCGGTCGATATTTCCAGTTCCATTGAATCCCCGCAGCGCGGAGCCTTCAAACCAGCGGACCGCATTCCGCGAGCTCGACGAATTGCGGCGACTCCGTTTGGCAGCCGAAGAACCGCTCTGCAAACACCCCGAACTTGTCCGGCGCATCCGTCACAAACGGCTGGATGCGCCCTTTGCGCCGACGGTTTCTCAGCAGCAAACCCAGCGGTTTCATCTGGTCCTCAACGAATAGCGCGCAACTCTCCGCCGAATCCACCAGCGACACATGGTCGCCGACGACTTCCTGGATTGCGCGTTTCAACAACGGATAATGCGTGCAGCCGAGCACCAGCGTGTCGATGCGCTGTTTCCTGAGCGGTTGCAAATATTCCTTCAACACCCGCGCCGTCACCGGGTGATCGATCCAGCCCTCCTCCACCAGCGGAACCAACAACGGACACGCGCGGGCAAACACAAACGCGGAATCATCGATCGCCCGAATCGTTTTCTGATACGCCTCGCTGTTGATCGTCGCGTTGGTGCCGATGACGCCGATCCGTCGGTTGGTGGAGGCTTCCAGGGCGGCCTTCGCACCCGGAAGAATGACGCCGAAAATGGGAATCTCGAACTGCCGTTGAATCACTTCCAACCCCCAGGCCGACGCGGAATTGCAGGCCACCACGATCGCCTTCACTTTCTGGTACACGAGAAACTGGGCGTCCTCGCGGGCGAAGCGGGTGACGGTGGAGGGGGATTTCGTTCCGTAGGGAACGCGGGCGGTGTCGCCGAGATAGACGAGATCTTCCTTGGGCAACAACTCGTGAATCGCGCGGGCCACCGTCAACCCGCCCAAGCCGGAATCAAAAATGCCGATCGGTGCATCGCGAAGTTTGGGAAGATCGGCATTTGGCATCGGCGTCCGCAATTTGGTCTGACGCAGAACAACAGTTCAAGGGAAATGCTGAGGCGATGTTTTAGCCACTGATCGAACACGGACAATAAAAAGGCGGGACTCCTGCCGCCTCGGTCGAGCAGCACGGCGACAGGAATGTCGCCGTTCCGACATGGCAAAATCAATACACGACACGGAAACACGAACGGCAGATCTTGACGCGAATTTCGCAAATTTACACGAATAGAATTATCTGGGTATGCACTTTACGCCCCTAGCTACCAGATGTTGTGGTTTCTCTGTTTTTCATGGAGCGGCCTCCGACCAGTTCCTTGCCTCGCACAGGATTCAAGGCGACCGCTTGCTCTAACAAGCGGTAGAAG
>Ga0209491_10001894_pt1 | contig 39159 bp, 28 predicted proteins | sample BON02_FD_187213 | JGI IMG/M metagenome (GOLD analysis project Ga0209491, IMG submission 187213) | Freshwater microbial communities from Lake Bonney liftoff mats and glacier meltwater in Antarctica - BON-02 (SPAdes) (version 2) | ecosystem: Environmental > Aquatic > Freshwater > Ice > Glacier... | reverse complement strand
GGCGATGTGGACTATACCATTCCTGCAGAATTTAATCCCAAACTTTTTCATAAAAAAGGCGTTTTAGCCGCTGCCCGAGAAGATCGGCCTGATAGCGCATCAAGTGGTATGCAATTTTATATGGTACAAGGCAAGATTCTTAATGATAGTTTGTTAGTTGATGCTGAAAGTCGCATTAACGCTTGGCAGGCACAAAACACTATCTAAAAAGATGCAAAAAATAAATATTTGTTCGATTCCTTATAAAAAGCAAAAACAGAAAATCAACAAAGTAAAGTGCTACAATACGTAGATAGTATTACCCGATGGGCTAAAACTAGTCCAATTTTTAAGCGTTATACCATACCACAAAGTCAGCGAGAAATCTATAAAACCATTAGCGGGACTCCTCATTTAGACCAAAATTATAGTGTTTTCGGCGAAGTAATAAAAGGCTTAAATGTAGTTGATAGCATTGCTGAAGCTCCAACTAGTAGTTTAAACAGGCCGCTCAAAGGGGTAAGAATTTTGACGGTAAGGGTTATGGAGTAAATTGGAGTTATTGACTTAAAAATAAGACAAAAGCAATAAATTTATACTATTCGCTAGCAGTTTATATTTACCTAGCATTACCAACTACTTCTAGTGTATAATGTGAATAATTTTTTCCTATATCAAAAATTTAACTTAATTACATCCTAGTAATCTTCGCACCAATAGCGCGTAGGCGTTCGTCAATATTTTCGTAACCCCTATCTATCTGTTCAATATTGTGAATAGTTGATATTCCTGTAGCAGAAAGTGCAGCAATTAATAAAGAAACTCCAGCTCTAATATCTGGAGAAACCATGGTGGTTGCTTTCAGCGTCGATTTAAAATCATGACCTATTACGGTTGCTCTATGCGGATCGCACAGAATTATTTTTGCCCCCATGTCTAATAATTTATCCACGAAAAATAAACGACTTTCAAACATTTTTTGATGGATTAACACTTCACCTTTAGCTTGTGTTGCAACCACTAAGATAATACTCAATAAATCGGGAGTTAACCCGGGCCAAGGAGCGTCGGCTATGGTTAAAATTGAACCGTCAATATAATTTTGAATTTCGTAGCCGTTGGTATGCGCTGGAATATAAATATCGTCGCCTTTACGCTCGATAGTAAGTCCTAATTTTCTAAAAACAGACGGAATTTGACCTAAATTATCCCAACTCACATTTTTAATGGTAAGTTCACTTTTGGTCATTGCTGCTAAACCAATCCAACTACCAATTTCTATCATATCGGGTAGCATGCGATGTTCAGTTCCACCAAGTTTTTTAACACCGTCAATGACTAATAAGTTAGAACCGATACCAGTAATTTTAGCACCCATTCTGTTCAACATCTTACAAAGTTGTTGTAGATAAGGCTCGCAAGCCGCGTTATAAATAGTGGTAGTACCTTCGGCTAAAACCGCAGCCATCACAATATTTGCTGTACCCGTAACTGATGCTTCATCTAATAGCATGTAAGTGCCTTTAAGCTTTTTGGCTTCAACTCCGTAAAAATGTTCTTCTTTATTATATCGAAAGGTAGCGCCTAAATTAATGAAACCTTCAAAATGGGTGTCTAATCTTCTACGTCCTATTTTATCGCCACCTGGTTTAGGAATATATCCTTTTCCAAAACGGGCCAATAAAGGCCCTACCAGCATAATAGAACCTCTTAAACCTCTTCCATCTTGTTTAAACTGGTCTGATTGTAAGTACTCTAAATTAACGTCATCAGCCACAAAACTGTAAGTACCTTGACCCTTTTTTTGGATTTTTACGCCTAAATCTTCAAGTAAGGTAATAAGTTTATTTACATCAACAATATCAGGAATATTACTGATAATTACAGGTTCTGCGGTAAGTAGCACCGCACATAGTATCTGTAAAGCTTCGTTTTTAGCACCTTGAGGGGTAATTTCACCATTTAATTGGTGACCACCTTCAATTTTAAATGTCCCCATTTAATTTTGACTATTATTTAGTATCGCTTTTTAGCGCGATTATTAGTATTTGTACTTCTGTTCTTTTTGTTATTCGAACGGTTCGAGTTTTGCTTCGCAGGTCTATTCTTTAAAAACTGACCACTTTCAGTTAAATTTTCACCTTCACGTGCAAGATCAATTTTTCCGTCGCTCAACTCATGCAAGTGTTTAAAGATAATTTTATCTTCAACCGTGTCTTTATTCCAATTTAAAAAACATTTTTTCATGTGATTGGCAATAGCATATTCCAATCCGTCTCTCTTATCGCCTTTTTCCCATGAAGTAGCAACATCGATCATCAATTTAATATTGTTGCCGTAAAATCGATATTTAGGGAAATTTTGAGGGTATTTTAAGGGCTCAGGACGTTCTTGAAGCATTTCTCTACTAGTAATCGGATATGGAGAATCAACTTTTAGTCTAAAATCGGACATGATAAAAAGCTGGTCCCATAATTTATGTTGAAAATCGGGAACGTCTCTAAAATGTGGTTGAATATTACCCATAACACTGATGATGGATTGGGCTACTTTATTGCGTTCTACATCATCTTCTATACTCAAAGCGTAATCTACCATTTTTTGAAAATGACGTCCGTATTCAGGTATAATAAGGTATGGTCGCTCTGTGTTGTATTCTAAATTGAATACTTCAATATTGGCTAAACTCAAATTAAAAGGTGTTTTAATTAATAAAAAAGAGGGAAGTATGCTCTTAAAGTGTGCAAATTAAAAAAAAACTATTATATATGCTAAATTTATGTCAATTATAAAGATATGAGACCTTTTACTGTGGCTACAGCTAAATACTTTTCAATGACTTTATCAGGGTTTTCAAGGATTAGACTTATGGAAACACTGGTATATTTTCCGTTTTTAGATAATTTTTTGATAATAGTTGCTTTTTTATCATCGAAAACGGATTCAATTTCTTTAACACCTGTTCCATTACTAGGTACTATAAATTTATATAAATATAAAGATGGCCATGTGGTGGTTTCCAACAAACGCTCTTTTAGTTTATCGTAAAATTCATTTTTTTCGTCAAAATCCATGAGAAATTTTTAACAAAGATACTTTGAAATGTGTCCAAAATCAAATGTCAAAAGTCGAAAAGATGTGATTTTTAGGTTTAAAAATGATTCTAGTTTTAAGTTTAAGGTTTTCGTTTTTGGTTGTTGGTTTAAAAAATATTTCAGGTTTCAGGTGAATTCTCTTATCGCTTAATAAAACAATTTCATGATTTATATCATTTCTGGTTGTTATAATTAAAACATACATCCAGTTTATCGTATTTCATATTTTTTGAACTTTTACTTAATACTTTTTACTAAGTACTTAATACCTTAAAAAATATAAATTACAATCATTTCGCGCTAGAGTTCAATAATACAATCCTCCACTGATTTCCTTACTTTGGGAAGATTTGAGAAAAAATCATCTTCCGCTCTATATCCAACAGGTAGCACCAAAACAGCTTGCAAACCTTTATCCTCTAAATCAAGAATTCTATGATATTCTGATGCTATAAAACCTTCCATTGGGCAAGCATCAATTTCTTCAAAAGCGCAAATTGTCAAAAGATTTCCCATCGCCAAATAGGCCTGGTTGGTTGCCCAAGATATGATTTCATCCTCGTTTTTTTTCGAGAAATCTCTTATCAAAGCAGTTTTAAATGGATGTAAAATTTCATCGGCTGTATTTCGAAGCTTTTTTACATTGGAAAAATAATTTAAAATATATTGTTCGCTTATTTGAGTTTCAATACAAAAAACCAAAACATGTGATGCCTGCGCTACTTGCTTTTGGTTATAGGATGCTTTTACCAGAGAACTTTGTAGTTCTTTATTATTGATCACCACTAATTTAATAGGTTGTAATCCGTACGATGTTGCAGTTAAATTAAAGGCTTCTTTTAAAATTTGTATTTTCTCGCTCGTAAGGTATTTGGTGTCGTCAAATTTTTTAACCGCGTAACGCCATTTTAATTGTTGAATACTATTGATCATTTTCTTTTACTATTAGCTATTTTTTGGAGGTAAAGTTAGTGAATTTAAGTCTTTATCAGAAATACGAAACTTTAAATACCTTAAGCTTTTTAGCCTTTATAATTTTACTGATTTCTTCACAAAATAATTTTCTAAAAAATATAGCGTTTACTTGAATGAAATTAAAAAAAGGTTATTATATTTGCAGCCGCCTAAGGTAATGCAAAATGCCTTTAGGGAGGCTAGCCCACCAAAGGAAAGCCATCGCGCTTAAATAGGTAACTAAATTTAAATATTGTAGTAAAGCACAGACACTCGGAGAAATGGCAGAGCGGTCGAATGCGGCAGTCTTGAAAACTGTTGAGGGTCACACCTCCGGGGGTTCGAATCCCTCTTTCTCCGCTTTGAGGTTTTCAAATCTCACCAAAACCCCTTAAAACTTATGTTTTAAGGGGTTTTTACTTTCTAGACTATCCCAAAATATTCATTAAATCGTGTAACAAAGGTGGTAAATTCGGGTACCCCGACTTTTTCAAATTTTAGGGTAACCCAATTTTAAGCTTTCGCCAGTATTCACAAAAGTTACAACTAGTTCAAATAGTAAACATCTTGTGTCGTATTAAGGTAAAAATTAAGTTTAATATTAATTAAAAGGTTACCAAAAATGGAAGCAAAAGTATCTATCCTCTTTTATGCAAAGAGAGCAAAAATCAAAACAAACAGTTTATTTCCAATCTACACGCGCATTACAGTGAACGGAAAACGAATTGAAATGAGTACAGGAAGATTTATAGACCCAGCCAAATGGTCCACCTCTGCGGGCAAAATAAAAGGCCAGTCAGAAGAAGCTCGTTCAGTAAATAGGCGGCTTGATTTGTTAAAAGTCAAGATTATTAATATGCAGATGGAATTGATCCATCAAAATATTACAATAACTCCGAATGTATTTAAAAGCAAACTACTCGGACTCGATGAAAAACAACGCATGCTTATTCCAATCTTCGAGGACCATAATAGGAAGATTAAAGAATTAGTCGGAAAAGAATATGCACCAGGAACACTGGAACGGTACAAAACATCATTAAAACATACCATTGATTTCTTGGAATGAAAGTATAAAATATCAGACATCAATATACTTAAAATTAACCATGCATTTATTACGGAATATGAATTCTAATTAAGTCAGAATCTAAACCGTCATAGAATCTGGCAGGCGAGCGTCAATAGTTTGAAGTTGTCGTTAAAAACGAAATGCTGTTTGAGCTTTATGAAATCGAAGATTCGTGAGTTCTATTAAAAATAAGAATAACACGAACAATTCATTTCTTTTAGACAACAATAACGTAATTGACCGCCGAAGATTCAAGACAAGTGTTTTTTGTTTCTTTTTTGGGCAATGTAAAAAAGAATATTAAAGAGTGAAAATCTCTAAACGTCGTATATTATCCACAATTGGGCTATTTTGTTGAAAATAATCAACATAATGAAATCAAAGAAAAACATAATATTCCCAAAACATCAGGAAATTATGGAACAATTGGGAGAAAATATTAAACTAGCACGCAAAAGACGTAAATTAACCACAATGCAAGTTTCAGAACGTGCAGATATAAACAGAACTACCTTGTATCAAATAGAAAAAGGAAGTTCGTGTGTCGCTATTGGTGCTTGTTTTAATGTATTGAGAACGTTAGGCTTACAAGACGATTTCCTAAAACTGGCAGCTGATGATATATACGGCAGAAAATTACAAGACCTAGGCTTGCTCTAATATTTATACCCATTAAGGTATAAAAACAACACAAACATAAAATTTACACCCATTAAGGTGTAATTACAATATATTTTACTATATTGTACCCATAAAGGTATAATAAAATGCACTGGGACAGACAAAACAACATAGCCCAATTTGTAAGGGACAGACGCAAAAAAGCGAATCTAACTCAAGTTGAGTTATCAGACATCACAGGTTTAGGTCTTCGTTTTATTCGCGAACTCGAACAAGGTAAATCGAACTTAATGTTAAGTAAGGTAAATCAATTACTGCTTTTTTTCGGACATAAATTATCTCCAACGCCATTATCTAAATTAGATAGAGAAAAGCTAACGCAAGAGTTATAGATAAGAGGCATGTAGTTTTTTATCCAAGAAAATATACGCATCCTAATAACCTGATTCGAAACCTTCATTTCCACAACCCTTCATTTCTTTATGCGGTTTTCCGCAATTATTTTCCAAATGAATTGCTTTTGTTTACTTTTTATATTGCTTTTTACATTTATGTTCATTATATTTGAATGTTCATTGTCACTGAACACTATAAATAAATGAACAAAAGACCATGTATCGCAATAATGATTTTATATATGAAGCTATAGCTAATCTTGAAAGATTTATCAATATCCCAATTGATGTTGAAACTTCAAGAGCTAAATATGATGCTATTTTGAAAATCCAAAACATGCAATTCATAGTAGAAGCAAAATCAGCTATGAGAAATTCTAATCAAGGATTAGTGCTCTCGCAACTCGAAGACATGAGAAATAACAGTAATAAACCTATAATCTTTATTGCTGACTATATTTCTAAAGAAGCAGCTATTCAACTAAAAAACAGAGGTTTTAATTACATAGACACAGCTGGTAACGCATTTATTAATAGTAATGAATTGATAATTTATGTTGAAGGTAAAAAAAGAAACAATGCACGATTAACAAATCAATCTCGTGCGTTTCAGGAAGCAGGTGTGAAAATTATTTTCCATCTATTAATTGAGCCGGGAAACTTGCAGCATTCCTATCGTGAAATAGCACATAGCGTAGGGGTTTCTTTGGGTTCAGTAAGTAATGTCATGGCAGAACTTGAAGAATTGAACTATATGATTAAGACAAAAGACAAGCGAGTGCTTAAAAACAAGGAAGAACTCTTGGAAAGATGGTTAGTCGAGTTCAACACGGTTTTGAAACCACGTATCATAAGAAGCAGAATGAAATTTATCGATTCTGACATGGCTCAAAATTGGCAAAATATGCTCTCAAACCAAAACCAAGGGGAAATACTTTGGGGAGGTGAGCCTGCAGGTGCGATACTTACCAATAATTTGAGACCACAGGAGTTCACCATTTATAGTAATCTGGTGCTGCCAGAAATTGCCAAAACATTACGTTTGGTTCCAGATAAAACAGGTAATATTGAGGTCTGCCAAAAATTTTGGAAAGATGATAATAACAATCAAAATATAGCACCAGCATTATTGATTTATACCGATTTAATGAACAGCGGTTTTGGGAGAAATGTTGAAATAGCGAATCAAATATTTGAAAATGAGTTACAACATATCCAGTAGTAAATTCACCCATCCTCTATTAAAACCGATTCTTCTGGAATTGACGGAATTCTTTAAAGATTCTGGAATTTCCTTTTTTGTGATTGGAGCGACAGCCAGGGATATTATTATGGAATTAAATGATGAAAGTTCTGGGCGTTTGACCCACGATTTGGACATTGCTATCACCATCAATGATTGGGAGCAATATAAAACCATTGAAGAAGGTATAACCAAGCTGCCAAATTTCACCAAAGACCCAAACCAGAAACAACGCTTCAAGTATTTAGAAAAATTCGATTTGGATATTGTCCCCTTCGGAAATATCATGAAAGAAAACAATAAAATATTCTGGCCACCAGATGAAGAATTTGCAATGTCTGTTTTAGGGTTTTCAGCGGTGAATGATGCCGTGCTGAAAGTTAAAGTAGATGAAGATATCGAAATACGAATTGCCTCTTTGTCAGGTATCTTCCTTTTAAAGATTGTAGCCTGGAAAGGAAGAAACATCGAAACCAATAAAGATGCAGATGATATGGCATTTATCCTTCAAAACTATCTAGAAATTCACAGAGATGAATCGCTTGAGTATTACGAAGAAATATATACAGAGGACCATACCATTCTTAAAGGTGGTGCTTTGTTATTGGGAATTCATTTAAACCAACTATTGGACGCATATCCAGATGCCAAACAACGTATCGCAGAGATTATAGCTGCCGAAATCGAAAAACAAGAGCAAAGCAAACTCATCAATCAAATGTTAGAAACACATAAAGCATTGAACTATGAAGAAGTTTTAGAATGCATTCAAAACATCAACATACAACTAACCAATTAAAAAACCGTCTATAAATGACCACAACAATAAAGGAAACAAAAGATAGCACAGTCCTAGAAGACAATCAGTTACTCTGCGTACTCACCAACCAGCCAAAAAAGGTAAGCGCTAATGAAACCAACTTACAATCAGTAATCCTAATGCTGAATGAAGAATATGGTTTCGATTTAGAAGATATGCAACGCGATTTTACCATTATGTATACTGACCCTGAAACCGATAAATCCAAAAAACAAAAATTAGATTTGGTGGTGTTTGCAAAAGGCAAGGAACAAACGCAAGACAATATCATTCGCATAATTGTTGTGCAAGATGATAAAGTTAAAGTAACCGACAAGAAAAAAGGTGTAACAGCTACCTTGGAAAATGCCATGGCAGCTGCCGAAAGTTGCGAATTTGGCTTATGGGCTAATGGCAATAGCTATCACTATTTACAAAAGGAAGAAGACGAAATTGGTTTGGATTTTGAATTTACAGACCTTTCAGATTTCCCTGGCGAAGGCGAAACGCTTGCGGATTTAGAACGAAACGACCGTTCACACAGCAGAAAACCTGCTAACGATTCCTTGGTTAAAGTATTCAAACGGTCTCACGATTATATATATGGTAATGAAGGCCGAAAAAAGGATGCCTTCTGGCAATTATTGAATCTTATTTTCTGTAAACTATACGACGAAAAAAGACGCTTTAGCGCCAGTGATGATGGCTCAACGTATAGACGAAAATTCTGGGTAGGTATTAAAGAGCAAAACACAGATGCAGGTCGTGAAGAGGTTGCAAAGCGTATTAAAGGTTTGTTCGAAGAGCTAAAACAAGACCAAGTTTTTTCTGAAGTCTTTTCCGGAAACGAAGCTATAGATTTAACCAATAAAGGATTGGCTTTTATTGCAGGTGAACTTGCTAAATATTCATTTTTAGATGCGTCTGTCGATGTGAAAGGAATGGCTTACGAAACCATTGTGAGCAATACCTTAAAACAAGAAGCTGGTCAGTTTTTTACACCACGCAACATCATCAAAGCAATGGTAGAAATGTTAGACCCTAAAGAAAACCATCGTGTCCTCGACCCTGCATGTGGTTCTGGTGGGTTTTTGGTGATGGTGTTAGACCATGTGCGCAAACAACTCACGCAAGACATGTTTCCAAATTTATCTGGTCCTTTATTGGAAGCTAAATACAACAGCCCTGAAATCAACGAGTTGGTAAAACAATATGCCGAAAACAACATTTTCGGTTTCGATTTTGACCCTGACCTTAAAAAAGCAGCACGTATGAATATGGTAATGGCTGGTGATGGTCACGCCAATATTTTTCACGTCAATTCCTTGGCATACCCAAATTGGGAGCACCCCACAGAAATTGCCAAAATTGAAGCAAGCATCAAACAAAGTCTCTTGGCAATGGACCAAGAAAGCAATGCCTATGGTTTTGATGCACGCGAAAAGTTTGATATGTTATTTACCAACCCACCTTTTGGTGCTAAAGTAAAGGTAGATTCCAGTATTATTTATAAAGAGGATGGTTCTTTGCGTTATGAATTGGGCGCTTACAGCAATGCACCGGAAGTATTGTTTATTGAAGCCTGCTACAACTTTTTAAAACCAGGGGGCAAAATGGCAATTGTATTACCAGATGGTATTTTGGGAAATCCAAATAACCAGACGGTTAGACAATGGATACTTGATAAATTTAAAATTCTGGCTTCAATAGATTTGGCAGTAGAAGCCTTTTTACCACAAGTGGGTGTACAAGCATCATTGTTGTTTTTAGAAAGAAAAAGTGAGCTACAACGCCAATTGGCGCAAGATAAATATGAAGATTACGATGTGTTTATGGCAATTGCTGAAAGACTGGGCAAAGACCGTCGTGGCAACCCAATTTATTTACGGGATGATGATGGTGCAGAATTGGTATTTAGAGTAGAAAAAGAATATTTGGTACAAAAAGCTGATGGAAGTCAGCCTATCATGAAATCTAGGGTGGAAAAGGTTAAGAAATTAGATGATGATTTACCGAAAATTTCGGAAGCCTATGATAAATTTTTAAAAGGAATTCTCAAATGAAAACAGTAACAATTAAAAATAGTTGGCTTTCTGAATCAGATTTAAGATTGGATGCGTCTTACCATTTAAGTGACGGTGTTAATACCAAACGCATTATTGACAATAAATGTCCATATCCTACTGTAGCTTTGAGAGAGGAAGCGGATAAATTATATAAAGGCAACATTCACAAGCGGGTTTATGTGACTTCACCAGAACATGGACATATGTTTTATACTGCATCAGATATGTTTCGCTCTGATATAGATTCGGGAAAATATGTTTCAAAAAAATACTCGCCACATCTTGATGATTTAGAATTAAAAAAAGATTGGATTTTAATTACACGGTCTGGAACATTAGGTAAGGTTGTATACGTTACTGATGATTATGTAGGTAAAATTGGAACCGATGATTTGGTAAGAATTAAACCTTCTGAAAAACAAATTAAAAGAGGGTATTTATATGCTTTTCTATCGTCCAAATATGGCTATGGCTTAATAACCCAATCTGGTTATGGAGGTGTCGTAAAACATATAGAGCCTCATCATATAGAACATATTAAAATTCCAATATTCCCAGAGCCGAAGCAACTGGAAATTCATAATCTGATTATGGACACAGCTAATCTTCGTGTCGAAGCTAATAAGTTGTTAGCCGAAACACACGATATTTTTAAAAAGTTTATAAATAAAAATTGCTTTAATGAGACTTCTGTTAAGTGCTCTAATATTAGAGATAAAGGAAGATTAAACGCATTTTTCTTTTTATCCCAAGGACAAGGGTTTGAAAAACAAATTTTAAAAAAAGACCACTATCTTATAAAAGATATAACAACGGAAATATTTACAAGTGGAAGAGAAAAACGGGATTATGTTAATGATATAATAAATGGAAAGTATTTTTTTAGTAACACTGATTTAGCGAGCAACAATCCTTATAAATCTTCTTCTATAATAAGAAAATCTAAAGCAAAGAAAGAATCAGAAATAAAGGAAAATTATTTATTAACTGGACGAGTAGGGTCTGTAGGAGAAGTTTCATATCCATTTAAGCATTTATTAAACCATTTAGCTTCTGATAATGTTATTAGAATGTCTTTTGCAGATATAGATAAAATGAAATTTGCGTATGGTTTTCTAACATCAAATATTGGAAGGAAAATGATTTTTAAAAGAAAATCAGGGACAAACCAACCGTTTATTACTGAAGAAATGCTCAAGGATATTCCTATTCCTAATTTGAATAATGAAGAAGAAAAAAAGATTGTTAGTAATATTTCTAAACATATCCAAAAAATTGAAAAAGCACTTGAGAATGAAAACCAAGCAATCAACCTAATCGAAAACGAAATAGAATCATGGCAAACATCATAAAACCACCCTATTTTGAGACTGTTGTGAATGCTGGTGAGCAGCGATTATTGGATTTTCTGGAAGTCAATCTTCCAGATGATTATACGCTCATTCCTAACATAGAAATAGCATCAACCAACCCACGTAACAACCTAACCCAATATTGGGAATATGACCTTGTGGTGGTCACACCTCACGCCATCTATAACATAGAAAACAAAGACTGGAAAGGCCGTATTGAAGGCGATGATAACTATTGGTACGTCAACGACCGCCAAAAACCTAATCCACTAAAAACAGGACGTATAAAAACCGCTATTCTGGCCTCTAAACTGAAAGAAGAAGATAGAGAATTGGGGAAAGCATGGATACAGAATATGGTCACCTTATCTTACCCAAACAGCATGGCACCATCTATCTGGCAAGAAGCCGGTAAAGTGAGTTTTCAATTGGATGAACGCTTGATACACTACATCACCAATCCAAACAATGTAGGGAAGGCTGGCAATGCCATAACCGATATACAAGAGCAAATAATAGATTATCTAGTTGGTAAGTTTAGTGAAAAGAAAACCGAGGATAAAAAGGAAATCTACGGCCATGAAATTATAGAAATTGTGGACCAAGAAAATTATTATACAGAATATCTGGCAAAACCAAAAGGCGTCACTTCATCCATCCGCAAACGCATCAAAGAATATACCTTACAAGTAAAAGGTTTATCACCAGCAGAACTCAAACAACGCGAGCTAAAAATTAAAAATGGCTTTAAGGCATTAGAACATATTAAGAGCAATCCGTTCATTACTAATGTACAATACGAATTGGATGAAGAAAACCATCTGTTTTATGAAATTACAGATTTTCTAGAAGAAGATTCGTTACGTAACATGGCTAAAAATGGAACCTTGACGTTCTCGGCAAAAATCGATATTCTAAAAAATATTATGGCTGCCTTGAAAGCGGCACATGAGCAAAATGTGTTCCATCGCGACATCAACCCAGATAATATTTATTATAGAGGTGGTTATGCCATGTTGGGCAATTTTGGCAAAGCCTATTTTACCTATCACAATGATGAAGGATACACCGTTCAAGCAACGATTAATGAACAAAATGCAACACCGTATCATGCGTTAGAGTTAACTATAGGAGAAGCCAGTAGAGCATCAGACTTATATTCTTTTGGCGTATTGGCGTATTGGTTGTTTGTAGGTGTAGAACCAATTAAATCTCCTTACGAACTTAATAACCTCAATGGTAGACTTCCTGAAGACAAATGGCCTTCAAAAGTAAAGCCATCCTTACCACAATGGATAGACGATTTATGTAATAAAACCATCTTGGTAGATGAATTCCAGCGTATTGATAATGTGGAAGAGTTGGAAGCATTTATTAAAAAAGCAACCACACAAGAGGAAGAATCGACTAAAAAACCACAAACCCCTGAAGCTTCTAAAGAAGATGTTTCTGAAAAGGATATCGAAGACATTAAGGAAGGTGATAGAATTGGAGATTATACCATTTATAACGAATTGGGAAAAGGTGGTTATTCTAAAGTATTTAAAGTTAAGCATTCCATCCAAGGCACAGAATATGCCATGAAATTGTTTAACAAAAGTGTCAATGACGCTTCGGTAAAAGATGAATACAGTGCCTTAAGTAAATTAAATCATTCGAACATCGTCAAATTTGTTTGGAACGGTACAACACCATCTGGACAATTTTATACACTGACCGAACTTCTAGAAGGAGAAAATTTAGGGACTTATGCACGTACTGATGCCAGATTGCCAATGCATAGAATCTATCAATTGGCAACGCAAATGTTGTCTGCTCTGGTGTCTATGCAATCACAGACGCGACCAATGTTCCACCGTGATATAAAGCCACAGAATATTATTTGGGACAATGAAGAGCGTTTTGTGTTGATTGATTTTAATGTGGCGTCATTTGCAGAGGACAACACTGATTTTGTTGGAACAAATCCATATTTAGCACCAGATTTAGTGACGGACAGTAACAATGTGAATTGGGATAAATCTGCTGATGTGTTCTCTCTGGGTGTGACCTTATTTGAATTGGTATGTAAAAAATACCCTTGGGCTCCCAACAAGATGCCAATGATGCATAAACCGGCTAATGACCCTGACAAATTAAATGAAGCAATTTCACAACCCTTTGCAGACTTCTTGTCAAAAGCAATTACCACAAATAAAGACGAACGCTTCAAGTCTGCCAAAGAAATGCTCCAAGCATTAGAGGAAATTGGAGAAGATAATCTACTGGCCGAAAAACAGGAAGCGAGCACTGAACAAGCGAATACCGAACGATTATATCACACCGAAATCACCATATATCAACCCGGTTGCAATATAAAGTTGGCAAATAAGATGCAACGCTTTGTAGTTTTAAAAGACACCATAGATGAGGCTTTAAGCAAATTTAAGGACAATCTAAAAAAATATAAAAACTCCATTCAATTAGATAAAAACATCAAAGTAAACATCAAGGTAGATAGTGAGTCCATTGTAAGTGAGGTATTCTGGCACGGTGATGCTAAAACATTTACAGATGGAAATATCGACCGCATCTATAACAGTTTAGTTGAAACGGTTGAGCAAAATAAAGACAAGATTAAACGCTTTAAAGTAAATATTGAAGGTTTAAATATTGTAGAATACATCAACTCATTATACAGCCAATCAAAACAAGGGAATTTCGGGACCAGGGCAAGTCAAACCATAAACCAGTTTGATAAACTAACCTATTCACCATCTTTATTGGACCAACGACTGATACCAGATATTCTAGATGATAGATATAAATTATTGATTATTACAGGAAATGCAGGCGATGGCAAAACTGCATTTATTAAAGAAATTGAACAAAACCACGGAGTAAAAGATTTAGAAAGTTTTAAGCATAAAAACGGGGCACGATTCCAAATTAAAGGAACACCTTATGAAAGTAATTACGATGGCTCTCAAGACCAAGAAGAAAACGCCAATAACGAGGTGCTTGAAAAATTCTTTGAGCCTTTTGAAAACAGCAAAGATTTTAGTCGTGCAAAGCAAGGACGTATCATTGCCATAAATGAAGGTCGTCTGGTTGATTTTTTAATGACTTCAACCAAGCATAAAGACTTGTATAAATTAATTGACCAATATTTCTACAATGAAGGACATTTCAAGTTACCAGATGGCGTAATGATTATTAACCTAAACTTACGCTCTGTGGTGGCCAATACAGATAACGGTGGAAGTTTGTTTAGAAAACAAGTTAAGAAGTTAACTAATAAAGATTTATGGACAAAATGCGAAGGTTGTTCCTTGGCAAATCAATGCTTTATTAAATATAATGTAGACACCTTAAATGATTCGTCGGCTGGAGAAGAAGTGATTACCAGAATGGAGTGGCTGTTAAGAACGGTAAGTCTAAAAAGAGAGTTGCATATCACCATGCGTGATTTACGCTCGTTTATAGCCTATACGTTGACTAGGGATTATGAGTGTTCAGACATCAATAAGTTATACAATGAGGCTGCCGGCAAACCAGAAACATATTGGCAGTACTATTATTTTAACATCACCAATCCAAACATAGAGGATTCAGCCAATCAAGACCGTTTAATTAAGTTGTTGCGTGAAACGGATATTGGAGAGGTACCGATTCCTGAAACCGATAGAAACTTGTTTTTTGATAAGCATCGATCTAAAGATTTTATAGAATTTTCTGAAAGAGAAATAGAATTGTTGGAACAGTTCAATAAGGTGAAAGACGATGAATTGCGCATACCGGTTCACGAAAAAACAACAGAGTTATTGGAGCGCATCAGGAGCGTTCAAAAATCGTATGTAAGACATCATTATTTCGAAGGCAAATCCAGCTTAATAAAGGTAGCTAATGAAAATGGTAAAGGAATACCTTCATTCATGCTGCGATTGCCCTACCATTCAGTGTTTAAATTTGTGCAATTGCTTCAAGACAAAAGTACTGGTAAAGGAACCATACAAAGCATATCACGAGCAATAGCTTTAAATGAAGGCTGTGATAATATAAATATTGACCAAAACAGTTTGGTGTTGGCAGCTACAGAGGTAACTGACCCATTTAGTAAATCGTTCAGGTTATTTAATTTAAACGATTTTGAACTTAAAGTGAATAATACAGAGCATTTAGTGAAATATCTGGAATATGAACCAGATAGTTTTATGTTCAAGCATAAAAGACAACCACATATAAAGCTAACAATATCATTGGACCTTTATGAAATGCTGTACTTCATTCAGCAAGGTTTTAGTCCATCACTAAATGACATTAGAGGAAAGTTTGTAGAGTTGGTAATTTTTAAAAACCTTCTTAAAAACTTAAATTATAATGAAGTGGTTGTTACCAAAGACGATTCAGATTACTTCAGCATAAAAAAAGATAATCATAATAGAATAGTAATTGAACCTATAACATTTTAATTATGGCGATTAAATTAAATAAAGATGAAAGTGTATTTCGGAATGAACTCCTTTATACAGTAGACGCCAAATCAATCAACATAGATTATACACTCATAAACCTATTTATGTTATTGAGGTACAATGGCCAAAAACCAAGACAATTGTCTCGCGGCAGTGGTGTTACTTTGGTTGAAATAAGTCACATCACTAAAGCTTTGGGAATTCTGGAAAACGAGAATAAAGTAATTGGCTATTCAGAACACAAAGAAGCCATTGAACCTTGGATTCGCAACAACTTTGTAAACTTGGCATATCGTGGAAAAATCGATAAAGAAAAATTGGCATCATTACGGCCAATTCATTTAGAAAGTTATAGAGTGCGGAATGCTAGTGTAGCGCGAGATTACTATTCAGCCGACCAAGTGTACCTTATGTTAAGTGTCAATCCGCAAGTTAAAAATGACCTTAAAAAATTTCTGATTGAAGGATGGGATGCTACTACTGATACGCTTAATAATTTAGACAATCTGGATATTGATAGTTTGGGAATGTTAAATATAATTCCTAAAGTAACACCACGATTTGTGCTGGATACTCCTACCTCTTTAAACAGAATAGTGCCGTTACTAAAAGAAGATGCAGCGCTGTTTTGTGATGATATAAGAAGGTTATTGGTTTATAAAGATGAAATACCAAGAAGTGTGTTGGTGGATTATTTAAAAACGATAGTTTCCTTCCACATGTCCTTATATACTCAAAAATTGATACAATTTCTACCAATCATGGTTGAAAACGGAAGCGCTGACATTAAAGATAACTGGAATATTGTAATTGATACAACCGACAATTTTGAAAGTAAGGTGTCTAATTTCGCTATAGAGGATGCAGATAGGTTATATAATTCAATGTACAATTACATAGTGGCAACCTTTAAAATAAATATGACCTTGGAATATCTTGGGCTCAATAAGGATAATTCTTTAAATCTGGAAAAAGCCCTTACAGAACTCAAAAAATCAAGTATTGAAAAGGAAACTTATTTTAAAGCGAAATTCAATATCCTTTATAAAGATTTAGATGACGAAGATAAATTATTGGTTGATGATATTACTAAATATGAAGGCAATTATTTTGATAAATATCTCGCCATTATTTTAAACAGTAAATCCAAAAGGCAGTTAATTGAATATAGAAGATTGCTGGCGAATTTAAGCCAAAACAATTCCGACAGAGGTTTTATGGCACAAGGGCGTAGTAAAAAACATCCGAGACGTTTTGTGATGGGAACACGATTATTGGAAACATTAGTACAAATTTTGGTACTGGAGAGCAATGACGACCATTTCGTGACTAGAAGCCTATCAATAGAAGAATTAATGCGCATCATAAGGGATAGATACGGCTTAATTATAAATGGAATTGCGGAGGAAAGATTTAATGATGCCAATGTAAATACACATTTAGCATTCAAAGAAAATGTGGAGGCTTTTAAACACAAATTACGTCAGATAGGATTCTACGATGATTTGAGTGACGCTTATATCTTGCAAAAAGTAAGGCCAAGATATCAATTGAACCAACAATAGAAATGTCAGTTATGATAAATACATATTATAAAGAAATCATTGATTTAATATTAGAGTTGCATCAAGTAGAACTTCAAACAGCGAAGCCTGGTCACTGTATGAAAATTTCAGGAATGGCATTTAAAGAGTTAGATGCCTTATGCGACAAAATTAACTCGCAATACCCCGAGATTGATACTTACATTATATCTGAAGTTAGTATTAATGAAAAATGTATTAGTGCGACCAAGCTGATAGAATTAAGAAATAACCAATCTAAACCATTATTAATTCTCATTCCATCAAATAGCAGAACAGCAGCTGAAGATTCATATGGTAACGCAACCTTTAAGGAATTGGGATTGGAAGGTGTGGAGACAAAGCTAATTAATAAATTAATTGAAGGGATTCCGCAGGAATTCAAAACGCTAATTATTGAAGATATCATAAACTTTATAGGTAGAGACAACCTAAAAAATACCGAAATAATAAATTTCCTTATACATCTTAAAGATGCAGGTTACAGCAATGCAAGTGTAGGTAATAATGTGTATAACTTAAATTTAATTCCAGACACAAAACTACTGGATGATAGAAATAAAATAAGGTCTCGTATCAAATTTAATATGGAATGTGTTGAGGTCTTGTCAACCTTTGATAAACCAATGGCCGACCGTATTTCTGAAATACCAATTGAATCGAATACACTTCAAAATGAAATTGTAAAGTTTATAAAGAACGAAAACCATTTAAGTACAAAACAAGAAATTACAGCTACAATATTCAATAAATATCAAAATCTAAACTTTTCTAAATGGAAAATATCGGAGTTAGAAGTTGATTTTAATGAAATTAAACTGACATTAGACAGTATAAAGTCTAATGATTTTAAAATTGAAAATGACACAAAAACGCTCTATGCTAATCCAAGCAGCCCCTCTAAAATAAAAGTTAGATTTTCAACAACACCAAATCCCAATCAAATATCAGAATTGAAATATTTCAGGATATTGTTAATGGCTGTTGATGGCGGAACAGGAGAAGAAATCACAGTATTGCGTAAATTGAAAAACTCTTCCACTAATCGACCATATCGTGATGCTGATGTGGAGTTACACCCAAATCATATAGAGGACGGCGCATACTTTATAAAAGTAGTGGCAGAAAATGAGTTTGGGGATATATTAAATATCGATGATGATTTCAATGAAGTTAAAATTCAACAAGCATGGGCAGAGGAATTAAAGAATAATCCAAATGCTTCAAAAACAGATTTTCAATATAAATTAACTTGCGATTCGGAAGATTTTGATTTTGTGGTGGATGAAACTATCGACCGTGAAGACAACCAAAGAAAGGATAAGGTGAAAAATGTAATTCAAGCATATTTGAATTATAGAATTTATGATTTAAAACATGAGAATGAGCCTACAATTCCAGAGGCAGTAGAGCCTTCAAATACATGGTTAGACGATAATAAAGTGTCCCATACATCAGTTTACCATATCAACTACTCTCAAAATCATAACTATCAAATAGCATTATCAAGAAAATTAAGAATAATTGAGAATGAATTTCTGAACAATGCAGATAGTCTTGGCTACCTAAAGGTTAATGTAAATAGTAATGCCTCATTTACTCATTTTAACGATTGTAAATTTATCGAAAGCCCATTAAATTTAAGTGCACCAGAAACCGTTTTAAGATTACGCTCACAAATTTTTACCCGTATTAGAGAATCAAACGAAACTAATGATGGAGTCTTTGAAACAGCAGATGTATTTAATTTTAAGGAAGATATAGCCAATTATATTTTGGCATATACAGCTTGGACGTCAGACCTGCAGAAACAAATATCAAGTAAAGAGATATCCGAGGATGATAGAGCCAATTTAGTAGAATTAGCTAGTGAACTCCAGCTTTTGGATGTAGTCAAACTCGATTCCAAGCTTCCTGATGGTAAAAAAATTGAAGCATTATTACTATCACCATTACATCCTTTAAGACTAACCTGGATGGTTCAATTATTAGATGTCTTTAATAAATGGGAACAAGCAACATTAGCATTTTCAAAACACAAAGATGAATGGGCTAATAATTTAGAGGTACTTTTTAATAACGAATTCAGTTATTCTAATAATCCATTAGTTTTGGTTGGGAATCAAGCATTAAAAAATTACTATTATTCTGGAGAGTTATGCCATGGGTGGGGCTTATATTTAGAAGGCGTTGATAACAATGAAAATAAGTCATTTACATCAATATCCAGACAGCTACTTCATTATTTTAGAGGACTTTTTAATATTACCAAAGAAAATTATATTGATACAGACATCAGTAAAAAGTTAGTGATAAATCATATTAAAAACTACTTAAAACAACACCCTTATGTAGATAAATTGATTTTAAATTTAGTAAATGCAGGAGATGCAAATGTTTTTTCTGATGCCTTGATTGAGCTGGAAAAAGAAAATGAGTTTAGTGCCATTAAATATGAAATTAGGCTTTTCAAGGATAGTGATAAAATTATCGAACATGGTGATGCTTTAAAGAGTTTATTGAATCCACAGTCCACCATTTCCGAAGAAGCAGAAGCATTTTCCCAACCTTCAAAAAATAGGTTGTTCCCTAAATTAAGATTCTCAATTAATAATATATCAGATTATTTAAAGAACCCCCTTAAGTTTAATGCCCATATAAGTTTTTTGATTAGTCCTTTCCCTGTTAAGATAGAATTGATAAAGCCCAATATCAATACTAGAAATTTTTACTTAAATGGCATCGTTACCGACTACTCTGTGAGTGTCGAAGATGTAGAAAATAAATTTAAGTGGAATCGGTTTATAAAAGGCAATGATTTACCAAAGGAATATACAAACCTAGGACATGTCGGAATTGAATTGTTTGAGAACATTCAAATGTTCACCAGTTGTGCATTGTTATTAGGGTACACAGACGCTATACCATCCACTCAAATGGTTTTGAACGAAAGAGATAAGGTATTAATTACACATTTGCATGATTATTCAGATTGGGTTGTAACCTTCGATAAAAATATGGGTCCAGAGGTATATGACCAACCATCAAATGGGGAGGATATTCCCTTCTTATTGGATTATGTGCCTGGCGAAGAAGTGTCTGGTATTTCATCCTATTTAACGACGAGACCAACATCCGAAGTTCTTGGTTTGATAGGGCCGCATTTTAAGGAGTTTGATTTGGATATTCATAATGAAGACCATCAAGTTAAAATTAAGTCTCTGTTAGAGGACTTAAGAGCCTTAAGTAGCTCATTAGTGTTGCAACTCAATTCATCAAAAAATAAAGCCTTTGAAGTGATTGGGTCTGCCTTTACAAAAAGAGTATTAGAGAAAAAGGGCTTTTTAGAAAATGGAATTTTGATACCTATCGATTTACATCAAAATTTATTTAACGAAAACAATTTTGAAAGCAAAAGTAGAGCAGACAGTTTATTGGTATCCATGAACCCTGACAAAAAGGAGATTATCATAACCGTGATAGAAATTAAATGCAGAAAATCACTCTATGAGACAGAGCGTGAAGAGTTAAAATTAAAAATGAAGGAGCAGATTGAAAATACCATAGAAGTATTGAGGTTTCATTTCGACCCTCAATACAACCTTTCGTATGATAGATTAGACAGAGAAATAAAAAACAAAGAGTTAAGAGCATTATTAGGATTTTATATCAAAAGGTCTAATAGATATAATTATTTAAGCGATTTGGTATCTGATAACTACAATGAGTTTTTGTTAAATCTGGATGATGGCTTTAGTTTAAATTTCAATAAAGTAGGAATGATATATGATTTCTCAACCTCTAAAAAACATCTTAAAGAATTGGTGGACGGTGATATTACTATGTTCACAATGGGTAAAGATTTAATTGAGGAAATTCTAGATTTAGATTCCGATTTAAATACCGTAAGATTGGATGGTGATGTTTTAGACAAGGAATTGATAGAAGCGTTAGGGGTAGAAAACAAAATGAAAACGTTTATTCAAAAACTCAAATCAACACCAACTCATTTTGAGCTTGAAAAACAGGAACCAAAAGAAGAAAAAGTTGATTCTGATTCACAAAGTGAAAACCACACAATTGATACATCAATTGATATAACTGAAGCAGAACTTATTGAGAATAGTGAGATTGATACTATTGAAGAACCGGAATCGAAAGTGTTTGAAAAAAAGTCACCAATTTTAGATGAAAATTATAAAGAACCCGATTTTAATATATTTATTGGTAACTCAAAACCATCATCGCAGTTTGGAATTTTGGGAGAAACAAGCCACCAAAACAAAAAAATAGCAATCGATTTGAGCGGTGTAAATACAATAAGTCTATTTGGAGTACAAGGAGGAGGTAAAAGTTATTCCATTGGGACATTAACAGAAATGGTCTTAAAGCAATTCAGCAATGTCAATAAATTACCGTCACCACTTGCAGGTGTAATTTTTCATTATAGCGAGAGCATGGATTATGAGCCAGAGTTTACCTCTATGATACATCCAAATGACCAATCGAATGAATTAAAAATTCTCAAGGAAGTTTATAATGTGGAACCCGATAGTATAGATGATATAATAATCCTATGTCCAGAAAGAAAAGTTGAGGAACGTAGAAGTCAATTTCCTTCAATTGAAGTAGCACCTTTGTTATTCAACCCAAATGAGCTATCGATTAAAGATTGGCAGTTTTTAATGAATGCGGTGGGTAATACATCAGATTACATTAATGAAATCAACTTTATTTTGGAGGAGTTGTTTGATGCGAATAACTTAAATGTTGTCACCTTAAATCAGGCGATTGATGATAGTGAATTATTATCCAAAAGAGATAAAACGTTGGCAAAACGACGGATGAGATTTGCTTCCAAATATGTAAAAGATGTGAATCATTTATCAGTTTATTTACAGCCCTCTAAACTCATTGTTATTGATATGAGGGACGAATTTATTCACAAAGACCAAGCATTAGGTTTGTTTGTAACCGCATTGGATATTTTCTCATCGACAAATAATTCAGAAAACCAGTTTAATAAGTTTATAGTGTTTGATGAAGCTCATAAGTACATGGATAATAAAGATTTGACTGGGAATATAGTTACAGCTATACGAGAGATGAGACACAAAGGCGTTAGTATATTAATAGCGAGTCAAGACCCACCAAGTTTACCAAATGAAATTATAGAATTAAGTTCCATTGTGCTGTTACATAAATTCAATAGCCCACAATGGTTAAAACATATTCAAAAGTCAATTACCCAACTTTCAAGCTTGACGCCATCCGATATGAGTGTCTTAAAACCCGGCGAAGGATTTCTTTGGGCCTCAAAGGCAAATGACAAAATGGTAACCAATAAACCTATAAAAATATCAACGAGACCAAGAGTAACAAAACATGGTGGAGCAACAATCAATGCAGTTAAAAAAGATGAATAGTAATTTCATTACAAATAAAGGGGCACGTAAATCTAACCAAGACGTAGTACTTATAAAGAGCATAGGTCTGGATAAGGATATATTCTTATTAGCAGATGGTATGGGTGGCTATAAGAATGGAGAATATGCTGCTAATTTTATTGTAAATCATTTATATGGAATATTAAAGATTCAGACCAGTTTTGACAAAAGCAGCATCCAGTTAGCGATTGAAGAGGTAACGATGGCATTGGCAACAGAAAATAAAAAACAAGACTCAAATATGGGTGCAACATTGGGTGGGGTAATCCGTGATGATGATATATTTTATTGTTTTTGGGTTGGTGACGTAAAAATAATGCACATAAGAAATCAGAAAATCGTTTATGAATCTGTTGAACACAATTTAAAAAATGAATTGATTGAAAATAATGTATTTGTTGAGGCTACTAATGCTAAAAAATATAATCACGTAGTAACTCGGTCTATTCAAAATGATGTTAGTAAGGCTAAAATTGGTTATATGTGTATAACGGACTTTAGAAAAAATGATTTCATTGTACTATGTTCAGATGGTGTTACTGATGCGATTAGTAATCATCAGTTGTTAGAGATAATAAATTCAGATAAGGAAGCAGTGGCCAAACTATCTGAAATTGATGATAGATTACAGAAAAATGCTAATGATAATTATTCTCTAATTTTCTTATCGTAATAATAGAATAAAAATCTTTCTTTCATAAAAATGTTTCGAATGCAAAGTAAATCTCTTATAGGTAAAATAGTAAAAATAAGTTCTAGTCTAGGTTTCATAGAGTACGCAGGCGTTAAAAGAGTATCTTATATTTATAAAGATTATAAAAACTTTAAAATAGGAGAAGAAATCAATTTTGAATTGATTTCGAAGTCGGTAGTAGGCACAGATCAAACTTTTCATAGGGCAATTAATTTAAAATCAATTGCTAAATCCAAACCCAATTCTATAAGGTTAAATAAAATATTGAGAGAACTAAACATTTCTTTAGATAAGGCCATTGAATTCTTCGACGAAATTAATTTGGATATCGAAAAAAGTCCAAACACAAAAATTTCCATTGAACATTGTGAATTAATAGTTACTCATTTCGTAAAGGAAAGTATAACTAATAAACAGAATACTGCATTATTAGTTAGAAAGGGCTCTGAAAGAAATGTCAAAATTCTAGAAATAATTCTTCCATCTCTGATAGTGGTAGAATTATATTATGGAAAATCAGCAGTGCTTCCTCTACAAAATTTATCATGGAACATTTTCAATTCTCAAAGATTACTATCTTCTTTTAAAGTTGGAGATATAATAAAAGTGGTTGTTCTCGATGATGAAGTAGATAAAGATATTATAGTAAGTAGAAAACATCTTTTAGGTCGCCCAGCAGAATCTTCAAACTGGCAAAATTTAAATATTGGTCAAAAACTAGAGTGTGTAGTCCAAGAAATATTAATTAATAAATTAATTGTTAATTATAAAGACCTTTTTGGTATCATAAATATTTCAACAGATCAAAGGTCAATCTATAAAATTGGAGATTCCTTAAATCTTATTTTAAATGATAGGGATGAAATTAATCAGTTTTTAAGATTAAGTATTCCAGAGAAAATCGAACTAGATGATGAAGTTGAAATTGTTCAAGAAGATTTTCAAACTCAAGACGAAGATTTAAGGTCAGCCCAGGCATTCAAAAAATCAATTTATTATTCTGTGGCAAATGAAGATGACCGAAAAAGTGTTTTGAGATGGTTTGTAGATAACAATATGTTGTTTTCAAGCGCTATCGCTCTTGACAAAACATTGTTATTGAGTTTTGGATTCAATACAAAAGCATGGGAGAATGATTTTAAAAATGCCTTGCAATTATTTATAGGTTCAAACTCGACTGAGAAGGAGTCTTTAAAGTTTCTAGAGAGCCAAAAATATTGGGTTAGATTAAATACGTGGTTTGATAAAAGTGAAGAAAGCATTAAGAATAATTGGATTTTATTTAATGAAAGGGTTTATCTATCAGGATTTGTAACGACAGATTCAGAAGAAATTAATTTTTTAGTAACTAATTTATCTTTGGAAAGAACAAAGAAAAAAGACTCATTAAATAAAGAGAGAAATTTAAATAAAGGAACTTTTTTATTGAATAGTAAAATTAAAGTGTTATCACCTTTAGACCCAAAACCTTTGGAGTCCAGTCAAAAAGATAATTTTTTAAAAATCCAAAGTAAGGTAATGGCATTTGAGACTTTGAATAGACTAAAAAAGGAGTCAGGTGCAATTTTGAGAGAAGAAGGCCTATCTATTTCCATTTTTGATAAATTTTTAGAATATCAAGAAGATAATGAAAGAAAGGGCAATGAAAAGGCTCGGGTTTTTGTCGATAGCTATAAGGTTATTCCGAATACAATCACTGAAACTGCGATTGAAATTTATTTTGAACTAGATGATTTATTTGGTGGAAACGCTGATGAAAATCAGATGATAACAATTAGAACGGAAGAATTGTCTCATCGAGAAAATAGGGATAAAGAATATGTTATTTTCTGCGACGCCATTGTTGAAACCAATTATGAAAAAACCAAACTGCACTTAAGAAATCTAAATAAACCTTTAGATATTTTAGATAATGGATTCTTTATAGAGCCAAAAGCTTCACTTCGTCAATATCAAGTTCAAAGAGAAGTTATTAAAGACTTTTTTGATAAAAAATTAAAGTTGGACCATATTGAGTCATTATTGGTAAGACCTGAAATTATTAGGCCACCTGAAGAAAATATTTTGGAATATGTTAATAAACTTCTTGAGGAAACAGAGAAGAAACAACCAAATAATAATCAGGTTAAGGCAGTTAAAAAGGCAGTTGGTAATAATAATGTTTTCTTAATACAGGGTCCGCCCGGAACTGGAAAAACCACAGTAATAGCAGAGGTCGTTGAGCAATTAATTAATAAAGGAGAAAAAGTACTCGTTGCAAGCCAAACCCATATTGCCGTTGACAATGTCCTTGAAAAAGTATCAAGGAATAAAGCGTTAACTTGTGTGAGGCTTGGTAATGCGCAAAGAATTAAGGAGGATTTAAGACAATATCAGATTGATAATTTGATAGAGGCTTATTCAGAAGATTTTGAAAAATTAATTATAACTAACATTAATCAAATAGATTATTTAATTATACAAGGTGAAAATATTGTGTTTAGCACTTTAAGACCATCACTCAAAAATATCATAGCTGAAAGCAGTGTTAATTATAGAGAAAATTTCAAGGAGGTATTACTTAATAAAAATTATGAATTTTTAGAAATGCTATCTAAAACTTCGTTTTCATATTTAAGTGGACTTAAAAGCTTACTAATCGATTGGAGAGATAATATTTCTCATGAAAAGGAGATATTAATTAAGCCGCTGTTATATAAATCCATTGATGTGTTATTTGCGACTTGCATTGGTGTTAGAACAGATAGAGAATTAAATGAGTATAATTTAAAATTTGATACGGTTATCATTGATGAAGCAGGTAAGGCAAATATTTCGGAGACTCTGGCTGCAATCTCAATGGCAAAAAAAGTAATCCTTGTAGGTGACCAAATGCAATTGCCACCGTATATCGATGGAAGCTTACTGGATGAAAATGAAGCTACAAGTTTTCCTAATTCCAAATACGGGAAGAATTTTTTGAAAGAAGATATTCAACATGCCTTAAAAACTTCATTTTTTGAATTCCTTGTAAATAGAATTAAAAATAATCAATTCCCAGCAGAAAATAAAGAATTACTAAATTATCAACATCGAATGCATCCACACATAGGTGAATTTATTTCAGCTTCTTTTTATGAAGGTAAAATTAAAATGGGAGAACATACGTATGACAATACTTTAAAACTACCAAGTCCTTTCGATAAAGAGGTAGTTTTTATAAATACTTCAAGTGCTCAAAATCCTTATGAAAGTTTTGATGGATTTTCGGCTCAAAACGATTCTGAAGCATTTTGTATCAGTAATTTGATTATACCAAAACTTCTTGAGTCAGGACTAACACCAAATAATTTTGCTGTCGTAGCGCCATATAAATCTCAAGTAAAACATATAAAAAATTCCCTTAATGAACATATTAATAGTCCTCATTTAATTGAAGTATCTACATTGGACTCTTTTCAAGGTATGGAGTTTGATGTAATTGTGTTTAGTTTTACTAGAGCTGCATCACCAGATCAACGAAACAAAAAAGTTGGCTTTTTAGATGATGCAAGAAGATTGAATGTTGCCTTTTCAAGAGCTAAAAAGAAATTAATTCTAGTGGGTAATTCAGAGACACTAACAGACCCAAGAAGTCATTATGATACTTTATTTGACTATACTGGGTTGTTTTCAAGATTGGTAGATTTAAGTAAGATAGATAAAATAGGAAATTTTGTTGAATTAACGGATTACACTGATTTAAAATCACCGTTTGAAATTTTTATGGAAAATAACAAGAAAGGAAGCACCATTGAAGGAAGAGTTAAGAGGCTAGAGAGTTATGGTGCGTTTGTTTCATTAGGTAATCTAGATGGTCTAATTTTTATATCTGATTTAAGTTGGACTAAAGTAAATCATCCTTGTGATGTGGTTGAAATAAATGAGGATGTTAAAGTAAAAATTTTAAATTATAACTTAAAAAAGAAACAGATATCGCTTGGTTTAAAGCAAGCTCAACCAAACCCTTGGGACAACATTAGTTTCAAAAGTGGAGAAAAGATAATTGGTAAGGTCGAGAATATAGTTGATTATGGCCTTTTTGTGGAAATTGCAGACGGAATAACAGGACTTTTGCACTGCTCAAACTTGCCATATAATGTGAGAAGAAATTTTAAAGAAAAATATAAAAAAGGAATGGTGCTTTATGTTTCAATTGATCAAATTGATAAAGCAAAGAAACAAGTATCACTTAAATTAATAAGAGGCTAATGGCATTATTTAATTTAGATATAGATAGATATTATCAAACAAAAAAAGATGAGGGATTTGAACTAAAATCAGTTGCCTATTTGCAATATCCCGTATATTGTATTCATTCAACAATATTAGATAGTACACCAGACCCATTAGAAAAATTAGATAAGGCAATTATCAAATGTCTTCTTTTAAATAACGAAATGTCTGTTCTAGATATAGCACAATTTTTAAGTGTTCAAAAAAGAGGGGTTGAAATGAGAATTCAGCAAATGAAATTCGAAGATTTGATTGAAGGAGAAGATAAATTTTCAATAACCGAGAGAGGAAAAGATATTTTAATTAATGATACAGAAAAGAGGTTTCAAAAGCGTCAGCATAATTTTTATTTAGATGGGATTGACTTTCAGCCTTTAAGCAGTGAATTATATTCTCCAAAGTATCTGAATTCTTTTTTTAATGAAAACGAATTTACGTATTACACAAATTCAAAAGGTGATACAATTTCATATAAGCCATTTAAACCCAATATTGTTCATGAACCATTAAATAAAGAGAAAGTTCTTGAGAATATATTTAATATTCCCGTAATTGGAAGAGAGTCTTGCTCAATACCGTTAGGGCTTGAAAAAATTGAAACTATTGATTTTACAAAAATGTCAATGTCTATTTTAGTTGGTTTAATGACTAAAGATAATAAGCCATATAGAGAGATTATTGATGGCTTTTCTAATGTAGGCGATTCGGACAAAATAAGGACTTTTGAATCTAAAATAAAGAATCAAATATCAAAACTTGAATTAAGAATCGATACCTGGAAGGATAAAAATGAGAACGATAAATTTGCATTCGCATCAAATTGGTTGGAAATCGATAAGAAAAATGATGAGGAAAAACTTCAATTTATAACTAGAGAGGATTTGAAGTTAGCATTGAGTAAACTATACAATGTGAAGTTCTCTTCTGAAGAGGAGGTTATAAATACCAATTTTGAAATAGGAATAAATATTACTGAAGAACTTCTACTAAATCAAAAATCAAATACAAGCCTGTTGTTAAGAAATTTAGAAAGAGGTCGAGAGTATCATAGAACATCCATCAACAATGGGATTTGGGTAGTCTTTATATCGTTTTTTACAAATTCATCATTTGTACAAAATTTACTTGAAATAAAGAATTTTTTGAAAGATGCTACAAATAGAAATCTGAAAATAAATCATATAACTGAAATATTGTTTAGGTATAAAAATTATAGACAAGCTTTGGTTTTACTCGATGAGTTCGAACTACTTGAAAAGATGGATATCAATCAACATATGCACATAGAAGAACAGATCAATGAATAATACAAATACAATAAATGATAAGGGAAATTTTAAGGGAGGTTATTTCGTTCTCAATGAAAACCGAAATACCAATCCTTGGTTAGAACGAGATGATTTTTTTGTCACATTGCCTCACCAAAATTCAATTAAAACAGAAATCATTGATTTAATAAGAAGCTCGAAGTCATCAATTAAATTGTGTTCATTTATTATTACTGACCAAGAAATTTATACCGAGATAGAAAAAGTTTTAAAGAATACAAATGTTGCTGTTTTTATTTTAACTCAATTGGATGAATCAAAGTTTTCTTCTTCATTGTTATCAGAAGAGGAAATGGTTGAAAATTTCAACCAAGTACACCTAGACATAGTAAATAAACTATATTCCCAAGGGGCTCATGTTAGAGCTACGCGAACTGCACATGCAAAATTTGTAATTTCTGATAGAAAAAAAGGTTTATTAACAAGTGCCAACCTGACAACACCATCATTAACTAATAATCCAGAAACGGGTATTTTTATTAGTGAAATATATGCGTTAAATCATCTAGATAACCTTTTTGATGAAATCTTTCAGAATGGTACTGAATACACAAGATTCATTACAGCTAATTCCGATAAACAATTTATTGTTTCTCGAAAACAACAGATTTCTGAAAACGCAACGGTTTTAAATTCAGAAACAAAATTAAAATTCACCTTTGAAGACCATAAGCAATCTTTGTATCTAGAAATGATTAAAATTATTGAAAATACGTCTGGTAATGTGTTTTTATCAACTTACAGTATTGTTGGACTTAATATACTACCAGAATTTATAAGTGCTATAAAATCTGCAATAAAAAAAGGGTTTGACATTTATATTTTTTCAAGAGGAATGAACTATAGATCAGATCATATAGAAGGATGCACGATGTTGGCAAATTTAGGCTGTAAAATTTATGGCGATGTTTACAACCACTCTAAAGGGATTGTTACACCAGAGCAAAGTATGCTTTTCACTGCAAATATTGACGGCAAACATGGTCTAAAAAATGGATTTGAAGTTGGTGTGATTTTAGAAGATGATCAAAAGATAAATTTGAAAGCATTTATTGAATGGCAAATTTCGACAGCTCCTTATATTTTCACTACCTCACCTCTTAAAAGTAAATACTTTGATTATTATACCTACCATTGCAAATTAAAAGAAATTGTTCCTAAACCTCTCCCAGAAGATATTACAATTAAGCTACATAAGTCAAATTATAACCTTACAAGTTTACTTGATGAACTACCGTGTTATTATAAAGTGAAAAACAATAAGATTTCCCAAATACAAGTTGGTAAATATTCTTATGAAACCAGCTTTGAAGATAATATTCTATATATTGGTAATCAACTAAATAGCATCGAATATAATTTAGAATCATATCTTCTGAAATACCGTAACGCAAAAATATTATTAGAATAAAATGGAATCTAATTTAAAATATACAGATGAATGGCTAGATTTAGCTAAACACGGAAACTTTCAATTAGCCGAAAAGCTTTATTTCGACAAATTATTTCCAGAAATTATTGAAAATTTTCAAAATAAATATAAGGGCCTCTTTAATGAAGAAGAGGTTTTAATTTCTATGTTAGGATTTTCACCAGAACCTATTATTCTTACCGCAAATACAATAAGGCCAGTTAAACATTATGTGATTACAACGGAGCATAAGGAAGAGGTTATTAATAGGGTTGAGGAGTTTGTAGAAAACGAATTTAATTTGATTACTATTTCGGATACCAGTTTTGAAACTATTTATAAATCTTTGAAGGAAATACTGTATGAAATTGAGTCACAAAAAATTACAATTGATATCACTGGTGGTAAAAAATCAATGGTAGCTGCAGCTTCTATTTTTGGTAAAGATTACAGATGTAAGATTACCTATGTAGATTTTGAAGGTTATATAAAAGAATTAAGAAAGCCATTACCAGGTACAGAAGTTCTGCATATAGTTTATAATCCGGATACTAATCAGCCAGAATTATTTTTAAAATAATGACACATCAAATAACACTTTTAGGAGGACAGATATTACCAGTATATATTGGGGTTTTAGAAAGAAATCCAAATGTAGTTCATATTCTATATACGAAGGAATCGGTAAGATTGAAAAACACGCTGATAAAGAACCTTTCCAATTATAAAACATATAGTTATCAAGTGGAACCTTATAATTACCAATCAATCGAAGAGACTGTAACAAAAATTATTTGTGAAAACGAAGAGGCAACGTTTGAGCTGAATTTAACGGGTGGTACAAAGTTAATGGCATTAGCTAGTCAAGAGGTTTTTAAAGCTCTTAAATGTTTCAGTTTTTATATTGACCAAAGTCAAAACTTGATAGATATTACTGATGGTACCCAGAAAAAATTACAAAAAAATATATCTACAAAAAATTTTCTTGCGCTATCAGATCATAGCACATTTTCTTCAACATCTCTAAATACCTATTCAAATGAAGATATAAAATTAGCAAATTCAATATTGGAATTCCGAAAAAATAAGTCTGGTATTTCAGAGTTATTTAACTTATTCAGAGTTTTAGATGTTAATAGTGAAAGTAGAAGTTTTTCTTATAAAAATAAAAATTTCAACATTGATTGGAATGGAATTTACTTAAAGGTAACTGCACCCAAATTTAACATAGAATCAAAAGGTATAAATTCTTTTAAAATATTATCGTCAGGTCTCTGGTGGGAAATAATAGTTGCCTCTGCAATATCGACATGGAAATCGGCTAGAGAAGTTCATTTGAGTTTAGCTATAAAATCCAACTCTAACATTAAGTTAGATAAAAATGAAATTGACATTTTAATTAATACTGGTCAAAAAATTCTATTTATTGAATGTAAATCTGGTAAGGTTACACAATCGGACATAAATAAAATGAGGGCAATTGGTAAATTTTATGGAGGTATAAGCTCTAAATCAATACTTGTATCATATTATAAGCCTCAAGCTAATTTAATTGAAAAATGTCAGGATTTTGGTATTGAAGTATTTTATTTAGAAGAATTCAATAAGCAACATGTAAAACTTTATTCTATTTCAAAAAAGCTGGATTTTATGTTATCAAAACTGGAGTTATGAGAAACTTGTATATTAACGATATTCGCATTTTTGTACTTGGAAAAAGCTCATAAAAACAGATATAAATATATAAGTACAAGCGTAAGTCCAAAACCCATATTTTGATTTGTTACCGTTCTAAAACTATAAGTTAAAGATAACGTTGTGCAGGTAATAAGGTGTTAGTCAGTCGTTCCATTTTGTTCCATAAAACATATCTGCAAGCCAATCATCCTTTAAATGTCATTGCGAGCAGAGCGAAGCAATCTCATTTTTATTAATATTCTTATTAATTAAAGGGTATCCCTCCGTCCAAGTACATCTTTTAATTTCCCTTATTAGGTTTTAATTTTGTGTTTCATCAAACATGAAAATTATGCTGGCTTTAAGCAGTACCTCTACATATGAACTTTACGTTCCACCGACTGATATGCGTAAGAGCTTTGATAGTCTCTGCGGTTTATTACAAACGGATTTATCGGATGATCCTACCAATGGCATATGTATACGAGTTAGTGAGTAAAAGATAGGAAACTTTCTACCTATTGTTAAAGTACATCTAAATTTATTTAATCTTTTGTTAATTACATTAAATAAAAAATGTAGTGTTGTACCTTTAGGTAAATAGTAAATTAATAAATTTTAAAAACAAAATTATGGAAGATTCAAACAGAAATAATACGGTACAAGACACTCCAAACATTGTAGGTGTTGCTATAGGAAATGATGCTTTTACCACTTTGGTAGCAGCAGTTAAGGCAGCGGGATTAGTGGATACTTTAAGTGGTATAGGACCATTCACTGTATTTGCACCGACAAATGATGCGTTTAATAAATTGCCAGAAGGTACAGTAGAGAGTCTACTAAAGCCAGAGAGTAAAGACAAATTAACAGCAGTTCTTACATACCATGTAGTCGCTGGAAAATTTGAAGCTACCGCAGTAATGGATGCGATAGCAAAACATGACGGAAAATTTACCGTAGATACAGTGCAAGGTGGGAAAATTGATTTAAGTCTTAAAGATGGAAAAGTAATTTTAACTGATGAAAACAAAGGAACCTCTACTGTAGTTATTGCGGATGTCGCAGCTTCTAATGGAGTGATTCATGCCATTGACACTGTTGTCATGCCTAAATAATAAAATCATTATTTAGAAAAATTGAAAGATCATCTCAAGAGGTGATCTTTTTTTTTGCGTCTACTTGTTGAAATTATTTTTTCAGAACTAATAAAATTATTGATTTTATACAAAGTTATAATCATTGTGTTTTGAAATTTTAACAGTCTGTTTCAAGATGTGCTTATATTTCCTGAAAAATCTATAAGTATTCTTTTCACTCTTTTCTGATTTAATTTCTGATACAATGTTTTACAAATATTGCTGCGGCATTGTTTTCTAATTAAGAATTAATGTAACCAAAACTCAAAATGACCCAATTATGATTAGCTTTAAGGGAATTTTTGAATTTGGAACAGGGAAAGAGTACTGTTGTATCAGATTAATAAGTCATGGGTATAATCTCAAATAATAGGGCTTTGTTTTAATTACGGAGAATTTCGAATTAAGAAAATATCTAAAATATTATAACTTTTATAAATTAGAATCACAGTAATTTATTTTATTGCTATTTGGTTTTAAATGGTCACAAATTACTGCCTAATCTTAAACTTTTGTTAAAAAGGGGCTAATTCGGTGTCACTAGATTTCCAAGGTCTTTTAAACCTTTATATAACCTCAAAAAACAAGAATTTGGTTAGTTCCTCTTTCTCCGCAAAAGCAAACCTCAACTATCTATTATATAAATTGTTGAGGTTTAATTTTTAGATTTAACATTGAGGAACTGCTTTAGAAATTAAAAGATAACTGTTACGTTTTTCTTTTAAACGATTTAAATGTGGTTTATATCTGTTGTTGTTTGCAAAACCTCCAATCTCAATTTTAATTTTCATTCGTTATTCGTAGGTCTCAAGTATGTTCAAAAATTTTTAAATTATTGTCATATTTTAATTTTGAGCTTACTATTGAGGTAATTCAGCCTATTGACGCATTTTTTAATATTTTAGTTTGTCTTCCTAAATTAGTTAAGGTAACTAAAGCCAAATATAGAAACTTTTAATTCTATCCACTTTTAGATATACCGGCACTCCATTTCTAGTTTTTTTTCCAGTTATGGCTCAATATCATAATTGTTTAACTCAAAATGCTGAATAATACCATCTGATAATTTTATAGAACTCATGATTTATCTTAATTTCTCTACCATGTGCAATATGGGCTTACTTTTTTTTATTTTTCTCTGGGTTTAAACTCGTTGGTGGTTTAGGTATGGTGTTACCTAAATCAATCTTCACTATTTTTCGTTCTGATTTCTTTTTTTCTTCTGACATATTATTTCTTTTTAGGATTATTATTTAATTGTGAAGTTGGTCGAGCTATAGTTTGCCCTCTCTGAATTGTGTTGTCCGTTTTGGGTATTTGACGATTTTGTGGTTTGGATTGTGGTTTCGGATTTTGTTGCTTTGCCATAATGTAAATTTATTGATACGTAAATTATTATTGAAATTAGTCCAGCACCTAAAAGATAAATAGATGCTTTGTTTAATTGGTTAATCACAGTATTTCTTTTGTTTACCTTTTTCCGAAAACCGTTGTATGTTAGTTTGTAATCAATTACATCATCGACGTCATCTATAGTTTCGTCTGTAGATTTACTTGACTGATAATGGCTGTAAAGATTAATAAATAAAGTAGCAACCAATAAAGTCCAACCAATAGCAATAATATAAACACAAATAGAATTTGAAAACGGAACTATCTTATCGTGAAAAGTTAAAGTAAGTCCTAACGCTCCTGATGTAATGAAAGTTATTGCTTTCTCAAAATGGTCATCACTTTTAGATTTTTGTTGATAGAGCAAGTCACGGTATTCTTCCCACCAAGTGAGTTGGTCTGATGAAAATTTTGTAATATTCTTTTCTTTTTCTTCTTCTTCCATCGTTAGCTATTCTCCACAATTTTAATTTCCTCCTCACTCAACCCATATAACACATACACCATCTTATCAATTTCCTGTTCTTTTTGGGCTATTTGCGTTTGAAGTGCTTCTGCTTTCTTTTTATTCTCTTCAAAAAGTTCCATCCATTCGAATTCATCTTTTTTGGTTAATGGCAATATTATATCGTATGGTGTGGTTTCGTGTCTTTCTTCATTTTTATCAAGAATTATAATAGCGTCTTTCTCACGAACTTTGTTGGCAGCTATGATTGATTTGTTTAGTTCTTTGATGAATTCTCCAAATTCAATTTCGTGCCAGTTTTCCAGTTTTCGTGATATTTTTATCAGAGAAAATTTTTGCATTAAATATTTCTGGAATTTAAAATAAAGTTGAGTGGCTTTATCTTTATTCTCTAGTAGGTTATTAACGTTCGCTTTCGTTAACAATTGATATTTTGAATCAATTATTTTGATAGGCAGTTTTTTAAACTCCGCAACTCGAATTTTCGGAAAGAGATTATCGAACTCATTGTTTGAATATCGAAAATAAAAGGACATCAATTTCGAATTCAGAATACCGAGAATATATTCAATAAAATAATCAGATTCTTCTTCATTGACAATTCTTGCAATATATAGACTGCGGTCAATTATGAATTTTTCTTTAATCAATGTGCTTACCAAGGTCTTACCTAAAATCTCTCTAAATACAATTCGTGGACCAACAAAATATTTTTCCTGTCGAGCTGCTGCCAACCAATCTCCATAACTAATAAAATGTACATTATCCCAGAAATAATTATAAGGACTCACGTGTTTTCCCTTTAGTTCTGGAACAAAAGTTTCATCTTTTTTGAAATTTGAATGGTAAGCACGTTCTTTTATGACTTCTGCAGATTGTCCAGTATATTTGTCATAAGGATTTACGCCTCTTGTAACGTCCATTATAGCACCAACTTCAATTGCATCGTTTCTTACCTTTTCAATAATTGGTAAAATATCTTCACTTATTTCAACATCAAAAATATATCCATCATTCTGGAAGAATCTGCTTTGGTCAATGGGATGCTTATAAACAATTTGTTTATCTCTAAAATCTACAATATCTACTTTACCTAATGAAGTTTGCTTTTTAGCCACAAAAATTAAAGTATCTACGGATGCATCCGGAAAGACATTATCCAAGTTGGGAATGAGTATCGATAAATTAAGGTTTTCAAGGACATATTTCCGACAATCGGACATCCTTAAATTTTTCAACCAAGAATTAGGAACGATGAAACTAATCTCCCCATTTGGTTTTAATAATTCAGCTCCTTTTTCAATGAAAGAAACATATAATTCAACTTGATATTGAGCTGTTTGATAATTATTATTGATATATTTTTTTGTTTTATCATCAATTGACCTTGCAACATAAGGTGGATTCCCAATAACAACATCAAAACCTCCTTTGGCAAAAATTTGCGAAAATTCCACTTCCCATTTAAAAGCTTTATCTCCAGCAACTTTTTTATCGTCAATCAAACTATTTCCAGACTTTATATTACTGCTCAAATCATTAAGCTTCCGTCGTGGTTGGGCAGTACGCAACCAAAGGGAAAGTTTGGCAATTTCAACACTTTCTTCATTAAGGTCAACGCCATAAATATTATTTTCAAGAATAGTGTTTTCAATATCGGGAAAATGTAAGCCGCCTCCTAAAATCTTAGTTTTCAGTTCATCAATATAACCGTGTTCTTTAATCAAAAAATCCAATGCTTGGTTTAGAAAAGCGCCAGAACCACAAGCAGGGTCGCAAATGGTCAATTGCAATAGCCATTCACGGTAGGTATCAAGAATTTCTAAAAGTTGTTTTTTGGTGTTTTGGTGTGTGCCCTTTTTGACTTCGAAATAATCGGCTTCCTTGAAACCTAACTCAATCTTTTTTTCCTCACAAAGTTTACCGACCGTATTTTCAACAATATATTTCGTTATGTATTTTGGTGTGTAGAATACGCCATCTTTTTTACGCTTACTGGTCTGCTTGTCAAAATCGCCACCTTCAATCTCTGCGTTTACATTTTCTATTTCGTTGAGTGAGTTTTCAAAAATGTGTCCAAGAATATTGACATCTACTTGACTTTCGAAGTCATATTTGGATAATTTGACCGTGTATTTATACAAAAGTTCATTATCTATTTCCAATGCGTCAAGAATGGCATCAGGTTTAAACAGTCCACCATTGTAGGCGTAGATTTCAGCACGATTTTCAGTTCCCTTTCGTCCTATGTCCAGAAAGTTGAAATACTGCTTAAAAAGTCCGTACAAAGGTCGTTCATCTCCAAAACTCCAATCGTCCTTCCACTTATTCAATATCTGAAGTGTGGAATTGGATGGCAATAAATTTCTATCTTCCGCAAAATAAATAAACAGAAAACGGTCTATCAATTTTTGAGACTTTTTGAATAGGGTCAGTTTTACATTTTTCTCAAGGCGTGATAAATCATCTTTGTCGGCAATAAGTTCTGATTCGCCCAATTTTGCCCGAACCGTTTTAGCGTTGTTCTTGACTAAATCACGATATAATTCACGTTTAAATAATGAGTAATCTTTATAGAAAGCTTTTGTGATTTCCTCTTCTTCAACAATAGACGCTTCCTTAATTTTAAAAGGAACGTTGTTGAGCACTTTATCGACGTGCAGACACAAATATAGAAGCTTGAACCGTTTTGGGGTCAAAGTAAACAAGTCGAACTCTTCAAATTCAGTTGCATCATCGATATAAAAGCGAAGTTTCTCAAAATTAGACGTAATCACGTAAACACAACCCTTATGATTTGTTTTGTAATCAAAAGCCTGACGACGAATGCTTTCTAAATCTTTTGTATTTGTGCCTTTAAGCTCTATGACACCAACGGCAGAACCATCTTTGAGAATCGCACCATCTGCCTTCCGTGCATTTTTCTCGTTCTTGAATTCGGTTGTTAAATTTGATTTCGGATTTGGAAATAGCGTATAGCCCAGAATAGTTACAAATAACTCATTTAAAAAAGTCGCTTGAAATTGCTCTTCTTTTGCACTTTTGATATTTTCTTGTATCGTTGTGTTCCAAAAATATTTTTGATATTTTTTATATGCCTTATCGACTGCTGCTTCATCAAGTAAAGCGAGGTGCGATTTAAGTACTGATGCTTGGAATAATGCCATTAACTATTTTAGAGTATTATTGAGCCTCTAAAATAGTAAAACATAATTAGCATTAAACTATCAATGATCTATATTGTGTTAGTAGTTTTCAACAAGCTCAGCTGAAATTTACAGTTCAGTCCCAAACGATAAAGGTAATAGACTTATGAATACTTTATTGAATATTATTTTATTCATTTGTTCTATATATTGTCTATAATATAATGTGGTTAAAGAAGTTTTACGAGGAAGAATAGACATATCAAAAGTATTCTCTAAATACGTATTTTGGGATATGGATAATAATATCATTATCTATTAAAAGAGATAAGGATATTATTATTTCTAGGACTTTGTATGCTAACACCAAAGATTTTTTTACTGAGGACATTCAGGTATTAGAAAAATATTATTCTAAAAGTGAAATTCTAAATAATTTAAGAACTACGAAAGAAAATATTAGTAACCATGTATACGAGTTAGTGAGTAAAAGATAGGAAACTTTCTACCTATTGTTAAAGTACATCTAAATTTATTTAATCTTTTGTTAATTACATTAAATAAAAAATGTAGTGTTGTACCTTTAGGTAAATAG
>Ga0209491_10001890_pt1 | contig 39201 bp, 28 predicted proteins | sample BON02_FD_187213 | JGI IMG/M metagenome (GOLD analysis project Ga0209491, IMG submission 187213) | Freshwater microbial communities from Lake Bonney liftoff mats and glacier meltwater in Antarctica - BON-02 (SPAdes) (version 2) | ecosystem: Environmental > Aquatic > Freshwater > Ice > Glacier... | reverse complement strand
GTGAAGAAACTCGCGGGCGAACTGGGAATAGCCCCGAGCATTGTCCTCGCACACACGCAGCGCCACACTTCAGACTTCGCCTGGGGCCACGGACTGAGGCAAAAGTTTGAGTGGGTTGCAAAGCAGTAAAAACGGCGCCTTCGGCTGGGTATTCAACGAGAATCCCGACCAGGCCACCCGCGCAAGATTTGTCTAACGCCACTGGTGTACCAACGACCACAGAAACAAAGTCACCGGGATAAGAAAAGAATTGGCGATGACCCCTCAGGCATCACAGCAATCCAAGCCTTACTCGCCCAGCAAACAGGGGCTCTTTAACCCAATCTGCGTTCCCGGAGACGGTGAAAAAAATCACCCTCACCAACCGACTCGCAACACGTGAGGAACACTTCGCGCGCCGACTACCCAACAGGCAAAGCCATCCTGTAGAAAGCCCTAGCTACGCTGCCGTCATGCAACAAGCCCACAATCAAAAGACAGTGCAAAAGAACGTGTGGATCAACGCAGAAGCAACCGCCTTCACACCAGACTCGCCAACGACCCACGCCAAAACTTTCCACGAAGCCCTACCCGGTTACCGGCCCACGAATCTCATCAGCGTTCCTGAAATCGCCCAAGATCTTGGGGTGGGTCACGTGTTTATTAAAGATGAATCCGAAAGATTTGGTCTGCCCGCATTCAAAGCTCTCGGTGCCACGTGGGCGATCGAAAAAGCTCTGAAAGCGCACCACGCAGTCAACGTGGGCACTACCGACAGCAGCCCAACTTTGGTCACCGCGACGGACGGCAATCATGGCCGCGCAGTTGCCAACACGGCCAAAAATCTTGGTCTTAAAGCCCGCATTTTTATTCCCAACACGGTCAGTGAACAAGCGATCAACGCGATTAGGGGCGAAGGCGCCGAGGTGCATGTCCTGGACACCAACTACGACGACGTAGTAATAATCGCCGCCCAAAACGCTAAGGACACTCACTCTTTGCTGATACAAGACACCGCGTGGGAGGGCTACACCGATATCCCCGGCTGGATTGTTGAGGGTTACACCACCATGCTGGCTGAAGTCGACGAGCAGCTTGCAGCCACAAACAATCGAGCGACCCACGTGCTCGTGCCAACCGGCGTTGGTTCACTCCTGCAGGCCGTTCTCGCCTACTACCGCAGCCAAGGGCCAACCGCTGCCCGCGTGATTAGTGTTGAACCGGATACGGCTGCCTGTATTTTCACCAGCTTGGAAAACCAAGAATTCACGAGCGTGTCCACCGGGGTGACCGTCATGAGCGGGTTGAACTGCGGGACCCCCTCGACACTGGCGTGGCCACTGATCCAGCAGGGTCTCTCCGCCGCGACCACAGTGAGCGACACCCAAGCACTACAAGCACTCCAGGACCTTGAGGATCACCAGGTCAAGGTTGGGCCGTGCGGGGCGGCAGCGCTTTCGGGTATCCGGAACCTTGCAGGGAGCCAAACCGCTAGAGAGCAACTAAATCTCGACGGCAGTTCGGTGATTGTTTTGCTGTCCACTGAAAGTATCGACGCCAACCCGTTAGGAACCAGCGCATGAACAACCGCGAACTCGCACCCGCACTCAAACAAGGCCTCGACCTCGACGATCCAACCGACCTCACCCGCGCCTTAATCCGCATTGACTCGGTCAACCCTGATCTAGTTCCGGGCGCCACGGGAGAGTCTGCAATTGCCGCCTTCACAAAAGACTGGTTCACCGTTCGAGGGTTTGAGGTTCACACCCTCGAGACGAGACCTGGCCGGCCAACAGTCGTGGCGGTAGCGAAAGGAACCGGTGGCGGGGACTCAATCATGCTCAATGGTCACCTCGACACGGTTTCCCTCGCGAGTTATGAAAACAATGAAGGGCTCGAGGATCGAATTACCGATGGCAGTATTTACGGCCGGGGTTCCTTCGACATGAAATCCGGGGTGGCCGCCATGATGATTGCCGCGCACCACGTTCATGACAGCACCAAAGGCCACCACCGTGGCGACATTATTCTCACCCTCGTCGCTGACGAGGAGTACGCAAGTTCAGGAACGGAAGACGTCCTCGCGGCCGGCTTCACAGCTCAAGGCGCGATCGTCACCGAACCCATGAACTTGAACATCACGATTGCCCACCGCGGTTTTCTCTGGTTCGAGGTGGACATAATCGGACTCGCGGCGCACGGATCCCGGCCAGAACTCGGAATTGATGCGATCGTGAACGCCGGCAAGTTCCTCACCGAGCTGGGTAAACACGGCGAGGATCTCCTCAAGGGCGAACCGCACGAGTTGCTTAACACCGGCAGCATCCACGCCTCAACGATCACCGGCGGCGAGGAGCTCTCCAGTTACCCCGCGTTGTGCACTATTGGAATAGAGCGGCGAACCATCCCCGGTGAGACGCGGGAATCCTGCACGAAACAGCTAGCCGAAATCCTGGACCAACTCAAAGCCGCAGACGCAAACTTCAATTACGCAATCCGGGTGATTTTTGAGCGGCCAACTTTCGCCGTTGATCCCGGCGCGAAAATCGTCACCACGTTGACCCAAGCTTTCACACATGAAACTACGACTCAACCAATAATTCGTGGTGAGGCTTTCTGGACCGATGCGGCTCTGCTGCAATCTGCCGGCATTCCCAGTGTTCTCTTCGGGGTCGACGGCGCAGGCGCTCACGCAGCGGTTGAATGGACCACCATCGAATCACTCAACACCGTTACAAAAGTTTTGGAAACCACAATTAAAAATTTCACGCAATAACGTGTGCATCAGTCGCATGTGGTCGACCACAGATAAAGATCCAATCTCAAAAAAGTTATGACCCTAGGAAGTTAACAAGGCCAATCAATTTCCGTGTCAGAGGTCCGTGCGTTAATGAAGTTACCCGGAAATAAAATTTAAAGGAGGCCCGTGTACATCACTCAACTAGTCCTGACCGTTGGACCAGAAACCGCACACGAAAAAGTCATTTCACTTCCCACCACGGTTATTCAGGAGTGGAATCCAACGAGCACGCAGACGATTAAAGAATTGGTGAGCGTTCTCGCATTCGAGTACGCCCTCGAAGTCAACTGGTCAACCTTCACCCACGACGAGGAAACTCGAGTTGGTAAAGCCAGTCTTCATGAGCCCGCGCAGAGTGACGACTGTTTAATGTTTGCCACGTGGAGTTACACCGAACTTGATGACCCCGACCTGGCCGAACTTCTGGAGTTGCCGGTCGACCTGCACCGTGACGTTGTCGGGGTTCTCACTCCGCAATCGCAAGCTGCATTCTGGTCATGTGTGAATCAAGAACTTGAACCCATGGAATTCTTAGATGACACTCTTCGACGATTCGGCATGACACCCGCCGAGCACGACCAAGCTGACCACGTTGTCATGAAACACGTGTTGGCGCTGCAGTGGTGGCGAGCATTCCCCACAATCACAGCGGGGCAAAGCGCGATTGATTCGCAACCAAACCTCACCTCACAGGTAATCGACCAAATCAACACGATGGCCTTGCGCTGCTATGTCGATGGCGAGAACTACGACCTTTACACGACCCTGGTCCATTAGCGAATGTAAAGAAAATAACCTAAATAATCGAGGCCAACCTAAAGCTCGGCGACATCAATCACGTCATGCAAGTGGCTTACATCAGCCGCATTCGCAGTGACCAGCTCCATTTGTCAGTGCAGCGAATTGTCAGTCACTTGCTGCTACGTAAGTGTTTATCGTTAGCGGATCAAAACCGCGCGAAATCCCACTGATTCGAGCCAATCGCAAAGCCCGCATCGCCAGGTCGTCAGCGACCAACACGCCAGGAACGCATCACGTTGATCAGCCATCGAAGCAATTCACGGGCAATAAAACTGACCGTGGACGTCCCGACCGTTGCGAGAATCCGCCTTGAATGTTCGGATCCTTGGAAAGTGCTCAGCCTTTCGGCTGGGCCTTTTCTTACTCTCGGACAAGGTTTCATCCTTCACATCACCCCCATTCCCTTCGCATCGCACTACCTCGACATTCCCGGAGCAGAAGTGAATACGGACTTGGTTTTGCTATGCGAGCCGTGCCACGCAATCGTTCACACCTGCATCGACAACTTCCCCTCTTGGCGCAGAACCGTCCGCAGGGTGGCAACCTAAGCGGTCCTGAAAGAAATAAGGGACTCAAATTTGAATCAGACCCACTCATACACGGTGAAAATGAGTGATAACTTTTGGTGTGGAAGTTCACCGCGCCAATCAACCCCACCAAGGAGTCAAAATGGATCCCAACGAGAAAGAATCAGCACCCGGTGGCGAACTCGACGACGAACAGTTGGACAACGTCTACGGCGGCACTGATCCCTCCGGTGATGAAGGAAATGATTTCCCAGGCAAATATTCAATGGGGTAACGCTTGATCAACGCTCATTAATCGACATGGTGCAAACCAACTCAAGATGCTCATTCTCAAGTCGACTATGCGAAGTAAAAAATCTTTCGGGGAGAAAAATTAAAAAAAGTCCAGTAACACCCGCGGGTGGGAAAGAACGATCGGGGGCGGACACGTCCCAGAATGAGTAAGGAGTCGATTACGCGGTTCGTCAGATGCTGCGGTTAATCTCCCGCGAGGATGCCTCCCAACGTAATGCCGGTATTACGAGCAGTTGAATTTTTCGCAGACCACTAGTTGAACTGGACGACAGCCCGGATGGCTTGATGGTCTGAGGCTTGATAGTCAGTGTTGAACTTTCCATCTCTATTCGTCCACAGCATGACTTCATACTCGGTGAAGGTAACGGGGCCTTTCGCCATAATGTAATCAATGCGAGTTCCAGCTCCCTTATCCCAACGCATGTGCGGTTTGGGAGGCCAGCCACCAAACTTGCGAGTATCCGGGGTGACGTTAATCGTCGAGTATTGAATGTTGATTCGCTTCTTGGCGTTCCAGGCGTCATTCCAACCCATGTTTTTCAGCGTGAACTGTGCCCCGCGAGGTTGACGGTCTTGAAAAGAGTTTAGGTCAGCCATGAGAACAGTAGTCGGGGCACTGATACCCATTTTCGTGTTTAACACGTTTGCCCACGGGCCTAACGCTCGAGCGATCGAGTTACGATCGCTGTCTGCAAGCCGAAACTTTTCATTTGTCATGTGTAGTGACACGGCAAGGAACGGTCCCGTTCCCGGTGATTGGAAGTAGGCCCACGCGACAGCCCGGGGGTCGGAGTAACCAGTCACGCTGGGTTCAATAATTCCTAATCGGCTCATTCCGGCAGCAGGTTGACCTTTAGAGTTCACCATTTGGGTTACCACCGTGTCTTTATAGTAGATCCGCGGTGAGGAAATACATTTAACAAAACCATTTTTTGCGGCCTTATTGTTTTTACTGCACAAGTTAAGTTCAATATCGATGACCGGTGATTTGTAACCGGCAGGTGCAATAAGTTGTTCGATTTCTTCACATTGATCTCTTGGAATATAAGGATCAAGGGCGTATCCATGCAATTTAATGTCCTCTCCGTACTTCGAAACGTAACTTTCGTAACCCGTGATCCCGCCACCACTTCCCGTTGCTTCTTGCACGCCAACGACAGATGCCCCAGATTCACTGATCACACGGGCAACACGGTCCCGGCGAACACTCCAATCCGGGGCAGGGTAATCGCATTGCGATTTGCACATGTTGAAGGAAAGAAACGTTAACGAACCACTACCCACTTGGTCGGGTTTACCTTGCGGGGTTGACGGCCGGGCCGCAGCAACCGCGTTAACGGCGAGCGCGGGGGTTACAGGGCTCCCCGCAATACCACTAACGATAGGCAGCATGAGTGCAATGCTCAACAAAGTAATTCGTAAACATTTCATCTAGTTTTAGCGTTTCCTCCCGACTATTTATGGCCGGGCTGGAGGCGCTGTCCCCTTCCATCTGCTATTCGCCTCCACGCTAGAAGGCGACGTAGTGCTTGTGTCGAAACCAATAGTTTCCTTTGCAAAAATTTAAAACGCTTTTCTCAACTGAGAAATCAACATTATGTTTGTTGTTCATCAACGGTTGCAGTGTTTACTGAAGACATTTTTTCCCAAAAACAGCGGCCAGCCCGTCAAGGTCCTCTTGGCTGAATTTGGAAGTCCCATAGTCTATTGGGGCCATAATGGAGTTGTCGGAATCCGCATGTAGGAAACCTAGTGTGTGCATGATTTCGTGTGTTATTAGCCAACCGCGACCCGCAGTAGTACCAGGCGGTTCTATGTAAACCCACCCAACGTAGTTTTTCGGTCCGTATTTTTTAAACCCCTCGTATCGATCAGTACCCCACTTGCCTTTCGTGTTGATAAGGACTTGACCATCCGTACTGCCCGTACCACCCTTAATAAGGGTACCGTGGTTGCCTAGTGAACTTCCTTTGCCGAGGTTTGCCCACCCGATCCGAATATCAGCGTTTGTGTAATCGTCGGTTTCAACAAAAGTAAGGCTAGTGTTTTTTTCGAGTAGATCAAAAGACCCTTGAATGTCCTTTTTAAAGGTTTTAGCGGCTGCGGGTTGCTTTTTCTTTTTCACATCCTCACCCGGACGTGTGTACGGGTAAACAGGTTCGATGGCTTTCCCTGACGGGTCGTACGCCCACGTGACAGTTGTGCACGGATCGTATTTGGTCAAACGAGCATCGTAGACATTCCAGCCTACTGCTTTCACCACGGGGGCAGTCATGATCTGACCGGAACTGTTCGAAATAACGATGGAAAACGTGGTTGTTTTCTTCACTTCTGGTAAAGGAATTTCTATGCCACCGAAAGGGGGAATTTCACTCCGAAACGACTCCGCACCGTCAGGTTTCAACAAAACGACCGTCGCGGGTGTGGCCAAATTGTTTCTCACCGCTGCACCGTTCCCATCAACGAAACGCTCCCCCGTGTTGAAAGGCGCTTCGGTGTCAACCCAGGGACCCCTCTCGAATTCACCGTCACAAAGTTTCACGTCGAAAGAGTCATTGTTGTTTACGGCGGCCGGTGTTAACGTGAACAGCCACGGTGCGGTTGAACGTTTCTGGTTTCCGTACCGAACTTCACACACTGGCGCCGGACCAGAAACACTCACTTCAATGGGGAAAGGCCCCGTAATGTATTCGGGAAGAGCCGGTAGCAAATATTCGTTACCAGATGCAGCCGTGTGGTTCGCGCTTGCGGGGCTCACCAGTCCGCTGAATGCCAGAGAAGCAGCACACAGTATCAACGCAGGAATACGCACCGTTTTCATACCAACTAAATGAGTGGTGAGGGACGAGAAAGGACGCGTCAGGTGAGACGGCTTCAACAATTTTTTCCCCTTAAATTGACCGGCAGTTGCTCCATGAATAAACGCCCGAAACATCCGAAGCGCGGTTAGGTGGGACATGGCTGATTCCGGTACATGGTGTGCAGCCCGTCAAGGTCGCCTTGCCCAAATTGGGTTGCGCTCGAAACCGGATTCATTACTTGTGAAACATCGCTAACGTGGCCCATCCCGAGGGTATGCATTACTTCGTGAATGATAAGCCAACCGTTCCCGTTCCCGTACCAGCCGTCATCTTGAGTAAGAATACCGAAACCGGCCCATTTGTCTTCTGTCCACCAGTTAGTTGGGTTAAAGGACACGTACCCGGCTTGACTATTAAAACCCCTGCCACCGCCAACAGCTGAAGCGCCGCCCCATCCGTCTTTAATATCTTGCGGCCAGTCGAAAATTAACCGCGCGTTGGCACGATCTGCCGTTTGCACGAATGTCAAACCCGTTTCGGCTTGAAGTAAATTCAAAGAAGGTTGTATCGAGTTCACCATTCGTGTCCGGTCAGCTGGTTCGTTATTACGGTCAAAAAACCAGTTCACGGTCGAACATGGCAGGAATGTTGCCCCACGATTAAACACTGCCCAGTTCGCTGGTTGCACCCAACCTTCCGGGGCACTCCACGCTACCGGTATCGCTTTCACAGTCACTTGTTTCACGCCGAGGGTGCGCCCAGCTTGCGTAACCGTCATGTTGTACACGCCAGGGTTGTTAAAGTAGTGCGGGAATGACATAACACATTTCGGGCCCATTTTTAGTGTGAATTTGAGGTTACATGCGTTGCGCGCCGTGGACGGTTCCGTTCCGTCTCCCCAGTTGACGAAAACTTTCGCTTTTAACGCTGGGCGAGCAACAGTTACCGTATACAACTCGTCTTGCTCAGCAACAGGAATAACGTCAATGGCCGGAAACGTCACAATAGGGACGGGGATTTCCGTCTTCTTAATGAGGTTAAACGTAACCTTGCTCGTGGGGGCGACTGCGGATTCCGTCGCGGTAACGCCAGGAGCAAAAATAAATGCTGCCACCAACATTACGACAGTGGCAGACACGGCTGTCAACCGTTTAATTGTCATCGTTTCCTCCCGTTAAAATATTTCATTACCGTGCGCATCGTGTAACGCTGTCGTTTGTGGTTTCATTCTGCGCAGTCCAGCGATGAATCCGCTTCAGACAACTGGGGCGTGACACGTGAGCGATGCCTTCGGTTTCGCATTCACGAACCTCACACCAAACCCCTTTTCTTCCAGCAATCTATTAGTCGCAGAGGCACGACGGTCCCAGGACCTAGCTGCCCCTTCGAGTCTGGGATAGCGGACACGAAATTAAGAAATGCTAATCACTGATTTTGACGATAGTTCACGAGTTCCGACTGAAAGTTCCCGCAAAACACTCATTGCGCTGATGTGTGAATTCGTAGCCAAGAAAGAATCCCACTGAACGTCTGGAACCTCCCAAACACCGCCTCCGGGTGCGTAATAAACCACCTCGAAAACGTGGTTAGTACGCCACGGACGAGCATGCAGGTGAATGACCCCAGTATCATCTTTTCCAAGCATTCGACATTTAATAAAACGACGATGAGTCGCTTTGGTAGCTTCAATCAACGGTTGTCCCCCGACTTTCTGATCAACTTGACTTCCTCCGCACTTGACGCACATGCGAAAGAACATTTCGCATTTTTTATGTTGTCATAAATCTGCGAATTGTCAATAGGTCCGTCAATGTCACCAAACAACAGCAATCGCCAAGACTGCCATCTGCTGGGGGAAACTGAATTCCTTGATCATTCATGATTTTCGTGTTATAACTTTTGATAAGCAATCACTGGAGGAACAATGCTGATTACAGATCTTATTCTCGATGACACGTCAGAACCGTATGGCAATCTACGCTTTGGGTTAGACGAATTACTGGAAGCGTACGGATCACCCGTTCGAGACCTGAGCGAACTTCCAAGCGTCTTGGAATGCTTGACTGATCGAGTAGCAATTTTCCACGCGCTCCCCCACCAGGTGATGGATGAGGACGACGACTGCGTAACTATTCCCATGACCGTCACCGCAACAGATACAAACGGAAATCCCACCTGTTGGCTCGTTGACGTGACTGCATATATCGATGAGCGTCTCTAACAGGGCGCGACTTAATAGAGAGAAACACGACTGCAAGGACAACCAAAAAGAGAAAGTTGGCAAGATGATTATTATCGTATTTCTCATTTCCTTCATGGTGATTTTTCTTTTCATGCGCGCCATTACAAGGGCCAACTTTGATCGAAAAACCCGCCAACGTGCACGGCGTGCAACATCGCAAGAAACAGACAAAACATACGAGTCAAACTTTGACGAAGGGTTCCTTGCCGAAGCCGGTATTCACCCGCACTCGTGGATAGGCAGACCACGCTAATGAGTACGGTTCCCTCACCGTGAGCAGCCTAGAGGGCTTAGTCGGTTGGGAACGCTGGAACGCCAGAAAGAACACATTTAGGCAGATGTCTCATACCGAGTCGGGACTGCCCCCGATTTGGTTGATAAGGAATCACTTTCATTAGAAATGATGAAAATTATTTAGGAGGAAAATTGACGATAGACGGCAATGACTCGAATTCAGTTGACCGTGACATGAATAAGTTCTTCTTGGGTGACCAATTGTTATGGTCCAAACATCTGCCAGTCGCTTGGCGCACCGTTGGTGGCGCAAAAGGCGTGGGCAGGTTTCCTTCCACAAATTCCGCTGATTATGAAGATTCGGTGCGTTGGTGGAAGGACACCGCAGTCTTCGAGGCTTTTCTGCACTTGTTGTGTTTTCGACTCGGCTGGACCAGTCCGGGAGACGGCCTAGTCCGTTGGCATCAAGCGGGCCGTCCCAGACAGGATCCAGTGCTTGACCTTCTCGCCAAACTCAACGGCGACAGCCTCGATTGGTTTATTTGTTGGGCGGCCACATTCCATGGCGTAGCAGTCCCGAATGATCTTCGACACACGAAGATGAGTGGCTCCTGGGACGACCGTCATCTCAGTGGCCATACGTTCGCACCAGGAATCACTCCATACGACAACGGGGAATTCCGGCCGAGTGTTTATCGCTTGCGCTCTGGCTTCCTAGTTTCTGACACCTATGCGGGTTGGTGGAATGCATTATTGCTTGCCCCAGATGAATTCTTCATGGACGGTATTGACGTCACTGTCAAAGAAATCGGGTGGATGGGTTGCTTCCGCGTTTCCGACGAGAGTGGAATACCGCGTGCCACCACCGAGGATGTCCACATGATGGGAGTCGATAACGAACGAACCCTTGCATTTCATAACCAACGTGAATGGTTACGAGAGCAACAAGCCAAAACCCAAAGCCAATAGGTAGTAGAGCTGTTGCCGACACGAACATGTGAAATCATATGGCTAGGCAGGACCTTGATTTGCGATACGCGCATTTCTTGACCTACCCCGTTCGCTAAGCCATGGTCGTCGTTAGTCCAAGGTTAATCAAATTCAATAACACCAAGTTCGAGTGGAACTGCAATGCTTCATAATTATTCTTATAGGGGGAACAAATGTTTAAAGCAATTAATTCGTTCGCACTCATGAGCGTGTCAGCCGTGCTCCTTGTGAGCATCTCATCTACAGCACATGCCATCACTCCAATATCCGAAAAAACCCCAAGTTGCAAGACCGCAACCAAGGCCCTTATCGACTATCTCGCAAGCACACCGGAACGTAAGAAAAAATCTGACGACGCGTCGCCATACGAGTCGCCACCCGAAGCATCACAGTATTGGCGCGACTGCCCCGATGAACCGTATATTTATGTCAGGGCACTCGGGAATATGTACGGGGTCGTAAGCACAACTGGCAGTGACGGCGTCGAAGACACAGTGGCTTCGGTGACATCGTCAAACCAGAAAGTTATTGCGCTCAGCAAGCCAAAGAAAGAGAAAACTGCTGATGGCCTGACCTATACCTCCATCCAGAGAGTGGCAGTAGGTATTGGGCAATCAACGGTTTGCACTACGTACACCAGCGGTAGCAAATTTTGCGAATTAAATGTGGTCCCCCCTGCTATTGCCGGATTCAAATCACCAGCAAGCGCAATGGTAAATTCTTTCTTGGACATTTATGCTTTCTCGGTTTCAGGAGTACCGAAACTTACTAAAATCACATCAACTAACCCCAGGGTCATGCCAATAAGGGGTTTATCCACGGCACCCAAACGTCCGGGTAAATCCACAATATGCACTTTCCGGATTAAACTACCTAAAGCATGCCAAAAGTGGACAATCCTGAAGTGATCTGTCCCTGGCAAAATACGCACATATTGATCATTGGGGACAAGCCGCCAGTTGAACTATTCAACCACCTGCTAGCCTTCCAAAAATACTCGATATTGCTTTGACCGCTAGAAACCACCCTGCCAAAAATGCTCCACTTTTAGATAATCGTTGACATTTCATGACATGTTTGGATTTTTAGAGGGTAAATCGCATCATCACTTTTTACCGTCGTCACTTTTCCTTATGGAATGTAAGTTGCGCGCACAATTACTGATTTTTGATTCCAGAGGGTACTGCCTGGAAGGGACTCAGTCTCAAGGTCGACCCTGTTTCTGCCGCACAGTGGGAGTCCGCCAAGGGCTGGATTCGGCACACCGTCTGTTGACAGGGTACGCACCATGTTGTAACCAGCCTCCGTAAAGATCGAGGTAATGCGTTCGTCAACTTCCATGCCAACAAGGCTGTCGGCTAGCCGTTTCGCCTTTGCCGGATTCTTCGAGGCCCGGCACCAGGACATGTCCTCAGCCTGAGGCTGCTGCGGTGTAACAGAATCTGCGGGCGTAGGCACCACAGCAACACTGCTGGGATCTGGCAAGACCGTCACAGTTAGCGAGTAATTCTTGGGACCACCCTTGACCAGTGCGTTCTTTCTAGCTACGGCCCCGCCTCCGTTTGGTCTGCTTGCAGCGTCGACGGTCACTTCATAGATTCCCGGGGTTTGGAATACGTGTTCTTCCTTGTCGACCTGTTTTTTGAATACTGGATTTTTGGAGTTACTCAGACAGAGCCCATCGGAAATCAAGATTTGCACGCCACTTTGATCGTTGAAGTCAAAAATGGGAGTGAAGCATCCGTTCTTCTTGACTGCTCCGGTGAAAACGGAAGTGAATGTAACTTCTTGCCCAACTGTGACTTGGGTCGGACCGTATAGCCCCGGCTTTTTCGGTGCTGCTTGCGCTGTCGGTACAACTAACAGCGATGCCGTTAGTGCAGCTACGCCACAACCAACGACTATCCCGCGAATCTTTTTTGTTACACCAATCATCGTGAACTTCCCTCTCCCATTGCTTAATTTTTTCGATTTACCATTTCAATGTCCTAGTCCTGCGGGAATCCGTATGAACCTTGATTGATGGCGCAAGCGAATGTCGCCTTGTCGGTACCCCAGGTGGCCTTTGAGAATCCTCGTACTCTTGCCTCTGCAGAATTCTCGTACAGTCCCCAATAGCGGTACTTTGCCTTGTTTGACTTCATGTACGGTCTGACAGCGTCATTGCAAAAGTCCTTCGCTTGTTTGTCCGCCCACTTCTTACTCACCCAAGGCTTCACATCGGCCTGTGGGAACCTACTTGAGAGCGTGAGAAACATTTGCTTTGCTTTCGGCGTACCGCAGATTGCCCTTTCCGTGCCGGTATCGCCATTCTTCCAGCAATAATTGAATTGACGCCCATCGTCGGTCAACATCACGCTGTAAAGGTCCTCCGGTAGTTGCATGAGCCCAGCAGACGGCTCACCTTCGTTGACCGGGACTTTCGCTGTGGCGTTGCAGCGGATCCAACGTGCCCCCTCATCCCACTCACTTTGTGAAGGACCAGTTTCATCAGTCGAAAAGATTGTGGTCATTGTGGAACCATCTGGGCTATTTGCTCCAATGACCTCATTAAGTTCAGTCTTGCATTCGCTAAATGAAGTATCCAGAAGAGCGAGCTGGGTGTCGTATTCTGCTCTATCCCGATCGTTGATTGAGTCCCAGTCGACTTTCCCGTCCGCTCCTGCATTGACCGCTTTGAAACCTTCCATGACGGTGAATGGGTTTTCAAGGACAGTATCGGGGAGTTCCCCAACCCAGATAGTTTGTCCATTGTGTTCACTTACACAATTCGTCAGAGTCCCTTCTAGCACCCAATTGTCCATGTTAGTTTGATCCCAGCAGTCCGCCACTTTCGGAATAGTGACAGAGATTTCAACTGGTTCAGGACTTGCTGACTCAGCCGCCCCTGCCGTGACGCTGGATGCGTCAGTGATCTCATCTCCTGAGTTCGAGCATCCGCTCAGAATCACTGATGCGGAAATGGCAAGTGAAATGGCAGCCGTGCTTCTTTTCATTTACTCCCCGTTATCTTGAATATTTTGTATGAAGCTATTACATATCTATTCGCTTGGCTACCCTCAACCACCTGGATTAAGTAATTGAATTCCATTCCACGTGGGGCTGAACTTGCCTGGCACGCTGTATTCCAATCCTGGCGTCCATGTGACGTTTGAACCCATCCAGTCACGTATCATCGACTCTGGTAAGTACTCCTGACCGAAATCTTGCTCAATCCGGCCACTGAAATCTGCAGTCCCAGAGTTTGTTCCGTGGTAACACACAAATGAATTTTGAACTACTCGGACTGAACCCGAAGGATTCATCTTCGTTGGGACGTAGGCGGATTTTCCGTCACTGCTTCTCCACGACTCAACACTGACACCGTCACCTCCCACAATTTCCCACTCGACCATCACGGCGTTTTGAATATTTTCTCCAGCAGCAATGAGTTCAGGGTCAACCCATGATCGAATTGGTCGAACGCTAGTCGGGAAGGCGCCCTGCGACTCTGGTTGAATTGGTCGGGGAATCTTCAGTCCTTTGGCGACCGGCGTGGTAACACTTAGACCTAGTTCTTTGATCTCCGAAACCGTCGGGAAACCTGGAGTGGTGATCCCTGTGACAACGCCATTAGTGCGTTGAACACCAGGCGGTCCCAACGACCATGGCATTTTGCAATACTGCTGGCCCGGATATGCCTTCGCCGTAATTAATAGGTCGGACTCAGTTGGATTTTCAATCCAACTCGACGACTGGCTCTTGTACAGTTTGATCACCTGTCGCTTTGCGAAGGTCGCGGGTGCTGATCCGTCCTCACACCCCTTGCTCTCCCAATAGTGTTCGTAGACCGGGGTCACTGCGGTTACCGGCTTTGACGCAGCAAAAGCCGGAGGAGCAACAGCCACTCCAAGTAGCACTCCAACGGAAAGACCGGCAACACTCAAACGCCGCTTTACTCTCACGGGTCCCCCATGTTTCCCCAGTTAGTCGAGAACCGCATCATGTGATCCGACAAGGGCTCAGACGCTCGAAAACAAACATTGGTTCCAGGATTTCAATTAAGAACTGAAGTGAACGTTCAGTCGGACCAATTTAAGGACAACAGCAAGTAGGGAGCAAATCTAGCCAAGGACTATTGCTGATCACGGGGACTAGATTGCATCGCGCGCAAACCAGTTTCCGTTAACCCAAGTAACTAAAAAGTTATGACTCCAGAAGTTCAATAATCCCAATTACTTTTCATGTCAGTGGGGTGTGCGTTCATAAGTATCACCTAAGCGTAATCAGCTAAAGGCGATTCATGTACCTCACTCAATTCACTCTCACGTTCGGACCAAACAACAAACACGAAAAAGTCATTTCACTACCCACCACCAATATTCAGGAGTGGAATCCGACATATGCCGAGAGGATTCGGGAGATGTTGACATTCCTTACCGTTCAGTACTAACTCGAAGTCAACTGGTCAACTTTCACTCATGAAGTTGATACGCGAGCGGGCAAAGCGGATTTCTATGACCCTAGTGAGTCCGCTGACGCCGAGGGCTCGATTCTCCAGGGAACCCCTGATGTCTGCAACGTGGAGTTACTCCGAACTGGACGACCCCGACCAGGCTGAAGTCTTGGATCTACCCGTCAACCTGCACCGTCACGTAATTGGGGTGCTAACCCCTCACCAGCAGTCCCAGTTCTGGACTTGCGTGGACTCGGAGTTAGAACACAAGCTTTTACTCGACGACATACTCAGAAGGCTTGGCATGACTCCCGCTGAACACGACCAAGCGGACCACTTGGTCAGGAAAAGCGTGCTCGCATTGCAGTGGTGGCGAGCATTCCCCACAATCACAGTGGGGCAAAGCGCGATTGATTCGCAACCTAACCTCACTTCACAGGTAATCGACCAAATCAATTCAATGGCAATGCACTGCTATGTCGATGGCGAGAACTACGACCACTACACGACATTGGTTCACTAGCAAGACTCACGGCTGACATAGCGACCTAGATGTTCTTAACTGCAATCAGTACCCGAATTGATGACATATTCGAGCAAGGCCCCGTCACTTTCGAGGATTACGGGGTGCTGGTGTGGAAGAAGCCCAATGGCTTATTTACACCGAAGTATCAGCCGAGTGATCAGTAAGAAGTTCACGCGTTACCAAAGCTTTAAACACCTTGCTACGGTCATAAGTTTTTCTTGATTTTTTTGCAACATATGGGAACTATTCAGCACTTAATGCGTCAGACTGTCGTGAACCATAATTTCACAAACTGGGGGAGATTTTCGTGAGCCAATCGAATTTACCTGGATCGAGCATCGATGCACGAAATAACCTCGAGTTACAGAAAGCCGTTCTGGCTCAGATTCAAGAGATCCAATCCAATGACCCGCTGGCCACCGTGACTTTGATTGTTGCCAACCGCCAACTAAGTTGGGCGCTGCGGCGACAGCTTGCCCGCTTACTAGATACGGAACAGGCACTCGTAAACGTCCGAGCCTTAACCCCACGTGAATTTCTCAACGAATGCGCCCGCGCATATTCGCTTCCCACTGGGATAGCGACCGAGCCAGTGGTTCGTACTGCAGTAATCGAATCAGCGCTGCAGTCGGACCAATCCTTGGGAGTATCAGCACAACACCCAGAAACAGCTAGCCGCTTGGCGCGGTTGCTCACGGAATTGGAGTGGTGCTCCCTCACTCCCGAAAAACTTTCCAGCATCACGGGTGTTGCTTCACCTACAGCAAGCGCTGCCATCAAATTCGTTAGCAAGGCAAGGTTTGGAATTCAGGAGCAATTGCATGAACTAGATAGCGTCACTCTGTCGCGATCGATTGTGCGGGCGGCGCAAGAAGCCAGCGTGGCGCCACCGATTGTCAATGCATTTGGTTCACTGATCTTGGTCAATCAAGACCTGCCGTCCCCTGTCAGAAATGTTATGCAAGCAATCCGGGCCACGGTAACTCACATTGACATTGCATCGCCAATCGAACAATCTCCCGCAAGCAATACCACTGTCCACAGCACGCCCGACCCAGAGTCAGAGTCAATCATCGCTGCTCGATTCGTGACCGAGGCTCTCGCCAAAGGGATTCCAGCCGATCGAATTGCTGTGGTGCATTCTGTTGATCAGCCCTATGCCGGCCTTCTTCAGCGTGCACTCGATGAAGCTCGCATCACTTGGCACGGAGCCGAACCAGGTTCACTGCGCGAAAGCGTCCTCACGCGCAGGGCCTATTCACTTTTAGAAATGGCCACAGAATTGAGTCAGGCGTTAGGGCTCCGTCGTCCTTCACTCATGAAGTGGCTGGCACTGAACCCGCACAAATCCTTGGACACGCAAGCGTCACCGTCACAGTTGCGGAACCTGATCAGAAGTGAAGGACTCTTTGGAGACGCCCAATCGTGGACCAATGCACTTGAGGAAATCAGTTCCCAAGCCAAAGAGCTCAAGTTAAGTGATGTTGACGAACTTGATAGCAAGACCCGACGCCGCATCAAACTAGGGCCGGCAGCGGACACAATGATGGAGACGATCCGTGAACTGGTTAGTCAACTCAATGCAATCAATAGCGCTCGCAATTGGACTGACATTTCCACTACTTTTGCCGCCACTTTTGATCGCTATAGCCCAGAGAGTAAAAGGGCGACTTCCCCCCTTGACTCGACGGTGCGTAATCTGATCAACTCGCTCTCGAAGGACTCACTTCCGCTCATCGACTCACTGCTGATCGACACCAGATCTGAGCACTTGCGCCCAACAGCATCAACCTTGCAGGCGCTGCTGGAGAAGGAGATCGATTCGCGAAGCGCATCGCATGGTGATCAAGCCATCGGAATCCATGTCGGCTCTGTCACGAGTACCCGGTGCCTGACTTTTGACCGGGTGATTTTCGTTGGGGCAGCGGACGGCCTGCTCCCGTCAATTCGTCACTCCAATCCGCTCTTCACCGACCCGGTTCGGCTACTCCTGCGTGAATCCCCCGCTGATGCGCCAACGCTGGCAGAAACCGAGAGGGAAATCAGTTCGCTGATCCGCGCACTTGTTGATTCGAACACGAATACAACGGTTCTCTACCCTCGCGGGGCAGTCCCCTCCGGTGGTGTTCCCAAGCCCAGTAGATACTTCGCCCACACTGAGAGCACCGATACGCAAGTCAATTTCGCATTCCCATCATTTGCGTCCTCGTTTACACTCGGACCGCTGCCCGTGACAGAGCGAGATCTTGCAGTACGTGAAGGGATGGAATCTTTACAGGAGAGCCCCGAGTTTCTGGCTCGTCGTGATGCACTACTGGCCTGGGCACGACCGAGCTTCAATGGCTACTTTGGAAATGTTGGTGAGCAGGTACTCGCGTGGAAGATTTCTGATAAACCACTCTCAGCATCAACAATCGAGAAATACATCTATTGCCCGTATCATTTTTTCGTTGAAAAAGTGCTTGGGTTCTCAACAGATACGTTTGATGATGAATCCGATGAAATCACCCAGCGCGATATTGGACTCATGCTTCACAGCGCCCTTGAGAATCTAGTTAAAGCAGCCACGCGAGAAAACTGGCTACCCGCTCCAGGTGAGGAGTGGCCTGAATCGGCGCTAGACAGACTAACGGCCCTTTTCCAAATGGAAGCGTCCCGTGCAACAGATATTGGTCTCACGGGTTGGGCGCCAATCTGGGCAGAAAAACGTGCTGAAGTCGTCGATTCGCTGCCAGGTTTTCTACAAAAGGACATCGAACTTCGGAGCAACCCGGACATGTCCCCCGGCATACCGGAATTCATGTTTGGGGAGAGTGACAACACACGGGTGAGTGTTGTCACGAGTTACGATTCAAAAGTTGAACTCCGGGGCTCGATTGACCGGTTGGATTTATCCTCTGACGGCTCTGTGGCCCACGTAATCGACTACAAATCAGGGAATCCCGTCAATTTCAAGACTGGACTAGCAATCAAAACTGGCGGGTTGTTCAGAGAAAAAATCCAGGACCTCGTCTATTCCGCTGCGGTTGACAGCCTGTTCCCAGACGTCACACAAACTAAAGTTTCTTTCGTTTTCGTTCCTGGCAAGGACGGTATCGTCGTCCACACCCCAAACTTTGACTCAGAGCCTTCCGAAGAACTGGCCTCGATTGTGGATCACATGGAAACGGCCGCAAATAGTGGGAGTTTTCCACCCTTGATTAAAGGCGGGAAAAGCCACTGTCCCGTATGTAATCAACTCGGCAGGCGTGCCAAGCGCGTCACGGCGGATTACCGGAAAGTAGATATCAAAGATTTGGCAACAGGAAACGGTGGAGACGACTAATGACACTCATTGATGACCAAGCCCGCAAAGATGCCATTGAAATGCTTAACTCCTCGCACTTTATCGAGGCGGGTGCCGGAACTGGAAAATCCACAACTTTGGTCAGCCGGATTATCGCCACGGTTCAACGTGAAGAACCCACAATTGGAATTAGTGAAATTGCAGCTATTACGTTCACTCAGCGAGCGGGCGCGGAATTGCGCAACAAGTTACGCGAGGGCCTTGAGTCCGCCTGCGCTAAAAATCCTCAATCAAGCAAGCTCAAGACCGCGCTAGAAAATCTCAACAGCGCACGTGTGGGCACAATCCATTCCCTCGCACAAGCGATTCTGCGCGAACACGCGATCAGCGCTCGAGTGCCACTTGGGTTTGAAGTGGGTGCAGATTCAGACGCAAAAGCCGCCCAAGCGGCAAGGTCAAAAGCAAGTGTGGAGATATTCCTAGCCCATATTGGGCAAGACTCTCGTGAAGTTCTGCTGTCCTACGGCGTTTCGGTCTCACAACTACGAGAACTGTTTTCAGAGATTGATCAAAACGCATCCCAACTCACCAACAGTGCTTTCGAAGCCTCCGATACGGAATTACACAGCGCCCAAGCAGAGTTACTCACCGGACTAGAGGCTTACTGGCTCAATGCGCAAGAACTCAACACTGCGACCAATGACTTGCTCTACACGAATATGACCGATGTCCTCCCCCCTTTAATAGAACTCGTCAAGCGGGCGAACCCGGCGGAGATGCTGAACAAGTGGATTGAACTCTCACAAAAAGGGAAGGTGGAAACACCTTCTCTTGGGCGCGGTGGCTCTGTCAAGAATTGGAGCGGTAACGAGCCCAAGGAAATTCGCGCGGAATTCAAGAAATTCTCAAAAGCTCTCGCCGCGTTCCACTTCTCCCCTGCCATCCCCTTAATCCGTGGAGGCCTTTCGGCCGTGTGGCAAGGCCTGAAAGCCGCCCGGTACGAGCGCTTGGCTGCCGGAGCTTTGGAGTACGACGACCTCATGTCACTCACCGCCGAATTGCTGCAAAACAATCAAGAAGTGCGCAGATACGTTCACAACCAATTCAAAGTTGTAATGGTCGACGAGTTTCAAGATACGGATCCATTGCAATGGAAGATCGTCAAACTGATTACTTCAGATCCTCACCTCGAGCCTGAGAAGAACGAACACCTACCACTTCCAGGGCACCTAGTCGTGGTTGGTGACCCCAAACAGGCCATCTATTCATTCCGCGGCGCAGATATCGACACGTATATAAGTGCGCTCGAAGGTTTCCAGGACACTGAAACCGGCTTTGGAGACGTCCGTTCACTCACCACCAATTTCCGCAGTGTTTCATCGGTGATTGAAGAGGTAAACAAAATCTTCAGAGTTGCCATGGCGCCGGGCACACCAAGGCAGGTCAATTATCAAGATCTGGATCCATTTCACAACCCCACCGCACCCAACCCGGGTCCAGCAATTCAAGTAATCCGTGACCCCGAACCCGCACCCGCTAATTACGACCCCAATGAAATGGAATCCCATCAACTCGCATTCGCAATCAACCGTGCGATTGAGGACAAATGGCGGGTCACCGAAGAGTCCGACTCCAAGTCACGGGAGTTCACGCGCGGCGCTCAATATTCTGACATCACAATCCTCTACCCGACCAGAACTGGAACACCTGCATTACTCGACTCTCTCGACGACTATGCAATTCCTTATCGCTCCGCTGACGCCGGCCTTGTCTATTCGCGCCCCGTGATTATGGGGATTAAGGCTGCGCTCACCACCGCGGTAGAAAACCAAGCCGATCTCAACCTATGGCTTGCCCTGAAAAGTCCTCTGTTCGGTTGCACCGATGCGCAACTCATGGAGCACCGGCTCTCCGGCAATTCGTGGTACACAAGCGATGACTCGCAATCCGGTGTCGTTACTGACGCACTGCGAGTCCTGAATCGATTGCGTTCACGCGCGACCAACTCAACACCGGTTGACCTGATGGACCTTCTGCTCGAACACACCAGAATCTTGGAGTACCTCCCCCGCACCCATCGAGGTAACTTCGACGCCGACTGCATTCGAATGGTCAAAGCCCACGCCCAAGAGTGGCAAGACCAAGGTGGCGCCGGACTCTACGAATACCTGCAGTGGCTTGAAGCTGTCCTGCTCAACTCAACAAAGACGGCACTTTCAGAGCCAGATGACCAACAGGACAACGCTGTGCGCCTGATGACAATCCACCAGGCCAAAGGACTCGAGTTCCCGATCGTTGTGCTTTCCGGTATGTCCCGTGAAATGGGCTTCACAGAGCCCGCAGTAGGAATTACATCCCGCGACCACTTTGAATTTTCTATCGCCGCGGACAAGAAAACGCCTGGCTACCAGTCATGGAGTGAACACGAATATGCACCCAGGCAGCGCGCGGAAAAAATCCGGTTGATGTACGTGGCTCTCACCCGTGCGCAAGACCACCTGATCGTTTCACTCGCAGGCGATTCCAAAGTCACGAACAAAGACGGAACCCCAGCCAAAAAGCCTCGTTTCTCTGGCTTGCTCATCGAGGCTATCCCTTCAACCCCAGCCGACATCACGACTGTTCCCGAAATTCCAATCGTTGATGAAAACGAACCCACCACGCCAGTTACACCCTTGGATCCCGCATGGCGTTCGGGTATCAAAGATCTGCAGTCCTCGACAAAAATTCGTTGGGTGTCATCTCCCAGTGGCGAAGGAGCTATTGCCCTTGGCTTGGAATCAACCCCAATAGCAATAGAAGATGATGATAAAACCACACAGGCAACAATCGAGCGCGAAATGCGCGACGGCACCGCGATCGGTCAGAGTGTCCACCGATCCCTAGACACTCTGATTCACATCCCAACACCAACAGCCCCAACGATCAACGATGTGTGTGCCCAAATCGCAACCGAGGAAGACGCACTTTCACACCTCGAATTAATTGTCAGCATGGTCAACCAAGGTCTCACCAGTGAAATAGTCCAGATCGCAATTTCCTCAGGCGAGTTCTGGAGTGAGATGTACCTTGCAGCACCCGTCGAGCACCCCACCGTAAAAGTGGTCGACGGTCTAATAGACCTGACCTATCGCGATCAGCAAGGCGGCATTCACATAATCGACTACAAAACAGACCAAGTTCTCAGCGAACAAGCCATGACGCACTACCGCGAGCAGTTAATGTCCTACGCCGAACTTATGAAGCGAGCCACGGGCGCAACACAGATCACCACCCAAGTCCTGCACCTGACCAAGGACTCATGTCAGTCAATCCCAATCCGTTAGCGAGGTACCTCACGTATTATTCGATTTGAAGGGGGGGATTATGGCAGAGCACATTGCCATACCGGGCGGCAATAACACCGCCACAGAAAAATTGATGACCAAAGCGCTCCTGAAACACATGCGCCCCCAAGACACTCTAATTACGGGCCTTCGATTCCACGACCACGAATACGGTGATGTGGAACTTGACGCGGTCGTTGTCTTCCCTGACGCTGGGATTGGCGTTATTGAAATCAAAGGAAGTCACATTTCCTTCACCCGTGGCCTGTGGTGGCAGGAAACTCCTGAAGGAGTGAAGGAAATTGACCCGGCGAAGCAAACCATGCACGGCTGGTACGCCTTGCGGCGTTTCATTGAAAGGCAACCCACGTGGTCCCGCGGGAAACTGCGCGGTGACTGGTTTCTTGCTTTCCCAGACACAGTGCTCACCGAGAACCAAGACTTAGGCCCGCAAGGCAGACGCGAAACGATATTCGCAAAGGGAGAGCATGAGGAGGCGGCAAGTCGAATTTTTGACCAATTAACTCGTCCGGGACGAATCACGTTACCCAGCGGTGGGTGGTCAGACCAGTTACTTGATCTCCTTCAAGGCACAGGCGAACAGCCTTCTGTCATTGAGCAGCGTGTCGTTCAAAGACTACGACATGTGGAACAACTCACCACGGCCCAATCCACAATCTTGGATCTCTTGCGCAACACACCACGCATGGAAATAGTGGGGGGCGCGGGCACAGGCAAAACATGGTTGGCCATGGAACAAGCCAAGCGCTGGGCAAATGAGGGACTGCGAGTTGCTTTTCTCACCTATACGCGTGGGCTCAGCGAAATGGTGGCAAAGGCAATGACCGAACTCCCTGTCTCTCAGCAGCCGCAGTTCGTAGGGACTTTTCACTACCTCGGGTTCCTCTGGGGAGTTACTCCTACACAGGAGCAGGAACATGACGAGGACTACTGGAACAACACAGCACCACAACTTTTCCTTGACAAAGCCGAAGGTCTCATACTTTCAGAAAAGTTTGATGCAATCGTGGTGGACGAAGCCCAAGATTTCGCTGCTTCTTGGTGGCCCGTGATCCAATCGGCCGTCAAGGATCCAGATGAAATGCGAATTGCCATTTTTCGAGACGACGCTCAAGATGTCTTTGAAGGCAGACATGCTCGCCCCGATATCGACTTGGCAACTTTCCCACTCGACGACAACCTGCGTAACGCCCGTCAAGTTGTAGAGACCTTCGCACCCCTCACCGAAAACACAACCACAGTTCGTGGTGGTGAAGGCTTCCCCACTCGAATCGTTCTGACCGAGTCTGACAATGTAATCGAAGCAGCCGATGACGCCGTGAGCCAACTTGTTGATGTAGAAGGGTGGTTACCAGAGCACGTAGCCCTGCTTACCACCAGAAACCGTCACCCTGTCCACGCCGAACAATTTGCCCAAAGCAAGGAAACCTACTGGAAAGATCTCTGGGACACCGACGACGTGTTCTACGGCACCGTCAGGGGTTTCAAAGGACTAGAACGCCCTGCAGTCGTGATCGCCATAAATGGTTTCCCTTCGAACATTAACCCAAAACACCTGGTCTACACCGCGATAACTCGAGCAACCGATCTTGTGATTCTGGTTGGAACAGAAGCTGACCTTGAGTCAGTCTTTGGGGAAGATCACCTGAGGCGCCTAATCAAAGCTCAATGATTCGAAGGCAAGTTGTTCTTGTCGGAATCATCCAGAGACTTGAGGAATTCCCCAACTAGTACCGTCAAATCCGACTCGGGAGACTTTTGTTGGGTTGAGTGCAACTTCGAGCTCAGAGACCTGAGCAGCGCAACGGTTTTTGGAAGGATCCCATTATTCGGTTCACAAACGAGGGGCACATGACCCGGACCCACCACAAGGGGCCGTGCCAAGTGCGAATAACGAAACTCGCTAATTGCACTTTTAGATCGTTCGGCTTCCCGTAAGCTATGTGGGGATGGTCACTTCAAGATTGGCTAATGGCCAAGTAGCAAAGGGGGGCTCGTGGATTTAACTGACAACGAGAAAGAACAGGTCATTTCGCTTATCGCAGCGGGGCAGCCGTTGCCCGCTCGTTTTCGGGCCAGCCTGTTTGTGGACGTTCGGGAGACTGAACTGATTTGGCCGGGTAAAACGACTGAGGTTGAGCGGACGGTTCTACCCTTTCAGAGTATTGAGCACATTGATGAACCCCGTTCTGAAACGAACGCGCAGTTTGACTTGTTCTCTGTTGATGAAAGCTCGGGTCGTCAGTCCGGTGGCTGGACCAACAAGCTCATTTGGGGTGATAACAAACTTATTCTTTCCTCGTTAGCTAATGGCCCGTTGCGAGCGGAGATAGAAGCGGCCGGTGGGCTGAAACTGGTTTATATAGATCCGCCGTTTGATGTGGGCTCAGATTTCACGATAGAGATTGAGGTTGGCGACGAGAGCGTAACGAAACAAGCGTCCGTCATAGAGCAGGTGGCATACAGAGACACTTGGGGGAAAGCCAGAGATTCTTATATAGCGATGATCTATGCACGTTTGGTTCTGATCAGAGATCTAATGGCAGATGACGGGAGTATTTACGTTCATATTGACTACCGAGTTACCGCCTTTATCCGTTTGATTTTGGAGGAAATCTTCGGTGAGGAAATGGCGAGAGGGTGGTTGATCTGGCAGATTGGGACAGGGGCTAAGGGACGCACTCAATGGAGTAACCAACACAATGACATTCTTTGCTTTTCCAAGGGACCAAGTTTTACATTCAACCACGAAGAACCGGACTTGCGAGAGCCCTTTGCTGACCTTTCATCACAAATGCATTTCAATAAAATAGACGTAAATGGCAGGAAATATAGAGAAAGGATAGTAAATGGCAAGTCTTACATCTATTACGCAGATGAGGGAAAACTTGTCGGCAGTGTCTGGACGGATGTACCTTCCATGGCCGCTAATTCCCCAATTCTTGGTGAGTCCGTTGGTTACCCGACACAAAAGCCTGAAAAGTTGCTTTCTCGGATCATCAAAGCCAGCACAAACCCTGGGGACTTAGTTGCGGACTTTTTCTGCGGTTCGGGAACAACGCTGGCCGTCGCAGAAAAATTAGGTCGTAAATGGATAGGTGCCGATCTGGGCCGCTTTGCCATCCACACCACTCGCAAACGCCTCATTCAGGTCCAACGAGAACTGGCAGAAAAAGGCGACAGTTACCGTGCCTTTGAGATAGTCAACCTCGGCTCCTACGAACGGCAATACTTTGCAGGAATAGACCCAAGCCTGCCCGAGGAACAGCGCGCAGCATCATCAAGGCAACGCGAAGAACAGTTCCTGGACCTCATCCTCGGCGCTTACGGAGCACAGCGCAGCGAACAACTCCCAGGCTTCCAAGGAATAAAGGACAAAGCCGCCGTCCTGGTCGGCCCATTGGACGGGACCATCACGCAACGAGTTGTGTCCCGCGCCATAGAAAAGGCTCGGGAGAACAACATTCAGCGCATAGACATTCTCGGATTTGAATTTGAGATGGGCATCAAACCCGTGATGATAGATGAAGCAAAAGAACTCGGAGTAATACTCACACTCAGATACATCCCCAGCGATGTATTTGATAAACGAGCCATCGCTAAGAAAGAAGTCAAGTTCTTTGATGTCGGCTATGTGGATGTCAAACCCAAATACGGGAAAGACAAGCGCGTCACAATAGAACTCAAAAACTTCGCAGTCTTTTACGCGCAGGAAGACGCAGACGCTACCGCCGCAGGCTTACGAAACGGGCAAGCGAAAGTCGTTGTTGATACCGGTCAGGTAGTGCGTATAGCCAAAGACAAAAAGGGCACCATCACCCGGGAAATACTCACGAAAGACTGGGCTGACTGGATAGATTATTGGGCCGTAGATTTTGACTACGAATCACAGCGTGAAGTCATCACAGAAGTAGTTGATGGTGAAGAGAAAACGAGCTGGACAGGGCGCTATGTGTTTGAGAATATGTGGCAAGACTTCCGGACAAAGAAACAACGAGAGCTAACCACCACCTCCGCACCTCACACATACGCAATGCCTGGCTCCTACAAAGTAGCCGTAAAAATTATTGACATTTTTGGCAACGACACAACCAAAGTCATTCCAGTAAAGGTGAAATAATGCCGATCCCAGAAGGTTTCCCAGTAGATCCCTACCAAGTAATCGCACCTGAGCTTCGATGGTATCCGGGAGAGGACGACCTCACCACTACTGACGCCGCAAAACTCATTCCACCACTCGTCGCGCGCATCAGAGAGGGCGTTGATGAATGGCGCCGGGCAGGATACCCTGGAATAAGCGGCACCTCCCGAATCTTGTTGGAATACTGGTTCGTGGAAAAACACTTCATCCCTTCCACTGACGGAACCCAGCAGGAATTTCGTTACTACTTTGCTCAACGCGAAGCAGTAGAGACAGCGGTTTGGCTCTACGAGAACCAGCAAGCCACCGATGTCTATTCACTCCTGCGATACGACGGACACGGTGGGCTTTCTCAACAGATGTTCAACGAAAACTGGACGCGCTATGTTTTCAAACTTGCTACCGGTGCAGGAAAGACAAAGGTGCTTTCACTTCTCATTGCTTGGAGCTACTTTCATAAAAAGTATGAACCAAACTCGGGACTATCAACGAACTTTCTTCTGATTGCGCCGAACATTATTGTTCTGGACAGGCTCAGAGATGACTTTGACGGACTGAAAATTTTTGCGCAAGATCCGATCGTTCCACCTAACGGGTGGCAGGGTAAAGACTGGGGCAGCGATTTCAACCTGAACCTACACATCCAAGACCAAATTGGAAATGTTCCAGGGGAAGGCAATCTCTTTCTCACGAACATTCACCGCGTCTATGAGGATTCCCCCGCAGCAAGTTCAGATGATGAGGACCTCACTTCTTATTTTCTAGGGAACACACCCGTTGCGAAAACTACCCAGGGAACAATTTCAGTCGGTGATGTCGTCCGCTCGGTAGAGAACCTGGTTGTTCTTAACGATGAAGCGCATCACATTCACGACAGGGACCTTGCCTGGTTTCAGTCCATTGAGAGCATTGATGCCGGTATGCGCCAGCGGACAGGGCACGGAATTTCCGCGCAGTTTGATGTCACGGCGACGCCTAAGCACAAAGATGGTGGCATTTTTGTCCAAACGGTTTGCTCCTACCCGTTAGTGGAAGCCATTCGGCAGAAGGTAGTGAAAACGCCGGTGGTTCCTGATGAGCCTTCACGCGCGAAACTCATAGAGCGAGCATCCGACAACATTTATGAGCAATACGAAGACCACATAAGGCTGGGCTACACCGTATGGGCAGAGCACCGTGAAAATCTGGAGAAGATGGGTAAGAAACCCATTCTCTTCATAATGACGCAGACAACACAAGAGGCTGATGAAATCGCGGAGTATCTGGAACGCACTTACAGTGATCTAACAGGCAAAGTCCTTGTCATTCATACCAACAAAAAGGGTGAGATCACTGAGAAGCAGAATGACAAAGAGTTGGAGGCCTTACGGCTGGCAAGCAGCACCATTGATGACCCATCTAACCCTTACCTGGCGGTTGTTTCGGTCCTGATGTTGCGCGAAGGTTGGGATGTTCAGAATGTCATCTCAATGGTTGGTTTGCGCCCCTACACGGCAACCAGTCAAGTGCTACCCGAGCAGACCCTGGGGAGAGGTCTGCGCAGAATGTTTCGTGGGAACCCGGACTATAACGAGTATGTATCTATTGTTGGAACGGAGGCTTTCTTGGACTTCGTGCTCTCTGTCAAGAGCGAGGGCGTTGAGATAGAGGGCGTTCCAATGGGAGGAACCGAGGGTCCAGGTCCGCAAGACCCGCTCCTTATTGAAGTGGATCGTCTCAATGCTGAGAAAGACATTGACGCACTGGACTTTGACCTGCCTAAACTCTCTGAGCGCATCACACGCAACTACAAGAAGTTGGAAGAGATCATTGTCGCTGACCTTCCTGATGGTGGTGTGGAGCTGGTCCAATACTCCAAGGAGCAGCAGCGCGAAATGGTTTTCAGAGATGTTGATACAGACAAGACCGCTTGGACAACTGACCTGGGTGAAAGAATTTCACCTACGCCTCAGGCAGTAGTTTCTTTTCTCGCAATGGATCTGATGCGGCGCATTCGTTTAGCGAGCGGGCAAGCCGTCCTTTTTGAGAAGCTTTACGAATACATCCCTGAAAAACTCTTCACCACAACTGTTTCGTTAGAAGACACAAATGTGCTGCGCAACCTTTCCGAATACGATGCGAGAACCGCTCTATACACAACGTTCTCTAAGGCGATCAATGAAATCTCAGTCTCTGATGCGGGTTCGGCACAGGTCGTTGATCGCATCAAGTTGAGCAAGACGCGCCCCACGATCGTCAATAACCAGCCTTTCGTTATGTCTAAAAAATCTCTCTTCACTAAGACGGTGGGAGACAGCGCTTTGGAACTGCGGTTCGCCAACTTCCTTGACCAAGCAACGGATGTGAAAGCATTCGCAAAGAACGGTCGCAACACTCATTTCTTCGTGGAGTATGTGAATTCTCACGGGGAACTAAGTCGCTATTACCCCGATTTTCTTGTTCGTAGCTCCACGGGTGTAATCACGATAGTTGAGACCAAGGGTTTAGAAGATCTTGATGTCAAACCCAAATGGGACAGGCTGGTTCTGTGGTGTAAGGACGCCACTGATCTGGAAGAGGGTGCGCAGATTTATCACCCATTGTTTGTCTCACAAACTGAACTTGATGAGTTCTCTGAGGCTGGGAAGAATTTCGCTCAGTTGTGGCGGTCTTTCTCCTCACACGGTCCCATTGGCGCTGGCTCATAATCTCAGGTGAGCTCACGCATTCTTCTGGGTTTGCGGGTGACTACGGTGCAGGTCTGATGACACCTTTCGCCTCAGGGTTTCGTATCCGCTCTCATCCAGTTTATTTTATAGATTTATTTGATGACCTCTGAACCGACTTGCGGCCTCTGCAACCGTCTTTGCCAGGTTTGGTTGACCCTAAACATCGTTCCGGTGAAGCGCCAGCCAATGTCGTTGGGGTTTAGCCACAAAGAGACGAAGTCTCCCAACACGAGATGAGTCTCGTTTACCTTGGCCAGTTGGCGCAGCGTCGAGGCAAAGATCCATACCTCCAGTCCGGTCCGAACCAGAACAAACCAGCTGCCCGTCAAGGTGAGCGCGTGCGTGAGTGCGCTGACTTAGACGAAGAGCCAGTCGATTTCACAGGACCCACTCCGTTTAACGTGTACGAATGATGGTCAGAGGATTTCATCGTTATCGTTACCTGATGCTGTATTCTTGACAATTAATTACAACGGTCGTAATCCTGGTTCATGAATGAGGGCCACATGAACTCGAACTGGAAACGCCGTTCAGGTCAACCTCAACTCGCAGCCAAGGATCCCGAGTTATGTTGCGGCTTCCGAAAGTGCCAGTGTCAGACGTAACTCGATAAAAAACACTGGCGTTTATCCAACGACGAAGCCAATGGGTACTCGCTCTACGACTTTAACTTCTCCAATGTCGACGAGTTCGATGGTACGCAAGTCGGCACCCTTCACATCATCTGGATTGAGTGCTTGAACTCGAGATGCGTGTTTCGCAACGGCGTCGTCTATCATGTTGCGAACCGTTCGGGCATTAGCGAAGCCTGGCAAGGTTGCGACAGCAGCCGCTCGATCTGACACTGCGTCAGCTGCTGCTTCGGTCAGGTCCATGTGGTGGGCTTTGGCCGCGCTGATTGCTATCTCTCGCAATTGAATGTTGCTGAAGTTGGGGAAATTAATGGTGTGACGAACGCGGGACTTCAGTCCTACATTTGATTTGAGAAAAAACTCCATCTCTTCGGGGTAGCCTGCCATCACAACTACAAGACGAGCTCGGTTACGTTCGATCTCGTCCACGAGAGTGATTACTGCCTCACGGGAATAACTATCGTGATCTTGCCGGGCCGTGAGCGAATATGCCTCGTCAATAAATAGAACACCATCTAACGCCTGCTTGACAGCCGCTCGGACTCTAGGTGCGGTTTGACCTAAATATTGCCCGATTAGGTCGGCATGCGAAACAACGTGAACGTGACCACTACGTAGCAAACCAAGCGAAGCAAATATCTGGCCCATGGTGGCTGCAGCCGTAGTTTTGCCCGTGCCTGGGTTACCTTCGAAGACCATGTGACCCACTGTTATCGGGGCAACGGTGTCACCTTCTTCCAGCCGCCGTTGAACAAGTCTTGCCTGATCAGCTAGGGACTTGATGGTTTTCTTTGCTGGTTCTAAGCCGATTAGCATGTCAAGTTTTGCTATTGCTTGGTCGTAGGCAGCTTCGTCAACTTCGCCAGGACCAATCAGGGGAACGTCTTCTAAAGTGATGAGATCGGGAGGAATTTCCCGGTCTAATGAGTAACGTTGGGCCAGATTCTGCTTTAACTGGGCTAGCACGTTTCTCATGGCGCGCACGTTTCCAAATCCGAGATCGCGTGGCATTGCTTTTATGTATTTAGTTAAAGCTGGGATCGCATTTGGCTCTATGTTGTAGCTTTCCTTTTTTGCCAACAGGAGCAAGGCATCAAGTAAGGCTTGATCATTGAGATCAGGGAATAGGAGAGGTTCTTTGAACCTGCTGTTCAGTCCCGGGTTCGAGTCCATGAAGAGTGACATAGGACCGGCATACCCGGCTACCACGATTGCTATTGACCCGTGGTGCTTTTCCATATATGCGACCAGTTCACTGATCACTTCACGCCCGTCGCGGTCGGCCCCTTGATCTGCGAGAGCGTAAGCCTCGTCAATGAAGAAAACACCACCTTCGGCAGATTCCAAAGCTTTTCGGGTCCGTTGGCTTGCTTCAGACTTATAAGGACCGACAAGATCGGCTCTCGAGACCTCGATGAAGGCCGAGGATGTCAAAACGCCAGCCGCTCGAAGAATCTGTCCATAAAGTCGGGCAACCGTGGTCTTTCCTGTTCCAGGGTTACCCGTTAAAACGAGATTCATGTCAATGGGCGCAGGGTTCATACCAAGACCTGCCCTAGCTTGTTCAAGCTGAGCCAACTTCACGATCGAGTGAATCTCGGCCTTGACGCTCTCAAGACCCACCAAGGCATCAAGTTCATCGAGTAATTCTTCAACTTTCGGAGCTCGATGAACGACTGATACTCGAGTTCGCCGCGGTTCGGGAATTCGATTCAAATTAACAGCATCGATCACCCACGTTGGCCACAAACCACTTGCTTTTTCTTGAAGTGGTTCTTCAAATAATCTCCGATGAATATCAGGGTCAGGCGAAACAAATGAGGGCCAAGTGCCAGCTCGACGAAACGCCCATGTGCAAAAAGCAATCGCCTTTGCGTTGTCTTCTCTGTCATGAAGTGGGCCACTTGTGCTCAGTGCCCACACGCGTGCCGCTGCCAATTCAAATTGAGTTTCAACAACATGCTCTGATTTTTCAATCCACTCTTTGGAGCGAGTCCATTCTTCAGGCAATTTAGGTTGCCTAGTGGCACTTGACCATAGCCCGAGCAGGACTGCCAATCGTTCCCCTGTAGGGATGTGTTCTGGCAAGGATGCTAAAGCACTCCGAGTAGAGGCATCAAAGTTCCGCCAGGTTGGATCATCACTGCTACCACTAGCTGAAAGATCAGTCCCCAACTGGAAGTCGTCAGGGTCAACTACGGAAATCCACGCATCTGACTCTAAGAGAGACCCTATGGTGTCTCCATCGAAATCAACATGCCCGTCCACAATGTCATTCCAATGGACAATAACTTCTCTTGTCTTTTCAAAAATTTTTGAATCCTGAAGATCTACCGCGGCGAGCCGCTGCACTGTCGGTGGAAGCAGGTAACGCTGATATTCAGCCGGGGCATCCTGCAAACCCACCATCATTCGAGCGACTTCATTCGGCGGAACTTTAAGCCTGCGATGTAAACGTGGTAAAGGATTCGCAATTGAATTGGCTAATGCAGCGATGTAGTTGTCCCATAGGGCTGGGTCGGTAGCCCAATCCGGAGCACCAGTGAGGTGACCAAGCTCAATTCCAGATTGAACGAGCTTCTCATACGATTCTGCTGTCATTAATTTGAGTCCTTCACAAGAGTCCGGCTAGGCCTATTGAAGTAGTGGGTGTTTCCTCTTTCACTATTACGGCTGCGCTCAGTAACGTCGAAGTTCTCGGAAGAATGCGCAAAGACTTTCTTTTCTCGAGCGCCTCTATTCCAGATAGTAACTCCAATTGATCCCCTTCATGGGTACCCAACCACGCCCATTTAGTCGCTCGAGTTATACCGACAAAAAGCATGCGGGTCCTTTGTTCGGAATCAGTGAACCCCCGAAATGCCTTTTCAGTCAGTGTTGGCAGAAAAATGGAATCAACTGTCAAGCCTTTTGCGGAGTGATAAGTCAAAATTATTGGACGCAGGTCGCCAAATGACAGATCCTTACGGTGAGAGCAATTCAGCCCGCGTTTTTCCATCTCTTTCAAAACACCGGATGCCGCCCGCTGAGTCGGTAATAGCACTGCCGTGTTGTGTCCCAGCATTGCACGATCACCCAGAGCAATCGCGAGCTGATCAAGTTCCTCATTTCGATCCTTAGCACGAAAAAGAACAGGGGTCTCAATGTCATCGACAGATAGCAAATTTGAAGTTCGAAATGCAATGGCCTCGGATTGTGATGGCAAGAACTCAGCTGCCAAATCCACCACTAGCGGCGTACACCGATACGCATTTAAGAGCGACGCAGCCGCGCGACGAACTTCTAAGATATCGAGAGCTTCTTGCGGGTCAATGCCATTGGAATACAACTGTTGCCGACCGTCCATGGCTAACGTCACATGGGTGGAAACAGCCTTCATTAACTTTATAGATGTCGGTGTCAGATCCTGGCCTTCGTCTACCAGCAATGCATCAAAAAGTTTTTCGCATTTATTGCTTTCAAAGATTTCCAAAACTTCGAGTCGAATTTTCTCGAAATCCATCATTTTCTTCTCGGCATTCCAAGGTCTTTTCCCGCCCACAAGTGTGTCAAAAAGGTCAATGCACCATGAATCAAAGGTTTGTACTAATTCCGCAGACCCAAAGACTTTTGCCTGCTCTCCGAGGGAAAAACCCCTCTCGAATTGACGAACAACCTTTCGAAGCTCCGCGATATTTAGTTCGTGTAGCCATGGAGGAGTGCTTGATTTCACTCTTTCAAGCAACTCGTCGCTGCGTTTCCACTCAGAGGATTTGCGAACAAATGCGCTTTCAGGATTGTTCCCATCCTCTGAATAAATGATCGCGACTACATCGAGCAACGCCTGCGGATCATCGTCTGGGGTGAGAGCAAAAAATTTAGTCCGTTCTCGACAGTTGTCAGGGGTCTCCTCAAGCTCTGACCCCGCTCGATTCACGAGCCCCATATCGATCAGACCTTCTTCGACGTAGTCTCGGAGAACGTTCGTGTACACCAAAAGTCGGATACGGTTTGACGGCGTGCCATCGAGTATCAGCTGACGGGCCCTGTGAGCAAGAACCAACGTTTTGCCGGAACCTGGTCCGCCAAATATAACCCGATTTTTGTCAGGTGAAAGCCGAATGGCAGCTAATTGATCTTCAGTCAAATTTTCCCTAGGGACAACCCACATTACGAATCCCAGGCTGGCAATGCAGCAACAGTCGGCTCGCGTCGAGTTCCCTCCGTGCTTTGAGGGAGGTCTCTTCGCCTCTTTCGCTCCTGCGCTATCGCCTCAATAAGGTCCGTGTCTTCCAATTCGACTGCTGCTACCGAAAGCCAGGAAAGTTCAAAGTCGGAAAGCTTTTTTAAATCCGGCGCAAGGCTGACAGCTTTGCGCCATGCTTGCACGGCCTCTTCTTTTCGGTTTAGATTCTTCAGAATGAGCCCGCGCAGACTGTAGCTTGGACAATCTTGAACCATGTCAATCAGTCGATCTACGAAAATTAAAGCTTTCCCTGGATCAGATTGACGCAAAGCTAATGCAAGATTGAATGCAGCTTCGGGGGAACCCGCAAGGGCGGCTTGCTCCAAGTACAGCTGTTGCGCCTGTGGATCTCCCATCTCCCCGCATAGGCTTCCAAGGCTGCTCAAAAGCTGTATTTGTTTATTCCCACTGACCGATGGTAAAAGCCCCTCTAACAGTTGTCTGGCCCGCTCATACTCTTTGATATTTATGTGCAGCTTGCTCATTTCGATTATGAGTTTTATTTGGATCTCTAATGATGCCCCGGGGATCTGAGATTCAATTTCCAATATTCGATCGCGATCAGAGTTCGGGTTCGCTGTTACAGAGAATGGATTGTCCAAGTCGACGTCAAATGGTTGGGAACCACTTTGCGCCTCAACGGTTAGCGAAATCAGCATGCGCTGGTTGTCGTCCACCTTCAATTTCATGGAAATTGGATCACCAACGGACACTGGCGCACTCACAGCACAGGATTGTGAGTACAACTTGCGGTTCCCGCTTTGAATTTCGATCGCAAGATCAACCGAATCCCGTTCACTCCCCCTGCTCATAGACAGACCAGGTACTTCAATCCACCCGCCGTCCGCAGGATAGGGCAGCGTTGAATTTTCCGGAATCATTTCTTGCGGACCGCTTGTGGTTTGGACCGATACAGCATCACCGATAGTGGCACGCAGTGGGCTCTTCCCGAAAACAGCTAGAAGCAGTGCCTGATAAGCCGCTCCGCGCCCCACACAGCGCTGAGAATCTAACCGGTTTTGATAGGTGAGGATGTTGGAGTCAGGAAAATACTGTGCCAGTGCTCTGCCGACCGCGTAATCCAAACTCGAGCCACCAACCAGGAGGACTGAATCGATGTGCATTGGAGTCCACTCTGCGCGACTCAGTACGTCCCGGATGGGCGCGAATATAGACGTCACTTCAAAGTACTCGTTACGCATTGGAGCAATAGCTATAGGGTTTAAAAACTGATCGGTAGCTTTGCGTAATTCCCTTAATGTCAACTCAGGTGATGACAGTGTTGCAATTCCTAGGTCTTTATTGTCGGTGGCTATTTTCTGGGCAACAGGAAGTGTGACTTTAAGTGATTCGTTTTTGTCATTAAAAGTTCCCATTTGAATTTGGTAGTGAATCTGGTCGCTGAGCTTTTTCTTCAACTGTTCAGCCAATGACGCCAACGCTGGGATAACGAAGTCACGTTTTTGTTTGTAGGTGAGTTCGAAGGGAGCGATACCATTTTCTTCAATTAATTTTGGTAGAAGGATCTGTACGGCAATAGATTCATCAATGTCTGAGCCACCTATTCGATGAAAGCGTGAAACTCCCCTTCTGGAAACTTCTAGTTCCCCACCTTCACCCGCATTCACTTGGAGCAGAGCGACATCGCAGGTGCCACCACCGAAGTCCACGACCATGATTCGTGACCTCTTACGACCCTCAATCAGGCTGCCACCTGAGTCAATGAGGTAGTCGAGAAATGCGGCCACAGGCTCATCAAATAAATCTTGGCCTTGGAGCACGATTCCGGCTTTTTCTGCCGCCGCAACAGTGTCCTGCCTCTGAGTCAGCTGGAATGAAGCGGGCACCGTGACAACGATCTTGTCCACGGGAAGATCTGAGGCATCAAGTGCGGCTTCATTGAGGCAATGCAAAATCCGGGCCGCTATGTCCCTGGGTGTTTTGTAGCCCTCGGGAGCTGAAATCCATTCCAGCCTCGTTCCTATGTGATTTTTTGACTCCCACCAAATATTCGCACCGCGATTCATGGAGTGTTCAGCCGATGACCGCAATCGGTGTGCGCCCTCACCCACATATTCCTTGCCGTCCAAGATAGCGACCACGGAAGGGAGCAAATCCTTTGTGATTTCCCCTTGGACAGTTGCCTGAGGAATGTCTAGCAAACTGGCCACAGGTGGTTCCTGGGAAGTCGGGTCCCAAATAATTTCGGTCACCGTTGAATTAGTGGTTCCTAGGTCAATCCCCAAGACACGAACCGGCGTAGTCCTCTCTACGTCCGCTTCCCATCCCGGCAACCACTGAAATGCATGTGACATTAGTTTCTCCCCGCGCGTCCGATTTGCCAAATTGTGACTGACTGACTGGAGTCAGAATACTGTGCAAGTCGAAGCCACGCACGACAAATTGTGTGGTTTTGTTATCAGCTACTGCTCTCAAAATAGCAACAGCTCTTATTCATATTCGTCACGATATGCCGCCTCTTCAGCTGCCTTTCCATTTTCTATAAACATTCCTAGCCAGATCCCTGCGTAGATGATCCCAATCACGATGTAACCAGGTCCGGTAAGCAGACCGATTACACCAACAACCATTCCAGTGAAGATTGCCCAGCCAAGGTTGAGTCCCCAGTGGCTGAGTTTGACGGCGAAGTGAATGGGCCAAATGATTCCGATCAAGATTGTTCCCATGATCACAAGGAATTCCCACTCCCCGTAACCGTCGGAGGTGTTCTGCCGTCGGGATCTGGCTTTGCTGGCCGAGTTTGCAACGGCGTAGCCGAATAGGAAACCCATCATGATTCTGACTCCTTGACCTCATGGTTCCTGAGTTGCTCGAGGCTGTAGGGCGGGTAGTGGGCTCCGTCCAAGGCTGGGGCCCTGCCATCAATTGACTTGCAAATCACGTCACCGTCCTTGACCTCAAGCACTTCATGGATTCGACCATTATGGATCTTCCCAAGGGATTCAGAAGGGAATGCATTACGCATTACGCGGACTTTCTCTCCACTTTTGATTTGACCAATTTGGGCTGGGAACCATCGGCTTTCGTTTTCAGGATCCATCGGGTCAATCCAGACTGATTTCTCTGTCTCGTGGGTTTCATTGTTTTGGTCAGAAGCAAACAGATGAGCGTGTTGTTCAAAGTGCTCGGTGAATTCACACGGGAGGATTTCATCTGGGTCGTCGAGGTAATCAATCTCACCTGGTGCATTCAACCAATACGTGTCACTTGGATCCACGGGTGTGGCCACAGCGACTGCCATGCGCGCCCAGACCTCAGGGGTGATCGTGTCGGGTTGGTAGCCGCCAGCACCGCCCAGCAATATTGGGGTTTCGGGGTAGGCGCGGCGGACATTGCGCACCGCTTGGACCATTCCTTCGATGGAGAACTGAAGTGATGACAACGGATCGGTTTCGTGACCGTCAGCACCCATGGCAATGAAAATCATGTCCGGGGTGTAACGGCCCGAGTACATGATGAAATCGTCGACCGCGTTTTCTAGTTCCAGATCGCCGGATCCAGATTCGAGCGGCCGATTGAACACATGAGCTGCTTCGTCGTCGTACTTTCCGGTACCAGGGAATATGCCGGCCTCGTGGACGGAAAATGTGAATACTCGAGTCCTATCCTTAAGGAGAGTTTCTGTGCCGTCACCGTGGTGCGCGTCAATATCTAAAATCGCTATTCGGTCGACTCGGCGCTGGGATTTGGTTACTCGGCGAAAAATTGTTCGCTGGCTAGCAAGCACATGTTGAGCCGCTATTGCAAAGTCATTAAACACGCAGAATCCGCTGGAATGATCGGCCATGGCGTGGTGTTTTGCACCCGCAAAGTTCACCGCCGTTAGCGCCCGACCCTGCAGGAGAGCTTCAGCGGCGAGGATCGTGCCACCGGCCATGCGTAGTGCGGTTGCCCCAAGGTCACGCCGTTGCCCTGACCATTCCCCTGACTCGCCGTCAAAGAGTACTTGCTCAATGTATTTTTGTGTGTGGGCGTATCTCAGCTCTTCAAACGGCGGCAAGTAGTCCGCTTCGATCCCGGCGATCTCGATATTTGCGCCTGGCGCCAACTCACGAAGCAACTCGGCAGCCTTGAGAAATCTGCGACCCTGAGTTGGGTGGGACTCGTCAAAGACCCAGTTGGCGTACTCCTCGGAGTGAACAAGCGCGATTACATTGTCTTGCGGGATTAGTCGATCTTTCATGATTTTGTCTTCCTTTCGCGGGTGGGCTGTCGCCGCACGAGGAAAGGGGATACTCGCGCGGCGACAGCCACAGGATGCGGACAGCAGTTCCGGAGGAAGGGGTTAACTCCGGTGTGGGTGCGAATTAGATTTCTGCACCGCTGTCATCGACTATTGAATTATTACTGGGGGGTCTGACATCTTTCTTTTTCTTGCCTTTGCTGCCCATGGAATAGGACTCCGTCATGAGTTTGGAGCTGAATTCCATGGACTGGTGCCGAAGGCTTTCGTTCAGTTCCAGGAGTTCCATGGCGGCAATGTCTAGTCGAGCGGTGAGGCTGCTGTCGCCAAGGTCTTTGACTTCCTTGCGTTTGTCATTCACGCTTTTCATGGTGGATGACAGCGTGCTGCGGGCAGAACGGATGTCGTGCTCTCTTAGCGAGCCGATCATTGACTTCTTAGCGTCATCAGCGTCCGCGATCAGCTCTTCAACTTCAACTACTGGGTTTGATACCCGACTGCGGGCCTCATCTCCTGGGACAACGTTGACCGTGACCGGAAAGTTCACGTGATGGTCGGCGAGGTCGTTGACCGCGGTGAAGTGAAGGTCTAGGTCAGCGATCGTGGTGGTGCCAAGGTTTGCTACCGCAGGGACGTCAAGCGTTATTAGGAGTTTGCGTTCCTCCCCCGCGTACATATCGCCAAGGTTGACAACCAGTGCACCTGGTTCCCGCCAGACCGGGATGTCTTGCCTGATCCGGATCCCGTCCACGTGCTGGTCCTTGGGGGTGATTCGCAGGGTTGTTGCGAGCACCGACACGTCGAGCAGGTCGGTGACCGTTTGGGCAATTGCTTGGACGGCTGTGTCAATGTCTGGGGCGAAGGAATGGTTGCCGTTGCCGCCTGTCGTGATTTCACGCAGTAGGTATTCGTCGTAGCCCAAACCAAGTCCCAGGGTGCTGGTCGTGATGGTGTCAGTGAGTGCTTTTGCAGCGACTTCTCGTAGCTTTTCAGGTTCGGTGATCCCGGCGTTAGCGTGACCGTCTGAAA
>Ga0209491_10001880_pt1 | contig 39321 bp, 35 predicted proteins | sample BON02_FD_187213 | JGI IMG/M metagenome (GOLD analysis project Ga0209491, IMG submission 187213) | Freshwater microbial communities from Lake Bonney liftoff mats and glacier meltwater in Antarctica - BON-02 (SPAdes) (version 2) | ecosystem: Environmental > Aquatic > Freshwater > Ice > Glacier... | reverse complement strand
CGTTGATCCCGTTGCGCCGGATACGGGAGGCATCGATCCGGCCAATGGTTGGCCGATGTACGATCCTCGCGACTTTGCGAACTTCCATTTCGTTAAAGAAGACTGTCGTAAATGGTTTAAGGAACACGCGGACACTGACTTTGACTACGTACTGCATCTGGCGGCAATGGTTGGCGGTCGCGCGATGATCGAGAACCGGCCGCTGGCTGTCGCCGATGATTTGTCGATCGATGCGGAATACTGGCAATGGGCCGAACGAGCCAAACCGATCAAGACGGTGTGCTTCAGCAGTAGTGCCGCCTATCCGATCGGTCGTCAAAAAGCCGAAGGCTATGAACTGTTGACGGAAGACATGATTTCGTTCGATGGAGACATCGGCATGCCGGACATGTCTTACGGCTGGGCCAAGCTGACGTGTGAGTATCTGGCGCGGTTGGCTTATGAAAAGCATGGTTTGAAGTCCGTCTGTTATCGTCCGTTTTCAGGGTATGGCGAAGATCAGGATGACACGTATCCGTTTCCCAGCATCTGCAAGCGAGCGATGGCGAATGTCGGCAAGGATGTGTTGACCGTGTGGGGGACTGGCGACCAGATGCGAGACTTTATTCACATTGAAGACTGTGTGGATGGCGTGCTGACAACGATGGACAAGATCGACGACGCCGACGCATTGAATCTGTCCACAGGCATCTACACCAGCTTCAAACAATTCGCTCGGATTGCCGCTGAAGAGTGCGGCTACAAGCCTGAAGTTGTGGGGCTCTCTGACAAACCGGCCGGCGTGTTCGCTCGAGGCGGGGACACAAAGAAGCAGGCGGAGTTTGGATTTCGCTACTCGACCGATTTTCGCGAGGGAATTCGCGGGGCCTTGGATTATTTGACGCGACGTGTCGGCAATTGACGTTAAACAGGCAAACGCTCGCTCCTGATGACTTTTCAAAATTGGAATTCAGAACTTTGAAGAATCCCCTTGAATCATTACGATTCCGCACGCGTGGTGTGCTGCGAAGAGTAAAAAAAGCCACTCAATCCATCGGGAATTGGCGGAAGCGAAACGCGCCAGCTGACAAATACGTCCGCACGCTTAAAAATGTGGAAGCCTGTTGTGGATCATTGAACGGCAAACGAGTTTTAGAGATTGGCTGCGATCCGGACGGGGAGTTCCTTGCTTATTTGTCATCGCAGCGAACGCTGTCAGAAGCTGTTGGCGTCAACCCGTGTCTCAATGAACATGGTGTTCGTTCAAAATATTCTCTGTTAAAGGAGGATGCTCGATCATTACCGTTCCCCGACAATTCTTTCGACGTGATTGTGTCGATCTCTGTCTTTGAGCATGTTCAGAATCTTGATGTGGCATTGGCTGAGATGTATCGCGTCCTTCGTCCAGGAGGGTATCTTTTCGCGGAGTTTGGCCCAATTTGGTCGAGTGTTTGGGGCCACCATCTTTGGTTTTACCACGGTGATGATGTGCGAGACTGGCGAAACACTCAGTTGCCGCCGTACGCACATTTACTCATGTCCGAAGCAGAACTTCGAGCATGGTGTCAGGATCGATACAGAGACGAATCACTGATTACCAAAATCTGTGATTTCGTATACCGATCGGACGATCAGAACCGTTTGTTCTACAGCGACTACGAAGGGATCGTCTCTGCGAGCCATTTCACTCAGCTGTACATGATTGGCTATGCGGATCTCCCGTTCTCTGAGCAGTACGCCGTTCAGGATTCAGAAAAGTTGTTTAGCACACTGGCCGAACGCCACCCGGGAAAGTCCGGTTATGGGTACCACGTCATTTCAATGCTGCTTGCAAAGCCATGAACACCATTGTCACGTTGCCCGTTTTTATAGTTCCGTCGTCCTAAACATATGTAAACGTGAGCATAGAGTGCTCGAACTTGGAGCACGGCTTGCGAGACACTGGTTCCCTACAAGCGTTGATGCGCTCTATTTCAACCATTTATAAATTATGGCTTGATTGCTCGATGCTATTTCAAAATGCTGTCAATGGTGCCATCAAGCACATGAATACGAAGACCGGGTCCATTTAGTGACTGAAAAATTCTCGCCTTCGGCTCCACTCGCATTGTTCGTATTTCGTCGCCCTGACCACGTGCGACGTGTAGTGGAGTCGCTAAAACAGAATGCTGAAATATCCGAAACCGACCTATTCATCTTTTCGGACGGAGCCCGGAACAGCGAGGATCTGGGAGGCGTAAATCAGGTCCGTCGTTTCTGTCGCCAGATTTCTGGGTTTCGATCATTGGTTATCACGGAGCAGGAACAGAACCTTGGACTCGCTACGTCGATTATCAATGGCGTGTCGAGCGTATTGAAGTCATCTGACCGTGTGATTGTTTTGGAGGACGACATCCATTGTTCGGAGCACTTCCTGAAGTACATGAACGATGGATTGAACCTTTATGCTCACGCAGAGCAAGTTGCGAGCATTCATGCGTACAGATATCCGGTGTCTGTGAAGCTTCCCGAAACCTTTTTTATTCGGGGAGCAGACTGCTGGGGTTGGGGCACATGGCGACGAGCATGGAAACTATTCAATCCGGAAGGACAGCAACTGCTTGAGCAGTTACACGCTGCAAATCTTTGTGAGGAATTCGATTTTGGTGGAGCGTTTCCGTTTACTCAGATGCTTGAGGATCAAATCGCAGGCCGCAATGATTCGTGGGCCATTCGCTGGTATGCATCAACTTTTCTGGCGAACCACCTGACGCTTTATCCAGGTACTTCGCTGGTACATAATTTTGGGAACGACTCCAGCGGGACCCATTGTGGAACCACGACATCGATGGATGTGCAGATTGCAGACACACCCATCGATGTTCAGGGCGTCGCACTCGAAGAAGATATATTTGCGAGGAAGGCTTTTGGTGATTTTTGTCGCCAAGTGAATCCTCCGCGGCTGAGCCAATCTGGCAAGGTGCTCAGATTCTTTTCGAGGCTGATGGAAAGAATCGCCGCCGCGATTTCACGCAGTGAGCGGCGAGGATGAAAAGGCAACTCAAAGGTGTGGTTCGAGGTTGTATTCCGCCAATTCTATGGCGACTACTGAGTCGAACCAGACAAAAGAAAGACGCTTTCGAAGGAGTCCACTTTCAGGGCGAATTTCCTGATTGGAATGCCGCAGTGGGTTCATCTTTCGGCTATAACGATCCAAGCATTTTGGAGAAGGTAAGGCTCGCTACACTGGCTGTGATGCGCGGAGAAGCTGCGTATGAGCGGGACTCAGTGACGTTTTCAACTCCAGAATTCACTTGGCCAGTTCTATCTTCGCTTTGTCATGCTTCAACCATCGCTGGGGAACGTAGCTTACGAGTCATAGATTTTGGTGGTTCACTTGGAAGCACCTACTTTCAGCACAAGCGATTTCTGGACGTGATAGAAGAGGTCAAATGGGGTGTTGTAGAACAAACACACTACGCAACCATCGGCCAAGAACAAATATCGGATGGCCGCCTGCTTTTCTTTGATGACATCAATGTTGCGTATGAGCAGATACAGCCCCAAGTACTTCTTCTGAGTAGTGTACTGCAATATCTTCCAGACCCGCATCGTTTTCTGAAACATGTACTGCAACTCCCGTGGCAGTTTGTAGTGATCGATCGAACGGCATTTCTTCCTTCAGCGACTCAAGATCTGCTTACCGTCCAGCACGTACCAGAATCAATCTATAAGGCATCTTACCCAGCGTGGTTTTTCTGTCGCCAAACTTTCCTGAATCACTTTTCTACTGATTACTCACCGATTGCTGACTGGTCCGGGAGCGACTCTTATTTGGTAAATGGTAGCTCCACTGATTTTCTAGGTTTTCTGTTTCGCAGGATAAAGACGTGACTGTTTCGGCAACGAAGTTAACAGATCCACTGTTGGTGAATCTAGGCTGTGGCAATCGGTTTCACCCTGCGTGGCTCAATTTAGATTTACATTCCCATGCTAAAGAGGTTCGGGAGTGTGACCTTTCAAAGGGCATTCCACTTCCGGAATTTTCCGCAACCGCGGTGTATTCTGCGGCGGTTGTAGAACACATTCCACGAATTAATTTACGGGCGTATCTCGCAGAGTGTTTTCGGGAGCTCAAGCGAGGTGGGATAGTTCGGCTATCCGTTCCCGATTTTCGTCGACAGGTTACCGCTTATCTTGATGCGATAAAACGTGCCGAAGCTGGTGTTCCCAGAGCAGCCGCCGACCACGAATGGATGATCCTCGAAATTGTCGATCAAATTGGTCGCAACATCGGAGGCGGGGGAATGGCTGCATTCTTCTCTGGAGATGGGCCATCGAACCTGCCTTTCGTTGTGGAGAGAATTGGCGAGGAAGGTCAAATTCTGGCGCAGGACTTAAGAGGGCGACACCTATCTTCAGACATTGACTTGAACGCATCACGAAACCATCTGGTCAGAGGCGGATGGGTTGGACGTGTGCTGTTGAAATGGCTTTTAAGGTCTCGTGATTTAAAAACGGAACTCGCGGCACTTGAAGTTGGGCGTTTTCGCCTTACGAGCGGAGAGGTTCATCAATGGGTGTATGATGATTGGTCGCTAAAACAGATTCTGAATGACACTGGGTTTACGAACTTGCGAACGCGAGCTCACGGAGATAGTGATATTCCTGAGTGGGAATCGTTTCTTTTGGAAGTCGATGAATTCGGTAGCGTACGGAAGCCCGATCTGTTCGTTGTGGAAGGAATCAAACCTTGACTGATTCCCAATGGCGCGAAGCCAACGTTCTGGTAACAGGTGGGCTTGGATTCATTGGCTCGAATCTGGCGATCAAACTTGCGGATCTGGGTGCACATGTTACTGTCATTGATAGCCTCACACCAGAATACGGCGGAAATCTGTTCAATATTGATGGGTATGCAGACCGTATTCGGATCAATATCTCGGATGTACGCGACCAGCATAGCCTGCGGTACCTTGTTCAGGGCCAGGATTATCTGTTCAACCTTGCCGGACAGACCAGCCACCAGGATTCGATGAATGATCCGTTCACAGACCTGGACATCAATTGCCGCTCACAGCTGTCAATTCTCGAAACGTGCCGCCACTACAATCCTAGGCTTCGATTGGTTTTTGCAAGTACTCGACAGCTTTATGGTCGGCCGGATTATCTGCCTGTCGATGAAAAGCACCCCACTCGACCCGTTGATGTGAACGGAATCCACAAACTTGCAGGAGAGTTCTATCATCTGCTGTATCAGCAGGTCTACGACATTCCGACAACGGTGCTGAGACTGACAAACACCTTCGGTCCCAGAATGCGAATTAAAGACGCGCGGCAAACTTTTGTCGGAATCTGGATTCGACGAATACTGGAAGGACTTCCTTTTGAGGTTTGGGGCGGCGAGCAATTGAGAGATTTCACATACGTTGACGACTGTGTGGACGCAATGTTGCTGGCAGCGACTCAGCCTGCAGCCGTGGGGAAGTGTTTCAACCTTGGCGGTCAAGAAAAGATCAGCCTGCACTCCCTGGCGGAGTTGATAACCGGAGCCAATGGTAAGGGGGGATTTATTGTGCGTGAGTTCCCGGCAGAACGAAAAAAGATCGATATCGGTGACTATTACAGCGATGACAGTCTAATCCGGGATCTGCTTGGCTGGAAGCCGCAGGTTACTTTGTTAGATGGATTAAACCGAACACTTGAGTTCTATCGCCAAAACCTTTCCAAATACATCTCATAAAGAGCATTGATCGATCCTTATGCAAGTCATTCCCTGTGACCCACATGCAGGTTACCTCGCCCAAAAACGGGAGATTGATGACGCTATACGTGGCGTCATGGAGCGAGGCTGGTATATCCTCGGCTCTGAGGTTGAGGCATTTGAGCAGGAATTTGCTGCCTTCGTTGGAACCGACCATGCCGTGGGAGTCGGAAATGGGACTGATGCGATCTGCCTTGGACTAAGAGCGTTGGGGCTTGGCGTCGGAGACGCAGCACTGACGGTTTCACACACGGCCGTTGCCACCGTTGCAGCAATCGAAATGGCGGGGCTCACCCCGGTTTTTGTCGATGTTGATCCTCAGACCTACACGATGTGCCCTGACAGTCTTGAGAAGGCGATTCAGAATTCCGGATCGCTCGCCAAATCGTTGAAGGCGATCGTTCCCGTTCATCTGTATGGGCACCCGGCTAACATGACGGCAATTCGGGACATCGCCTGTCGACACGGCCTGAAGATTCTGGAAGATTGTGCCCAATCGCATGGAGCGACTGTTGATGGATTGTGCGTTGGATCAATTGGCCATGTCGGTGCGTTCAGTTTGTATCCGACAAAAAACCTTGGTGCCTTTGGGGATGCAGGAATCATCACGACGAATGACGCAGCAGTTGCTGACTCACTCAGAATGTTAAGGCAATACGGTTGGCAGAATCGAACCAACAGCGAAATCCCTGGATTCAACAGTCGATTGGATGAAATGCAGGCGGCAATTCTACGGGTCCGATTGCGGCATCTTGACTCCATGAACGATGCTCGTCGGCGAATAGCCAACGTTTACGAAACGGAATTGACAGACAGTCATTGTTTTCGTCCCATTGAGGTTCGTGGGTCCAAACATGTTTATCATCAGTACGTAATTCGGTGCCAGCAGCGCGATGCCGTTCAGCAGGCGTTGAAGCAGTTTGATGTTTCTACGCTCATTCATTATTCAAAGCCGGTTCATACTCAATCTGCCTACCAAAATCGAATACAGCGGATCGTTGAATTGCCGCATACGGAAGCACTCATTCCACAAATCCTCAGCATGCCAATGTATCCCGAACTTCCCGAGGAGCATGTTAGTCATGTAATTGCCTCGCTCCGGAAGGCTCTTTCTGCGTGACTATGGCAATTGATTTTTGCACCTACTTTGATGTGGGCTATCTTCCAAGGGCCGTTGCGCTTTTTGAGTCACTTCAACAGCACGCACCCGGTTCCAAGCTGTTTGCAGTTTGTATGGACGATGCGGCGTTTTCAGCTGTTGCCCAACTTGGTTTCGATGACTTCATACCGGTTTCGCGTGAACGATTCGAACAGGGGGACGACGAATTATCTGTATTGGCAGCGTCACGCACTACAGTCGAGTACTACTTTACTTGTACTCCGAGTATCGTGTTGCATATTTTGCGTGAACATTCCAAATCTGAATTATTGTTCTATGTCGATGCCGACTTTTGGTTCTTCAACGGCATCGGCGAAATGATTGAAGACATGGGGAACGATTCTGTTTACATTGTTGAACATCGGTTTCCTGAGTTTCAAAAAGATCTCGAGGTCTACGGAAAATTCAATGTAGGGGTCCTCGGATTTCGGCGTGATTCTATTGCGCTCGCTTGCCTCGAAAAGTGGCGGAGTGACTGCATCGAATGGTGTTTCGATCGATTGGAAGGTGACCGTTTCGCTGACCAGAAATACCTGGATCAATGGCCTGATAGTTGCCAAAACGTGAAGATCGCTCGGCATGCGGGAGTCAACGTTGCGCCATGGAATAAAGGAAATTACCAACTCGAACAGACCTCATCAGGGCTGAAGGTCAATAACTCGTTGTTGATCTGTTTTCACTTCCAGGGACTACGCGTGCATCGATTTGGACTCATTGAGCCTCAGGTCTTCGACTATGGAATGAAGCTGTCCGATGATTTCTTGAGACTTGTTTACACGCCCTATTTACTGGCTATCTCCCGAGCTGTGCGGCGCGTTCGGAAGAGAGCAACTTCACGGAGATACGAAAACGAACCGAGTCTGCGAGAAATCTGGCAATATAAGACAACCAATCGTTTTTGTATTCAGTTATTCCAGTGTGTCAGCTCAATAAGGAATTGGCGAGTCGTCCCGATGATGACTTTCCTTAGTGTCGCAAGATTTCTTCGAAGCTCAGGTGTTAATAAAAGTAAATGATTAGGTTATTCACATCGCTTTATAATGAGTCAAACGAACTGCGATGCTTGGAAATTGACGAATGCATGTGTAGCAATCTGAACAATTCCAAAATCGAACAAATGGATGTGATATTTGAGAAACGGTTGGCACCTGAAGTGAAGAATCCAAAACTATTGGTGCGGTCCATTTCCCATCGCCCAAAGTACAGCGAATTTTTTGATTGGGCGAACGCGTTGGTATCCGCGGACAACGATATTTCGATCCTTGCGAACAGTGACATTTATTTTGATTCGTCGTTGTCGGCGTTGGCCAGAAATTTGATGCCAAACCAGTGTGCCGCTTTGTCTCGCTGGGACGTGCAGCCGGATGGCACGTCAAGACTATTCGATCGCAATGACAGTCAGGACGCATGGGTTTTTCGAGGTAAAATCCGACCGATCGTCCCTGATTTTTGCATGGGAATCCCACGCTGCGACAACCGCATGCTCTACGAGTTGCGGGCGGCTGGTTACGAAGTGATCAATCCGGCGTTCTCTGTCAAAGTGTTCCATCTGCATGCTGCCTGCGGTGGATTCAAATCTCTACGATTTGGCCATGCAATGCGGCCGTAATGCGGGACGATTTAATTTGCGCACACGTGGCGAACTCGTCCGGGTCCCCTCCTACGTCACTGCTGAACGAATGAGTGGATTTTCGAAACGACTGCGATTCTAGGTTATCCTCCAACCCGGGCAACTCTGATACTAGCCCGAAGCGTCAGCGAGGGATGTAACCTGTTCCATCGCTGATGCTTCGGGTTAGTATGCTCGAACGACGAATGTGTCAATTCTGGCCGCGTGAAGTATAATCAGCTGGCGAGGTGGTGGATGCTGCGAGATTTTTTTTGTGAATTCGGCACCGACATATCCATGCATCGGCTTGCAGCAGTCAGATGGACGCGGGAGACTTGCGGCATTGCGAGCGTAAAACGGTCTGTCCGATATTAGTGACTTAATCAATTGCACATGATTCGCTTATTTATTTCGTGTTATCCAGAAGGTAACTCAGATCGTCTGCAAGAGCTGACTCTTGCATTGGAGCGGAATCTCGTGTTGCTGGAAATCGATGCCATCTGTGTGTTCTTGGAAGGAGTGGATAGTCCGTGGATTGACAGTCCACGCTTGAACACGCGAGCAATAACTCATCGACCGTCCTATTGTGATTTCTTCGGATGGGCAAATGAACTTGTCTCGTCAGCGAATGATATTTCCTTGATCGCCAACTCGGATATTGCTCTGGATGACAATCTTCGAATGCTGACTAGGTTTTCATGGCCAGAAAAAACAGTGATGGCGTTGTCGCGATGGGATGTACTTGCCGATGGTACCAGTCAGATTTTTGAGCACGGGGACAGTCAAGATTGCTGGCTGTTTCGCGGGAGAATTCCAGAGGTTCCGGGGAATTTCCCGCTGGGTGTTTATGACTGCGACAACAAAATTGCCGGGGAACTGCAACAGGCTGGCTATCAGGTAATAAATCCCGCGTTCAGTATCCGAACCTGGCATCATCACCAGTCTGGCTTTCGCTCTTATGAGGAAAAACCTGCTCCGGATTATGGCATTCGGCCTCCATTTCTGTATGTCGAGCCTGATAATCTCTGGGGGCTGTTCAAGGCTTGGGCTGTCAAACGCCAGTTGAAACTTGATTACCTGCCGTGGCGAATGACGACAAAGAGGTTCTGGCGGTATCCGGTTCCCGCACTCATGAAACGAGCTTGGAATAAGGGACTCCGAATTCTCAGGAATCGTCACCAGTGATGCCTAAAGATGACTTGGTCCTCCGCAGTAAGCCAAGGCTCATTGGTCGAATCCGCAGTTTATCGTGGAGACTCGCAAAGCCATGGCTGAGTCTGCGGCGACATTGGCAAACACTTGGACCGACGCTCTTTTGTCCCGTCTACCATATCGTGAGAGAAAATCACCCGGAGTGGTGGGGTGGGCGTTATCGAATCAAGACGCCCTCGGAGTTTGAAAGAGACTTGGACGTTTTACTGAATCTCGCGGAGCCTGTTGACCTCCATCAGTTGCTGGCATGGCGACGTGGACTTGCGAAAAAACCAAATGGTTGGTTTCTGAGTTTCGATGACGGGTATCGCGAACTTTATGACGTCGTCGCCCCCATTCTGCTTCGAAAGGGTGTTCCGGCGACCTTCTTCCTGTGTTCGTCGATGATCGACAATCGAGCACCATTTTTCGAGGACGTTTTGGGGCTAATTGCTCATGAAGTCAGTCACTGTTCCTTAACGGTGCGTCACGAGGCAGAACGCGTGCTGGCCCAACACGGAACCAATTTGACGCTATTTCTTCAGTCAAGAATCCCTCAGTTCGAACTCTTGTCATTGGTAACACGAATATTGAAAATGGACATAGAAGCTTGGCTGAAGCGAGATTATCCGTATGTGACCGGAATTCAGATGGAGTCCCTGCTTTCCCAGGGATTCACCGTTGGAGCCCATAGTGTTGACCATCCTCTTTTTGAGCAGCTTCGTCCTGCGGAGCAACAGAGGCAGATTCACGTCAGCGTTGAAGCCATTACGAAGCGATTCCACTTGGATTACCGGGTTTTCGCCTTTCCTTATGGTGAGTTTGGCCTGACGCGTCGATTTCTGACGGGTGTTTTGGAAGACGGCATCGTTGATCTATGTTTTGGGACGCGTGGGATCACGATCGACGAATTGGAGCCGGGGTTGATACAGAGGACGCTATGTGAAGGCCATAAGGATACGATCGAATCGCACTTGAAAAATGAACTTAATCTGCAACTACGGCGCCGATGCCAGGGCCGAGCAGTTGTCCGGAGAAATGAACCCTGACAGTTGCGAATCCACCGGTTGTATCCGTGATCATTCCTCATTTTGATCGGTGCGAATTGCTGAAGCAGGCGGTTCAGTCCGTAGCGTCACAGACGTATGGCGGATGGGAAGTGATTGTGGTTGATGACGGGTCGAGAAAGTCGGAGTGGCAGGCGATTCAGGAGATTGCCGGCGAACAGATCCGATTGTTGCAAAGAATTGATGGGACAAAAGGGCCCTCGCGGTGTCGAAACTTGGGGGCAGCCGCAGCCACTGGTGACTACCTGCTGTTTCTGGACTCGGACGATCTACTGGCGCCTGTTTGCCTGAAACAAAGAATGACCGAGGTTGACGGTCAGCCGAATGCTGATCTGTGGGTGTTCCCTGTTGAACTCTTTCGTGATAACGTGGGGGACCTGAAAACACAATGGAACAAGATGGATCCTCAGGGCGATGATCTGGCTCGCTTTCTGCGATCCGACGGGCCTTGGTGTGTCTCATCACCGTTGTGGCGGCGGAGTTCATTCCAGAAGATTGGCGGCTTTAACGAACGGGTGTGTTATGGGGATGACGCCGATCTGCACATCCGGGCGCTGCTCTCTGGCCTACAAGTCCGACAGTTTCCGGATGCGACTCCGGATGTCTTCATTCGTCGGTCTGAAACAACCAGAATTACGAACTCCAGCAGTGCTGAATTTCTGGATTCCCGACTTGAGCGACTGGAAGTGGGTACTGTTACGCTTCAGGAAGGTCAGGCGATGGAGCGATATCATGCCATCTGGGAAGGGCAGTATTTTGTCGAGTGCGAGTTTCTAATGTTTACTCAGGACCGGTCGGCGCATGCGATGCAACGCGTGCTGGAGAGATGGAGTGAGACATACCGTCCAGACTCCCTGCGCCGCTGCCTGGTCAAATTCTACTTTGCATTCAGCTTCTTTTTTCTCAAGCGCTGCTATTTTTTGGTACGCATCGCACGTCGAATGGCAATGTTGTTGCTACCGCGTGAGTTTTTCCCGACCAACACAGCAACAGCGTCTACCAAAGAGAATGTCGCAGACAAACAGCAGTTTTGCACATCGATTAGAAGGTGTGAGTAGAGCTTGACCAATTCCCAAAAACTTATGGTCCGACTCATCTCGCCGTGGACGACCTCCGTGGAAACAGGCACTGCGGTTTTCTCCATCGATATACCCACGGAAAAAGCCGATGCATTGCTTTGCGAATGGGCACCTCATCCGGAGTTGTTTACGTTTCCTCGTCGCAAGGCATGGTACTGTTGCGAGCCACAATGCCAGTTCCGTGGTCTCGGCAATGGAACGTGGCCGAAGATTAAAGCTCGGCTGGGACATAACGAATTCCTGTGGCATGGTCACCCGGATGAACGATATCGAGTGCCGCATATTACTCACTTTGAGCCATTGGTCATGAACACTAGAACCGATCGCATGCGCAAGGCCATCGCAATCGTATCGAACCACGGCGGCAGTCCATGGAAACGGCATCCCGACATTGCATACCGCAATCGTTTGATCACACATCCCGATGTGGATCTATATGGTCGCAGCGGTTGGACTCGCTATCGCCAGCACTGGTACTCTCCGCCGAAAGCTCCCGCAAATTATCGCGGCGAAATTCCCGGCGACTGGCCGGCGGCGGGCAAACGTGATTTGATGGCCAAGTACAAAGTGGCCATCTGCCTGGAAAACATGTTGGAGCCGCATTACTTCACGGAGAAATTTGTTGAGGCTGTGGTTGCGGGTTGTGTGCCGGTGTATCGGGCTCGCCCGGAATTGGAACATGCGGTGCTTTCCGATGCACGATGGATAGATCCAGCGAATCGCACCGGTTCAATACAGACGGTCATTTTTGATGCATTGAACTCTGACTCGAAGGCGGTGCTTGACCAGAATTTCGAATGGCTTCAAAAAAACAAACACCTCGCACTGACCCACTCACAAAAAGTTTTCGAACGTATTGGACATATCCTTGCCCATGAATGAGCAGCCGTTTTCAGAGGCCGATTTACAACGAATTCAGATAGCCGTGTCATGCCGTGACTGCGATCCACTGCCGCGTGTGGAGGGGGCTGGTTCCGTTACAGGAACAGCCTCCGGCGCGGTTCAGCATATGCATAACGGTATCCTGACCGACTGTGGCAGCCACTATGGTGATTACAATGTGGAAGTGATCAAGCAACTGCGAGGTGTTCACGAGCCACAGGAAGAACGTGTCTTCTTCGAGGTGCTGAAACAGATTCCCAAGGGCGGCACCATCATGGAACTGGGCAGTTTCTGGGCCTATTACTCACTATGGTTTCTGAAAGATATTGCGGCAAGCCAAGCAATCCTTGTTGAGCCGGTGCCGTCTGCATTGGAAGCAGGACGAAGAAACTTTGAATTGAACGGCAGACAGGGAACTTTTCTCCATGCGGCCATTGGTCGCGAATGCCATCCTATCAAGGAAATTGAACTCTGGAAGGGCTTCTCCGTTACGGCAGAAACTGTTTCGGTTGACTCGCTCATGGAACGCCAGAAGCTGGATTATCTTGATGTCCTGCACGCCGACATTCAGGGCACAGAAGCCCGCATGCTGGTTGGGGCAGCAAAAGCACTTCAGAAAAAACGCATCGGATGGATATTCATTTCAACACATTCGGAATACATCCACCAGGTTTGTCGCCAGACATTACGCAAACAAGGCTATTCACTCGTGGCAGAACACACCCCTGCCGAAAGCTACTCAGTCGATGGGCTGCTTGTTGCCTCTGCAGAACGATTTCCCAGAATTCCGATATCGAGACGAAATTGCTTACAGGCTTTCCGCAAAAGTTTCCGGTCGATTGTGCGAGTGAAGCTCTTAGAACCACTTGGAATCAGGCATCGAAAGATCTGATTCACGTAGGTGGAACAATATTCAGGATGACTGATTGTGGCTAACAACGATACTCGCCAGACCGCCACACCTTCGAACAGGATTCCTGAACTCGACGGCGTGCGAGGACTGGCGATTCTAATGGTTTTGGCATGGCACTACTTTACCTGCTCAACACCGCTGCCACCTCGTGGAACACTGTCCTTTTATGCTTATCGCCTGACAAGCATTGCCTGGAGTGGGGTTGACCTTTTTTTCGTACTGTCTGGTTTACTGATCGGAGGCATTATTCTGAATAACGGCACAAGCAAAGGTTTCGCGAGGAATTTCATATTGCGCAGAGTGCTCCGAATTGGTCCTCTGTACGCGATACTTCTGGTGATTGCCTTTGTGATAAATTTAAATTTGGCCTCAGGTCAGTTCAATTGGATCAGATGCGGTTCTGTTCCGATCGCGGCATATGCTTTCGGCATCCAGAATTTCTATATGGCCGCAATCGGGGACTTTGGTGGAAACTCACTGGGTGTAACATGGAGCCTCGCAGTTGAGGAACAGTTTTACGGCCTTGTATTGCTGGTTTTCACTCTTCTCCCAATTAGTCGGGCAATCAAACTCATTTGCTTACTCGGGCTTGCAGCACCGATGTTACGGACAATCGTTCCTGGTTTTCACACATATGTAATGCTTCCTTTTCGCCTTGACTCCTTTGCGCTGGGCGTATTGGTGGCAGTTGTGATCCGTCATCCGATTTACAGAAATTGGTTACACGAGAATATATTCTTTTGGTGTTGTACTTTGTTCGTTCTTGCAGTTGGCGTGGTTGCTGTAATCTGGAAGGGCGGCATGGGTGAGTTTCAGCACACTTTCTTTGCAGTGTTTTACGCAAACCTGATTCTAATCTCGGTCTTATGCACGGGTTGCCCTGCCTTGTGGCCACTGCGCACCAATCTTCTTAAAAAATTGGGGGCGTGGTCTTACGGAATCTATTTGTTTCATCAACTCATTCTTGGGCTAATCCACGGCTCGGTTTTCAAGAGGGCTCCTGCAAATGATTCATGGAATTCATCGCTCGTCACCTTGACCGCGCTGGCCGTGACTTTGGGAATCTCAGCTTTGCTGCATCGCTCTGTTGAGGAACCCTGCATAAACTTCGCCCGTCGGTTCGGTTACAAATGAAGATGCGTCAGGTCCTGCCATTCAAATCATTTTCAAGTCGGAGATTCCATCCGTTGAACCTTTCGACAAAGACGCTGCGGAGGGCGCGCTGACGTTGGGATTTCTGCGTTTCTATCTGGCAATCTGTGTGGTGTTCGTCCATGCGGGCATTCCGACATGGTGGACCATCCATGATGGAACCCAGGCAGTACAGATCTTTTTTTTGATCTCTGGCTTTTATATGCAGATGATCTACGACAAGTATCCCGATAAATATGCTTTCTGGATGAGTCGACTGTCGCGGATCTATTGCCCGTATTTTGCAGTACTGCTTGCGGCATTGGTGACCGGAGTCGGCTTATGTGTTTTTCAAGGAAGTTCGGGCTACCTGCCACTTCTCGATGCGAATTCGAGAAGTCACAATACCACTCTGGGAATTGTCTTTACAACCATCACGAATTTTTCGGTCATTGGTCAGGACTTAACGCTTTTCGTGGCGGACGCCGGTGATTCACGATTCCCCTTATATCGATATCTACTAATTCCGCAGGCCTGGAGTGTTGCGCTCGAACTCTACTTTTACGCATTGGTGCCGTATCTGGCCAAACGCCGCACTAACGTCCTGTGGGGTATCCTGTGTCTGTCAATCCTGGCAAGGATCGTGTTCTATGAGTCCTTCGGGCTAACGCGTGACCCATGGATTTACCGTTTTTTTCCGTTTGAGCTTGCCATATTCACCGCTGGCATGCTGGCCTATCGACATGCAGTTGATTTCAAGATCAAACTGCCTCAGGGGCATTTCCGATACATTATTTTCTGCATCCTTTCCATGTTTCTTTTTTTCTGCCTGCGTAAGTCAGTGTCCTTTTCAAATCGCTTTCTTGAATATCACTATGCCACATTAATGAGTTATGTCGCATGGTTCTTTCTGGTGCCTCAACTGTTTCAAATCACAAAACAGCAGCGACTCGATAGATTCGTTGGAGAGTTCTCCTATCCCATTTACCTCACCCATCTGATTGTGATTCCTGTTGTTGATTCACTGTACGACGGAGCGAACTCATTACTTCGCGGCGGGTTAATCGTATTCTTAACAATCGCAGTCAGTATGGGGGTGATGTTCGGCGTCATTCAGCCTCTCGACACATGGCGCCAACGGTTTTTGCAGAGTCGTCGGGCTCTTTCGAATTAATTGTTTATGAGTACGTGTGTTTCAATACTGGTTACTGTTTACAACCGCGAGGAGTATTTGGAGGCCAGCCTTCGAAGCATTCTGGCATCGTCGTTTACAGACTTCGAAGTGATTGTGGTTGATGATTGTTCCAGTGATCAATCTGTAGAAATTGCCCGGAAAGTCGAGAGAGAAGACTCTAAGCTCAAGGTTCACGTGAATGAAAAGAACCTCGGTGACTACGGCAACAGGATGAAAGCGGCTTCGCTGGCAAAAGGTCGCTATTTGAAGTATCTGGATTCCGACGATTTGATCTATCCGCATTCGCTCGGCGTGATGGTCGCTGCGATGGAAGCGAATCCAGCTGTATCACTGGCGTTGAGTCATTCGCTTCCAGAAGACGAACAGCCATATCCGTGGGTGTTGTCGCCGCAGGATGCGTATCGAAAACAGTTTCTGGGGCGTGGATGCCTGTCGTGCGGGCCCTCGGGGGCCATTATCCGCCGAGAAGCTTTCGAAGAAGTCGGTGGATTTCGACAGGAATGGAAGGTCTTATCGGACATCGATCTTTGGCAGCGTTTGGCAGCTCGGTGGCCTGTGGCATTACTTCCACCAGGACTTGTTTGGTGGAGGCGACATGAAGGTCAGGAATTTTCGAGCGGGAATGCAGGTCTTGTCTATCAGGGACGTGGTTTCAAATTGGCGATGCAGACACTGCACGATTCCGACTGTCCATTGAATGATAATGACCGCCACTTAGCTGAAGAAAGAGCTCGCCACAACCACGCTCGTCGGTTGATTTCACTTTGCTGGAAAGGCTGGCGTTTTCCCGATGCGTGGAAGTTGTATCGCTCATCCGGGTTGACCTTTCCCGATCTGCTGCGTGGTTTCCGAAAACGCTGATCTGATAGCACTGATTGTGAGCGACAAAAACTGAGCCAAGAATATCACGAATGAAGACAACAGAATCTGATTCCGAGACAGGAACCATTTAGCCTTACATTGCAATTCCGACACCATCATTCAACGTTCACTTTACTGGTCCCTATTCATGTCATACGTGTAATTCGTGGTTTGAAAGTCCATGGTATTGTCGACAGATTGCAGTTGTCGAGATATCAGCGTGCGTTGAATAATTCCTGGTTCTTTTGCCACCCACTACATGTTTTTACGAACCCAAATATCAATCGCATGCAGAATAAGACAGCAATTCTTGGAACCGCATATGGATACCCGATTGAGCAACTCGAGCCGTTTCTGCGATCGTGCCACCAGTCGATTCCTTCGGCGGATGTATTTCTGTTTACGGACAGGGCAGTGGATCGCGATTCAAAGGTTGCCAGAAAGTTTTGCGCAAACTGTCAATTGCTGCGTCCCGAGGACATGCGTACACGGCGATACTTTGGAAGGCTGAAACGCGGTCGTCGCATTCTATCCCTGGCACTTTTGGCCTTGGGAAGAAGAGCCACACGGAACGACGCACATTCGCCGTTGATAACCGGCGCATTCGGTGTTGCGGTTGCACGATACCTGTGGTACTTCGATTGGATTAGAAGGAATTCAGTTGCAACGTAGGACAAAATCCTGTTGTGCGATACTCGCGATGTGATTCTACAGAGTGATCCATTTCTGGAACCATTCAGTGGCAGGTTGTTTTGTGGCGAAGAGCCGATTGCTCTTCAAGATTGTTCGGTTAACAGTGCATGGTACAGGATCTGCTATAGCGATGAAGACTTGAAGCAAATTGGTGGACATCCCGTTCTGTGTTCCGGAGTTACCGGAGGGTCTGCTTTGGCAATCAAGGGATACCTTGCGGCCATGTGTCGCGAGATCCTGCAGTTGGGTGGCAAGGTTGTTCGGGGAAATGGGCTTGACCAGGCAATCCACAATCATCTTTTACGGTTCACTGAACTCGGAATTGACTTCGAAGTGTGCGGCCGTCACAGCAGTCGTCTGGTAACAATGCATTATATGAGTCCTGATGAACTCGAAATTTGGAGTGACAAGTCACTTCGGACAAAGCAAGGTGAACTAATTTCGATTGTACATCAGTATGACCGTCACCCATGTCTCAGCGATTCCGTCAACAGCCGCTTTTGCGGCTTTGAAAATGTCGATGATGCGAATTGATTCTGATGAATCTGCGGGATCCCGCCAGGCAATGTCGGGGTTCATCAGTGCGAACGGTTCAACAGAGACCGAGCACGGCGTCTGTCTGGTTATCGTCTGGTATGGAGAATGGCCGAATTGGTTCCGCTACTTTCTCAGATCATGTGCTCGCAATCATCGTTTTCACTGGCTGATCTTTACCGAAAACGCGCCGCCCGAAAACTGCCCGGAGAATGTTCGCGTCATCGAGCTACCAAGACTGCATTTCGAGAAAATGGTTGGTGATCGTCTGGGTTGCGACTATCGTTTCTCCTATGGATACAAGCTTTGCGACCTGAAACCTGTTTACGGACATATATTCGAAGAGTGGCTTGCGCCGTATAGATTCTGGGGGTATTGTGACGTCGACGTTATATTCGGTGATCTTTCACGATTCCTGACGCTAGAGCTCCTAGAACGCTCGGATGTGGTAACGTCGTCGAAACGAATTCTTGTTGGACATTTCACAATTCTGCGAAATACCTCAACGCTTCGGTTGTTGTATCAACAGGTGCCGGACTTTGTGAACATGTTGGCCGATCCTGAGTATCGCGTCTTCGATGAAGCCCATTTTTCGGACCAGGTGAAGTCGCTGAGCAACACAGCTGCCATTCACCTGAACGTCGTCCCGATGGTTCAGGAGGATACGCTAGTTTGGTGGGCAGGCCGACCAGGATTTCTGATCTTGTGGTGGGATGGAGAGTTGTGGGACATCCTGATCGGTCCCAGGATCGGTTATTTTCATTTCATCAAAACCAAATACCAGCGACAACTGGTCAATCGCAGCGGCGGTGCCGGTCTGCCTGTGCAGGCTTTTGCCGTTTGTAATTCAGGCCTGTTTGATATCGACAATGTGGCGAGCGGGCTTCGTTTTGCATGTTTATCATTATACGAATTCCTGCGGACTATACCCTGGTACATAAAAATCAGCCTGAAGCGGTTATTGCCCGTTTCTGCCAGAGCATCTCTGCGGCGGCTTTTAGGCAAATAACTTTCGCCAGACATTGATGCAGCCTTGTCCATGAACAGTTTTGTTTCCGTAATTATTCCCGCTCACAATGCGGAAAAATTTATCCTGGATACGCTGCTATCTGTTGCAGCTCAGACTCATTCCAGTTTCGAACTTATCGTTGTTGATGACGGGTCGAAGGATGCGACAAGTGAGATTGTTCGCTGCTTTCAAGATCAGCGAATTCGCCTGTTTCGGACGAAAGGTATCGGAGCAGCTGCCGCACGGAATGTCGGGCTGGCAGAAGCACACGGAGAGTTTATTCAGTTTCTGGATGCGGATGATTTATTGTCACCTGACAAGCTGGCGCTGCAGCTGAGTGCTCTTAGGCAGAATAATGAGTTGCTTGCGTCATGTGCATGGTTGCCATTTACCGACAGGATTGATGATGCTCTGGAATTTAGCGAGCCGGTTTGGACAACTGAGGACCCGATCGCCTGGCAGCAGCAGTCAATGTGTGGTCTCGGCATGATGCAGACAGGTTGTTGGTTGACACACAAATCGTTGATTGAAAAGGCGGGGCCCTGGAACGAATCGCTGACACTGCACGATGACGGCGAGTTCTTCACACGCGTAATGCTGGCTGCCGGGCGTCAGGTCTTTGTGGCGGACTGTCGCGTTTATTATCGACGCGTGCCCGGCAGTTTGAGTAGGCAACGAGGCGCCAAGGCCATCGAATCAGCATTCGAAGTCTGCCGACTTAGGACAGAATTATTGCTTCTGACAAAAAACAGCGATGCGTCAAGCATAGCGGCGGCCACGCTCTGGGCACAGTTTGCGTATGAATTCAGTGGATCCGAACCGGCATTGGTGAATTCAGCCCTAAGACAAATCAAACTGTTAGGGCATTCGCCCAAGAATATTATCGGTGGCCCAAAGTTCCGAATTGTCCAACAATGGCTTGGATGGACGTGGGCGATGTCCGTCAGACGGTTCTCTGGCCAGTGAGGCGCGAGAAGATTACGGTCTGCAGGCCCGTTCAGACTGCTTTGCTTGAGCACGAGCTTTTCGGTTTGCCGTTCTCCGGATAAGCGAACCAATGGCAAAAACGCAGTTGGGGGCGAAAGAAACCAAATGAAACATAATTCGGCCTACTATTCACAATCACGCCCAGAGATGCTGGCGTTGGTCCCAGTTGGGGCAGGTCGAATTCTGGATGTGGGTTGTGGAGCAGGCACGTTTGGTGTCGGGTTGCAGGAAAGACTCCCAAAGGCACGGATTTTTGGCGTTGAGCTATTCCCGGAAGTCGCAGCCAAAGCTCCAGACTGCTATGAAAAAGTGTTTGTTGGTGATGTGGATTCTGTGATGAAGACGTTGCCGGATGCGACGTACGATTTGATTGTCTTTAATGACTTGCTTGAACATCTCGTTGATCCGCGAATCTGCCTGCGGGAATGTCAGCGTTTGCTTGCACCGGGTGGAAAGATCCTGTCGTCGATCCCAAACATGCGTTTCTGGCCCGCGTTGAGTGACCTGATCTTTCAGGCAGACTGGAAGTACCGCGACGCCGGCGTGATGGACGAAACGCATTTGCGATTTTTTACGCAGAAGTCGATTCGCCGTATGTTCGACGAATGCGGTTATGATGTCGAACTGATGCAGGGCATTAACAAGACGTGGATTTTCTCGTGGCGATGGCGGATTTTGAATTCGTTCATGCTTGGCGGTTTGCAGGATTGCCTTTACCCACAGTTCGCTGTCCTGGCATTACCGAAGAAGAATCATGAGTGACACCTCAGTCGCCAGTGGCAGTTCGGTGTTGGGCACGCCACAGGACGAGGCGCAGGTGTCAGAATCAACTCATTGTGAACAAGCATTGCGGATTGCGATTGTTGCACAGCAGGTCTATTTCGAACAATACGTTGCGGAGATGTCGAAGGAACTGTCTCGGTTAGGGCACACGATCAGTGTTCTTCCAGAGATCCCGAATGATGATTCGTGGGACGTCATTCTGATAGTTGCAATTCACCTGTTTTCAAACGTACCCTTATTGTCCCGGGCTGTCATCGCGGGGATACAAACCGAACAGCTACCAATCGGGGACAAAACGGCTCAAGGACGACTCAAGCGGAATCTGAACCGCTTCAATGCCGTCAAACGATATTATGATGTGATCTATGAATGGAACCCCGCATTGTTCGCCCTGGGGTTTGGCGGAAACGTATTCCTGCCGTATGGATGCCGTGCAGGGAATGATCAGGAGTTCGCGAAGGAATTCGACGTCGCATTTATTGGCAATATCCATCACAGCCCGCGTAGGCAACGCATTCTGGAGTCACTGCGATCGAAGTTCAACTTCTACCCAGACTATAGCCCCGGGTTTGGTGACCGTCGGCAACACGCCATCAACAGCAGTCGTATTCTGTTGAATATCCATTTCTATGATGAGGCGGGGTTGGAATCTCCGCGGATGTTCGACTATCTATCTTCTGGCGCATTCGTGATTTCAGAAGCCACAAGTCAGTCATATCCATTCGAGGCCGGTCGGGATTTTGTGTCATTTCAAGATGAGACAGAACTGATTCCACTTATTGAAAAATATCGCCACGATGAGGAAAAGCGTTCAGTCATTGCCCGTCAGGGATTTGAAGCCTCACAGCGTTTTACATATGCCAGATGTGCTGAATTACTGTCGATCGATCTTTTTCGCCGATGGAATTCCCGACGGTCTCCGTTGCATCGCGTTCCTTACTGGATTGCATCGCAGCTCCGATGTCACTGGTTTGACTTGCGTGACAATGTCAGCCAGAGAAAACGTCAGTTCCTAGACCGAAAACCGTGACGTGTCGTTGAAATCTAGCTGCTCCACATTATGACCGACCAAAACGAACGTGCGTCACTGGCAATGGTTTCGCACTTGCCACTAAAACCGTCTGGCGGTGGATTATTCTCGGTGACATGGAATGTCATGGAGATGCTAAAAGAACATTTCCGAGTCCAAGCGATACCCCCGATCATTCCTCGAACGAGCCGCTGGGAAGCCACGATTTCTAAAATTCGCCGTAGAGTGCTGCGAATGCCCGGTAGGTTCTACGAGTTTTCTGACCAAACACTTCGATCCACGGCGATTCAGTTGGAAGAATTGGCTGCGTGTGGCGTTGATGCACTATTCTTTCGGTCTTGCACTCGATGGATTTATAGCAAGCCGCAGATCCCTTATTTCGTTCATACCGATGTTGTGTTTCATACCTTTTTTCACAACACGTTCCGAGCCGAAGATTTTATCCGCAGTGACCTTCAGCGGATTTGGGATGCCGAACGTGCCTTCTTGGAAAACGCGGCGTGTGTGTTTTTCGAGTCGGACTGGGGACTACGGAAAGCTCGGGACGCTTATGGTTTGCAGGGGAATCACTATGTGGTGCTCAACAATGGCGGAGTCCTGTCACCTCCTGCGGAAGATGTCTGGGACGGGAACTCCTTGCGGCTGTTGACGATTGCCAAAAACTTTCGCCAGAAGGGCGGCGATTTGGTGTTGGAGGCGTTCAAGCGATTGAAGCTGCGGTATCCTCAATTGGAGTGGTCGATTGTCGGAGGGCAGCCGGAAGGTGAATGGGAACGTGTTCCCGGGATCCGATACGAAGGATTCCTGCGGACGGATGTTCCTGATGAACTGCAGCGATTTCGCGAATTGATGGCGAATGCGTTCTTGCTGGTGCATCCAACTCGAGAAGACACAAATCCGCTGGTTCTGATCGAAGCCGCTTATTTTGGTTGCCCGAGTGTGTCGGTGAATGACTTTGCAATTCCGGAACTGGTGGTGGATGGCGAAACTGGACTGCTGTTGTCTCGTCCCATGTCTGTGGAGGCATTGGTTGATGCAATCACGGCACTGCTCGAAAGCAGAGAGCGATATCTCGCGATGCGCAAGAAGGTTCGTGAGCGTTCTGTTAGCAAATTCGATTGGGAGGTCATCGGCCAGAAAATGGCAAATGAGATCACGTCCAGGTTGGAGCGAGTGGCGACATGAAGGTCGCGATTCTTCATCAATTGCCGATCGAGTACTATCCGCCAATAACGAACACCCTGGACTATTTCGCGGATGTTCCGGATGTTGAAATGCTGGCCGTGACGTGTGATAACGACAAGGGCAGGGCGCCCTATTCACAACCGCGAATCGAACTCAGGCGATACCCGTTTGCTGCGCGAGGTGATTCGTTTTTCCGGCGATGGAAAAAGGCCCTTGCCTGGCACTGGGCTGCGGCCAGAGCCCTTGCCGATTTTCAGCCTGATGTCCTGATGTACTTTGAGCCGCATTCGGCTCTGGCGGCGTTCCTTTACTTTTGGTGGTTTCGTGGCAAGGCACGACTCTTTATTCATCATCATGAATACTACACCCCGGGCGACTATCGACAGCGAGGAAATCGGCTGACTCGGCTGAACCATTTTTTTGAACGACGTTATTTATTGCCACGGGCCGACTGGATTTCTCAGACAAATTCAGATCGGCTTCGTTTTTACCAGTCAGACCATCCGAAAATCCGGCCGGAGCAGTTGCGCGTGTTTCCCAATTATCCTCCGGCAGCATGGGGGCACCCGGAAGATCATTCGAACAATGGCAGAGATGATGCATCCTGTTCCGAGGCTCCGGCCCTGGAACACCGGGGCTCAGAGGCTCCGGTCTCTGACAGTGGAGGCAGGAGCCTCCGGGCAGTGCGTTCCAGGGCTGGAGCCCTGGAACGAGATGCGAGTTTGCAAGCTGCTTCAACATCCGAAAATGTGATTTGTCGGCTACGGCTGGTGTATGTCGGTTCGGTTTCACTGCACGACACCTTTATCGGGCCGCTGGTGGAATGGCTCGTTTCACATCCAGAATCTCAGATCCAGTTGGATGTCTACGCCTACAACTGCGATCCGCTTACCGCTGAGTTTCTTCGCAACGCTCAGGGCGATGTCGTGCGATTTCATGAGGGGGGAATTGAATACGATGACCTGCCGGACCTGTTGCGCAAGTTTGATGTGGGCGTGATTCTTTATCGCTGCCACACGGTCAATTTCCAGTACAACGCCTCGAACAAGTTGTTTGAATATCTAACGTGCGGCTTAGATGTCTGGTACCCCAGAACAATGCTGGGCGTGAAGCCGTATTCAAGGACCGATGTGTTTCCACGAGTCGTTGAAATGGATTTTGAAAACATGGATGACCTGGATCTTGATCAATTGCTATCGCGAGATGGATTGGTCGAAGCGCCGTGGAAGGGCTCGTGTGAAGATGAGCTGGCGAAGCTGGAAGCGGAAATGAGGGAGGCGGTGAAAAAGTCGTAATTAAGTTCATGGGGCGAGGGGCTTGGGGCGGCGCCCAATGGCGTCGATTTGACAAAGTAGGCGTCACTCTCCGAGTGACGAAGGCCGCAAAAAGCGGCCGTTGGCTTTCATCACTCGGAGAGTGATGGCTACTATAACCGCAAAGTGAGTGCCATTCGAGCAACGCCGTTAAGGATTTCTTATCATGTTTTCAGTGGCTTTGTCGAAGTTCCTGCTCCCTTGGCAGGCTGTCGATTTAATCGTAACCCGACGCGTCAGCGAGGGATTTGAGACGACAAATGCAGACAATTTCATCTCTCACTCACGTTTCGGGTTTCCAAAAAACATTAAATCGACAGCCTGCCTGGAAGGGGGAGAAGGTGGCTTAACGGCGTTGAGTGGATTGCTTTGAATCAAAAACGATGCAGGGTGTCGATCTGAGACAGATCGACCTACGGTTGGCGGACCTGAGACAGGTCCGCTTTTTATTTTCCGCTGATCGTGTGCCAGATTGAAGCAGCTTGCTCATACAACCACTGGTGGTTGCTGCCGATGCCTTCGGCTGACGGTATCCAGCGCGGCCAAATCTTGTCGCCGGGACTGCCTGCACGTGGAAATCCGTAATCCGTGGGTGCGGCGAGTGGCGCAAGGTTCGCGTCACGGAAGATTTGTATGGCGCGCGGCATGTGCCCCGCAGAGGTCACCACGATGACTTGTTCGTTGTGGTGTTGCCTTGCAGTTTCTTCTGCCTCATCACTCGTACTTTTCGCGGTTGAGACGAGAGTGACACGGGCGGGATCAAGCTGCAGCAGTTCAATCATTCTGTCCAGAAACTGCTGTTTCTCGGTCGAGTCCGCTTTTCCTGCGATCGACACCAGCATGTTGGCATCACAGCGAGAACGAAAAATACGCACGCCTTCGAGAAGGCGAGAAAGAAATGCTCCGGATACCTGACTATTGGCTGGTAACTGCGGGTCAGGGTTGAATCCTGTCCCCAACACAATCACCACGACTGGCTGCTCCTGGGGCAGGTCATTTGCAATGTCCAGCGGATGATAAACAAACTCCTGTTCTCGCCGTTTTTCGTAAGTGAATCCCGACAGGCTGCCGAAAGTTAACAGCATCGTGCCAAGAGCAATCAGTCGCACACCGTACCGTGAGTTTCGCCACCACAGAATCCAACCGATGGCCTGAATGATCAGTGCAATCAAGAGTGGCGACAGAATCGCTGCGGCGAAAAGTTTGAAAGCTTCCATGAAAATATGTTACACATGATATGGAATGAGTGGTTAGGTGGACTGGAAGAACGAACTCTATCAAATATGTGACCCCGCCGCACGAATCCGACCTGAGGACAGGTCGGACTACGTAGGCAGATCTGTCCTCAGATCTGCATCCTTCAGCATGGTTGATGGCGACCGGCCGCGTGGAATCAGCACCTTTTGTTCCAATGTTGCATTTTTGACTTCCTTCGTGCTCTCCGTGTCCTCCGTGGTAACAAAAGAAATCGCAGTTTTCACCACGAAGAACACCGGGTTCACGGAGAAATGCCTCCAGTGCATTGCAATCAAAGAACCAGAGTTCGTGCCATCGACCCGCACCGCACAACGTAGCGCTTCTAAGAGCGTCGCAAAATTCTAACAGGAGTACGCCGAGGAAACAGAGGGAAGGCGGCCATCGCTTAGTTTCTCTGTTGCCGATGTCGTGAGACTGCGGACGAAATCGCTGCCAGATTTCCGAACTCTCACGAGTCCGGCTATATCTCAATACGGACCGCGCGAAGTATAATCGCACTACGGCGTTCAATTTTCACGATTCGCGCTGTCTGTGAATCGATGCTGATTTAAAGACAACCTTCACGCTCCGCCGTGATGGTAAAGCTTGGAACCTGATTGGATTTGTGATCCTGTGAGAGGTCTCTACATTGGAATTCAGACGCTCGGTACGACGTCTGCCTTGCGCGCAGCGGCGTTGCGCGAGGCGATGAATTCTTGGAAATGGACAATGATCGACACGGATCGCTTTCGATCTTCGTCGTCGCAAATTTCACAATCGATGTGGTTTCGTCTGCGCAGCGGGCCTGCCGTTTGGGCTTGGAATCATGCGGTGCAGAAAGAGATTGGCAACGATCCATACGATCTTGTCTGGATCGATAAGGGTGTTTGCCTTTGGCCTGAAACTATCCTGAGAATTCGAAGGCTGGCGCGGAAACTTATCTACTACACTCCCGACGCGTCATTTCTGCAGAATCGCTCTCGGTTCTTCAACGCCACGGCTTCACTTTACGATCTGATCATTACGACAAAATCGCTGGAGCTTGAGCAATACGAACAGTTGGTGCCTCGTGAACGAATCATGCTCGTCACACAATCGTATGACTCAAAGCTGCATTATCCTCGCTGCCGCTTTGAAGAAAAGCGGAAAGAAGCCGTTCTAATTGGACTCTGCGAGCCTGACCGCGAAGATTGCGTCAAGCATTTGCTTGCTGCAGGCATTACTGTCCGCGTCGGCGGTCAGGGATGGGAGTCCTTCCTGCGCCGCCACCAGGGAAATGAACTCCTGCACTTTGAGTCCGCCAAAATCTTTGGGGACCGCTATGCCGAGGCGCTCTCCGGAGCGTCCGTTGGACTGGGACTGGTCACAAGAAGATTCCCAGAGCTTCACACGACGCGGACGATTGAGATTCCTGCCTGCGGAACTTTATTGGCCACAGAACGCAATTCAGAAACAGGTCGGTTCTTTGATGATGATTCTGCCGTTTTCTATGAGGACTACGCACACCTTGCGTTGCTCTTAAAGTCGCTGATGCATGACGACCCAAGGCTGAGGTCTGTCACCGAGGCTGGCTATCGCCGCGTCCGTGAAGGGGCTTTCAGTAATGCTCAACTGGTACGCAGCGTCCTTGAGCGAATCGAAATCAAGCCCGCCACATCCGAACAGGGGGCAGATGCTGTCCCCCACAACAAAAAGTGCAATACATCGGATTTGCTTTCAATGGGGCAGCCCCCGATTCAGATCGGCATTCATTCAGGATCCCAGAATTCTGCTGCCGAATACAGTGCAGACATTGAGGCATGCTGCATCGGTTTTTTGGGAGCCGACTGGTGGGGCAGCGATGCGAGAGCGATGGGAAATGAGTTGCGTCATCAGGGACACATGCTGGTAGACAGGAATTACGAGGATTATTTTCCGACGAAGTGGCGCAGCAACACCATGCGAGCGCTACGACGGGTGATGCGAAACAGGATGGCTCAGGAATTTAATACGTCGGTGCTGGAATTGCTGGAAATTAAGGCCATGGACTTCCTGCTGGTGTTTAAGGGAATGCTCCTCGACCGAAAAACACTGCAGAGATTTTCTGACGCTGGAATTCCTTGCTATTGCGTCTATCCGGACGTGAGCTTTATGGACCATGGTACCAATATCTGGGACTGCCTTCCCCTGTATGACTGCGTGTTTACAACAAAATCTTTCCACATGAATGACTCTCGCCTGATGCGTCGTGTCAGACGATTGCAATTTGTTTCACATGGATTCGATCCTGAGGTTCACCGTCCACTAACGTTGCCTTCCGGGCTTGGAAACTATTATGGCTGCGATGTTTCGTTCGTCGGCGTGTGGACACCTAAGAAAGAAAAGACTCTGGCGTCGTTAATTGTTGCTCTGCCCGAGATCAGTATCAAGATTTGGGGACCCTTCTGGGATCGAGCGAGCAATACGGTTCAGAGTCGCTGGCAGGGGCGCGCGGCCTATGGAGATGAACTCGCAGCAATCTGTGCCTGTTCCTCGATCAATCTTGGACTTCTAAGTGAATCTGGCGGCGGCACGTCGGTGGGCGACCAGACGACCGCAAGAACCTGGCAGATCCCCGCATGTGGTGGCTTTATGCTCCATGAAGACACAATGGAGATTCGGCGATTCTTTAACAGGAACCATGAAGTCGCCGTCTTCTCCGGAGAAACTGAATTGGTCAGCAGTGTGCAAAAGTACCTTGGTGACGATGCACTTCGAAACCAGCTGAGCGCCGCCGGTCATCGAAGATGTTTGGATTCAAATTACACGTATGCGGCGGCGGCACGGCAAGTTGTTGGATTTCATCGGGAGAAAATGCAGGTCAAATGATCCTGATGTATCACCACGTTTGCCCAAAAGAAGTAATTCCATTAGATCCGATTCCGATCGAAGGCTGGAAGTACACAATTCACCCCACGGATTTTGAGAATCAATTGTCTGTCCTGAAAACCAGAGGATTTCAGTTTGTGTCGATGAGTGAGTACGTTTCTGCCATGAGGGAAGGGCATCAGGCATTTTTGCGAATGGTCTCCGTAACTTTCGATGACGGCTGGCGAGATAACTTTGACTATGCACTTCCAGTCCTGCAACGTCTGGACGTTCCCGCCACGATTTTCGTGGTATCCGGCGAGATGCAGGCGGTGCCTTCAGAGAGAAGAATGACACACGAGCACCTTCGTTATCTTGTGGCGTCAGGTATCACAATCGGGGCACACACTCGCACCCATCCGAACCTGACGAAAATGACCGCAGATCAGCTGGATAGCGAGATTGGCGGATGTAAAACGGATCTCGAAGCAATTCTTGGGACATCAGTGGACTATTTGGCTTATCCCGGTGGGCGTTTTAACCAGGAGGTCGTGAAGGCGTGTCAGTCGGTAGGTTTCCACGCGGCATGTTCTGTGATCAACTGGGGGCGAAATTCCGAAGCTTCACGTTATTGGTTATACCGCGAAGTCTTTAGCGATCGGATGGACCGGCTGTCTGATGTGGTTCGGTTGAACCCATTGATACGAAAGTTGTTACATCGGAGAGCAGAGAATCGTGTGTCGCGAATGTTATCGGTTGGAGAAACGGTTCGATATACTGAACGCGGCCGGAATTGAATCCTCTTCGCGTAGCCGAAGCCGTGAGACTTCGGAGAAAACAGTCGTCAGATCCCGTACTCTCACGAGTCCGACTACATCTCAATCTCGACCACATGAAGAATACAAAATTACACGTCTGCCTACTGTAAACGGAAAACCTTGAGCCAACCAACACAAAAAACTAAACGATTTGCCTTAATTCGCCATGCACTGGAGAAGAGAAGCGCTTCGGCGGCTGGCATGTGTCTCATCGTCGCAGTCGGGCTTGTGGGGTATTTGCAGGTAATTCCAAACGGCATTCTGATCAGCATGATTTCGGCTGTGATTATCTACGAGTTCCAAAAGAGACTGGATCAGGGCGTTCCGTTACTGCAGCTGACCAGTCTGATCGCGGTGCTTCAATGGCTGATTGGGCCGATCCTGAATTACTCCTCAGACATGACATTTGGACGGTACTCGATGTATGTCCCCGAGGCCGACTATTTTCATTTTGCAATCCCGGCCACAGCATTTTATATCGCATTGATGCTCACCGCTGGAGCGTCCGTAAAACAGAAAAACCTGCTGCAGACCATTGACCGTCGCAACTTTGTAACGATCGGTGTGCTGCTCAATGTGGCTGCCACAGTCGCCACGATTGCAGCCAGTCGAGTTGGCGGCGGCTTGGCTTTTTTGCTGTTTCTGCTCTCTCAACTTCGCTACGTGGGAGCCCTGTATTTTCTGTTTTCGCGAAGTCAGTTTCGATTATTGTTGGCTGCGGGATCGTGCAGTCAGTTGTTTACGTCGTCACTTGGGTCCGGGATGTTTCATGACCTGATCCTGTGGCTGGCCATTATCTTCTGCTACTGGTTCGCTCAGCGCAAGTGGACTCTGTCGGTTAAGTTCTTCGTACTCAGTTTGGCAACCGCAGGATTGTTTTCGATTCAGGTCGTGAAGCAGGAGTATCGTGCACTGCTGAAGCGAGGTGAAGAGCCATCGATAGTGAGCTTGATTCTGGCGTATGTGACGCCCGGAGGGCGAGCATGGGAGACCGACGTTCTCTCACTGGCGATCACCCGTCTGAATCAGGGATGGATCATTTCGTCGGTCATGCACAATGTGCCTGAAAACGAACCATTCGCGGAAGGGGAGACGATCAAAGACGCAGTGTTTGCGTCAGTTGCGCCTCGATTCTTGTATGAAGACAAAAAGGGAGCTGGTGGCCGTGAAAACTTTCGCCGGTTTACCGGATTGGCGATTGCGGATTCGACTTCGATGGCCATCAGCCCACTGGGTGAAGCTTATGCCAACTTTGGAGTGATTGGAGGCATCGCATTCATGATTGTCTTCGGCGGGCTTTTCGCTCTTGTGTATTACGGAACACTGCGATACACATTGACGCATCCGACGTTCTTCTTCTGGATCCCATTGATATTCTATCAGGCGATTAAGGCCGAAACAGACCTTGTGACCGTTTTGAATCAGTTGTCCAAGGGAGCCATTGTGGCCTTTGGCTGCCACTGGGGCATCGCTCAGCTTTTTCCCACAAGAATTCGGACTCCCCAGCCTGAAGTGCGTGCCAAGCGATCATCATAACCCGACGCGTCAGCGAGGAATTCTTCGGCACGCAGCCGAACGACCTAAACTCAATCCCTCACTTACGTTTCGGGTTCCGAATATTCGAAACGCGCAACTTCAAAACTGACGCGTCGGGTTGTGATAGATGCTGAATGGGCCTCATTCGACAATTAGCATAGGACCAGACCAGATCAACACGATGAAGATTGTGCATTTTCAACGTCGCCCATCGGGAGTTCGTTTTAGTATCGAAGGATACTTTGAGCGTGTCCGGGAAAGTCTGGCACCGACAATTCCTGTTGAGTTGCGTTTAATGCCGTGCGTAAGCCAAGGCCTCTGGCGACGCGTCCACAATTTGCTCGATGCGGCGCTGCATCAGGGTGATATCAATCACGTGACAGGAGATGTTAACTACGTCGCCATTCTGCTGCGGCGGAAGCGAACTGTGCTGACTGTCCTTGATTGCGAGATCCTGCACCGCCTGACGGGTCTTCGTCGGCAAATTGTCAAGCTGTTTTGGTACTCGCTTCCCGCATCGCGAGTTTCGTACATTACCGTGATATCAGAAGAAACTAAGAGACAACTTCTGAAGGAGATTCGGTTCTCGGCGAAGCGAATTCGCGTGATACCAGTCTCCGTTTCATATCTGTTCCAGCCTCATCCGAAAGCATTTCAAAAACAGTGTCCTCGCATTTTGCAGGTGGGAACGAAGGCCAATAAAAATCTGTTGCGACTGGCCGAGGCCCTCCGAGGAATCTCGTGTGAGGTCGATGTTGTGGGGCCAATGACGGCCGAACAAGTCGCGGCATTTCAGAGCAATGAAATTTCGCATCGAGTTCACACGGGGCTCTCGCAAGAAGAAATCGTGGAACTCTACCGGCTGTCAGATATCGTCAGTTTCGTCTCGACTCACGAGGGATTTGGAATGCCAATTGTTGAGGCTCAATGGACGGAACGCGTTTGCGTGACCTCCAATTGTTCATCAATGCCTGAAGTCGCAGGTGATGGTGCGTGCCTGGTGGATCCCTTTGAGATCGCATCGATCAGATCCGGTTTCCTGAAAGTCATTTCAGATTCTGCTTATCGTGAGCGACTGATCGAAAACGGCCGCACCAATAGACTTCGTTTTGACAGCCAGCGTATTGCGAATCAGTTCGCTGATCTGTATGCAGAAATGCTCAGGGATTGACAACGTAGGCAGATCTGTCCTCAGGTCTGCGTCCTTCGACGTGGTCAGTGTACAATCGACCGTTTGATTCGCGGGCTTGCCAGTGGACAATCCTTAGTAACAAAAGAAATCGCAGTTTTCACCACGGAGAACACAGAGTCCACGGAGGCAGCAGAGGGAGGGTGGCAAGCGCTTAGTTTCTCTGCCGTCGCTGCTTCCTGTTAAAAATCCGATTCCCCATACGCATACCGAGAGTTGATTTCAGTCGCGTCAGAAGTTTCGCAAATCGCTGAGCCGGAAAATCTTCTCAGGTAAACATGATCTCCATCGTTTGCAGTAAGCAGGGTGAAGGGCAACCCCGTTAAAGAATTGATAGCGTGATAACCAGCGAATCACCCCCTCATCCGGCCTATTGGCCACCTTCTCCCCCGTCCAGGGGAGAATGGCGTGGACTTAGGATGTTTTCTTGCAGCGGAACTCGCCAAGAGTTTCGGTTTTCCCTGCAAACACGGGGTGCCGAAAGTCTTGGCGACTTCCGCTACGCCTTAAGTCCACGCCATTGGTCCAGGGGAGAAGGGACTTCGTTGCCCGTTTGGTCAAGGCCGTGAAGGATTTCAGGGCCCAATTTCATTGGTTGCCTAATTTGTGGGATCGTGTTCGTTCAAGGCACAAAGTGAACGAGAATTTCTCGACAGGCAGGGACTTTGCATTGAGGCCCGAATGGGCCGACACAGCCTCTGCCGGACAGTGAGGCCAGTGGCACTCGATTTAACAAAGTAGACGTCACTCTCCGAGTGACGAATGCCGCAAAACGCGGCCCTCGGCATTCATCACTCGGAGAGTGACGGCGACTATAATCGCAAATCGACTGCCATTGGCCGTGAGGCCCCGCGTTTCGACGCTGGCAGCGGGCAGAATGCCCAGCATACTGGTTTTTTGATCACACATGCACATTTTGTTAAAATGAGTGGAATGGGAGTTATTTATTAATTTGTTCGACATTCCTTTGACAATGCTCAATTGTTCATTTTAGACTGCGGTGAGTTCTGGTTGAGCTTCTAATTACGTAAGGGGGAAATGAAATATGAAAATGATGTCAGGTGTTTTAAGTTTGTTGCTTGTTGCAATGACTTCAGCCGTTCAGGCGGATATTGTCATTGATGATTTCGTTGGTGGATCTCAAGCTCAGACGGTGAACAATATTGGCGCTTTGGGGCCACCTTCGGTTTCCCTGAACGACGGAATTGCTGGTACTCGAACAGTATCGATCGTGGCAAGTGCGGGAGTAGCTCAGTTTACGACGGCGGGAACTGGTAGTGCGAATTTCTCCTCGATTGGGGGAGCATCCACGATTGATGTTGACTACGCGTTTCTTCCAAGCGCGCTGAGCTTGACAGCTTCCTTGTCTAACCTCTCGTTTGATCTCTTCCAGACGGTGGTCGGTAGTTGGACAGCAACCATTTCAATCAACTCCAATGCCCAGACGACTGGCCCCATCGCAGTGTCTTCCGGACAGGTGATCAACTACAGTCCTGTTGGTCCGATTGCAGTCAATGACATCAAAATTCGCCTTGCAAGCACCGGTGCTGGTTCGATTACAAATTCTTCAGCAACGGTCGTGGCCAATCCAGAGCCAGCGTCGCTATGTCTACTTGGCTTGACCGGCATGGCTGGCGCATTCGTTGCCCGTCGCCGATTAAAGTTAGCGAAACAAGCTTAATTTCGCTTGAGTTGAATGTTCTCCTTACTGATGATGAAACCGCACCGAGTTTTCGGTGCGGTTTTTTATTTGCAATTTCCATTGTCATCACGTCGGCCAATTCTCTATGATCAGGGATCGTCTCGTGAAACGCCTTCCATTGCTCTTCATTGTCGGCAGCATTGGAGTCTGCGCAATTTTTTTAATCAGACTGGCAAGCTGGCTGTGGGGACGCGAGCATTATCAGTTCTTTCCCTTAGTCTTGATTGCGGCATCGATACTGGCATGGTTTCGGTACGACGGAGTTAAGTGGACCGAAAAGTACGGCCTGAGTTTTCGAGTGATGTCTCTTACCGTTGCGGCTCTATTCTTGTTATTGCTGGCCACAGGGCTGCAGAGCAACCTGCTTGGTGCGTTATCGGCATTGATTTGTGCTTGGGCGGGCATCTGGTATTTCGGTGGAAAAGATGCGGCTGATCGATTCAGGGGACCGCTCTTTTTCCTGGTCATGGCTCTGCCTATTCCTCTGAACTATGACTTAATTCTCATCATCAAACTTCAGAAGATCGCCTCAACGGGTGCCAGCAGGCTGCTGGATTTCTTTAGTATTCGGCATGACATCTCTGGTGTTGCCATCTCCACCGCAGCGCGCAGTTTTATGGTTGAGGAAGCCTGTAGCGGAGTGCACTCGCTTTTCTCCTGCTTATGTGCGGTCGTTTTTTTATCCGTGCTTCAGCGATACAGTTTTGTTCGCATTCTTGTCAATATCGTCCAAACCGTAGTGTGGGTGATTGCTGCCAATACACTTCGTGTCTTCCTGGTGATCTACGCTTTTAGTGCTTTCGGTATCGCGTTGGACAGCGGCTGGCGACATGAACTCCTTGGAGTATTTACCTACGTAATCGCTCTCTCGATGGCATTGAGCACGGACCGACTGTTGATGTTTCTGGTTCCCTTTGGAACTCAGGAATCCGGCAAGAAGGACACGAAATACGAAGTCGCCGACAATCCCGTCGTTCAATTAATGTCGTTTGGGCAAAGTGCTGGCAAAGCCGTCAACCGATTTCTGGACCGTGAGCGACTTCCTTCGCGAGTCGCATTGCGTGCGTTGCTGGTTGTGCCATTGATTTGTCTTACACTTTCGGCCGTCACTTATGGAAAGATTGCAGGGCGATTGATGGCAACGTCTGTCAGCGACACGACGCCTCAAGCGAATTTTGTGGCGGGAGTAGGAACGCGGCTTCGACAGGACGGGGTGATGCCGAAGAATGTTGATGCATGGACACTGGAAAACGTCGAACACCTGAATCGTCAGGCAGGTGACACGTTGGGCGAAAACTCAGTTGTCTTCACCTATACCGGCCATGGACTTCGAGCGGTATTCTCGCTTGATGGCTTCTATTCTGATTGGCACGACCTGGCGTACTGCTATTCGGGACTGGACTGGAAACTGTCTGAACAATCGAATTTCACCGAAGACATCACAGGAAATCGGGCCACGTATCTGTCCATGTATATGGCCGATGGGTCTCAGCTGACCACCTACTTTTCCTGCATCGACAGTCAACTGACCTCCGTGAAACCAAGCGACCGCTCAATTGGCGAGATCAAGACATTTGAGAATCTTTTAGAACGACTCAGTATGGCGAGTTCAGCCAAAACAGATCGGGATGTCGTGGTTGGCCCTGTGCTGCAGTTTCAGTTGACATGTTTCGGACGAGACGAATTGTTGCCTCATGAAAAAGATGCGTTGCGTCAGTTGTTCGGAGTGTTGATGCGTGACGCATCAGTGTCGCTCAAGGAGAAGCAACAATGAAGACTTTTAAACGCTTCAAGCGAAAATTCAGCGACTGGTCATCCAAACGCCGCTTTCGAATTCCGAAAATGTTGACGCTGGACTTCTATGGGAAGATTCTGGCTGCTCCTATTCTCTGGCTAGGTACCAACTGGAAGTCTCGCAGGTTTCAAAATCTGTTATTCGGATTGCCGGCAATGGCTGGTATCTTTGTGATCCTTTACCTGGGCGTTCAGCTACAGGTTCAGGAACCGTCCATTTCTACTGAATATCTGGCCGAAGCCCGTTCTGCACTCACGCAAAAAGATTTCACCCGTGCAGAACTGCTGTTAGCCCGGGTCCTTAAGCGCCGGGATTCGATTATTGCAGAAGCTCAGTACTCAATGGCCGTTTTGTTCGACGAGACTGGGCAAAAAGATCGTGCGTCTGAGTTCTTCCGAATACTTGCCCCCGATGATCGGAGAGGGAATCGCGACGCGCATCGGCGTCTGGCTGTCATTCTCGCGAATCAGGCCAATTACGAGAGCGAAGCTTCTGAATTCCGACGTTTGCACTGGCATCTCACAGCCGCTGGACAGTCAGAATCGGCCGAAACGCAAATGGCATGGGGGCGTTACTATTTACTCACCGGTGATCTGAAGCAGGCAAAGAAGTACTTTGAACTTTCGGTCAAACAGTTTCCCCAGGTTTGGCAGGTGCTCGGAGAAATTGAGGCCAGGCTTGGGCAGACAGCATCCGCAATTCTAAGTTTTCAGGAGTCCTCCAAATACCTCTCGCGACAACTGACCAATGATCCCTCAAGTGCCTCTGTTCGAACGGATTATGCTCAGGTGCTCATGAAATTGGGCCAGTTGGACGATGCCCAAATGGTCCTGGAGCAAGGTCGGCTCTTAAACCCGGATGGGCCGTGGCCGCAGCTTTTGGCATCACTGGCCGTCAACTATCACGACATGATGTTCGCGCAGGGCACTCCGATTTCTGACTTGCTGACATATCTTAGCCGTGCGTTGCAGTACGACCCGAATCACGGACTGGCTTTGAACCGATTGATGTCGTATGCAACTGCGAAGGTTGAAGGAAACATTGAACTGCGAACAATATTGGCTCGCGTCATTGCTGAAGGCAAAGAACCGGGCTTGGCTCATTTGGCGATGGGTAATCTCTGCTGGCTGGAGGAAGACCACGATCAGGCTTTGTTTCATTTTAATCAGGCAACCAAGATTCGTGACGACGTTCCCGTGTTGCTGAATAATATGGCGTGGCTGATCGCCCATGATCCGAACGCACCCGATCTCGACCGCAGTCTGGCTTTAGTCAACTCAGCACTCACCAGTCGCCCGGACAATCCGCATTTTCTGGATACTCGCGGCACGATCTACTGCCTGAAGAAGGAGTGGGAATCAGCGTTACCGGATCTTGAAAAGGCATTGGCTGGAATCAAGGACAAGAAATCCGTCCATCAAAAACTTGCTGAAGTCTATGACAATCTGAAGATGTCTGAGATCGCTGAGCAGCACAGAATACTTGCAGAAAGCTTAGCACAGGAAACTGCTGCGAAGACGGTCACTGCCCCCCGTTAAGTTAGCGGCAGAGACAGGACGACCAAAGAACTGAAGCATCGAGCGAAAAACAACTCTCTGCAGGTGGAGTGGGATTCGCAAACCCCCCCCCCACTTGCAGGATTTCTGACGAAATCCACTGCAACAAATCATTCGCCGCTCGACACGAACGTTGTTAAACGAGTCAGGCATGGGAATGGTTGGACTGCGTAGGCAGATCTGTCCTCAGATCAGCATCCTTCAGCGTGGACCGTATACAATCGAACGCTGCATCTGCAGACTTGCCCATGGGAATTCCTTTTCTGCCGAACTCCCTCATGCCGCTGCCACGAACTTTCGAGGCTCAACTGAGAATCAGATGCCACGTTCAAGATTATTAGTTTGTGTCGATTGGTTCGATCCAGGAAGTCGAGCTGGTGGACCAATCCGCAGCTGTGTGAATCTGGTTGATTTGCTCTGTCACGATGCTCGAATTACGGTTCTCACGGGAAGCCGTGATTTGGGCGAAACTCGGAATTATGCCGATGTCAAAGTGAGTTCATGGAACAACTGGAAGAGCAGGGCAGCGGTCTGGTACGCCACACACACTCAGCACTTTTCCGGTGCGTTCTGTTTTGCGGTGCGACGACTGCGGCCGGAGACCATTTACCTGAACAGTATGTTTTCGACCACAGGGGCCGTCATTCCAATGCTGATGCAATGGATGCTGCCGAAAACACGGTTGATCATAGCGCCGCGAGGAATGCTGAAGCCATCGGCACTCGCACACCGACGCTGGAAGAAATCTGCATGGCTGACATTCTTACGCTGGACCAAAACGCAACGTCGGATCGTGTTTCACGCAACCTCCGATGAAGAGGCTGCTGAAGTCCGAGCTGTCTTCGGGGCTTCGACGCGTGTGTGTGTTGTACCGAACATTCCCTGTGTCCCCGCAGATACAATTTGGTGGAATGATAAGATTCCGGGGAATCTTCGGCTGAGTCTTGTTGGGCGTGTGCATCCAATCAAGAACATTTTGTTCGCAATCCGTTTGCTGAAGAACGTTTCCTATTCATGTTCACTCGACATTGTCGGACCGGCGGAGGATCCAATCTACAACTCCGAATGCCAACGTGAAATCGATAGTCTTCCGCAAAATGTCAAGGTGACGTTTCTGGGATCGGTCAGCAATGCAGCAGCGATTCAGGTCGTTCAGCGTTCCCATGCAATGATACTTCCGACGCTGGGAGAAAACTTTGGACACTCCATCTTTGAGGCGATGGCGATTGGTATTCCTGTGATTATCAGCGATCAGACTTACTGGCGAGGGCTGGAAACGGACGGTGCGGGCTGGGATTTGCCACTGAGTGACGAGGAGCGATTCAGTCTGGTCCTTGAACGTCTGGCGGCGATGGAAAACCCAGCGTACCATGGTCTTCAACACGGGGCTCACCAAAGAGCTATTCAGTTTTTCAAAGACAACAACCTGAAGCAAGACTACATGGAAATGTTCTTTGGGAAATGGCCGTAATTTCACCTTTTACAGCCTGCCACGTTCGGCATTTCTGACGAAAATCGCGTAACGCGATCGTGACTGCGTGGGTTCCCTGGAACTGCGTTTGCCGTTTTCAGTAATGCTGCCTCGCTGGCGGAAGACTTGTTGAGATGGAGTGACAACTCAATGACTGATGAATCACAGATGAATGACGTAGCTTTATCAGACAGCCTCCGCAATCTTGCTGCGTACGATAACTCCAACTTCGATCCTGGACGCGGATTGCTGGTGCGGAGCGTGTGGTATGTAATAAGCCTTGTTGTGTTTGAGAGTGGCTGGTTCCCCGTATCTTCATTGAAATGCGGCCTGCTGCGTATGTTTGGTGCCGGAATTGGTTTCAACGTTGTCGTGAAACCAAACGTTCGGATCAAATACCCATGGCGTTTGCGAGTGAGTGATCACTGCTGGATCGGGCAGGACGTCTGGATTGATAACCTCGATATCGTGACGCTCGAAAGCGACGTCTGTATTTCTCAAGGCGCCTATCTCTGTACCGGGAGTCACGATCATCGATCACCGTCGTTTGAATTAAAGACAGCTCCGATTCTGATCAAGCACGGTGCATGGGTTGCGGCCCGAGCAATCCTCTTGCCCGGTGCAGTCGTCGAGCAATGCGAGGTGATTTCCGCTGGCACCGTTGTGAAAGCCAAAAGGACGTGATCGCGTGCTTGGTGCTTGGTGCGAACTCCCTGCTCCTCGCTGCGGCTGTACTTGATTTAACAAAGTAGACGTCACTCTCCGAGTGACGCTTGGCATTCGTCACTCGGAGAGTGACGGCTACTTTAACGAACCGCGAACAGCATAACGATCTCCGTGATCTCTGTG
>Ga0209491_10001879_pt1 | contig 39325 bp, 38 predicted proteins | sample BON02_FD_187213 | JGI IMG/M metagenome (GOLD analysis project Ga0209491, IMG submission 187213) | Freshwater microbial communities from Lake Bonney liftoff mats and glacier meltwater in Antarctica - BON-02 (SPAdes) (version 2) | ecosystem: Environmental > Aquatic > Freshwater > Ice > Glacier... | reverse complement strand
AAGGAACGAAATGAAAGAAATTCTGCAGTTGATTGGCAGTTTACAACCGATGATGCGCGAATAAAGCTCAAAAGGCTTTATCCAGTCATTACCCCCATTGGCCAGAATTAATGGAATGGCGTACTAGTACGCCATTCCATTAATTCTGGCCAATGACGGTCTTCCATCTAGAACCGAAGATTGTGACTGAGCGCAACGCGGTTCTTTAACATGCCATGGGTTTAAATTTATATGCAAAACGCATTTGATGCTATTTTTTCATCATACATGACCTATAGTTATCATTAAGTGAACTTACTTAACATATGAGGCAAGCCTTATGATTATTCCATTAATTGAACCCACCTCAACGCGCTACATCCACGTTAACCCCGCGACCAATCGCGTGCACCTACTTGTGCCGTTTGTTGGGGGTCAGGATATTAGCACCGACAACACGTGTCGCTCAACGACGGAGTTAAACGCATTTTTTGGAGGTGGTGGCTTCAGCGAATTAGAATCTTACAAAAGTGTACTTGAGTTTCATATCTCCCTGCTCGACGTGGGCGATGCGAGACGGGCTATGAAAGAAGAACGCCTGGCTCAAATCAGCACCTACCTTGAAGCAGTTATCGGCATGAGAGGGAGTTATCAAGCTACTGTAAATACTTTTTTAGCCAAACCCTCCAATTTATACAGCATTCAATTACGACCACAGGTCCAAGACCCCATCAGCAACGTGGTGAATCCAGTGTTTACGATAAAGCGAGGCAATGATTCGTCAGGCACACCCTTATCGCCTTTATATAATAAAATGCATGAGGTTTTTCCCAGACTTACCCTGGGAAAACCCGACCCACGTACGCAGCTTATTACCTCGGCTTTAAACACCCTACCTCAGGATGCAAGTTTTGAAGATATCCAACGTGTATTGACCGAGCAATGCCAAGGCCTGTTTGATACACCCGTAGATTTTCAAAATTACATCAAACGCATACCTGGCAGAGCAAGCGAAAATCAAACGGTCACGAAGGCGCATATCGATGAATTAATGGGTTTTGGTGATGATGCAGCATCAGAAGAATATATCGAGGCCCTGTTAGGAACGTGTGCACCCAACTTATCGAGCTTATATACAGGCTCACCGTTTTATCATGGAACGTATACGACACCAGCCGAACAAGCCGAACGCTTGTCGATGATGACGCAATTTTACTTGGCCGTTTTAAATATTCATTGTCGCGCACAAAGTGTCAGCAACAAAAACTTCGGAGAAATTCTAGATAATAACGCCGCGTTAAGTCAGGCACTCGTCACGCGTATATCAAATGCTTTAACCAACGGCAATGACGTAGAAGATTGCATCATCATGTTTGTGAACGAACACAAAAAAGCATTTGAATTATCACGTGATTTAAGCTCGGCTGATAAACATACGATTCAAACTAAATTCGAAATCACCTATCGCACCGTGACGGCCACCAAAGAAAATCCACACATGGATGATTTCATGATACTGGATACAGAAGCTCGCGGTGAACACGATACATTCTTCACACAAAAAGGTCTGATTTGTACAGACTTCGCGAATATCGCGCCTACCACAGGACAAAACCACGCATACTTTGATGAGATTCGTGCGGAGGCGGCCACGCACCCCAATGTCATGAGGCCTCAAGATGAAGCGGTGGTTACGGTCGATATCGCACCCGAAGCACTCATGGATAAAATCAGCGATATCCAATTGGATAAACTGCCTAAAGAAGTTGCCGACGCCTGTCGCGCCTTACCGGCCTTCCAAATGCGCCAGTTCCCGGATGATGTAGCCAAGGGCAAGCAAGACGATGCAGAGGCTATCTTACAAGCATATGATGATAAACAAACCTTGCTAACAACCCCAGCTAACTTCACCGATTACTCAGGACGCACGTTTAAATGCACCGCATACGAATATGCCTATTGGGCTAAAGACACGCACATGCGTCGCATGTTAGAGCGCCACATGGATGATGCGACCAAAACCTACTTATTAGATAAAGTTGATGAGATGGAACGCTTAGGACTTGTCTATCAACAACATGGCGTTGACTATAAAAACCCACATTATGACGTGAGTTTTGTGTTGAAAGATTTAAGTACCGATGAGTTTCGTCAATTACAAACCATGATGGGTCAAAGCGTAGAAAGAATACAAGTCGCCACGGCCGATAATTATCAAAATCTACCCTTTACAGCGACCGAGCATGAGCAGCTTAAAAAAGCATTAGAGCAACATAAGCAATACAGGCTGACCTCGTTCTTTTATACATCACCCGCCAACGCCATCGCGAATAAATTAAAATTTGATTTTAAATCGTTAATCACAGCACTGGATACCTACGTGACGAATTATGATAGATGGAACTCTCATGACCGCGACATCGCCTGGCTTAACGTCGGTAAAGCCCAGCGTGATGTTCCCGTACATATTGCCAACGAATATTGCAGACCGGACCGGGCATTTGGCCCATGTCCAGAATTTAATGAGCCAACCTTACCCCGCGCGCTCTCATTTTATAATTATATTTCCGCTACCACTTCTTCTTGGTTCCCTCTCACATCTTCGTCCGCGGGCCTTGGTTTTGATTTTGGTTTATTGCGGGGTGGAGATGCGGGCGGGGCGCGAGGCGGGTGGGGGCCCGCCCCGGTGGAGCTGGTCCGCTGTGATTTGGCGGCGGTTAGCCGCCTTGATGAAGTAAGAGCCACTGATCTCACGCTGTCTCGTGAAATCCTGAGTATGGCGACACCGAATCCTGGCTTCGGGCTTTCATGATGGCGTGGTGAAGCAAACCGGCGGCATAAGCCGCGGGTTTAAAATCCCAACACATGTTTAAAAACCAAGCCAATAATTCGTCGTACTGCCAACTTTGTGCGGTACTTACCCACCACGTGGCCCAGCGATGCAAGTAGCTTCTGATCCTGCGGGGAGAGACCCCAAGGTTGACCATGGCTAAAACATGCTCGCGTGCTTTTCGTAATGTCCTTGGATGCGGGACGATACGTTCCAGCACAGGTAATTGATTATCCGTTGATACACCTGCCCCCCCCCAGTCAATTCGGTCTTATTTTGGCCGATGATGGGTTGAATCACGGATCGTTCAGTTGCCTGTGTCACGTCGGTGTTATCCGAGGTTTGCGTTCCCGGATAGTTGATGCCTAAAAAGTGAAATCCTGTTTCTATGCGGCCTATGCGCGTCTTTTTACGCGATAAACCAAGGCGTCTTTCTTTCAATACAGCCATCATGCGTTGTTTGCAACGATTAAGCTGCCGTTTGGATTTACAGAAAATAAGGAGTCGAGTAGCCCGAGGGATTCTCACCCTCAGGCTCTCACAGAACCGGACTTGAACGTCTCCGCTCATCCGGCTCTTATTGTCCAGTCGGTGGAAGAAGACCAAGGTGCTTCCAGTGGGGAAACAGGTATACCTCGCGTTTTGCGACCTGCCCCAACCAATGTGTTGCTTTCCTTTGGTGCCCCTTCAGCTTCTTATATTTTCTCATCGCCCACCTGACTAGCAGGCGGTTTAAATGATAAAATATTGGATAAAGTGCTGACTTATAATATCGACCATAATAATTGATCCAACCGTTTATTGTTGAACGAAACATATGGCCTAAGTCAACTATGCTCTTGTCACTTCGTAATTGTAGGCTCCAACCTCTCATCTTCTGGCGCATAGCTTTTGCGGCTTTATTGCTGACTGCTGGACTGAAATTAACAAAGAATTTCCCATGCCGATTCTTCGACCTTCTGGCTCTAAATGTATAACCCAGAAAATCGAATTTTTCGTGTTCATAGGTTCCCCGTCTGTCATCATCCTTGCAATACACAATTCGTGTCTTTTCAGGATGAAGTTCCAGTTTGCATTCTCGCAGCCGCAGCTCTATCGCTTCCTTTAGGCTGATGGCCTCCTCTTCCGAATGGCAGTGTGCAATAACATCATCAGCATATCTTTCGAATGGATTTTGCGGATAATTTCGCTCCATCCATTTATCGAATGCATAGTGCAGAAACAGGTTCGCCAGTAACGGACTTATAACGCCGCCAGCGGGCGTGCCTTTGTTTCGCTCTACTTGTGTTCCATCTTTTTGTTGACCAGGGGCTTTTAACCACCGTTCTACATACAGAAGAATCCACTTGCTATCTGTGTGTTTGCGCACTGCTCGCATAACAAGCTCATGATCCAGGTTGTCAAAGAAACCTTTTATGTCCAGATCCACACACCAGTTATGACGCCAGCATCGCTGCCGTGCTGTCCCAATGGCATCATGCGCTGATTTCTTGGGCCGATAGCCATAGGAATCAGGATGAAAATGTGGCTCCAGCTTTGGTTCCAAGTACATCTTTGCAACCATTTGAGCAATACGATCAGATATCGTTGGTATACCCAACGTCCTCGTTTTCCCGTCACTCTTCGGAATTTCAACGAACCGAACTGCTGGTGGTAAATAACTACCAGACGACATCCTGTTCCATATCTTGTAAAGATTATCCTTCAGATTCTCTTCAAACATGGCTATAGTTTGTCCATCTACTCCAGCGGCTCCACCGTTGGCCTTTACCCGTTCATAAGCATCCCAAACAGATTGTTTGGTGATTTCATACGACTTTACTATACTCATTAAATCCTTCCATTGCTGGTTGTTTAATCAATATTAGTTGAACAATGCAACCCCTTCGCTCCACGCCCATTACAGGCTCTTCATCACTACTACGAGTTGCTCCGCCCCTGTGCTTTGCATCGGTACTCAGATCCTTATGGTTCTTCCACTTGGATTGCTCCCTTGGCATCAAAGCGACAGGTTCCCACGTTCCACAATAGAGCCTGTAAACAGTTCATGCTGCCTTCATGCCGGATGCCACTCAAGCAGTAAACAGGTTTCCCTTGAGCTAATCCCGGGTTAACGACAGTGCCCGGTTTTGACATCGTTCCTACCATTTCGACACTTCAATAGCAGTTCACTTGCGTTCATCTCCTGAATACATACCTGACCAAGTCAAGCTCGGCCTTTTCCTTAACGCTCACCACCATGACTCTTAATCACAGCAGCTTAAGGTGGTTTGAAACCTGCACCTGCATGCCGGTTTCGAGGGGCCTTCCCTCATCTCTAGTGCAGCACCGCAGAATCCAGTTGCTCATGCAACTTTAATCTGCGCTCGTGGCGCACTGTCATCTTGGTATCGAAAATAGGGCACATCCATCGTGTCAAATGCATCATCCAGTGGCTTTAAATAAATACCACTGAAAAACTGCGAAAGCGGCCCACGCAGCGCAATGCCATAATCGGCGTTTTTATAGCCTCGTGGCGTTTCAATGGGATTGATGATGATTTGCTCGAGCATGTTTTGAACTTTTTCGTCATGATAGTGCTGTTTGATATCCTGAACCAAGTGGTGGTGCGGAATCGATTTGTAAAATGATTTAATATCTGCACGAATAATATATTGGGGTTGCTGCACGGCCATCACTTCTTGGATGCGTTGTGTTGCTAATTTAACGCCATGTGGTCCGTGTAAATGGTAGCAATGAGGATTCATTACGTGCTTAAACGTTGGTTTTAATTGTTTGAGCAAAATATTTTGAAAAATACGGTCGGATAAATGCAGTTGATCAACCATTTCATCTGGAAAGTAATGACGCTTGAGATGGCGTGGTGTATAGCTACCATCGACCATAGATTCAATGCCTTGCATCAGCCAGCCGTCGAGATCTCGTGCCATGAGATGAACATCATGATTATGGTTTGCATGGTGTTTTTGTTGATGGATTTTGGCAAACAGTTTGCGACCAATACCCACCATGTCTGCAACATCCCATCGCCTCATACTGCCACGTCCCTCATGCACACCCATTGATGACTCGTAAGTTTGAAAAGCTCAGTGTGCGGTTTTTTTACCCACACCAATAGGATAAAAATTCATCTTCATGCAAGTGTGTGTTACCTTCCTGCACGATCATCACTCGTGTAAAAAGGAAACACACATGGCAAAGTATATCGCAAAACTAACCAATGAAGAACGTGTGAAATTAATTTCATTGGTTAGCAAAGGCAAGGGATCTGCAAAGAAATTAACGCACGCGAGGATTCTATTAGCAATAGATGGGTCTAATGACAGGGCAAGAGCACGTGTGCGTTAAAATATATCAATAATACATTGGCACTGCCAATTTAAGCATTATTCCTACGTCCCGCGGCTTGTCCGCGGGATCCAGTATTTATCAAAATAGAATGGATCCCGCGCATAAAGCGCGGGACGTAGACTCCTAGGAATATTTTAAGTCACACGTGATCTCGCCCTGGGTCTAATGATGAACAACGAGCGGATCTATCTGTTGCAGAATCCCTGCATGTCAGCGAAAGAACGGTGCGTCGCATCCGTATAGAATGCGTTGAGAATGGGCTCGACAGCCCCCGAAGGGAGATGTCGATGGACACTGGAATTATTAGCAGATAGATTGGTATCTTTAGGTATAATCGATACTATTTCACCACAAACCGTTGGTCGTGTATTACAAAAAAACGAACTAAAACCCTGGCAAAAAAAAGAATAGTGCATTCCGGAGGCCAGCGCAGATTTTGTCTGTAAAATGGAGGACGTACTGGATGTTTATAAACGTCCTTATGATGAAAAACGCCCTGTTGTTTGTATGGATGAATCGAGCAAGCAATTAACAAAAGAAACTCGTGTGCCCATTCCTGCCGAACCTGGACAACCGGAGAAATATGACACCGAGTATGAGCGCAATGGTACAAACAATATATTTTTAGCCTGTGAGCCACTTGCAGGGAAAAGACAAATTAAAATCACAGACCAACGGAAAAAAACAGATTGGGCAGAATTCATAAAGGAATTGGTTGATGATCATTACCCAGGAGCTGATAACATCGTACTGGTGATGGATAATCTTAATACACACAATGGCTCGTCATTGTATGAGAAATTTGAACCATCAGAAGCAAAAAGAATTCTTGATAAATTAGAAATTCATCACACCCCAAAGCATGGAAGCTGGTTAAATATTGCTGAGATTGAGCTGAGTCACTTAGGTCGCCCATGCCTGAATCGCAGAATTCCAGATCAAGCGACATTTATTCGTGAAACGGATGCTTGGTGTAAGCAACGAAATGAAATAAATTCTTCTGTTGATTGGCAGTTTACAACTGATGATGCGCGAATAAAGCTCAAAAGGCTTTATCCGGTCATTACGCCTATTGGCCAGAATTAATGGAATGGCGTACTAGTATGGAGAACAGCCGCATCATAGGTGACTATATCTTAAGTTAAAAAATCACGACAAGCCCATGTGGTGCATGTTTCGCGCCGCATAGGCTTATATCAAAACTACGCAAACACACCCAAACACAACGCGATTAAAGCGCTTGGAAACAAACCCAAATACAACAGTGATAAGCTATTCAACGAAAAAATCAGCTGCTCACTTTTTGATAGATGAATACGGGACATATCAGCGGGTTCATCAAAGTACATCACTTTGATCACACGTAAATAATAAAATGCGCCTATCACCGCAAACACAAGCCCAAGCACCGCGACCCACATCATGTTGGCATCAACCAATGCTTTCAAAACCAATAATTTTGTTAAGAATCCTACCAACGGTGGTACACCCGCCATCGAAAATAAAATAAGCATCATTAAAAACGCAAGCCAAGGGTGACGCTTGTTTAAACCGCGCAGATCATCAACATCAGTAATTTCAACACCACCACGAGATAACAACACGACTAAGCCAAGCGCACCAGATGACATCAAGGCATAAACCACAACATAATATAACGCAGCTGAATAACCCGCTGACGTTGCAGCAAGCACACCAAACAAGGCGTAACCTGCATGTGCTACAGCAGAATAAGCAAAAAGACGCTTAATTTTAGTTTGAACCACAGCTAAAATATTACCGAGACCTGTTGATAATAACGCAAGAACTAAAACAAGCTGCTGCCATTGGCTCACCATGTCACCCCAACCTAGCGTCAGCAAACGGAGGGCCATACCTAGTGCGGCAATCTTAGGTGCGGCACTGATGAAAAGTGTGGTCGCACTTGGTGCGCCATCGTACACATCCGGCGCCCAAAAATGAAACGGTGCAGCGGCAAGTTTAAACGCAACCCCCACCACTAAAAACACGAGAGAGAACGTGAGTAAACCCGATTGCGTGCTAAAAAGCTCAGGTGTAAGTGCTGCGTTAATTGCATCAAACGTTACAGCGCCAGTCGCACCATAAAGTAACGACATGCCGTAGAGCAGAATACCGGAAGCCATCGCACCCATCACGAAATATTTTAAGGCAGCTTCGGGGCCGTCAGCCTCGGTTCGACGAATTGCCGTTAAGGCATATAGCGGAAGCGATAATAACTCAAGGGCCAAATACACCGTCAGTAACGAATGCGCTGACACTAAAATCATCATGCCGAGCGTTGAGAACAACGCCAACACAGTATTATCACCGACCGATACACCGCGCTCTTTCAAGTACGGTCGACCGTAAAATAAGCTTAAAAATACCGTAAGACCAATAAAAAACTTCATGACGTGCGCCATATCATCACTGATAAATGCACCGGCAAATAGGATTTGCTTTGCATGCCCTATTAGCATCAAGCTTTCACCTGCGGCAAGCAACACACCCATGCACGCAAATGAAAAGACCAAACAACCGCGTCTCGGAAAAAATAAATCCCCTAAAAGCGCGACACATGCGGTAAAAAGCAGTGTTATTTCAGGAAGTGCCAAACACATATTATCGAGTAATCCAATCATGATCTTTTAACCTTGAAGTTTTGAATGGTCAGCTTGCGCCAAGGTGGTACTTACCGATTGATGAACGTAATCCAACATGGGTTTAGGATAAATACCCATGGCAAGCACGAGGATCGCAAGTAGCGAATAAGCACTGAGCTCAAATTTTGATAAATCCTGAAGTTCTTCAACTTTTTTATTGGTCACGGGTCCAAAAATCACGCGTTTGTACATCCATAAGGTGTATGTTGCACCGATGATAAGTGTGGTTGCAGCCCAAAAAGCAATCCAGAAGCCCGCCTTCATACTTCCAACAATAACCATGAACTCACCCACAAAACCAGACGTACCTGGCAGACCAGCATTGGCCATGGCAAAGAGCATAAAGAACGATGCAAATACAGGCATCGATTTAACAATGCCGCCAAAATCATCAATTTGTCGTGAATGCATGCGGTCATAAATAAAACCAACCCCCGCAAACATCGCGCTCGATACAAAGGCGTGTGAAATCATAATAACAATTGCACCTTCTAAAACAAGCCCTGCACTTTGCAGATTGCTTTTATCGACCATTGCAAATAAAACAAAGCAGCCTAACGTAACAAAACCCATGTGCGATATCGATGAGTAAGCAATCAAACGCTTCATGTCTTGCTGGACAATCGCAATCAACCCTACGTACACAACCGCAATCAGCGACAACGCAATCATCACCGGAGCATAGTATTGGCAAGCATCAGGCACAATCGGCAAGGCAAAACGTAGGAAACCATACGCACCGAGCTTAAGTAAGATTGCAGCCAGCATAATAGAACCGCCTGCTGGCGCCTCGGTATGCGCATCAGGTAACCAGGTATGCACGGGGAACATAGGAATTTTAATCGCAAACCCAAAGAAAAAAGCAATAAATATCAACGTTTGCGCTGTCATGCTAAGTTTTAAAGCATATAACGTGGCTAAATCAAACGATTTGGCGTGGTAGCCTAAGTATAAAAAAGCAGCCAACATCAAGACTGATCCTAGGAACGTGTATAAGAAAAACTTAATCGCTGCATATACGCGGTTATCTGAACCCCAAATTCCAATAATCAAGTACATAGGAATCAGCGTCGCTTCCCAGAATACATAAAATAAAATCACGTCCATCGCCGCAAACACACCGACTAACAGGCCCTGCATAATAAGAAAGGCTGCAACGTACTGAGACACACGCGTTTTAACACTTTCCCATGTTGCAAGAAACACGATGAGGTTCGTAAATACACTTAAAATAATTAAAATAAGCGACAAGCCATCAATACCTAGGTGATACCGAATGCCTAGAGCTGGAACCCAAGAGACATCTTCAACAAATTGCATGCCTTGCACGGTTGGATCAAATCCCATCATCAACGGCACACAACAGGCCAAACTCACGATAACGGTGAGCAAACCCAACGCACGCGTACGATTGGGGCGGGCATCGTCTCCAATGAGACAAATTCCAACACCCGCAATCATTGGGAGCCAAATTAAAATACTCAGCATATACTGCATGTTATCCCCTTCATTAAACCTTGTGCTTAGGTCGCATTTACCCTAGCAATAACCAACACAGAAAAGCCAACAACCCGAAGGCCATAAATGCCATATAATGGTACACATACCCGCTTTGAGTTACGCGCATTTTTGAAGCGGTCCAGCGTACCAAACGCCCTGTTCCGTTCACGATGCCGCCATCAATCAAAGCCTGATCACCCGCACGATAAAACAAGCGTCCTAAAGCTCGGCCACCTCGAACAAAAAACCAATCGTTAAATTTATCAAACCCGTATTTGTTTTCCAGAATTTTATACGGCGTAGAAAAAGCACAAACCAATCGACCGGGTATGCTTGGCCATACAATATAAGCAAGCCACGTGAATAGAATTCCAGCCAACGTTAACCAAAATACGGGAGAATGATACGCATGGAGCACGGCCGCCATCGGCGTGGTCACGCCTTCAGATGCAATTTCTTTAAGTACATCATATTTTTCAAAAACAGTGATCGAAGGGGCTAATAAACTCGGTGTTTTAAACAGCATGGGTTCATATAATATATATCCGAGTACCACCGATGGCACCGCAAGCACAACCAAAGGTAACCAAACCACCCACGGTGATTCTTTGACATGATTGTAAGCTTTCTCGGTCATGCGAGGCGTACCATGAAACGTCATGAATAACGCTCGGAAGGAATAAATCGCGGTTGCCATAGCTCCAAGAGCCACGCAGATATAAGCATAACCACTGCCTGGAATGCTTGATGCTTTAGCCGCCTCAATAATCGTATCTTTCGAGAAAAAGCCAGCAAACGGTGGAACAGCACAAAGCGCTAGACTACCGATTAAAAAGGTGATGTACGTGATAGGCATTTTCCGCCACAGCCCACCCATTTTTCGCATATCTTGCTCGTGATGCATACCTATAATCACCGAGCCAGCACCTAAAAACAGTAAAGCTTTAAAGCACGCATGCGTGAGTAAATGAAACATACCGGCACTAAAAGCAGATGCGCCCATGGCCACCATCATGTACCCTAACTGCGAAAGCGTTGAATACGCAACGACGCGTTTGATATCATTCATCACAATAGCAAGAAGCCCCGTAAATAAAGCACCTGTCGCACCTGTGACTAAAATAAAACTTAATGCCGTTTCTGAGTATTCAACCAACGGTGATATACGGGCGACCATAAACACACCTGCTGTTACCATGGTTGCTGCATGAATCAGCGCTGAAATAGGCGTTGGGCCTTCCATCGATTCCGGTAGCCACACATGTAATGGCACTTGAGCAGATTTTCCCATAGCGCCTATAAAAAGCAATATAGAAATTACGGTCAATACAGACCATGAGTGATCACCCCAAATATGTATGGTTTTTTCTGAAAGCGCACCCGCATGAGCAAACACCGTAGCATAATCCAAGCTACCGACGTACATCAAAACCAGGCCAATACCAAGAATAAACCCAAAGTCACCTACACGATTAACCAAAAAGGCTTTAAGGCTACCTTGTAGAGCTGATTCTTTTTCAAACCAAAACCCAATCAGTAAATAAGAGACTAAACCGACACCTTCCCACCCAAAGAAAAGCTGTAAGAATCCATTTGCTGTTACAAGCATTAACATCATGAACGTAAATAGTGATATATAACTAAAAAATCGTTGGTAACCGGGATCGTCCGTCATGTAGCCAATGCTGTAAATATGCACGAGCAGTGAGACAAACGTGACGGTGACCATCATCACCGCTGTCAATGGATCGATAAGAAGGCCCAAGTGGAAGGCATAGGCAAACGGTGCGGGTGCACTAGCCCAAGTGTAAGCATTCACATCAAGCATCGTTCCATGACCAAACACGCCCATGGCAACATAAATTGCGGCACAAAAGGCGACAAAAACACCGGCAATGGTCACGCTATGCGCGCCGCGTCGCCCCAATATTTTCCCACCAAAGCCAGCAAGTACCGCACCGAACAGAGGTGCTAAAACACTTAACCAAGAAATCGCTAACATACTCACGTGGTTATCCTTTCAAATGATTGATTGCATTGACATCGATGCTGCCACGATGACGAAAGAGCAAGAGAACAATGGCAAGCCCAATGGCGGCTTCTGCTGCGGCAACCGTTAAAATAAAGAAAACAAAGGCTTCACCTACATGCCCGCCATGTGCGGAAGAAAAAGCAACAAAATTGGTATTAACCGCCAGAAGCATAAGCTCTAAGCACACCAATAAAGTGATCACATTACGGCGGTTAATCAACATGCCCACCATGCTCACAGCAAAAAGAATGCCGCTTAAAATAAGATAATGAGTTACAGGGATCATGCGTCGTCCTCCTCGGGTTTCTCTGACTTCATACTGATTAAGCTCACGCGGTCTTCCCGTCGCGTCATGATTTGGCTCACAACGTTTTGACGTTTTGAAGGCCGTGGTACGCGATGTGTCAGCGTAATCGCTGCAACAATAGCAACCAATAATATCATCGCAGCCATTTCGAACGCTAAAATATCCTGGGTAAAGATCACCATGCCCAGCGCTTCGGTATTCGACATATCCGATGCATGCGAGCCAACAGAACCGAGCGTGCCGCTATCCACGGGCAAGGCTTGAATGAGTAATCCAATAAATAACGCCGTGCCAACCAAAGCCCAAGGCACGTAGCGACGAAACGTTGTTTTCATGAGTTCAGTATCAATATTGAGCATCATAACGACAAATAAAAACAAGGTCATCACCGCGCCAACATAAACAAGCACTAATATTAGCGCTAGAAATTCAGCATGCGCGAGCAACCATACACCAGCGCTCCCGAAAAACGTAAGCACCAAAAACAAAACACAGCGCACAGGATTACGTTGAATCACCGCTAAAAATGCAGCTAAAACCGTAAGCCCTGCAAACGCATAAAAAATAATATTAACTAACTCTACGTGCATAACGAACCTCATTAACGGTATTTGGCATCAATTTCTCGGTCTTTGGCAAGGCGCTCTTCCATGTGGTCGCCCACAGCTAATAGTTTTTCTTTGGTCATGATATTTTGTCCACGTTCATTCATGTGATAGTGATGAATCGGTGTCACAACGATGGAATCAACCGGGCATGACTCTTCACATAACCCGCAATTAATGCATTTGAACATATCAATATCATAACGTGTGGTGCGTCGTGAGCCGTCATCTCGCTCTTCCGAATCAATCGTAATCGCTAAGGCTGGGCACACAGCTTCACATAATTTACAAGCAATGCAACGCTCCTCACCGTTAGGATAACGTCGTAAGGCTAGTAAGCCACGAAACCGAGGCGAAATAGGGGTTGTTTCTTCCGGAAACTGAACCGTTATTTTTTTCTTGAAGAAATAACGTCCGGTTAAACGTAACCCGGCCAACAGCTCCCACAATAAGAAACTTTTAATATAATGCTTCGCATATCGAACAATCGTTTTCATTCAGAAGACCTTTTGAGCTTACGAGAACCAGGGACCAAGTTTAGCGACGACCATAGCTGCCGTAACAACCACCCAAACCAACGTTACAGGAATTAAAACTTTCCATCCGAGACGCATCAGTTGATCATAACGGTAGCGAGGAAACGTTGCTCTAATCCATAAATAGACGAAGAGAAAAAAGCACGTTTTAATCAGAAGCCATGCAATACCTGGTACAAAAAAGAAGAGTGAGTTTAAAAAAGGAATGCCCTCAAACGGCGACAACCACCCACCAGCGAAAAGCAACGCAAGCATAGCAGAAATTAAAATCATGCTTGCATACTCAGCCAAAAAGAACAGTCCAAACATAATGGCTGAATATTCAACGTGAAAACCCGCCACAATTTCAGACTCACCTTCCGCTAAATCAAACGGAGCACGGTTTGTCTCAGCAATGCCTGCAATCCAAAATGACATGAATAATGGCAACAAAGGCAACGCCCACCAATGCCAAATACCGCCCTGCTGTGACATGACAATGTCGGTAATATTCATGCTATTTGCCGCTAATAACACGCCAACCAAGGCAAAGCCCATGGAGATTTCATACGAAACCGTTTGAGCTGCACTCCGGAGCGCACCCAACATCGCGTATTTAGAATTAGATGCCCAACCTGCAATCAAAATACCGTAAACGCTCAACGAACTAACCGCGAATAAATACAACACACCCGCATTAATATTGGCAAGTACTAAGCCCTGATCGAACGGAATCACAGCCCAACCGACAAGTGCTGGCGCCAAGGTAAACAGCGGTGCGACAATAAACAAATATTTATTTGACTGTGTCGGAATAATAATTTCTTTTTGAAGCATTTTCATCAAATCAGCAAACGGTTGCAACAAGCCTCGATAACCCACGCGATTAGGGCCAATACGTTGCTGAATAAAACCAATCACCTTTCGTTCAAAAAAAGTTAAGTAAGCTACCCCAATTAAAAGCGGTAACACAATGATTAGGATTTTAATAATAATCCATAAAAGTAGGCTAATGTCTTGCAACATGATTTACCTTAAAATTTAACGCTTAACAGTTATAGGAGCGAAGGCGTGACCGAGGTCAACCGTCTCCGGCATGGCGTTGGGTACCCAAACCACATCGGGTGCAACACGTGCATCACATTTCAACGGCAATGTTATCTCAATATCACCTTGAGATACAGTAGCCATATCGCTTAAATCCAAGCGTTTAGCCGTTGTTGGGTGCAAACGAACACAAATATCATCCGCGGCGGCACAAGCCTGCAAAGCCTTTGCCTGGCGAACAACTGCGTCGCTCCGATACAAAGGCCATTCCCCCACACGCACTAAACCTGCTTGTACTTCAGGCCATGTTTCTGGATAAAAACATTCTGGTTTTGACACATCAGCCAGGGCAAGTTCAGCTTTAAGAACCGAAAGTACCTCTTCGGTCGATGTGAATTCAAAATCAACGCATTGAAGTGTATTCGCTAACACGCGTAAAATCTTCCAGGCTGGTCGCGCTTCAGCATAGGGTGTAAGTGCACCGGTGAACGTTTGCCACGTTTGATCAACATTGATATACGTGCCCGATGTTTCAGCAAACAACGCCATAGGCAAAATCACATCGGCGCATTCTTTAATCGACTCGGTCTGGTAACCTGAAATGGCGACAACAAACTCAGCAGCGAGCATCGCTTGACGTGCACGCGTTGGGTTTGCAATATCCATCATCGGATCAAGTCCCATCAATACATAGCCTTTAAGCTTAGCTTCTAAGGCTTCTTGCGTTGACAAACCCGATGTTTCTAGCGCTTTACCTGCTGATTTTCTGTGTGGTACAGCACCAGCAACCCAGGCTCCCGCGCTATTTGCACCCACCGTTAGATGAAGATGGCGCGCGCCGCTTAACCTACAAATCCACGTCACAACACTGCGAAGGATCGCTGCATTCGGATGATTTTCAAAAATAGCACCGGTGACGATAGCAGCCAATGGCTTACATAAAGCCTCGGCCATCGCGTCGGTTACAGCACTTGGAGCATTTGGAGTGTTTGAAACGTGTTGTTCAAGTAAATGTTGAAGCTGCTCAGGTAGCGCTAGATCACTTGAGTTTAATTTTTCTTTTTTTGCAAGTGCAGCAAGCACACTCACGGCATGCATCAGCATGGCATCAGGTGAAGCGGTGATGGCTTCGACATACGGTACCCGAACATCAAATTCAACCGGATTAATCGCGTACACCGAGGCGTTATTCTGATGCGCTTTCTGAAGACGTACACCAGCCAAAGGCACTTCTCGAAGTAAATTACAACCGAAGAGTAAAATAACCTCTTGTTTTTCAAGCTCTGCAAACAGCAGTGAACTGGTTGGCATCACCGGCTGTAAAGCCTGATCGCGATAATCCGTTTGATGTAAACGATGATCGATATTATTCACACCCAGCGCTCGCATAAGCTTTTGTAATAAATAAAATTCTTCAACCGTTGCGGATGGTTGGGTCAAGGCCGCTAATTGCAGAGGACCATGCTCTTCAATCACACGACTCATGCCTTTGGCTGCAAACGTTAACGCAGCTTGCCAACTCACAACGCCCCACTGGCCATTGCGTTTAATCATCGGTTGACCCGCGCGTGCCTTATGATCATTTAGCCCTAAATAACTAAATCGATCACGGTCTGACAACCATGTTTCATTGATTGAATCATGTTCTTTGGGTACGACACGCATCAAACGCTCACGCCGTATGTGAGCATAAATATTCGAACCTAAGCAATCATGAGGTGCAACGCCTGCATACTGTGTCATCTCCCAAGCACGTGCCGTAAAACGATAGGGCTTGGACGTCAAAGCACCGACAGGACATAAATCAATAATATTTGCTGAAATTTCAGATTTCAAACTATGCTCAACGTAGGTTCCAATTTGCATGTGCTCGCCACGCCCCATGCCGCCAAGCTCTTGAAGACCTGCAATTTCTTCACCAAAACGCACGCAACGCGTACACTGAATGCAACGTGTCATTTCGGTTGAAACCAGTGCACCTAAATCATCATCATGGGCCACACGCTTAGCTTCGGCATACTCAGAACTATCCTGCCCAAACCCCATGGAAACATCTTGTAATTCACACTCACCACCTTGGTCGCAAATAGGGCAATCCAAAGGGTGATTGATCAGCAAAAATTCCATCACGGCTTCTTGTGACCGACGTGCCTCTTCTGATTTGGTGAAAACTTTCATGCCATCCGTAATCGGTGTCGCACAAGCAGGAAGCGTTTTTTTAGAATTCGCGACACTGACTAAACACATACGGCAGTTGGCCGCAACAGATAGTTTCTTATGGTAACAAAAGCGAGGAATATGAATACCTGCTTCATCTGCTACTTCAATAATCATTTTTCCGTTTTCAACGTCAAATGATTTGCCGTCTATTTCAATCGTCGCCATGATTTAACCTTTTTGCTTAATAAAAGCATCAAACTCTGAGTAAAAATGCTTTACGAAACTTTGAACCGGCCAAGCTGCTGCCTCACCTAGCGCACAGATGGTACGTCCTTCAATTTTGTCGGCCACATTCACCAGCTTTTCGATATCGCCGGGCGTGCCTTGGCCCCCATGAATTCGATTAAGCAAACGCACCATCCATCCCGTACCTTCACGACATGGCGTGCACTGCCCACACGACTCTTCCATATAAAAGAGCGAAACACGTCGCAGCACATCAACCATACAGGTGGTGTCGTCCATAATGATCACAGCACCCGAGCCTAAGCCAGATCCTGCTTTCTGAACACTGTCATAATCCATGTCCAAGCCCATCATGACTTCACCAGGCAACACAGGCATCGAGGTTCCACCCGGTATCACGGCTTTTAACGTTCGACCTTCTCGTAAACCACCGGCAAGTTCTAATAGTGTTTTAAAAGGCGTTCCCAACGGTATTTCAATATTACATGGCTTATTCACATGTCCGCTGACACTAAAGCATTTGGTACCGCCGTTATTAGGCTTTCCAAGCTTTAAAAACCAATCCCCGCCTTTTTCTAAAATCACAGGAACCGACGCAAATGTTTCGGTATTATTAATCGTCGTTGGCTTGCCATACAAACCAAAATTTGCTGGAAAAGGAGGTTTAAAACGCGGCTGACCTTTTTTACCTTCCAAAGAATTGAGTAACGCGGTCTCTTCACCGCAAATATAAGCACCTGCACCTAAATGATTATGCAAATCAAAATCAAAGCCTGCCCCTAGAATATTTTTTCCGAGCAAGCCTAGTTCATACGCTTCTTTGAGTGCGGCTTCCATACGCTCGTATGGCTCCCAAAACTCACCTCGAATGTAATTATAACCTACGGTCGCACCCATCACATAGCCTGCAATCGCCATACCTTCGATAAGTTGATGTGGGTTGTAACGCAAAATATCGCGATCTTTACAGGTTCCTGGCTCGCCTTCATCCGAGTTACACACCACGTATTTTTGAACCGGCGTGTTACGGTTCATAAAGCTCCATTTAAGACCCGTCGGAAAGCCTGCGCCACCACGTCCACGTAGCGCTGATAATTTCAACTCCTCAATAATTTCTGCAGGTGGCGTTTGTTCAGCTAAAATACGACGCCAAACTTGATAGCCCCCTACACTTTCATACGTCGACAATGCCCACGGTTCGGGTAAATCGAGCGTTCGATAACAAACTTGATTTTGTTTAACCACAGTCATTTATACTTCTCCAACACCCCATCAAGGGCATCAACCGTTAAATTCTCGTGATAATCTTTATTTACTTGCATCATTGGCGCGTTCACACAAGCACCCAAACACTCAACCTCGGACAGTGTAAACCGTCCATCAGCTGTCGTTTGGCCGTGAGCAACGCCCAATTTTTCTTGCAATGCTGAAAAAATAGCTTTTGAATCACGTAATTGGCACGTAATATTCGTACAGACATTGACGGTATGCCGGCCTGCAGGCTTTGTTCGGTACATGCTATAAAACGAAGCAACTTCGTAAACAGCAACCGCTGGCATGTCAAGATAAACCGCCACCGCATCCATAGCCGCTGAAGTTAAGTAACCTTGCGCCTCTTGAACCAGAGTTAACGCGTGCATCACCGCTGATTGCTTTTGATCTGCAGGAAATTTATTAACCCAACGATCAATTTCAGCCAAGCTATCTTTAGATACAAACTCGTGTAACAAAACCGCTGTGTCAGATATATTAGACGCGCTCATCGATCAATCTCTCCAAATACAATATCTTGGCTTGCCAAAATAGCCACGCCATCAGCAAGCATATGGCCTTTGACCATCTCATCAAAGCTTGCTAAATGCGAAAAGCCTGGCGCTCGAATTTTCATACGATAAGGCTTGTTTGCACCATCTGAAACCAAATAAATACCAAATTCACCTTTAGGTGCTTCAACCGCGCTATATACTTCCCCTTCAGGCAATGAAAAACCTTCGGAAAAAAGTTTAAAGTGATGGATCAACGCTTCCATATCATGCTTCATGGTTTCGCGAGGCGGTGGAGTAATTTTATGATCGTCTAACTTAATCGGGCCTGGGTTATCACGAAGCCATGCAACACATTGCTGAATAATACGATTTGATTGCCGCATTTCTTCAATACGCACTAAATATCGGTCATAACAATCACCGGTGCGCCCCACAGGTACATCAAAATCGACTTTGTCATAAGCTGCATACGGCTGTTTTTTACGTAAATCCCATGCAACACCCGAACCACGTAACATCGGCCCCGTAAAGCCTTGCTGGATAGCCTCTTCCGGTGAAACCACACCAATATCGACCGTACGTTGTTTCCAAATACGATTATCCGTCAATAACGTCTCATACTCATCCACGCATTTAGGAAAACGTTTCGTAAATGATTCGATAAAATCAAGTAAGCCGCCTTGGCGATTGGCATTCATCGCATCCACTTCACGCTCGTTATGCCAACGTGATGGCTTGTATTGCGGCATGGTATCGGGCAAGTCACGTGCAACACCACCCGGCCGGTAATACGTCGCATGCATGCGCGCGCCAGACACCGCTTCGTAGCAATCAAATAAATCTTCGCGCTCACGAAAGCAATATAAAAACACCGTCATGGCACCGATATCCAGCGCTGTCGCGCCAAGCCATAACAAGTGGTTTAATATACGTGTGATTTCATCAAACATCGTCCGAATATATTGGGCGCGCAGCGGTGCTTTCACACCGAGCATACGTTCTAATGCAAGAACATAAGCATGTTCGTTGCACATCATCGAGACATAATCGAGCCGGTCCATATAACCAATGCTTTGAATATACGGCTTGGTTTCAACCAGTTTTTCTGTTCCACGGTGTAATAATCCTACATGAGGATCCGCACGTACAATCGTTTCGCCCTCAAGCTCAAGTACCAAACGCAAAACCCCGTGTGCTGCAGGGTGCTGTGGTCCAAAATTTAACGTGTAATGCTGTAACTCAATCATGGCGAATCACCTTAGGAACTGACAAACGAGGCTGAATGTCCACGGGTTCATAAATCACTTTTCTCAACGTGGCATCATATCGCATTTCAACATGACCACTTACAGGAAAATCTTTACGGAAGGGATGACCAATAAAGCCGTAATCTGTCAAAATGCGACGCAAATCAGGGTGGTCGTCAAACAGAACACCAAACATGTCGTAGGCTTCTCGCTCAAACCAATTCGCACTTTTCCAAATCGACACAACCGATGGCAACGCATGTAATACATCATCAAGATAAACTTTAACACGAAGACGTTGGTTTTTCTGTGTTGATAATAAATGATAAACCACAGCGAAACGTGACGTATGATCGCTATTCTGAGCTTTAACTTCCGGCTCTACAGCACGCGAAAATCCTGACTCACTGGCTGCATCAGTTTCCCAGTGACTGCTGCCATAGTGTAAATAATCAACCGCACACACATCAATCAGCTGATCAAATGCGAACGCGGCTTTATCGCGCAGCGTTTTCATAGCCAATAAGAGCGTACTGCCCTCAAGTGTTATCGTGACTTCGCCGAAAGCCTCGGTCAAATTCAGTGAAAGCGCATCCCATTCAGAAGAAAGCGCTACGGTTAATGCTTTTTTTTTCGTCATGTCAGAGAGATTCCAAAAGGGTCAGCTTACATATCAATAATTTTGATTCGTCTGATTTTATTCTGCAATTGGATAATGCCATACATCAGCGCCTCAGCAGTCGGTGGGCACCCAGGAACATACACATCAACCGGCACAATGCGATCACATCCTCGAACTACCGAATATGAATAATGATAATAACCGCCACCGTTCGCGCACGAACCCATGGAAATAACCCAACGTGGTTCGGGCATTTGGTCATAAACCTTACGCAGGGCTGGCGCCATTTTGTTGCATAGCGTACCGGCCACAATCATCACATCGGATTGACGAGGACTGGGCCTGAAAATAACACCAAAACGATCGAGATCATAACGTGCAGCACCTGCGTGCATCATCTCTACAGCGCAACAAGCAAGCCCAAACGTTACCGGCCACATGGATCCTGTTTGAGCCCACGCACCTAATTTTTCAATCGAGGTTGTCGCAAAACCTTGTTTTTTTAACTCATTAGAAGCCATCGAATGACTCACTCCCACTCTAAAGCGCCACGTTTCCACTCATAAATAAAACCAATCACGAGCAGACTCAAAAAAAGGGCCATCGCCGAAAAACCAAACCAGCCTAACTTTCGGAGGACCAGGGCCCAAGGAAAGAAAAAAGCCGTTTCCAAATCAAATATAATAAAAAGCAGTGCAACCAAATAAAACCGAACATCAAACGGTATACGGGAGCTCTCAAAAGGAGGAAAGCCACATTCATAAGGTGCATTTTTTTCTGAATTAGGTCGATGCGGCGACAACAGCGCACCCGCGCCAAGCATCACACAACCTAAAGCAAGCGCAATAAGAATAAACACAAGAATGGGAAAATACTGTGATAAGGTCATGTTGCTTTGCTCATATATGGTACCGAAGGCCGGACTCGAACCGGCACAGCTTGCGCCACCGCCCCCTCAAGACGGCGTGTCTACCATTCCACCACTTCGGCAAATCGTTATTACTTTCCTGGCTCCCCTGGAATAGGAAGTCCAAGTCCTGGTGCTTGTTGAATCGGTTGCAGCATCGCAATCTGATTCGCTCGATGATATTGCGTTGCAACCATCGATGACAAAGACACACTTGTCACAAAAAACGTTAATGCTAATCCGCCGGTCAGCTTAAAGAGGAAACTACCGACGCCTTGACTTCCAAAGACCGTGCCCGAAGCACCCGATCCAAAAGCCGCACCAATGTCAGCGCCTTTACCATGCTGTATAAGCACAAGGCCTATCAACGAAGCAGCGACTAACACATGAAACACTAATAACATTTGATACATGTCACAATATCCGAAAATTGTTCAGCTTTAAGCGAAGCGCCTCCAACCAAGCCTCCATCAATATCAGGCATGGAAAACAAGGCTTCTGCTGTTTGCTCATTCACACTTCCCCCGTAGACAATCGATAAACGTTCCGCGTCTCCTGGGGCAAGCTCCGTGACGATGTCTCGAATACATGCATGTGCTTCGGCAGCTTCATCTGGGGTAGCGGTCAGTCCTGTTCCTATGGCCCAAACAGGCTCATAAGCAACAACACATTTTTGAAAATCACCTGCCCCATCACAATGTACTGCGCGCAACTGCTGCTCTAAAACTGACACCATTAGACCGTTTTCACGCTCTAATTTTGTCTCGCCTACGCAAAGAACGGGTATCATACCATGTTCTTTCACGCTGTGGAATTTCTTCGCGACACATTCTTCACTTTCATTAAATAAACTTCGACGCTCCGAGTGCCCAACCAACACATACGAGCATCCATAATCAGCAAACATTGAAGGCGAAAGCTCGCCTGTATAAGCACCTGATTCATCCGCATGCGTTGTTTGCGCACCCCAGCGTATACGGGAGTTTTCAAGCATTTTAGCAACCAACGGTATATAAATTGCCGGCGGAAAAACAACGACATTTGCGGCATTATCATACGTATCCGCACGCAATAAAAGCCCTTCAATCAAGACTTGAATTGTTTTTCGTGAGCCGTTCATTTTCCAATTACCCATGACAAACATTGGTCTCATTGTGCTACTCCTTGTCGTAAAGCCTACGCTGCTGCTTCTGTCCTGCCATGCATTACGGCCATTTTCTGAATTTCATCCGCTAAGGCTTGCGCTTGTGCCTGTACCTCATGCTCATTCACGCCTTCCACCATCACACGAAGCACAGGCTCAGTGCCTGAAGGACGTAATAATACGCGCCCTACACCTTCGAGTTTGATATTAAGTGCATCAACCATCGCAAGCACCTCGGGATGTACGGCAAGTTCGACGGCACGTGATGTTTTTAAATTAATTAACACTTGCGGCATCAATTTTAAACCTTCGCACAACTGCTCCAAGCTTTTATTTTGCTTCATCATGATAGCCAGCACTTGAAGTGCCGCCACAATACCATCGCCCGTCGTCGTTTTATCTAAACACACCACATGCCCCGACGACTCACCACCAAGTTTCCAATTATTTTCTTGCAGTGCTTCTAAAACATATCGGTCGCCTACGTTGGTGCGTACAAACGGTATATTCATCTCGGTATATGCCTTTTCTAGACCATAGTTCGTCATCAAGGTCCCGACCACGCCGCCTTCCAACACGCCTCGCTCATGCTTATCTTTAGCAATGATGTACAACAAAACATCACCATCAAGAAGCCTGCCCTTAGCATCGACTAAACTCACACGATCGCCATCGCCATCCAATGCCACGCCTACATCAGCACCGTGTACCAGGACTTGCTCTTGCAATGCTTGGGGCGACGTAGAGCCTACTTTATGATTAATATTAAAGCCATTGGGCGTATTGCCAATCGCATGCACATGAGCCCCCAGCTCCGCAAATACTTTTGGTGCCACATGGTAAGTTGCGCCATGCGCGCAATCGACCACAATATTCAAACCTGACAAGCGCGTCATCGATGGAATCGTTGCTTTACAAAATTCAATATATCGACCCGGCGCATCATCAATCCGCGCGAGTTTTCCTAGCTCAGCTGACGGGACAACGCTCATTTCTTTTTCAAGCTCGGCTTCAATCGCAAGCTCAACGCTATCCGGAAGTTTAAAACCCTCAGCTGAAAAGAATTTTAAGCCATTATCTTCAAACGGATTATGGGATGCACTGATCACAATCCCGGCGGTAGCCCGCAAGGTTTGCGTTAAATACGCAACAGCCGGTGTTGGCATTGGGCCAAGCAGTAACACATCAACGCCGGCAGCTGACAAGCCCGCTTGCAAGGCAGATTCTAATAAATAACCTGAGACACGCGTGTCTTTACCGATGAGAACTTTTTTACGTCCACCCTGTGCAAGCACACGCCCTACTGCCCAACCTAATTTCAAAACAAATTCAGGTGTAATATTTCCCGACCCCACGCGCCCCCGAATACCATCCGTTCCAAAATACTTACGTTGACTCATCCTGTCCCTTATTATCTAAATATAATTATCTTAAAATTTGGCTTGCACAATGGCGTCCACCATGTCCAAAGCTTGTTTTGTTGCGCCTACGTCATGGGTTCTTATCATGGTCACGCCATTTAAGACTGCAAATACGGTCGCCCCTAGCGCTCCCGGCAAGCGATGCGCCAACTCTTGTTCTAAAACAGCCCCTAGTGTACTTTTACGCGATACTCCAAGCAAGAGCGGCCTATCATAGCTTTGAAATATGTGTAATTGCTGAATCAACGTAAGATTATGCGTGACTGTTTTTCCAAACCCAAAACCGGGGTCTAAAATCATATGCTCACGCCTTATACCGGCTTTGAGGCAAGCCTCCATGCGTTCGTCAAAAAATGATTGAATACTCATGACCACGCCGTTGGGGTAATCAGGCTTGGTTTGCATCGTCTTCGGCGTGCCTTGCATATGCATTAAACACACCGGCACATCTAAGCTTGCTGCCATGTCCAGTGCGCCAGGTTCACGTAAAGCATAGATATCGTTGATCATGCCGGCTCCGGCTTGTACGGCCTCACGCATCACATCCGGCTTATACGTATCCACGGACAGCGCAACATCATAGGTATTTGATAGATGCTGAATCACAGGAATTAAACGCTCAAGTTCTTGCTCAGCAGATACAGGCGCAGCACCAGGTCTGGACGACTCAGCACCCAAGTCTAAAATATCGGCACCCTCTGCGATCATTTTTTTTGCTTGTTGCAACGCATCGGGTATTTTTAAAAAATCACCACCATCTGAAAACGAATCGGGTGTAAGATTCAATATACCCATCACCAGCGGGCGTCCACGATACCCCGGTGGTGATGTTATACATTTCGGTGATGCACACCATAAGGATAAATCAGATGTATTCATAAACCATCTAGAACGCGGCGCTCAAACTCAGTAGCACACCATTTTGAACGGGAATATTAGTGATAGAGCCTGTTCTCGAGGCTTCATCTACGTGAAAGCCAAGGCTTGAACCAAAAATTCCTTGATACAATAAACTGATCGTCACCGCTTCCATTATAGGTATACCCAGCCCCGCTTGAGCTTCGAATGCAAATTGTGATTTATTGTTCACCGTATCCCGGCCTAAAACATTCATACGACGATAGGCCGCACCAAGCTTGAACTCACTAAATATAGTACTTCTCGGAATAGGCATCATACGCACCGTTGCAAGCAAATCAAGCAACGGACTCACGCTTACTGTAATGGGCAAGCCACCTAAAATATCCAGCGTCGTTTCAGGAATGTCCAGCTCCATGCTGGTACCGTTCTGAAAACCAAATTCCAACCCCCACACACCCCACAAGAGATCGCCAAGACTTTTACCCACAGCAATACGTCCAATAGGCGTGTGGCCTTGGCTTGCACTGGCATCATTCAGGACAGCATAACCCGCGCTTCCTGTGATGGACCATGGAAAGGTCTCAGCCATAGGTTGTCGCGTTGGTTCACCCATGAAGCCTGCAAATGACGCAAGCGATAATAAACATCCCCCGAGTAATACGACCGCTTGCTTAATAAACATATGCATCTCCTGCCTCATGCTTTATTAAAGCGCAACGTTTAAACTCAAGAGCACGCCATTTTGAACAGGGATATTTGCAATCAGACCGGTTCCCGTAGCTGCATTCGCTTGAAAATTAACATCAGCACCATAAATACCTTGATAGAGCAAACTCAATGTTGCTACGTCTGAAATAGGCATGCCTAGACCCGCCTGAACCTCACCTGCAAATTGTGATTTGTTATTCACCGTTTCTCGATTAACAATATCCATACGTCGATACGCAGCGCCGAGCTTAACGTCACCAAACATGGCTGTCGTCGATAGCGGAGTAAAACGCCAGGTCGCCAACAAATCAAGTAAAGGCTTCACGGCAACCGTAATAGGAACGCCACCTAAGACATCAAGTGTATCTTGCGGAATATACAGCTGCATGGTTGTACCATTTTGAACACCAATCTCAAAACCAAGACTTGAACGCCCATAATCACGCAATATTTTTCCGATGCCAAGACGGCCTACAGCTGATTGACCTTGACCACCTTCTGAGCCATTCAAACCAGCGTAACCCAAACTTCCTACCATCATCCAAGGACAATCATCAACAACAGGCGGAGGTGGCGGTGCTCCCATGCTTCCGGCAAACGATGTAAACGATGCCAACGACAAACAGCAAGCAAGTGATAAACGCATAGGTTTCATGAGCATGGGTCCCTCCAGCGGGATAATAATTAAAAGAACCCATTAAACTTATAGAAGATAGATATGTATTGTCAAGTCATGTTTTTTATTTATGCGCATACGCCTGAAAATCACCTTCTCCCAAGTAGCAAGAGAAGGTTTGTCCTCGTATTTATTCAGATTTACTCAGATGGTTCTTTCGGTAAATCACCCGCATTATCTTCATCATTGTCAGCAGGCTTCGCTGTACGCGCACGGCGTTTTTTCTTTTCAGGCTTCGCCGCATCATCTGCTTCCGTTTGCGCGGGTGGAGCGCTCAGCGCCTCCCAACCATCCGGTGGTGAAGCTTCCTGTCCGTTCATGACCTCTGCAATTTGGTTGGCATCAATCGTTTCGTATTTAAGCAAGCCTTCAGCCATTCTATCCAATTTATCGCGATTCTCAGAGATAATTTTTGTGGCATGCTTGTAGTTTCTATCAATAATTGCGTGAATTTCCGTGTCAATTGCTTGCGCTGTTTTATCTGACATCTCTTTATTTTGTGACATGGAACGCCCGAGGAACATCTCGCCCTCTTCCTCACCAAACGTCATCGGCCCAAGCGCGGACAAACCCCAACTGGTCACCATTTTACGTGCTAATTCTGTCGCACGCATGATATCGTTCGATGCTCCAGTGGTCACGTGTTCCGCGCCAAACACCAGCTCTTCGGCCACGCGGCCGCCAAACAAACTCGCCAATTGGCTTTCTAGGCGCTGTCGGCTATGGCTATAACGATCTTGCTCTGGCAAAAACATGGTGACCCCAAGCGCGCGTCCACGAGGAATAATCGTTACTTTATAGACAGGGTCGTGGTCTGGCACCATAAGCCCCACCAAAGCATGTCCGGCTTCATGAAACGCCGTTAATTTTCGTTCAGATTCATCCATCACCATGGAGCGTCGCTCAGCACCCATCATAATTTTATCTTTGGCTTTATCAAGATCCTGCGAGCTTACTTTACGTTTATTTGAGCGCGCAGCAAACAAAGCCCCTTCGTTCACTAAATTGGCTAAGTCTGCACCTGAAAATCCTGGCGTTCCACGGGCAATGGCCAAAATATCCAGGCCTGCTTCTGTAGGAACTTTGGTTAAATGCACACGAAGAATTTGTTCACGTCCTCGAATGTCGGGTAACGGAACAACCACTTGCCTATCAAAACGACCTGGTCGAAGCAGTGCTGGATCAAGCACATCCGGTCGGTTAGTTGCTGCAATCACAATCACGCCGTCATTGCCTTCAAAACCATCCATTTCAACGAGAAGTTGATTCAATGTTTGCTCACGCTCGTCATTCCCACCGCCAACACCCGCGCCACGATGACGACCGACCGCATCAAGCTCATCAATAAAGATAATGCACGGCGCTTGTTTTTTTGCTTGCTCAAACATATCTCGCACACGCGACGCGCCCACACCCACAAACATCTCAACAAAATCTGAACCCGATATCGTAAAGAAAGGTACTTTTGCTTCACCTGCAACCGCTTTCGCAAGCAAGGTCTTACCTGTTCCTGGTGATCCTACTAACAACACGCCTCGAGGAATTCGTCCACCTAAATTTTGAAATTTGGTTGGATCCTTTAAAAAATCGACTAATTCTTTGACTTCGTCTTTGGCTTCATCCACACCTGCTACATCGGCAAACGTAATTTTTACTTGATCTTCACCTAACAACCGGGCACGTGAACGACCAAATGACATAGCACCTCGGCCGCCGCCTCCGCCGCCACCTTGCATTTGTCGCATGAAAAATACCCACACACCAATAAGCAGAAGCATAGGGAACCAATTGACAAACAAATGCAGCAAAAAGCTTTCTTGCTGTTTTTCTTGACCGCTGACATCTACATTATTTTTTAATAACTCGCCGAGCAACGCTTTATCAGGCATCGGCTGATAGGTCACAAAGGGATGGTTGTTTTTACTCACACCTCGAATAATACGATCATCTTCCACCGATACCGAAGCAACAGCGCCCTGATCAATTTCTTTTAAGAATTGACTATACGTAATTTTATTTGTTCCCGCATGTTGCGGACCAAAATTACTGAACACCGAAACCAGAACAATGGCAATTATGAGCCATAGGAATAAATTTTTTACCATGTCATTCAAAATAGTAGCCTCTTTTTGCCGTGACTAAACAACGAAGGGTGAATCAGTAAAGGTACTACAGTTTATAACCTTTCGCCAATAGATAAGCCTCACGCGAACGTGGCCGAGACGCTGCCGGCTTTCGAATCATCACGCTTTCGAATTGCGTACGGGCGAGTTTTAAGAGCTCATCAAAGCCCTCACCATGAAATACTTTCATAAGTAAATTACCGCCGGGCTTCAACACGCTCGAGGCCAAATCAAACGCAATCTCAACAAGCGCCATAGCGCATGGGATATCAACTGATATATTCCCACTCATGTTCGGCGCCATATCTGACAGTAATAAATCAACCCCGCCCTCGGGCACATATGTCATGAGTTCAGCTAATACTTCATCATCATGAAAATCACCTTGAATCACATCAACGCCTGGCAAAGGATCCATCGGTAAAATATCCAGCGCAATAATTTTCCCTTGGCCTTGGAGCTTTTCAACAAGATACTGGGTCCAACCCCCAGGCGCTGCACCTAAATCAATCACGGCCATGCCTGGACGAAGCAACTTCTTTTTTTCATCAAGCTCTTTTAGCTTATAGATCGCACGACTTCTGTAGCCATCACGCTGTGCTTGTTTTACATATTCATCACTAAAATGTTCACGAAGCCATTGATGACTACTCTTAGAACGCGCCATAATTCACCATATTTAATTTTAAGCCGAAGCAATGGCCTGATTGTACCTGAATAACACATAAAAACCACTACCAAATCACGGGCGTCTGCGTTAAAATCCCATCCTCCGCTTACAACGGTTTATATATCATGCTCAAAACAACATCTGCAGCACGCGATATTCGACGGACACTCGCGATCAAATGCTTACTACTTTTTTTATTATGGTTTTTTTGTTTGCGAGGAACGGAAAGAATCACAGTCGATGGCCCGACGTGGCTACTTGGACCCAGTATTTCCACATCAACACCTTCTCACCTTGAGGTAACATCATGATTCCAGGTACCGACGTGGTCGATCTTTCCCGTCTTCAGTTTGCGCTCACTGCACTCTATCATTTTTTGTTTGTCCCACTCACGCTGGGCCTTTCAATCATCATCGGCATCATGGAAACCGTCTTTGTCATGACGGGCAAGACCATTTGGCGTGATATGGTGAAATATTGGGGGCTTTTATTTGGTATTAATTTTGTATTAGGCGTCGCAACGGGCCTTACCATGGAATTCCAGTTTGGAACCAACTGGGCCTATTATTCTCACTATGTCGGTGATGTGTTTGGTGCGCCTCTTGCCATCGAAGGTCTTATGGCGTTCTTTCTAGAAGCCACGTTTGTTGGGTTATTTTTCTTTGGCTGGGATAAGCTTACAGCGCGTGCGCATTTGGCCTGCACATGGCTACTTGCCCTTGCCAGTAACTTCTCTGCTCTATGGATTCTTATTGCTAACGGCTGGATGCAAAACCCCGTCGGCGCTTATTTTGATTATGAAACCATGCGCATGGAAGTCACCAATTTTGCGGACATTATTTTCAACCCCGTGGCACAAGCAAAATTTGTGCATACAATCAGTGCAGGCTACGTTACCGGTGCTGTGTTTGTGCTTTCTATCAGTGCTTATTTTTTATTACAAAAACGCCATGAAGCCCTGGCTAAACGCTCGATGACGGTCGCCGTTGCGTTTGGTTTAGCGTCGGCTTTGTCCGTTGTTGTACTCGGTGATGAGAGCGGTCATCTGGCCAACAGCAATCAAAAAATGAAAGTCGCCGCCATGGAAGCTATGTGGCACACCGAAAAAGCACCGGCAAGCCTCACCCTAATAGGCATGCCCAATGAAGTAACGCAAACCACGGATTATGCAATAAAACTACCCTATGCGCTTGGCCTTATAGCCACACGCTCACTCAACGAGCCGCTTACTGGCATTTCTGAGCTTATTGAAGAAAGCAAAATACGTATTCGTGAAGGCATGCTCGCCTATGATGCATTAACACGACTTCAACACGATAGATACGATATAGCCGCCCAAGCTGAGTTTAAAGCGCACCAAAAAGATCTAGGGTACGGCCTGCTGCTCAAGCGCTACACTGAAAACGTGTCTGATGCGACTGAGGAGCAAATCACCCAAGCCGCCGAGTCGCTTAAACCACGTGTTGCGCCGCTCTTCTTTTCGTTTAGAATCATGGTCGGCTGCGGGTTATTCTTTATCTTTTTGTTTATGACTGGGTTTTACTTAGCAATTAAACAAACGTTATATACCCAACGCTGGTTCTTACGTCTTGCCTGCCTTGCCTTGCCCTTGCCTTGGATTGCGGCAGAACTTGGCTGGGTTGTTGCCGAGTACGGTCGCCAACCGTGGGTTGTACAAGGCGTGCTTCCTACCGCAATGGCAACTTCTTCCGTCACAGCTGGTCAAGTACTCACTTCACTTGCGAGCTTTGTCACGTTTTATTCCGTGCTTGCCGTCATCGAAATATATTTGATGGTTAAATACATTCGTCGCGGCCCTGCCGCCCTTTTACGCTAGGAGTCACGACCATGAATATACCTTTTGACTATGAAACATTACGTGTGATGTGGTGGGTTTTACTGGGCGTTTTACTCATCGGCTTTGCTGTTATGGATGGTTTTGATCTTGGTGTTGCCATGTGGCTCCCTTTTTTAACAAACGCTCAAATGGAGCGCCGCATTTTGATCAACAGCATTGCTCCAACGTGGGAAGGTAATCAAGTATGGTTTATTCTCGGTGGTGGCGCTATTTTCGCGGCCTGGCCCGCGCTCTATGCCCTCTCGTTTTCGGGATTTTATTATGCCATGTTACTTATTTTACTGGCTTTAATTTTAAGACCCGTTGGCTTTAAATATCGCTCCAAAGTCGACAACCCAACCTGGCGTACTGCTTGGGATATAGCGTTGTTTGTCGGCGGATTGATACCGGCGCTTATTTTCGGGGTTGCCATGGGCAACGTGCTGCAAGGCGTTCCGTTTCATTTTGACGCAAGCCTTCGTCCATTTTATACAGGCGGTTTTTTTGATTTACTGAACCCCTTTGGAATCTTAGCCGGGCTATTATCCGTGGTGATGCTTGCGATGCATGGCGCTTTTTTCCTCGTCGTTAAAACCGAAGGTTTTTTACAACGCCGCGCAAAAAAAGCAGCATCAATCTGTGCTGTTTTAGTCGTATTACTCTTTGCTGCTGGCGGTGCCTGGCTCTATCTATATATAGACGGATACACGCTGGCAGTAGCCATGCCGCATGATGGACCATCGAATCCACTGTACAAACACGTAGCACGTGAAGCACACGCGTGGTTCGCAAACTATACAACCTGGCCCGCCCTCATGAGCGTACCGCTTACAGGGCTTACGTTACCGCTTTTAGCCGCATGGATGGTCTATATTCGATGTATGCGCCTTGCGTTTGTTTTAAGCTCAATGTCGGTTATCGCCATCATTGCGACCGTGGGTGTTAGCATGTTTCCGTTTATTTTCCCATCATCCACCCACCCGAGCCAAAGTTTAATGGTATGGGATAGTTCGTCAAGCCAGCTCACGCTCTTTATTATGCTGGTTGCAACAGGTATTTTCTTTCCGATGATTATTGCATATACCGCTTGGGTCTATCGCGTCTTACGTGGAAAAATAACGGCATCGACCATTAACAACGCATCAGAAGCTTATTAGGAGTTTTTAATTATGTGGTATTTTTCATGGATTCTAGGCACAGCACTTGCCTGCACCTTCGCAATTTTAAATGCACTTTGGTTTGAATTACGTGACGAACAAAATAGCTTACCTAACTAAAAAATGTTTTCTGTTTACTTTATGGGTTTATTTTGACATAATAGCCCTAATTAAAAACACAATTAGGGTTCAATATGCCATCACCAACCCCCAACAATCCCTTTGATCATCTGATGGGCTATCTTCAAGGCCGAGTAAACGTCCATCAATTGCGTACCGCTTTCACTGAAGGCACGCAAACCCAAGATGCCTTTGCCGCTTACAAAAATGCTAAATTGACAGCCGACCAATTCAACAAATTAAAAATGGAGCTCGCGATTCCGATTCCATATACCGTAATGATTGGCGGCGCGGATAATTTACTAGACTTAATCGATAATCTCAACAAAGCAGGCTATGGCTACGGGCAACTGGCTGATTTTAGGTATCAACTAAAAAAAATAAAGCCGGAAGTTGACTGGACTGGACCGCTGTATTTCACGACGTTATTAACAGCCATTATTTCTAGTTTTTTCTTACTAAATAATCATCAACGCGATCGTCTTGAGGCAATTTTAATGCGTGTGGCTCCATTCATCGTCCCTTTTCTATTGGTCGGCCTCCAATTTTATACCATTATTCGACAGGCCTATACAACGCTCTATGAAGATACCTACCATTCATATAGTCATCGTATACAACGATGGTTTGTAGGTACATTGCCCTCCCTATTAAATATCGCAGCCTATACCGCCATAGCCGTCGTAGGAAGCATGTCGCCGATATCTGCTGCATTTTTTGTAGCAGCAAGCCTTGTGGCCGTTGCGGATGGTGCGCACCGTTTTTATCGCCAAGAAAGAACTGAAGAGCTAGCAGAATCAGGCACAGCCTCTGAGATCCGACAAAAGAACCGCAAAAAACGTACGGGTCAAACCCTTGAGGTTAAAATATACGCAGCTGTTGCGCTCGCCGTGACGGTCGTCATTTCATGTATTTTCCCACCTAGCATTTTTGTTGTGCTCGCATACAGTGCTTTATTTATATTGATTCCATGGACGAAAAATAGTTTTCTCAATAAAATTCATACCGAGTCATCGAATCAACTGCTTGTGGACATCCGCGCCCTTAATGGATCGGACACAGCTGAAGCGCACGTCAGCCAAACGGGTCTATTTAAACCCGTCATGGTAGACATGGACACACAAACGGATACGAATGAAGAAAATCTCGGCTTAACAGCGGGCCTATGATGATTGCTTATTGAGGATGCATAGCAACTTTAATAAAAATTCTGTAGAATTTCCAAATTGGAAAGAAAGCCTGTTGGAGAAGACCTATGAAAAAAACACCTGAAATCGATAAAAAATATGTCAGCCCGTATGACAAACTACTACACGGTTTTGACGCCACGCACGCCCCCTCCGTGTCACAACAACGTGAAATAAGTAAATATGAACAATTATTTAAACTGCGTGACGAGGTCAACGTTGATGCCGAAAAAAATATTCTATGGGATAAATTTTAGGAATCATACATCATGTCCATTTGGGCTCAAGCGATCACCCCCGAAACACTCAACCAGCGTGGGGAAAATACGATGGCTGACTGGCTTGGTATTCAATTTACCATCGTCGGCGAAGACACCCTGACAGCCACCATGCCAGCAACAGAGCGTACGAAACAACCACTTGGCATCGTACACGGTGGAGCAAACGTTGTGCTAGCTGAAACCCTGGCAAGTACGGCGGCGAATGCTGCGGTCGACCAATCCCGCTATTATTGTGTTGGGCTTGAAATCAATGCCAACCACATTCGCTCAGTCCGTGAAGGTCTTATTACGGGCGTAACGCGCCCTATACACATCGGACGAAGCACGCATATTTGGCTCATAGAGCTCTACAATGACCAAAATCAATTAACCTGCACCTCCCGTATGACAGCGTCTGTACTCGCACGAAAATAGAAACGCTTATTAATTTTTATTCGAAGGCCCTGGCCCGTCAGATTTGTTTTTATGATGCTCCTCGTCCATTTCTCGCTTGTCTTCGGCCCACTGTTTAAACATACGATGAGCAGGTACAGGCGTAGGCTTGGATAATTCTGCCTGTTGTCTAACCTCAGTCCAACTTTTCTTGACCGCACTTGGGCTGACATCAGCAACCTTACCTCGTACCTCAGCACGGAGCTCTTTTAAAGTTGAAAGCTGATCCGCTGTCAAGTCAAACCCATCTTGTAATTTTACTTGAATCAAAAGCTTCGTGATATCACCTTGCAATAAACTCATTGCATCTGGCATAGAAACATCTGAAAAAAGCCCATTTTTTTGCAACTTAGATGTTTGTTGAGCATCAAAATTTTTTAACCTCTCACGCAAGGCCTCTATTTTTTTATCAAGATCCAAGATAGGTATATTTTCCATAAAGCTTTACCTCCAAGCAAGCGATCGTTATACCTATAATATAGACCGAAAGAGGCATTTATGCTCTAAAAAAAAACAAAAAAAACTAACCGAAAATAGCGTGTAAAACTTTATATGACAAGATGGTAAGAAGGCATGCGGCAGGAAGTGTGAGAATCCACGAGGTGAAAATATTACGAATAACCACGAGATTTAAAGCACCAATACCACGGGCAAGGCCCACACCCAACACTGAGCCTACAAGCGTCTGTGTTGCGGAGACAGGGATCCCCATGCTGGTTGCAACAACAACCGTCGTTGCAGCCGAAAGCGTTGCTGCAAACGCGCGACTCGGTGTTAATGCCGTAATCGAACTCCCGACTGTCTCTATCACACGCCGGCCCTGCACAAGAAAGCCTATCACAGCACCTGTTGCGCCCAGTAAGACAATCCAAGCCGGATAACCCGCTGCACGAAAAGGCTCGTCTGCATGCATAATCAGACTATGCACCATGCTGAGAGGTGCGACCGCCAAGGCTACATCATTCGCACCATGCGCAAACACCATCGCACATGCGGTCATGGCCATAAGCACGGCAAAATATTTTTCCACTTGCTTAAAGCTATCACGTCGTCGTAAGTTAGGCTGTTCAGGAATGTGGCGAATCACCCACAGGCCTAACAACGTGATGGTGATGCTTGTTCCTAACGTAACAAGCATGCTTTGTTTGATATTAAGCTGCACATCAAAATGCGCGAGGCCTTTAAATACCGTAATAAACGACAAAACGGAGCCGACCAAAAAAAGATAAATCGGAATAAACCGTTTGGCACGTTCGAGTACGTTCGTTTGTACAAAAATGGTTTGTTGAATACTTAAAAACAAAGCATAAGCCGTGGTGCCTGCAATCAATGGGGATGTTATCCAACCAATCGCAATATGTGACACTTGATGCCAATGCACCGCTTGCTTTCCAAGGACCAACCAACCAAAACCCACCATCGAGCCCACAAGTGCATTGGTAATGGACACGGGCACACCGATAAAACTGGCCAAATGCATCCAGATCGTACAGGCCATCAGCACGCCCAGCATGCCTTCAATTAAAATGGTCGGTTGTTCCGCCAGCAACTGCACATCAATAATGCCATCACGTAGGGTCGCTGTGACGTCGGTTCCACCTAAAAAAGCGCCTAAGAACTCAAAAATAACCGCAACACACAGCGCTTGTTTAACCGTGATCGCTTTTGATCCCATGGTGGTACTCATGACATTGGCCAAATCGTTCGCGCCAACGCCCCACGTCATTAAAAAGCAAAGAAAAATAGCAAGTGAAAAATAAAGAACTGAAATATCCATAGGATGCGTATTACCTGGCAATCAAAATTTGAAGCCGTCCACCCACCGTTTGTGCGTGGTCAGCTAAGTCACCAATCCATTGAACCAATTTATAAAGAAAGATCACATCCAATGTGGGCAATTCGCCTTCTATTTCAAAAATACGATGCCGGATATCCGCCAGCTGATCGTCGCTATCATGCTCGATGGTATCCAACGTTACAATCATGTCTTCCACGATGGTCACTTCGCTACCACGAAATCCTGTTTCAAGAAGTTGATCGAGTTCGTTAATCGCTTTACACGCCTGGTGTGCGGCGTCCAAAGAGCGCTTGAGAAAAGGCATGAAGCGTTCGGTCAGTGCAGCGGGAATCTGCATACGACGACCGACCATGAGACCTGCAATATCTTCTGCTTTATTGGCAATACGATCTTGGCAACCTAATAATTCCAAGACATCGGTGCGCGCAACGGGCAAGAATAAACCAGCAGGTAAATGTAGGCGTAAATCGCGCTTAATCATATCGGCTTCTTTTTCAAGCGCGCTGATGTCTGCTTTGATCTGTATAGCCTTGTCCCAATCATCGACCAAAATCGCATCAAAAAAAGGCAACAGCTGTTTTGCACACTGGTACACTTTGTACATGTGATGCTCAATAGGCTTAATTGGTGAAGGCCCAAACATATTAAAGAGATTACCCATCATGTCACGATAACCCAAAGAAGATAAACGTATTAACATGTAGTATACCCAACCATATACGATTTGAATAACGTTTTTTGCAAAAACAAGACGAGCATGTTACAAAGTTAAGGGTAGTGTTGTGCGTCCATGCCAACGCAACACGGAGATAAATCCACGGACAACCCCACAACGGGGCGTTTTAGGAGCAGCATCGTGATTGAATATATTTATAAAGGATTTAAATTATCTTTCCAGGTCAGCGAACTCAGTGCAGCAGCTTCAGTCACACCCGATGGGGCTATTTTATACGAGGCGCATGGTAATGCGGTTTATTTATTAAGCACCCCTAAAAAATGGTTTTCACAAACTCATTTTCATACCGACAACGAAAGTCACCAGGGTGCTGAGCATGAAATCAAACGTCTTTTAGAAAACTATGTTGATTTTGAACTTAAAAACTTTTATGCCATGCAAGAAAAAGGGACGTTTACTGAAAACTAATCCCTCGCCCTCACCTGTTATCTTAATGTTCACGATTAATTAATATGAAGCTTGGCCCTTGGTGACTAAACGCATCGGCCAACACTTTATCAACATCATCAGGAACATTAATTTGAGAGACCTGCGCCCCAAACCCACGAGCAATGGCCTCCATATCTAGATTAGGGTCGCTAATATCCATCCCTACAAATTTTGTGTGCTCTATCGAACCACCCAGTTGCTGCACCCAAAGCTCTTTGAGCAAATGATACTCATGGTTAATAAAGCATACAAAAATAACGGGGATTTTATAAGCAGCTGCGGTCCATATAGAGTGAATAGAAAACATACTGCCACCATCACCCACAAAACATACCGCATGCTTATGAGTCCCTAATGCAATACCTGTGGCCAACGGCATAGCCCAGCCAAGGCCGCCGCCACGTGGATTAAAATGTACATTACGTATACCGAGGCTATTCGCCATATTTTGAACCATCGGATCTTCAGACGAGCCTTCTGTAATCACATGTGTGTCACAATCTAGTTTCTTGAGAATGCCGAGCACGAGCGCATTACTCGCATGCTCGCCTGCGTACGGATACGCATGATCAAGCGCACTAATATCTGGTTTTCTATACGATATTTTAGCTGTGTTAGCATCCAGGCTTAATGCTTGATTAATGCCACTCAAGGTTGCTTGAATATCCCCAACCACGGCGATATCTACGGGCCAGTCAAAGCCTAGCTGATGGGTTGCGGCACTTAATTGAATAATATTGAGTTCTGGAGGCATGGCACTGGTATCGGTGTAGCTAAAAGCATCGATCTTTTCCCCCACAAGCAGCATGGTATGATAGCCGCTTAGAATTTTATGAATATCCCCTGTTGTCGAAGGTAACTGTCCTTTGTAATTGGGATGTAACGTGTCGACAACCCCTTGAACATGAAACGGTGCCTGATACATATCAGCATCCAGTGTTGCGGCAAGCTCCGATAGCGCTCCAATTGACTTATCCCAGCCCACCGCATAATCAGCAACAATCATAAGTTTCCCACGAGGAACGGCAGAAAGCGCTGTAGCAATTTTTGCTACAGAAGCACTGACTGAGTCATCAAAGATCGTTGTGCGCTTAAACGTCACTTTATCTGTTGTATGCTTCATAAAATCCATGGGGATGGATAAAAAAACGGGCCCCGGAGGCTGTAAAATAGCCTGCACATAACAACGTTGCAGGGCTACCGTAAGTTCATCAATACTTCTCACTTCATACTGATATTTTGATGCTGTTTCCGCGAGTTGAGTATTAGGCGCCCCCAGAGGTGGGTTATGAATAAGAATTCGGCTATCTTGTGTTCCATTAATAACAAATAACGGAACTCCAGATAAAAGCGCGTTTCGCATATTAAACATGCCATTGGCAAGGCCAGGATACGTATGTAAATTTACAATGGATGGCTTACCTGTAATCAGCGCGTAACCCGCAGCAATACCTACAGCACTGGATTCATGCACAGACAGCACATACGTCACGTCCGTATCGGCGAGTGCAGACAAAAAAGTTGTTTCCGTTGTACCTGGATTACCAAATACATATTTAATATCATATGTATTTATAAAATTTTGTATTAATTGGGCGCCGGTCCGTTTCTTATCCATGTCAACCTTCCTTATTAATTAAAATTTTAATAAGTATTGTTCACGAACAGACTTTGATCAAGTTTCAAGATTAATACAAACGACTCAAACCAATGGTACCGAGAAGAGGACTCGAACCTCCACGGGGTTGCCCCCACTAGCACCTGAAGCTAGCGTGTCTACCATTCCACCACCTCGGCAATCGAACGGTAAACTACGCCTTTACTTTTGTTTTGTCAACTCTCACGCAAAACCTAAATTGATCGGAAAAAAAAAGATCAATGCGGGTTTGTCCTTTAATCTGGCTATTTTTACCTGAAATAAAACAAAAACAGTCGGTTTTAAGTTGAATTTGTCATTTTTACCCGCAT
>Ga0209491_10001878_pt1 | contig 39332 bp, 41 predicted proteins | sample BON02_FD_187213 | JGI IMG/M metagenome (GOLD analysis project Ga0209491, IMG submission 187213) | Freshwater microbial communities from Lake Bonney liftoff mats and glacier meltwater in Antarctica - BON-02 (SPAdes) (version 2) | ecosystem: Environmental > Aquatic > Freshwater > Ice > Glacier... | reverse complement strand
TTTAGAAAAAACTTTCTAAATTAAGCATTTAGGTAAACAGCTGAAATGCCCCTGAATAGAATTATCAATTATCGCGATCAACTTGTCGTCTTGTTCTCCTCCGTCCAGCAACTTAAGAACCCCGATTAGATGGGCTTTTACCACAGAACCTCGACTTATAGATGGTCCTAATATAATTACATCAAGAGGATCCCCATCTCCACCGTTTTCTTTAGAAAGTAGTGTTTGCGGTATCATGCCATAATTTCCTGGATACCCGAGATATTTGACTACGCGTGGTTTGCCTTTCTTGAATCCCGAATTAAGCAACGGTTCCATGTTGTAAGCGCAGCTATCGCGCCTCGAATCGACCGTCAGCGCGTTTGGCAATGAGCCGCTTGATTTCGAGTCCCATCAAAGTGGCAGAGATTTCGGAAGCCGGACGGTTGAGTTGGTGCGAGATCTGGTCGGGCTGGCAAAGCTCGCCGCCAGTGAAGCAGTCGAGCACTTCACGCTCCAAAGCGCTCAGGTTGAGCTTTGGAGTCTCCGTTTCTCGCGGCAACTCGGCTTCAGTCTGGGTGGGACGGGCGTAACGTAGTTCTTCCAAAACATCGTCAATCGAAGTCACCATGGTCGCGCCATCGCGAATGAGTTGATGGCAGCCTGCACTGCTCGGCTGATCAATACGCCCAGGCACGGCCATAATCTGCCTGCCCTGCTCCCCGGCAAAGCGCGCGGTGATCATGCTACCACCTGCCACATCGCTCTCGACCACGATGACTGCCTCGCACATGCCCGCGACCACACGATTACGCATGGGGAATGTCTGCCTATCCGCACGGCGGCCAAAGGGGAACTCGCTGGCGACGGCACCCGTCTGCGCAATTTTTTTATAAAGATCCAGATTCTCAGGCGGGTACACGATGTCTAAGCCACAGCCCAGCACGGCGACGGTCTTACCGCCAGCTTCGAGCGCACCTTCGTGGGCGGCGGTATCGGTGCCGCGCGCCATGCCGCTGACGATGCAAAACCCAAGCCGTGCCAGTTCAGAAGCAAACTTCCGTGCCACACTGTGCCCGTAGAGCGTGGCTCGGCGCGTGCCGACGATCGCGACGCATGGGCGATCGATGTTGTATTCTCCTTTCCAATACAATCCGATTGGAGGGTCATACATTTCTTGCAACATCGAGGGGAAGGCTTCGTCAGTCTGCGCGATGAAGCGCGTACCGGAGGTCTTCATGCGCTCGATCTCCTTCGAGAGGTCGAAGTGCTGTGACCAGTGGGTTAAGACATTGGCGGCTTTTTCGCCGACACCTTTGACTTGCAGCAGTTTTTGGCGGCCCCCCGAGAGCACGGCCACAGGGTCATGATCAAAGGCATCCAAAAGATGACGCAGCATAATAGGGCCGACATATTGCAGCCCATTGAGCACGAGCAGGGCTTGTCGGTGATTTAAGGTCGCAGCCATCGAATCAAGCGCGCAGGACGTCGGGCAGATAGTCCAACAACTGAGTGGTATGAACCGCGACTTGCCCCTTCGCGCGCGCTAGAAGTTGGGCCGCAAGCCCATGCAGCATGACACCACGAGCGACGGCTGTTGGCACGCAATCATTACTCTGGGCGAGCATACCACCAATCAAACCAGACAATAAATCGCCACTGCCACCGCGCGAAAGGACGGGGCCACCCTGAGTGTTATACATAACGGAATGCCCGTCGCAAATACGGGTATTGGCACCTTTCAAAACAGTAAGAACTCGATAAGAGTCCGAGAAATCGAGCAATGCCTCGATCGTATAATTGGGCACGGCGAATTTAGCAATACGCATAAACTCCCCCATGTGGGGGGTCAGGACGACACGTCCGAAATGAGGTCGACGCTTTTGGGCAACTTCCATCACGCGGGCGCGGAGCGCATCCGCATCGAGCAAGACTGGCAGCTCCACGAGTTTCACAATCTCTTGAGTGACCAATTCTGTATTACGATCTTTGCCCATACCAGGGCCGACGAGCACGGCCGAGGCTTGATCTATACGATCAAGCAGCAAGGGCATCGCTCGTGGGTTAAGCGTGCCATTACTCGTTTCCGGCCAAGGAATCCACATCGCTTCAGGCACTTGAGCAGCCAGAGCACTCGCAACTGATGCGGGCGCAAATGCGGTGACCAAGCCAACGCCAGAGCGCACTGCGGCCTGCACTGACATCAGTAGCGCACCGGGCATATAGGCAGAACCACCGACCACGAAGAGGTGCCCAAATACACGTTTATCAACGGCGGCCGGGCGCAAGCGCCGCATCGGGTGAAGCACTGCTTCAGTGACAATCGACTCTGTTGCCTCGGGCACTGCCGCCTGGGGCGAATCAAAAAAACCAAGATCGACATAACGTACCCGCCCGCAATCGGCGATCCCTGTGAAGAGCGGCTTTTTGGCAATACCTGTGGCATAACTAAAGTCGGCTTGAAAAGAGGGTGCCTCTTCCTCGACGTCGTCTCCTTTTCCACTGGGTAAATCGACAGCAGCACGCAGATCGATGGCTTCAAATACGTTCACGGCTTGGATCAAGGCTGCCATAGGCTCACGTAGCGGCGGCGTAAAAGACATCCCGAGGAGACCATCTATACAGATATGGAAACCGTCGCGGCCGCCTGCGCTCGAAAGCATCTGAGCGATCTCCGAAACATCACTCTGCCCGGATACCTGATGCGCCTGGACACGGCCTTCCAGTTGCTGAAGTGCGCGAGCCGCCAGCGGGCGAAGCTCGTCTGCGGGCGTGGTTAAAATCAAATCCACACGCGCGCGGGGAAAATCGGCTAGTAATTGCCCACAGGCGATGAGGGCATCCGCGCCATTGTTCCCCTTGCCGATAAGCGCCAAAATTCGCAGATTCTCGGGTGGCGGACGAAGCTCGGCGTAGTCCTCAATCAGCAATCGAGCGATCCCCTTCCCTGCCTGCTTCATGGCAGACCACTCGGCCGCTTCGTCCGCAAGCACTGAGGACTCAAACTTTTTAGCCTGTTGGCAACTTAATACAGGATGTGCGTAGGTTGGGAAATTCATAGGGTGGGCTTCGATCAATAAGACGAGGTGCCCACCTTAGTTAAGAAATCTCAGAATACACGTTTTTTTTAGGCAGCCTTGAGTTTAATCCACAAACGCGCACTGAGTGCCACGGCAACCAGCCCGAGCCCAGCGGCCAAGCCTATCCAGACGCCAATGGTGCCCATTTCGCCAGAAAACCCCAAGCCTGCTCCGAGGGGAATCGCAAGCAACCAAAAGCAAACGAACAGAATCAGCGTGGGGAAGTTAACATCGCGCATGCCACGCAGTGCCGCACCGCTGATCACTTGAATACCGTCAAAGAGTTGGAAAATGGCTACGATGACTAGGATCGAAGCCGTCAGTGAGATCACCTCGACATCTGTGGTAAAGCTCGCAGCGATTTGCTCGCCGAAAAACACGTAACTGGTCGCACAAACTAACATAATGAGCATGCCAATGAGATGAGCCCCCACCAATAGTGTGCGCCCGCGCTCTGGCTCGCCCGAGCTCATCGCATGACCTACACGGATCGTCACTGCCATCGCCAGCCCCAGTGGCAGCATAAAAGTGGTCGCCGCACAGGTGATGGCGATCTGGTGCGCGGCCAATGGGATCGCTCCAAATCGGCCAATCAAGAGAGCGCCGAACGCAAAAGCGCCCAATTCGATCAGCAGTTGCCCACTGACCGGGCTGGCCAGAAATACCAGCGTACGACACTCCGCACGATCTAGGCGCTTTAACCAAGTCGGCGGCAGCGAAGCCGCTAAGCGACGCGAACCAATCAAATAATACCAGAGCACGACTAGCGTTGCGAAGCGTGCGATACAGGTCGCGATGCCCGCGCCAATGAGCCCCATCGCAGGAAAACCGAGATAGCCAAAGATCAAAATCGCGTTCAACACGACATTCAGCGCCACCCCGCCGAGTTGTATCCATAGCACCGTCCATGGCTGACTCTGCGCCTCCGCGAACCCCTTGATCACCATCGTCGGCACCACCGCGAGAAATGATAACCCGAGCCAGTAAAGATACGGCGGCACAATCGCAATCACCTCACCCGGTTGCCCCATCTGCCCAAGAAAAGGAACGCTGAGGAAAATGAGCGCCGTCAGTAGCACGCCCAGCCCCAGCGAAATAAAGAAACCGTTCCTCAAGGTTTCGCCCGCTTCCGCAGCGCACCCCTTGCCATGAGAATGCGCGACCTGAATAGATACCGTGATCGCAAGCCCAATACTGATGGCTAGAGGCAAATAGAGCAAGGCGTTGGCAAAAGCGGCGGCCGCCAGATCGACCGTGCCGACGCGTCCGATCATCAACGTATCCGTCAGCCCAAGTAGCATTTGGCTGACTTGCCCTGCGATCAGGGGCAACGCCAATGCCAGCGTCTTGCGATTTTCTTTGAGCAGCTCGTACATGGGCAGTCGTAATCAATCGTAGGGGCGCGACTTGTCACGCCCGCGCCGAGATGGCTCCTGATCATGGGCGGGCGTGACAAGTCGCGCCCCTACGATGACAAAATCACAGAAACGCCTTCATCTCGCGCACGGCTTGCTCGACGCCTACAAAGAGGGCGCGGCTAATGATTGTGTGCCCGATGTTTAGCTCGTGTAGATGCGGCAGTGTGATGACCTCTGCGATATTGGTGTAGTTGATCCCATGACCGGCGTTGACGGTCAGACCGAGGCTGTGCGCTAGCTCGGCACCTGCGCGAAGTGTATCCAGTTCGTGACGACGGCCTGCGTGAAAGTAAGCGTTACTGTAGGCTCCGGTGTGTAGCTCTACCCACGGACTCTTCAGCTCGGCAGACATTTCGATCTGCGCAGGATCGGGATCGATGAATAGGCTAGTCACGATGCCAGCCTCGGTCATCGCGGCAATGACTTCGCCCACGCGGGACTTTTGGCCGACCACATCAAGCCCCCCCTCGGTGGTGACTTCTTCGCGACTTTCGGGCACAAGGCAAACGGAGGCAGGCTTCAGCTTCAGTGCATAATCGATCATCTCCTGCGTGCAGGCCATCTCTAGATTCAACCGAGTCGCGATCTGTTCGCGCGCACGTTGCACATCCGATTCCTGCACGTGGCGACGATCTTCGCGCAAGTGCATGGTGATGCCGTCGGCACCCGCCGCTTCGCAAGCCAACGCAAAAGCTACGCAATCCGGCTCAACCTCGTCTCCGTGATCGAGCACATGCGCACGGTAACGCGCCTGCCGAACGGTGGCTACGTGATCGACGTTGACGCCGAGTAGGATCTTAGGATGACTCATTACTCGCGAGAAAGCTTACTCTTCGAGGCGATTTCGGGACCGCCTTGCGCGATGGCACGGCGGCGCAGGCGAAGCGCATTAAGGCGGATAAAGCCGCTGGCATCGTCCGGATTATAATCACTGACGACACCTTCCATCGAGGCGATCTTTTCATCGTAAAGAGAGAGTGGCGACTTACGACCCACTGTAGTGACGTTGCCCTTGTAGAGTTTAAGACGCACCGTGCCAGTGACCGTCTTTTGCGAATCGTCGATGAAAGCTTGGAGGGCTTCACGCTCGGGTGCATACCAAAAACCATTATAGACCAACTCTGCGTAGCGAGGGATCAAGCTATCGCGCAAGTGAGCGAGTTCACGATCCATCGTCAGCGTCTCCAGATTACGGTGAGCTTGGAGCAGAACGGTGCCGCCCGGAGTTTCATAGACACCACGACTCTTCATGCCGACAAAGCGGTTCTCAACAATATCGACACGACCGACCCCGTGCTTACCGGCCAGCTTGTTTAGGTGCTTCATGACTTTAGCGGGATTCATGGCGACGCCATCGACGGCGATACAGTCACCGCGCTCAAAATCAAGCTCTACGTATTGCGCCTCATCGGGTGCATCTTCGGGCGCAGTGGTCAGCTTATACATGCCCTTGTTGTCATCCGTTGTGGGGTCAAACCAAGGGTCTTCCAAAATACCAGCCTCGTAGGAGATGTGGAGCAAGTTGCGATCCATCGAGTAGGGCTTTGAAGCGCTGGCTTCGACATCGATATTATTCTCGCGGCAGTAGTTGATCATCTCAGTGCGGCCGGGGAAGGCCTTACGGAAGACTTCCATGCGCCATGGAGAAATAATTTTAAGCGTGGGAGCGAGTGCCGCATATCCGAGCTCGAAACGAACCTGGTCATTCCCCTTGCCAGTGGCACCGTGGGCGACGGCATCGGCTCCTTCGCGCTCAGCGATTTCGACGTGGGCCTTAGCAATGAGCGGACGAGCGATCGATGTGCCGAGCAAGTATTGGCCTTCGTAGATAGCATTGGCACGCATCATCGGAAAGATGAAGTCGCGGGCGAACTCTTCCACCAAATCAACCGTGTAGTGGGCGGAGGCGCCAGTGGCTTTGGCCTTTTCGGCGAGACCGTCGAGCTCTTCTTCTTGGCCGACATCGGCCGCAAAAGTGATAATTTCAGCATTAAAGTGCTCTTTGAGCCAGCTAACGAGGACGGAGGTGTCGAGACCACCAGAGTATGCGAGTACAATTTTCATAAGAAGATAGTTAAATTACGGATTATGGGCCCCTGCTACGCTCTTTGAGCTACGCAGGGCGCGCTACGGAATATGAGATACTGGATTCCGTGAGATAGAGGCAAGCGGAAAGCTACTGGATCTAGCGAAGTTCGCTACTCTTTTAGCGATGTGACGCCAGTCACGTCCTGTAGCCGTGCGAGACGCAAAGACCTTGCTCGCGCAAGTTTGCTACTCCTGTAGCGATGTGACGCCAGTCACGTCCTGTAGCCGTGCGAGACGCAAAGACCTTGCTCGCGCAAGTTCGCTACTCCTGTAGCGATGTGACGCCAGTCACGTCCTGTAGCCGTGCGAGACGCAAAGACCTTGCTCGCGCAAGTTCGCTACTCCTGTAGCGATGTGACGCCAGTCACGTCTTGTAGCCGTGCGAGACGCAAAGACCTTGCTAGCGCAAGTTCGCTACTCCTGTAGCGATGTGACGCCAGTCACGTCTTGTAGCCGTGCGAGACGCAAAGACCTTGCTCGCGCAAGTTTGCTACTCCTGTAGCGATGTGACGCCAGTCACGTCTTGTAGCCGTGCGAGACGCAAAGACCTTGCTAGCGCAAGTTCGCTACTCCTGTAGCGATGTGACGCCAGTCGCGTCTTGTAGCCGTGCGAGACGCAAAGACCTTGCTCGCGCAAGTTCGCTACTCCTGTAGCGATGTGACGCCAGTCACGTCCTGTAGCCGTGCGAGACGCAAAGACCTTGCTCGCGCAAGTTCGCTACTTAAAGCTGGCCAGCGACGAATGGAAACCACTCGGCCAGCGAACGGCTGGCTCCGCCTGGAGCGACTCTACGTGTAGAATCTGCTGTGTCGGCATAGGAGACATTTTTTGCACTTCAGCGAGCAACTCGGCATGATTCTGTATCGGCACGGGTCGCCTTGCAGCGGCCACGCTGACAGAGCGTAGTTGCTTTTCATTGGGTGTCAGTTCGGGGCGCAGACCCATCAAGCGGAGCTGTGCCGCGATGCTGGCACTCTGGTTGACGGCACGCTGCTCTTGAATGGTCGCGAAACGGCGCAACTCACTGCGTCCGATCGAATCGAGTGGATCGGCTTCGACTAATTCGTCGGCCTCCACGCCCTCAAGGGCTGGCTGCGAAGCCACATCCGTGGTATCATGAAAGACTGGCGTCAGCAAAGCGAAGCCTAAAGCTAGGCTAGCCGCCAGACCCGTGCCCATAATCCAACGGGGAAAGGCAGTCACTTTTCCAGCGGACTCATCCGCACGGGTGCCACGGGTCGAAGTGGCTAGTGGCATACGGTCGGAGCGCGTAGAAGAACGCTGCCCTGAGCGCGAAGATTGGCTTGCCTCGGAATTGCGAGAATTGCGAGAATTGCGAGAATTACGCGAAGAGCTCAAACGTCTCGATTTAGATCGACGCTTCGAGGCCTGCGGTTCCATCGCTAATCGCATCGCCTGATGCAGGCGGCAACGCTCTTGAAACTCTGTCTTGCGATCCACGTTCGCGGCCAACTCAGTCTTTAACTCAGCAAGGCCGTGCTGCGAGATCTCCTTATCAAGATAGAGGTTTACGAGCTCTGTAAATTTCTCTTCGGTCATGCAAAATCATCGCCCATGAGATCGCGCAGACTGTCCCGCGCACGGGCGATTCTGCTCTTCACTGTGCCCACGCTGATCTCTAATTGCTGTGCAATTTCGTCGTAGGACAGATTCTTTACATTTCGTAGAATCAAAACTTCTTTATGTTTCTCGTTCAGACCCTGCATGCATTCGGAGACACGGTCAACAAACTCTTGCGTGACGGCAGACTCTGCAGGGTTTTCGCCCGCGCAAGGAATCACATTTTCGAGAGTCAAACTACCATCATCTGTCAATGGCTGATCGAGTGAAATCGACTGGTCGCGCTTGCGGCGGAACCAATACCAGTAGCGGTTATGCGCTAAATTTGTCGCAATTTGATAGAGCCAAGTGGAAAAGGACGCATCTCCGCGAAAATTCTCGAGGCCACGGTGGGCACGGATGAAGGCATCTTGCGTCACCTCTTCCGCATCTTGTTTATTCTTAAGAAGTTGCGACACTCGCGCAAAGATGCGGTCGTAGTAGCGAGTGACTATGATATTGTAAGCAGCCATATCGCCTGTCTTAATGCGCTCGATCAGCAAGTCATCGGGGTGAATCGTCTCAGTTTTAGCAGTCATAGTTGAGTTCATGTAGGGTAGATCGTTCAAAGCTTAGATTTGTTCCAAGAAAGATCGTTCAATTTAAATAAAATTACTTTTCCTATACTTGACAAGCCTAAGTGAGGTTCCTTGTATGCCGCGCTTCAGCGTAGGGGTCGTTAGCTCAATCGGTAGAGCAGTTGACTTTTAATCAATTGGTTCCGGGTTCAAGTCCCGGACGACCCACCATCCTCGTGCAGAGGCTATATGGAGCATCTGGATCAGCTGAAAAAGAACTGCCAGCGCTTGATTCGATCATTGAATATTTCAATGTGTTACACATTCTTAGCAACGATTTGAAAAAGGCACTCCACCCTAAAGGCATTCTCTTGGGCATCCTCCTGCTTATTATGGCTATCGCATCGACCGTAGTGATTTATCAACTACGTTATAATCGCATGGATGCTGCCGCACAAACCGAGACACCATGAAGCTCGAAGAACATCCCTTTATCCAATCCGTCTCGGACGACCGCCGCGCCGCCATCGCCGACGAGGTCGAGCTCATCACTTTGGGCGACGGTGAAGTCATCTTTGCAGAAGACAGCGCCCCCGACGCACTTTTTCTGATTCTCTCAGGTAACGTCGCCTTCACCAAAGAGAAGCTAGACGGCAGCCTGCAGAACGTCAGCCAATCCAGCGAAGGCAGCTTCTTCGGCGAAGTCGGCGTTTTCACCGGCGAGCACCGCGCACTAGGTGCCGTCGCCCTAGGCCACTGCACCATCGGCCGCGTGCCAGAGCCTACGGTCAAGAAGATCATCGAAGATGCCGAACCAGTGCGCCGCATCCTCGAAAGCGTGATCCACCACCTCAAAAGCACGACCGATCACTATATGGACGAAGTCATGCGCACCGAGAAGCTCACGCTTGTCGGCACGATGGTTTCCTCCCTGCTGCACGATTTCAAGAATCCGTTTTCGATCATCAGCCTCGGCTCCAACATCATCGCGCAACGCTATAAAGACGACCCGAAGACCTCCAAGATTTGCGAAAACATGGAGTCACAGATCCGCCGAATGGTCAACATGGCCAACGACCTGGCTGCCTTCGCGCGTGGCGACAGCCAGATCGAAATTGCCTATGTTAACATCGACACCCTTTTCGATCAGTTCCGGGAGCTCAACACCCCCTTCTTCAAAGACCAAACGGTCGAGCTAGTGATGCAAGCCAATGGCACCAGCCTACAAGGCGACTTCAGCAAACTGCTGCGCGTGTTGCAGAACTTGATCAGTAATTCGATCGAAGCGCTGCATAACGCGGATATCAACGGTAAAGTCGAAGTGATAGCCGATCAGAATGAAAAAGCCGTCACCCTGACAATTGCCGACAACGGCCCTGGCATTCCCACTGATATACGCGAAACGTTTTTCGAGCCCTTCGTCACACGTGGCAAAAACGAAGGCACTGGCCTCGGCACCGCCATCGTCAAATCCATCGTCGAAGCCCACCACGGCGAGATCGACTTCGAGACCAGCGCGCAAGGCACCACCTTTACGATTCGGTTGCCGAGAAAAGCGTAGCTTTTTAACTCACGCCGACCGCGCTCAAAAACGCACGCGCAATAATCATGTGCCCGACACCATTGGGATGCACACGATCCCCACAAAGCGACTGTGTTGGTTGATGCGCTAAGTATTTATCAAAGGCCGCCTGCGTATCGACAAATATTGCGTCAAACTCCGCCGCCAGCTTTTGAGTGATGGCAGCATAGACATCCATTTTTGCACGCATCGGATCTTCGCGATTTGTTTCCAGAAAATACGGCGTCATCAAAACGAGTCCATCCAGCTGCGGGCGTGTCTTGGCCAGCAAGCTACGATAAATCGACTCGTATTGCTCCGGCTCCACCTGCACTGCCCCAGGCTCACTATCAAACTGCCGCCAGACATCGTTGATCCCGATCATAACGGAGAGCCAGTTCGGCTCTAAATCGAGCACGTCGGTTTGCCAACGCGCCGCCAAATCCGTCACACGGTTGCCACTGATCCCCGTGTTCAAAACGCGCACCGGAGTTTCCAGCACAGCCGCACCAAGCACACTGTCCACAAAGCTAACATAGCCAGAACCGAGGCCAGGCCCACTGCGCTGCCCGAGAGGGCGACCACGCCCGCAATCTGTAATCGAATCGCCGATAAATAATAGTTTCTGGTTCGGTTTAAATGGGATATTCATGGCTCATCAATTCAACGCCCACACAAAGTGAAGCAAGCCAAAATCACCCCATCAATAGCCATGCATCAAACGAATCCCCACACTCGCACAGGCATTAGACCGCTCGTTCAATAATTGAGCCATGCGCGCTGCACCATAGCTGGAGCTGGTATGCAAGCGCACCTCCACTTCGACGGCCTCAGCTACTGGCGGGTTCAAGATCAGGAAATCCAAAAAAGCAGAGACTGCATCGTGCCCCGTATGCCCGGGATCAGTGCGCCCCAATTCGTAGTCAAACGAAGCCAGCATCGGAATGCCATACGTCTGCAAAATCTCCAGCATCGACGCCACCGTCCGACAAAGCACCCAATTCTCCCCCGTTCGCGGCGGGTGCCGGATGTCATCGAGATAGAGTGCGTAGTCGTCCATGGGGTCAGATTAGGTTAATTATCTGATCCAAGATATGACAACGAGAGCCATTTAGGCTAGAATGAAAAAACATAATTAGGACCATCTTCTAGAAGGTTTGATCCTTAACCGTTAATGATGGTAGCGCTGAGTGGCTCACTCAGCACGTTTACAAATGGCGCCCCAGCAGGACGTGTACGGTGTGAGCCACACCGCGCTACCCGAGCAGGACGTGTACGGTGTGAGCTTGTCGAAGTGGTCGAATTGGTATTGCGTCAAGTGACGCCCCTACAAAAAAACGCGTCCTTTTATGAAAGACGCGTTTTGGAAATTTGTTTGGCCGTGAAAATGGCGTTCGGGACGAACGCCGCTACCTTCTACGGCCTTTGGCCAGCTTTTGAGCGATGAGGAACTGGATGTTGCTCTCGAGGCGTTCGACTTGTGTGGGGTCGACGCCTTCTTCTTCGGCTTGTCGGAGGGCTTCCTCGGCGCGGGCTTGGGCGGACTCGACTTCGCCGAGGTCGATCTCCTTCACATCCACGGCGGCTTCGGTCAGCACCGAGATGGTGTTTCCCAAAACTTTGGCGAAGCCGTAGTCGACAGCGATAAACTCGGTCACGCCGTCCTTCATGATCTTCAACTCCCCAGCGACGATCTTCGTCACTAGCGGGATGTGACCAGTCAAAATACCGGTTTCACCCGAATCCGTCGGTAAGACGACTTGGTTGGCCTCAGTGCTGAGGACTTTTGCGTCGGGTGTGAAAATCTCGAGAGTAAGCATTCTGATTTGAATTAGGAGTTCTTATTCGCTTCGATCGCCATGTCGATACTGCCCTTCATATAGAGGTCGTTCTCGGCGAGGTCGTCGCATTCACCGTTGAGGATCATTTGGAAGCCTTTGATCGTGTCGGCAGTAGTCACGTATTCGCCGGGTGTGCCGGTGAATATTTCCGCTACGTGGAATGGCTGCGAAAGGAATTTTTGCACCTTTCGTGCGCGGTAAACGGTTTGCTTGTCCTCGGGGGAAAGCTCGTCGAGACCGAGAATCGCGATGATATCCTGCAGATCTTTGTAGCGTTGAAGCACGTTTTGCACGCCGCGCGCGCACTTGTAGTGCTCTTCGCCAACAATGGTGGGATCGAGCGCGTTGGAGATCGAAGAGAGGGGATCCACCGCAGGGTAGATGCCGAGCTCGGCGATGGAACGCTCCAGAACGATGGTGGAGTCCAAGTGAGCGAAGGTGTTGGCTGGCGCGGGGTCAGTCAAGTCATCGGCAGGGACGTAAACGGCTTGGAAGGAGGTAATCGAACCCTTCTTGGTGGAGGTAATACGCTCCTGAAGGTTACCCATTTCCTGAGAAAGTGTGGGCTGGTAACCCACCGCAGAGGGCGAGCGACCGAGCAGCGCGGACACCTCGGCACCCGCTTGAGAGAAACGGAAAATGTTATCCACGAAGAGCAGAACGTCCTGGTTCATTTCGTCACGGAAATACTCGGCCATAGTGAGACCGGACAGGGCGACACGCATACGAGCACCGGGGGGCTCGTTCATCTGACCATAGACCAGAGCCACTTTGGATTTGCTGATATCGTTTTGGTCGATAACACCTGCGTCGGACATTTCGTGGTAAAGGTCATTACCCTCACGAGAGCGCTCACCGACACCAGCGAATACGGAGTAACCACCATGCGCCTTAGCGATGTTGTTGATCAGCTCCATGATGACAACGGTCTTACCGACACCCGCACCACCGAAGGCGCCAACTTTACCACCCTTGGTGAAGGGGCAAATGAGGTCGATGACCTTGATGCCGGTCTCGAGGATCTCGGCATCGGTTGCTTGGTCGATCAGTGCGGGAGGCATGCGGTGAATCGAGCGACGCTCGTCTGTGCCGACGGGGCCCTTTTCGTCCACGGTATCTCCAGTGACGTTGAAGATACGTCCGAGGACGGCTTCACCGACAGGGACAGAGATCGAGGAGCCTGTCCCAACGACTTCCATACCGCGGACGAGGCCGTCGGTGGTTGTCATAGCAACGGCGCGGACGAGACCTTCGCCGAGGTGCTGTTGCACTTCGAGCGTGAGGTTCTTTTCAACGCCACCAACTTGGTAGGCGATTGTGATCGCGTCGAAAATTTCAGGGACGCTGTCTTGCGGGAAGGCAGCGTCGACGACGGCGCCGATGACTTGGACGATTTTACCGTTTTTGCTCATGAGTAAAGGGTTGTTAGTTGAAAATTGTTAAGTAGTTGGGTGGCTAGAACGTAGCCGAATTCGTGAGAATTTGGACAGACGAGACCGACGGAGCCGACGACCAAAATCTTATGATTTCGGCTACAGGGAGATGTGACTTCGACTGGCTTTGGTTCTGCATGGTGATTAGTGGGCGGCAGCGGCGGCGGCGATTTCGAGTATTTCCTGGGTAATCGCGGCTTGGCGAGCCTTGTTATAATCGAGAGTGAGGTCGTCGACGAGGTTCGATGCGTTATCCGTAGCGGACTTCATCGCAACCATACGTGCCGAGTATTCGGCGGCGCGGCTTTCGAGCAGGAGCTGGTGGATAATGACTTTGACGTAAAGGTCGGGCAGCTGTCCGAGGACTTCTTCGGCGGATGGCTCAAAGACCATTTCGCGCTTATCACTGCGGGCGGCGAGGATGTCGTTTTCGCCGGCTACGCGCTTCTTGAGTTGATCAAGCACTTCACGCAGATCGACGATGGGGAGGAGCGATTGGATGACGGGCTCTTGCACGAGCACGTTCACAAAACTCGGGTAAGCGACCTCGATGGTATCGATTTCGCCCTTAAGGAACGAGTCGATCAGGTGCTTGAGCATCGGGCGCAGCTCTTTAAAGTTGGCCTTATCGGAGACGGTGAAATCGGCAATCAAAGCGCGCTTGGAGCGGGCAACAAACTGCGTGGCTTTGCGACCGACGGTGATAAATTTAGCGTCACCCTTGACCTCGTCGACAACCTTGCGAAAGAGGTTGGTGTTAAGGGGGCCGCACAGACCTTTGTCGGTCGAGAGGATGAGGATGCCGCGTGTTTTGACTTCGCGCTTCTCAAAGAAGGGGTGCGAAATGGCGGCACCGCTCAGGTCGAGCTTTTCGCCGACGGTGTCGAGCAGATCGGCGAGGAGCAAGGCGTAGGGACGACCGGCTACGGCGGCGTCCTGCGCACGTTTCATCTTGGAGGATGAAACGAGCTGCATCGCACGCGTGATCTGCCGGGTGTTTTTAACCGACTTGATACGGCGGCGGATGTCGCGGAGATTGGCCATTGTGGAGAATTAGGAATTAAAAATTAGGAATTAGGAAATTCACCCTGAAGCTTACGCGGAGAAGCCGGCTTGCCACTCTTCGAGAGACTTCTTGAGGGCGGCTTCGGATTCGTCGCTGATTGCTTTTTCGGAACGAATGGTGTCCATGATCTTGGCACCACGGGTTTCTAGAAAGTCGCGCAGGCTGCTGGTCGCCGTGACGATCTTAGCCACGTCGATCTTATCGAAGAAACCGCTTTGCACCGCCCAGATAAGGGAGGATTGTACTTCGACGGGGATCGGATTGAAAGCGGTTTGCTTGAACAACTCCACGACGCGGGCACCACGCTCAAGCTGAGCCTTGGTCTTGGCATCGAGGTCGGAACCGAACTGTGCGAAAGCAGCGAGCTCGCGAAACTGAGCGAGTTGAAGCTTAACCTTACCCGCGACCTTCTTGATCGCCTTGATCTGCGCGGCAGAACCCACACGAGAAACGGAAAGACCGACGGAGACCGCTGGGCGGATACCTTGATTGAAGAGGTCGGTTTCGAGGAAGACCTGACCATCGGTGATGGAGATCACGTTAGTCGGGATGTAAGCGGACACGTCGCCCGCCTGAGTTTCAATAATGGGCAGCGCAGTGAGCGAGCCGTTACCATTGTTCTCATTGACACGAGCGGAACGCTCCAGGAGGCGGGAGTGAAGATAGAAGACGTCACCGGGATAGGCTTCACGACCGGAGGGGCGCTTCAGAATGAGGGAGATTTGGCGATAGGCGACGGCTTGCTTAGAGAGGTCATCATAAACAATGAGCGCATCCATACCGTTGTGCATAAAGTATTCACCCATCGACGCACCAGCAAAAGGAGCGATGTATTGATTGGCAGGATTGTCCCCAGCCGAAGCAGAAACAATGATGGTGTATTCCATCGCGCCGGCTTTTTCGAGAACGTTGATGGTGCGAGCGATGTTGGAATTCTTCTGACCAATCGCGACGTAGATCGAGTAAACGGGGCGAAAGCCTTCGGGGAAGGTGCCGTCTTCGTTACGGTGCTGGTTGTTGATTTTGGCCTGATTGATGATGGTATCGATCGCGATGGTCGTCTTACCAGTAGAGCGGTCACCAATGATGAGCTCGCGTTGGCCACGGCCGATGGGGATCATCGAGTCGATCGCCATGATACCTGTTTGCATCGGCTGATCGACTGACTTACGAGGGATGATGCCGGGAGCGACTTGGTCGACCGGATAGGTTTCTGTCGAGTCGATCGGGCCCTTGCCGTCGATCGGACGACCAAGCGCATCGACCACGCGGCCGAGAAGACCCATGCCGACAGGAACAGAAAGCAGTTTGCCCGTGGTGGCCGCTTCGTCGCCTTCCTTGAGCTTGGAATAGTCACCAAGGATGACGCAACCGACTTCGTCTTCTTCAAGATTCAGGGCCAGACCGGTGACGCCGTCGCCGAAATCGATCATTTCGTTATACATAATACCCGAGAGACCGGAGAGCTTGGCCACGCCATCGGCGATGGAAACAACCTTGCCGGTGTTGGATTTGACGGCGCCGGCTTGGAAGCTAGCGATTTCGTTTTCGATTTGTTCGACTATAGAGCTCATAGTAAAATGGTATGCAGGTAAAATGTATGAAAGTGGGCCCTTCGACAGGCTCAGGATAAATAAGGTAGATTAGTGGACGTTTTCGGCGAGGCGTTGCAGGCGACCGGCGATGGAGGCATCATAGACATCGTCACCGACACGGACACTGACCCCGGCGATCAATGAAAAATCTTGTTTAATTTCAGCGCTGATGGGACGACCGTAGAGCGCGGAGAACTTGCTCTCGATGTCCTTAAGAGATTCGGCGCTCAAACCCGAAGGTGTCGAAACGACGGCAGTTTGCAGAGCGACCTCGCGACGCAGATAGCCAAGGTAGGCCTTGAGTGTCGCCAAGGGGAAACGGAGTTCAACCTGCTTAAGGCCAGCGAGTACTTCGCCGACTTTATCTTCGGTCACGACACCGCTGTCATCCTTCGAAAGCTCAACGAGCTTCTTAGCTAACTTGGTGATCTTTTTATCGCGTTTCATTAGGTCAAAAATAGGGGCTTAGCCAGCACTGGCCAATTCTTTGGCAGCTGAATCGGAGAAGGTTTGCTTCTCCACATCGGAAAGGTCGCGGGAAAGCACCTTGGAAGAGGTCGCGACGACGAGACGTGCCACTTCTTGGCGGACGTCGGAAAGCATCTTTTGACGCTCCAACTGAGTGGCTTCACTGGCCTTACGGATGATGGCCTCGGCTTGTGCAGCGGCCTCTTGAGTCTTGTGCTCGATCATCTCCTTCGATTGCTCGCGGGCTTCGGTCAGGATCTTTTGTGCATCGATCGCGGCTTGCTTGATCTTCTCGGCGCGCTCGCGCTCGGCTTCGGATAGCTGTGTTTTCATTTCTTCCGCATACTGAAGGCCGTCGGCGATCTTTTGCTGACGCTCATCGAGGGTCGCCACGATCGGCTTGACGGCCAATTTGTAAAGGACGAAGGCAACCAAGCAGAAGTTCACCATCTGCGCGAAAAGTGTCGACCAAGTGACGCCGAACTGTCCTGCAAGTTCGGAAATCATACCGCTCTCCTCTGCGTGTATCTCTGCGGGAGTGTACCCGGTCAGTTCTTCAGCGACCTCATGGGCCACTGCGTGCGCATCTTCTGCAGCGATCAAGCCGAGAGGAAGGGTCAGTGCGAAAAGCAAAGTGATGAAAATGGCCTTCATGGGACGGATGGGCGGACGGTAAGGAGGAGGGAGGTAGAATCGAAAAGTGCCGACGGTCGCTAAATCTGCGACCGTCGGCATAAACTTCGTGGATTGATTAGCCAGCCATTTTGCCAAGGAAGATGGCAAAGAAGACGATCGCTTCAGCGAAAGCCATCGCGATGATGGACTGAACGAGGATCTTGGTGGCGGCTTCCGGGTTACGACCGACGGATTCACAGGCTTTATAGCCGATGAGACCAATGCCGAGGGGCACTGCGAGTGTAGCTGCTGCTACATGGATGTTACCTGTGATGCCTGATGTGGCTTGTGCGATGATTTCGAACATAATGTATGTCTTTTTGTGTTTAGTATTTAGTGGTTTTCTGCGCCCGCTCACGATTTGCTACATGATCCCGAGCACGGAAAGTTTTTTTGAAAAAATTATTAGTGGGCTTCTTCGTCGTGATTCGTCATGAGCCCGATATAAATAGCGACGAGGAGAGTAAAGATGAGTGCCTGCACGACGCCAACGAGCACCTCGTAGAAGTAGAACGGAATCGGCACGATGTAAGGTGCCATCCCTGTCATACTGGCGAGCAAGTTTTCGCCCCCAAAGACGTTGCCATAGAGACGGAAGGACAGAGATACGGGGCGAAACGCGATCGAAATGACTTCGATAAAGCCAACTAAGACGAAGATTGGGATCAGCATCATATAGATTAGCGGTGGCGTTTCCTTCTTATCGGCTTTATTGCCGAAGAGCTCCCAGATGAAGAACTTGGGGCCGGCCACTTTCAAGCTGATGAATAACCACGCGATCATGGCGACAAGTGCCATCCCGAAGGTAGCGTTCAAGTCGGAATTAGCGGGGCGCATCCAGTATTGCATGTGTCCGTGCTCATTGTAAAAACCGAACACACCGACGCCCGGAATCAAACCGCTCCAATTGTGGATTAGAATGAAGAGAAAGAGGCCGATCAAAAGCGGAAAGGCCATCGAGAAGGCTTTTTTGCCCACAATCGGTTCTAGTAAGTCTTTCAGACCATTAATCAAACTCTCCATCACAGCCTGCCCACGACCGGGAATCATCTTCGGCTTTCCGACACTCCAGCGGATCACCAAAATCAGGAGAATCGAAATCACCCACGTCGTAACGATAGAATTGGTGATCGGCAGGTTAAAGATCTGCGTCAATTCATACGGAGACGTGCTTACGCTATCATCCGCTGCATGCAGGGCGGATGCGGTTCCAGAAAGAAGAAAGACTGTTGGTAGTAGCTTGTTCACAAAGAACTGAGTAGAAAAATAAAAACCGCGGTTAGCCCACGGAGAAGCGAATGTGATGGAGAGCCATTCTCGGCGCGTCAACCCTTGTTTTGCAACCCGAGTACCAAGATTAGAGAAGCTTATAAAACCGAAAACTCACATCGATTCTTCTAAACTTGCCAAACACTGAATAATCGCAAGATTCAGGATCATGTCAGAGCTTACCAATCTCACCGATCGACTTGCGCATCTACGCGACCGCAAGGGCAGTTCGCCTGTGATCACAGGGAACGAATCCAAGCCGACCCCACCGAGAAAAACAAGGAAAAAGCTCCCCGAGCGCCGATTCGCTACCGATTATTTTATGTTTTTTGTCTATGCGCTTCTGGCGGTAGCCGTATTCACGCAATTCGTGCTGATTGCGTGGCTAGATGTTTTGTAGGAGCGTCACTTGGAGATGCGTAGCGGTTGGAACAACCGCCCTCCCCTAGACTCGCTTTGCCACCACGGAGAAATACTCGTCCATCAGGCTCTGGAAGTAAGTCTCGCTCTCGTAGGGCCACTGCGCGGACTCTTCGATCACCCATTCGGGATGCGCATCGAGGTGCGCCAGCGTCCATTCAAAGTAAGGGCGGTCGTCCGAACGGAAGCAAAACTCCCCTCCCCGATCCGTGCGGCGTGCCACTTCATCCAGAAAACTGGCTTGTACCATGCGACGGCGGTGGTGCTTGACCTTCGGCCAAGGATCCGGAAAAAGCAAGACGGTGCGCTCAAAACGGATGGCTGACGGCAGCATTTCCAAAAACTCACCGAGTTCTGCTTTATAGAAGTGGAGGTTTTTCAAGCCGCGCTTGGCCTTCTTATCATTCCCCTTGCGAATGCGCCACGATATTAGGTCGATCCCCACAGAAATCGCATCGGGATTGGCCAGCGCGTAGTCGACCAGCCAATGCCCATGCCCACAGCCCGCCTCGAAGAGGATGCGGTCAACGCCAGCTAGGTCGGCGTAGCACGCCTGCGCGAGCTCCGCCTTGCGCACGGCTTGTTTCTCGAGTTCGCGCGCATGGGCTTCAGAAATTTCAATCATGGGATGAATAAAAAGCCCGCCGAATCGGCGGGCTTTTGCAAATGCTTATTATTAAGCAAATTACCCTTCGCCGCCATCGTCACCAATTGCCTCCACAGGGCAGCCTTCGAGGGCTTCCATGCACAGGTCGGTCTCCTCTTGGGAAGTCGGCTGCTTGAAAACAAAGGAGTAACCTCCGTCTTCGTTGCGGGTAAAGTTTTCCGGAGCAGTTTCACGGCAAAGGTCACAGTCGATGCATTGCTCATCGACGTAGAACTTACCTTTTACATTTTCCGGCCATTTTTCATCTAGTTCTGCCATTCATGGGAAAATTCGCTTTTTCGATGGCGAGTCAAGCGGGAAGCGGTCACAAAGCGCAGGTTTCCAATACTCTGACTGCGCCCTTGAATTCTGATAATTTATCCTCACACTGCCGCGCTCACTTTGAAACCGACCGCGCCTATTGCCGTCCATAAAGACCTGAATTTAATTACATCATGACAAAACAGAACGAAGAAATCTCTGAAGAATTTGAAGAGCCCACTATCGAAGCGACCGAAGCGAACGATTCCACTGCCGACGAAACTGCGGAAGCGAACGAACCCGTGCTGACCGATCTCGAAAAGGCACAAGCCGAAGCGGCAGATATGAAGAGCCGCTACTTGCGCTCGGTTGCGGACATGGAAAACTACCGCAAGCGCATCGCCCGCGAGAAGCAGGACATCATTCGCAACGCGGCAGCCAATGTGGTTGAATCCCTGCTACCCGTGCTCGACAATATGAAGCTCGGCCTGCAAGCCGCCGAAAACCATCCAGAAGCGAAGGACGTGACTTTCGGCTTCAAGATGGTGGACGACCAGCTCAAGAAGTCACTCTCTGAGCAAGGCCTGCAAGAACTGATCCCCGATGGCGAAAGCTTCGACCCCAATCTGCACGAATGCATTGCTCACCAACCCTCCGAAGAGGTCAAAGAAGACCACGTCATCCAAACCGTGCGCGCGGGCTATCGTCTCAATGATCGACTCATTCGCGCAGCCAGCGTGATTGTATCGAGCGGACCCGCAAAAGAAGAGAGCTAAACAAATATGGCGAACGACTACTACGAACTTCTCAACGTCTCACGCGACGTTTCTGAATCCGACTTAAAAAAGGCTTACCGCAAACAAGCGGTCAAATACCACCCGGACAAAAACCCGGGCGATGCCACCGCAGAGGCCAAATTTAAGGAAATTTCCGAAGCTTACGACGTACTTAAAGACGCCGACAAGCGCGCTGCTTACGACCGCTACGGCCACGCCGCCTTTAAGCAAGGAGGCATGGGCAACCCGGGTGGTGGCATGGGCGGCATGGGGGGCCACGACCCCTTCGACATCTTCCGCGAAGCCTTCGGCGGCGGAGGTGGCGGTGGCGGCGGTATCTTCGAAGAATTCTTCGGTGGTGGCGGCGGCGGACAATCCCGCGGCGGTGCCCAGCACGGTGCCGACCTGCGCTACGACCTAGAGATTTCGCTCGAAGAAGCGGCTAAGGGTACCGAGAAAGAAATTAAATATCGCCGCCCCATTTCCTGCAAAAAGTGCAGCGGCTCGGGCGCGGAGCCCGGCTCCAGTAAGGTCACTTGCTCAACCTGCGGCGGCGCAGGCCAAGTCACCTCTAACCGTGGATTCATTAGTTTCCGTCAAGTCTGTCCCAGTTGCCAAGGCGCCGGGCAAACCATCGAGAAGCCCTGCGGCGATTGCCGTGGCGAAGGCCGCGTGATGGACAGCAGCTCGGTGACGGTGCGCATCCCCGCGGGTGTCCACACCGGCTCGAAGCTACGTTCTGCAGGCAAAGGCGAAGCCGGCCACATGGGCGGCCAAGCAGGCGACCTCTATATCATCATCCACGTCAAAGAGCACGAGCTCTTCGAACGTCATGATAACGACCTCTTCTGCGAGGTGCCGATCAAATTTACCCTCGCCGCGCTCGGGGGCTCGATCAGCGTGCCCACCCTCTTCGGCAAAGGCTCGCTCAAGATCCCGCCAGGCACACAGACCGGCACCACCTTCCGCTTGCGAGATCAAGGCATCCCCGCGCTACGCGGCGGCCGCAAAGGCGACCTCCTGATCCGGGTACAAGTGGAAGTGCCGACCAAGCTAACGAGTGAGCAAACTGCCAAGCTCGAAGACTATGCCGAAGCCTGCGGTGACCCCGCCAATCCGGTCAGCGAATCCTTCGTCGAGAAAGCCAAGAAGTTTTTCCGCTAGGCCGCTAAAGAACTTTTTGGTTTACCAGTTATCGGTTTTTTAGTTTCCAGTTATGTCTTGTTGAAAAACTGAAAACCAGATAACTGACAACAGAACAACTCCAAGAACCATGTCCTATCCAATCGTCATTCTCGGCTCCGGTCGCGGCACCAACGCAGAAGCGCTGCTCAAGGCTGAGTCCAAAAAGAAATTGGGCGCAGCCAACATCGCGGCGGTCATCAGCGACCACGAGGACGCCGGCATCCTCGCACTTGGGCAAAAGTATAAAGTGCCCGCGATCTATCTCGATCCGGGGCGCAAAGGCGCCCGCCTGACCGATGCTGCCGAGCAGGCCTACATCGAACGCATTCAAAGCTTCTCCCCCAAGCTCATTGTGCTGGCGGGATTCATGCGCATCATCACGCGTCCGTTCATCGAAGCTTTTGAAGGCCGCATGATCAACCTGCACCCCAGCCTGCTGCCCAGCTTTCCAGGAATCAGCGCCATACAGCAAGCCTACGAGCACGGCGTCAAAATCACTGGCTGCACCGTGCACTGGGTCACACCCGAGCTCGACGCGGGTCCTATCATCGACCAAAAGGAAGTGCGTATCGAAGACTCGGATACACTAGAGATTTTAACTAAGAAAGTCCACATCGCCGAGCACGCGCTCCTGCCCGACATCGTCACCCGCCTAAGCAAAGGCAAAATCTCCGCACCCAAACGATAAACTCACTTTCACTTTCACTCGGCGCAAAGCGCCGCATTATGAGCAACCAAGTTGAACTCCGCGCCGGCATCCCTGATGAAATGGCCGACCCCCTCGATGACTATTTTTGCGAGACTGAATCGCCCTATTGGGGCATCATGCAAAAGGAGGTCACCGATCCCTACGAACTGTTCGGCATCTTCCCCGACGAGACGACGGCTGCATCCGCGCTCGCCGCACTGCGCGAGGATTTCAAGAACCTGCCCGCAGACTTCGAGCTGACCGAGATTATTGATACCGACTGGCAAAACGCCTACAAAGAATTCGTCAAGCCATGGAGCGACCGGCAGTTGCACTGGATTCCCCTCTGGGAGCGTGACAACCTCAGCGCACCCACAGGCAGCGCAGTTGTCTATCTCGATGCCGGCATGGCCTTCGGCACAGGAGCCCACGAGACGACGCGCCTCTGCGCCCGCCGCCTGCTGGACTATCTCGAAGCGCACCCCGACGCACTCGACAGCCACGATTTAATCGACGCCGGTTGCGGTTCCGGCGTGCTGGCACTCTCCGCCTCAGCGCTTGGTTTCAAAAAAATCTACGGCTTCGACTTCGATCCCGAAGCGATCACCGTGTGTCACAGCAACTCCGAAGAAAACGCGCACCTCGCAAAGCCCGAGTTTGCCGTGGCCGATTTGGAAAAAGGCTTCGCCGGTGGCCGCCAGGGCGAGCTCGTGCTGGCCAACATCCAGACCGATGTGCTCCTCCCTCACAGCGATCCACTCGTGAATGGCGTCAAAGCCGGCGGCACATTGGCACTCAGCGGCATTTTAACTAAAGAGCTGGAACAAGTGCGCAGCCACTATGCGGGGCAGTTTGCCACGCAGCGCCCCGACGTGACTATCACCATCGACAGCCGCGAAGACGGCGAATGGGGCGATCTTAAGTTTCAACTGTCCTAATCTTAATCCTAATCCCTTCTGCCGCCCTGGATTAAGAGTAAGATTAGGATTACGATTAAGAATATGGATATTTGAACCTGAATACAGGTTAGCACGATTCCGTGCTTGCGGAACAAAAGAAGATCCTCACATAATGCGCTCCAATGCAAAGTATTGGGGAACGACTAGAAGAAGCACGTAAGCGCAAGGGCATTTCCCTGCGTGAAGCCGCCGAGGCGACTAAAATCCGCAGCGATTTTCTCGGTTATATCGAGCAAAATCAAATGGATTTTGATCTACCCGAGCTCTACAAGCGTGGGTTTCTCAAAAACTATGCCCGCTACTTAAAGTTGGACGTCGAGAAGATCATGACCGACTACACCGCGCAGCAGCTGGGCAACTCCCGCCTCGGTAAAAAAGGTGGCGCCGAATGGTTCGGCCAAATGGAGGTCAAAAAGGCTGAAAGCGAAGAGTCCGCAGACCGCGCCGAATCTGAAGAACAAGCACCCTACGGTCGCATCGCAGCCAAGCCCGCCCAGCGCGAAGATGCCCAGGCAAACGAAGAGGAGGAAGCGGACAAAACTTTTTACATGAAGATCGGCCTGATCTTCGCCGGCACCCTCGCCCTAGTTTTCGTCGTGTTCGGCCTCATCTGGGCGATTCTCGGCAGTGGTGGCTCCGACGAAACAGAGCTCAGCCCTGAGCTACGCGACTCGTCTGAGATCACGCAAGCTGCGGATACAACCACGCCTCAAGCGATCGATGCCAACAGCGTGACCTTAGTCGCGAGTGGTAATGTTTACGTGCTCGTCAGGCAGCAGTCCGACGATAAAGAACTTTACCGCAAGACCATGAGTGCCGGCGAGACTGTCACTTTGCAAAAAGACGGTGCCGTGGACATTCTCTTCACCGCAGGTGAGAACATCCTAATCGAAACTGGTGGCGAACGCCTCCGCCCGAGCACATCAGGCACGGCGAAAATTACGATTCAGTAGAAGCGAACGTGGCGTGTTCGCTTGCGAACGTGGCGTGTTCGCTTGCGAACGCCCGAATCGACGGAAAGACCGCGCAGGCCGTCGCAAGCGACGACGCCACGTATACTTACCGGATCAAAGACTTAAAGTCTTCGAACTGTCCGGTGAAACCGCCTGGCACGCCTTTGTTGATCACGGCTACCGCGTCGTGCGAATGTAAGGATTCGAGATGGGCGCAGGCGACCTGGAAGTCGACGATCTTTGACTCGCTGTCGAGTTGCTCGTAGAGCAAACGCGCGGCATCTTCGACAAATTTGGTAAAAGCTCCGTTCATTTCGGCGAAGGCTTGCTCGTCCTCGCGTTTGACCATGACTTGCGTCTCGGTCTGTAAGGCTTCGAGGCAGAGCTCTTGCACGCGCTCGACGCTGAGGTGTTGGCCCTCCGCCACTTCCACGCTGACACGGGCAGTGCTGCGCTGCGAGTGCGGGATGCCATAAACATCGCGGCTCTCACGAGCGTGCTCCGAAAGCTCCGAGGAGCACGGGCAGGCTGAGGAGTAAATAAAATCGAAGTGAATGTATTTGCGAAAGCGGTTGAGCTCATCCACGCGGCCCTCGAAAGCGGCACGGTAGTACTGCCAGCCCTCTAAACCGCTACGCAGGCTCGGCTTGAGGATGGGATATTCGAAGGAAAGCTTCAGCTGAGCGCGGTGCGCGCTGATCTCCTCTTTATATTGAAGGAGGATTTCGTTGAGCAGATCCGGCGTAAAGATGCGGTCTTGAAAAGTGTAAAATACCCGCATGATGCGAGACATGTTGATGCCCTTTTGATTCGCCTCGAGGGAGACCGTGCCAGTGACCGATGTTTCCAGAGTCAGAGTATCCGAGCTCGGCGTGATGTAGCGGAGCGGGAGGCGGAAATTGGAAATGCCGACCTTGAGGATGGGCACATTCGCACCAAAAATCTGCTGCGAATCTGCATTTTGCATATCAGGCAGCGCCGCGCGATACTCGTCGGTCAGGACGAAGTCGCGGTCGTAAACCTTGCTCGGTTTGAGCGCGGGGGCACTCAACTGATTCGGCGATGTTGGACTGGATTCGGATTTCATGTGACTCGGTTCGTAAGAACGATGTGAACTTTACAGTATAACAAGATGTCGCCGAACAGCTAAAGCGCAAGCTCACGGCTAAATTCAGACGAGGGGGAGAACTAAAGTATCCATCGGCTTGGTGGCAAGCGTGTAAAAAGTCTTTGCCGAGGCCGTCCCGATCACTCAACTTGCCCCCAATGTCCGTCGAATTCCAAATTTTAGGCTCTAGCAGTGGTGGTAACTGTGCACTTTTACAGACGGGGCACAGCAAAGTGCTCGTCGATGTCGGCTTTTCCGCCAAGCGTATCGGCTGCCTGCTCGAAGCTGTCGGCGTGTCGCTCGACGCCATCGATGCGGTCTTTTTGACTCACGAGCACAGCGACCACGCCCAAGGCATTCGCGGCCTGGCCAAGCGCACCAATCTACCCGTATTTGCCAACCGCGATACCGCCGACGCGGTGCAAGCCAAGGCCACCAAGCCCGTGAATTGGCAGGTTTTCCAGACGGGCACCGACTTTGTCTTTCGTGACCTCAAGGTGCGATCTTTCGCCCTCCCGCACGATGCCTACGATCCCGTCGGCTACAGCTTCGCTTGGGGCGAAGAGGGCGATCTTTTTTCACCTCCTCGCAGCCTCGCTTGGGTCACCGACCTCGGCTACGTGCCCGAGCACGTGAAAGTGCACATGCGCAAGGTACACACCCTCGTGATCGAGGCCAACTACGACGAGGAACTGCTGGAACGCGACGAACGCCGCCCTTGGTCAACGAAACAGCGCATCCGTGGTCGCCACGGGCATCTCTCCAATCATGCTGCCTTTGAACTGATCGAAGAGCTTTCACAACAAAGCATCTTGGAAAAAGTTTATTTAGCCCACCTCAGTAAGGATTGTAATAATGTGCGCCTGGTGCGCGATAAATTTGCCTCGCTAGGGCAGAGTCTATCCATAGACGTCGTTGACCCTGAAAGCGGCACCACGCCTGCTTCTAAGATGCTCAACACTTAAATTTCCGAATATTTCCTATGAAACGAACCGTACATAAAACTAAAATCATCTTTACAATCGGTCCCGCCACGCAAGACGAGGTGACCCTTGAAAGAATGATCAAAGCTGGCGTCGATATATGCCGAATCAACATGGCACACGCCGACCACGCCTGGTCGCGCGAAATTATCCAACGCGTGCGCAAAGTCTGCGACAAAGTCGGACGCCACATCGCCATAATGATGGATGTAAAAGGCCCTGAGATCCGCACCGGTGATGTGCCCGAAACCTATGAACTTGAAAAAGACGAAATCTTTGAGTTCACCTACGGCGAAGGCATCGGCGGCCTGACTGAAGGTGGCGTGCGCCGAGTGGACGTTAACTACCCCGGCTTTTCCAAAGACATCAACGAGGGCGACACTATCCTCGTCGATAGCGGCTTGATACGCCTGCGGGTGCTCCGCATCGAAGATTCCCACGTGCGCTGCCAAGTGCTCATCCCCGGCCCCATGGGCAACCGCCGCCACATCAACCTGCCCGGCGTGCGCGTTAATCTGCCCGCGCTGACAAAAAAAGACCAAGGCGATGTCGATGTCGGCATTGAGCAAGAAATCGAATTTTTCGCCCTTTCATTCGTGCGCGAACCTAAGGATCTTGAAGAGTTCCACGCCTATCTCGAAGACCACGGCTCAAAGGCGAAAATCATCGCCAAGATTGAGGATCAACAAGCCATCACCAATCTCGAAGGTATCATCAAAGCATCCGACGGCCTAATGATCGCCCGTGGCGACCTCGGCATTGAGTGCCCCTTCGAGGATTTGCCAATCATCCAAACTCGCGCGGTCAATAGCTGCATCCAAGGCACCAAGCCCGTCATCGTGGCCACCCACATGTTGGAATCGATGATTGAGTCGCCGATCCCCACGCGTGCCGAAGTGACCGATATCGCCAATGCCATCCGCGAGCAAGCTGACTGTGTTATGCTCTCCGGTGAGACCACCGTGGGTAAATATCCGGTCGAATGTGTCGAGACCATTCAACGCATCGCCACACGAATCGAACAAGAAGAGAAGCAAGTCCTGCGCAAAGATCTAGTGCTGCATCTGCCGCGCTCGAAGATGCTGCGTGCAGCCGCCTACCTCGCTTCCGACCTTGGGGGCTCACTCGTCGTCTTCACCCGACGCGGGATTTTTGCGCAAAAGCTCTCCTCACTGCGCCCAAATGTGCCCATCTACGCCTTTACGGACAATCCCGTACTCTTCAAACAGCTCCTCATCATGCGAGGTGTCGAGCCGTTCTTTATGGAGTTCGACCACGACCACGAAACCACCATCCAACGCGCCTTTGGCCGGCTCAAACGCCAAGGTTGGCGGAAAGAAGGCGACCCAATCGTGGTGATCACCAAGATGTACGCAGGCGAAAAGTTGATCGACAGCACCCAGATACGTGCGCTTGAATAAGGTAGATCCTTCAGGATACACCTACAGTCAACCCCGCACTTATTATGGAAAAGATCAAATCCCTACTCCTTCCACTCGCACTCGTTTTTGCCGCTATCGCGGTCTTCGAATTCGGTGCCCGCTATGGTGCCACGAATATGCGCGCCTACGCGATCGCAAGTGAGTTGCAGTTCCCGCTAAATATCTACGCGCAAGCCGAAGCCAATATGGATGCAAGCTCGAAGGAGCGCTTTGCGTCAATGATCGACAACGGCATCGCAACTGGCGCCATGCACCGCAAAGTATGGTATTTAAAGAAAGACGCCCGCGCATCGCTAGATAAAGTCTTAGCCTACGCCCTCTCCGTCCGCGGCGATGCCGTGGCCGAGCGTTTCGCCTCAATGGAAGCCAGCGAGGAAATACCCGCACTCAACAAAGAAAAACTCGCGGAAATCCGCGAAGCCGTGATCGCCGCCAAAATTGAGCTAGTGGACAACGCAAAGAGCGCCGAAGAACAGGAATCCGCCACAGAATAACTGCGAAATTGATGGGGCGATACGATAAGCGGCCATATTTGCCACGCACATCAAAGCTCACGCCCGCAGCCCGGAATTTTTTGAGCATGTTGAGATTCCCCGTATCGATCATCTGAAAAACGTAGGCGCTTGCGCCAAGCAGATGAGAGGAAGCGAGAGTCAAAATATATAAACTTTCATTACAGGAAAAGGGAATCATGATGTTTCCCGAAAAAGGATCCTATTGCGATAGCTATTGTAAGGGATAAGTGGATTAACCGAGCAATTTGACGATTTTGTTATTTCATAGCCTAAAGGATTCATCATAACCTGCCCTCTCCTTTAATGAAAGCTACCCATCCAGAAGTCGAAGCACAGCTCCTCGAACGCTGCCAAGCGGGGCCGATCAGCTACCGCGACACTATAGAAGTGGCACTCTATGCAGAGGGCTGCGGGTATTACACGCAAAGCACCGAACGGGTGGGTCGCAGTTGGCGGCACGACTTCTATACGGCGGAGAGCCTTGGCCACGTGTTTGCACAGCTCGTTACGACGGCGGCGGTCGATCTGCTGCCCGAAGGCACTGCGGCAGAGTTCACCTTCGTTGAGATCGCGGCAGAGCCGGGCACCTCGCTACTCAGCCACCTGGAGACGCACCCTTTCGCGGCAGAACAGGTGATCCGCCAAGGCGAGGCCATCCATGCGGATGGCTCCGTGATCATCTTTGCCAATGAATGGCTCGATGCCCTCCCCTGCCACCGACTAATTTTCAGGAATGGCGCATGGCGCGAGCGGGGGGTCAGCCTCGATGCCGAGGGCCAGCTGTGCGAAGTCCTACTCGACCAACTGACACCCGAAGTCGCTGCTGTGGCCGAGCGCCTACCCGCGCAAATCGAGGACGGCTACGAGCTCGACTTGCCGCTCGAAGCGGAAACTGCGCTGGCCGAGCTGCTGGCGCAAGATTGGACAGGACTGATCCTACTATTCGATTACGGGCGCACATGGACCTCTCTCTTACAAGATCACCCCTCAGGCACCGCTCGCACATATAAGAAGCACGTCCAGGGCAACGACCTCTTACAGACTCCAGGCGCCTGCGACATCACTTGCGACGTAAATTGGACGCCTTTGGTGGCACTAATGGAGGCGGCAGGACTGCAATCGGTAACTTTGGAGAGCCAAGAATCCTTCCTAGTAAAGCGGGCACAGCGCGCCGCCGAAGCCATCGTTTCAGGGAGTGCGGGCAGCTTCAGCCCCGATCGCCAGACCCTAATGGAATTGATCCACCCCGCCAACATGGGGCAGCGATTTCAGGTACTTTGGGGGCTTAAGTAGAGGGCAGCCAGCCCAAGGACCAGCTGCTTTAGCTGCCGAAAGTGTGCGAGCGCATGATGTGATCGCCAGATCATAGGCGGTAGCTGAAGCAACCGATCCCAGTCGTCCGAGCAAGTACCTGCACACCCCTCAGAAAATTTCTCGAAAAAACGCTTGCTAGGTGCCCTGTGACCCCTACCTTCCAGCCTTTCAATTTTTCAACGAAGGAACTCCTATGTCACGAATTTGCGCAATCACAGGTAAACGCCCCATGAAGGGCGGCCGTATCATCCGTAAAGGTCTCACCAAGAAAAGCGGTGGTATCGGTACATCTCTAGTCAAGAACACACGTCGGAAATTCCGCCCGAATGTTCAGCGCATCCGCGTCAAGCTACCTAGCGGCGAAGTCAAGCGCATGTGGGTCTCCGTCAAGGCGATCAAGGCAGGCCTGGTAACTAAGGCCTAAATATGCCTTTTAAGCCTTTTATGCCTTTTATGCCTTAGCTGCCTTAGCTGCGACGCTGACCCGCTTCGCACAACACTTTCTAAAAAGCCTCGGTTATCCGGGGCTTTTTTTGGCTAAGCTCGAAAAATGGAACTCCTTTAAAATACCCCTTACAGAGCCAAGTAACGGATTGCCAGCCTCTGGCTTCTGCCTTCTGCTCACTGCCTTCTGAACAATTACTCACCTATGGAGACTATTCCCAGCATACGCGTCAAAGACCTCACCCGCAAATATGGGGCACTGACCGCGATCCAGAATGTCAACTTTACGGTCAATCCTGGTGAAGTCGTCGGCTTCCTCGGCCCCAATGGCGCAGGTAAAAGCACCACCATGCGGATCCTCTCCGGCATTATGTCCGCGACCTCAGGCTCGGCTTGGGTCGGCGGCATCTGCGTGGCGCAAAACCCGCACGAGGTAAAGCGTAAGATCGGGTATATGCCGGAAAACAACCCCTTACCCGACGACATGCGAGTGGTCGAGTATCTCCGCTTCCGCGCACGGCTGAAAGAAGTGCCGGGGCGTAAGCTGCGAGCCAGCGTGCAGGAAGCGATGGAAATCTGCGATCTCGCCCGCACCGCGCGTCGCAAGATCATCGGCACGCTCTCCAAAGGCTTCCGCCAACGTGTCGGGATCGCCGATGCCCTGCTAGGCAACCCCGAAGTCATCATCATGGATGAGCCGACCATCGGCCTCGACCCTCACCAGATCCAAGGCATCCGCAAGCTGATCGATAACCTGCGCGGCAAGCATACCGTCATTCTATCCAGCCACATTCTGCCCGAGATCGAGCGCTCCTGCGACCGCGTCATCATCATTAACCGTGGCCGTATCGTGGCTGCCGGCACCAGCGCTGAGTTGCGCGAGGAGTTTCTGCCCGGCAATCGCTTTAGCCTGATCGTCGAAGGCAGCGATACCGCCGTGGCCACATGCCTAGCGCACCAAGGCCTCGACGCCGCCATTCTTGAGAGCACGCCACTGACAAAAAACCGCTCAAAACTCATCCTACGCGTCGAGAACGACGGCGAGCTAGGGCCAGAACTCATCCAAGCGCTCAGCAATAGTCGCGAGTTCATCCTCCACAGCCTCGCCTCCCGCGAGCCGAACCTCGAAGAGATCTTCCTCGCCGCCACCAAGCGCTCCTGGGAAGAAACCATCGAGACCAAACCAAAGATCAGCGCTTAAGCCCCCAAATTCTAAATTCTCAATTCTCAATTCTAAATTCTCAATTCTCAATTCTCAATTCTCAATTCTAAATTCTCAATTCTCAATTCTCAATTCTCAATTAATTAAGTGCGCAACTTTTCCATACTTCTTAAACACGAGCTACGCATGCTGTTCATCAGCCCGCCCACCTATATCGCAGCGGTGCTCTTCCTCTGTCTGATGGGCTTCCTCTATTGGGCGATCTTGCGCGGCATGGTCAACACGCCCTCGGAGATATTGCCCACGGTGCAGTTCTTCAGCGTCTTTTGGATCCCCGTTTTCTTCGTCGTGCCGCTGCTCACAATGCGGAGCATCGCTGGCGAGCGCAGTATCGGAACTTTGGATACACTGATGACTACGCCGACCTCGCGCGTTGCGGTCATCCTGAGTAAATTTGCCGGTGCCTACCTATTCTACATGCTACTCTGGGTGCTCACCATCGGGTTCCCACTGCTCACCCAGAAGCTCTATCCGCACGCCGCCGAGAGTGGCGCGCTACTCGAACTGGCACCGCTCGCCGGCAGTTTCCTATTCCTCGCGACCAGTGGTCTGCTCTTTATTTCCATCGGGATATTTGCCAGCAGTGTCACCCGCAGCCAGCTGGTTGCAGGAATGCTGACCTTCACCACGCTTTTCGTTGTCATCATCGGTGGCCAGCAGATGGGGAACCTCGCCGATGCCGGGGGCGACCTCTCCTCCTGGGCGGTCGCCACGGTCAACTACCTGCAGATTTTCGAGCATTTGGACGACTTTTCCCGGGGCATCATCGATACCCGCCCCTTCTTTTATTACACCAGCACGAGTTTCCTATTGCTCGGCCTCTCCACTTTAGTGATCGAAGCGAAAGCCTAGAAAGCCCCCACTGCTCAGATGCAAATCAACCGATTCAACGAATTTCGTCTCGCGCGCCGTTTCCGCATAGCCAACCGAATGGTGCAGATCCTGCTCGGCCTCTGCCTGATCGCCTCGCTCAACTATCTGGCCGCCAAATACTTCGGCCGAATCGACCTGACGCAATCCGGTAGCTACACCCTCGCGCCCGAGTCCAAAGCCTACATCCGCGAACTGGAGGAACCGGTCGATATCATCGTCACCATTCCCAACGATCCGGAAGTCGCCGAGCTACAGCAGATCCACCAGCACCTGCGCAAACTCTTCCGCGAGTATGAAGCCGAAGGCATGCACGATGGCAAAGCCTACATTAACATCGAATTTGTCGACATCTACCGTCAGCGTAAACGTGCGCAGGAGCTATCTAACAAATACAACCTCAGCCAAGAGAACATCATCCTGGTCGCGATGGGGGAGCGCACCCGCGAGATTCGTCAGGCCGACCTCTACGAGGTGGAGGACAACCAGATCGCCGGCTTCCGTGGCGAGAAGGCCATCACCTCCGCCATCATCGACGTCTCCTCTAAAGATGAGGATAAAATTTACTTCCTGGTTGGCCACGGCGAGATGCGCCTCGACGATGTCGATCCGCTGCGTGGCCTCTCCCAGCTCGAAAGTTTCCTGCGCGAGCGAAACTACACCTTAGCCACCCTCGATCTCGCAGTGGATGAGGATGTGCCCGCCGACGCCGACCTCATAGTGGTGCCCTCCCCGCAAGCCAGCCTACTGCCCGAAGAGGTGGAAAAGCTGCGCCGCTACATGAGCGAGCGCAATGGCCGCATGATCGTGTTGATCGATCCCGGTCGTCGCCACGGAATGGAAGATCTCTTTTATGATTGGGGGGTGCTCGCCGACGACATGGCGGTAGAAGACGTTGGCCCCGACTTCCGCGCACAAGGGGGGGACCTCATTATCCGCCGCTTTGCGGAGCACCCAATCACGGAACTGCTGGTCGACTACCAGATCACCGCCCTTTTCGGCCGACCGCGCCCCATGCGCACCGATCCCGGCTCGCTTAAAGACCCTCGCCTGAAAGTCACCCAGATCATCGGCACCTCCGACCAGAGCTGGGGTGAGCGCGACTACCGCACACAAAGCCCGCCACAGTTTGACCCTGGACGCGACCTCAAAGGCCCGATCACCATTGCCACCGTATCGTCGCGCACCGCTGGCACCGAGCTAGGTATCAATATCCCCGGCGGGCGCTTCGTGGCCTTTGGTAATTCTGACTTCATCACCAACAACCGCCTGCGCGCCTTTGGTAACCGCACCCTCTTCTTCAACTCTATGAACTGGGCGCTCGCCAAGAACAGCCTACTCAACATCGCCACTCGCCCGCTTGAAAGCTATCAAGTCGTCATGAGCGAGCGCGACCTCAACCGCATTCTCATTTATTACGCAATCCTACCGGGTGCCACTGCGCTACTTGGTTTGTTGATCTATCTCATCCGCCGCCGCTAAGCACATGCGTTTCAAATTCACAGTTTTCCTACTCGCGCTCAACGTCATCACCTTTGGCCTGATCGCCTACCTGAACCATCAGGCCCAGCAGATCAAGCCCACCACCGGCGGCCTCTCCGGGCAGATCGGGCGCGAGCTGATCGATGCCGACCGCATCGAGCTGCACGGCCGTGGCCTCGAAACACCGCGCATCCTTGAGCGTAAAGGCTCCACCTGGAGCATCACCGAGCCCATGCAATGGTCGGCCAACTACTTCGCCATCAACCGCATCCTCAATCAGCTGCAGTTCCTCGAAGAAGAAGCATCTTTTCCCGTCGATGAAATTGAAAAGACCGGACAGACCCTCGCCGACTACGGGCTCGATGACCCTTTACTCAAGCTAGTGATCGCCGAAGGCGACGAAGCCATCTCGCTCAGTATCGGCACCCTCACCGAGATCGGCAACAACGTCTATTTACTCGGCCCCGATGGGCGCGAGATTTTCGTAGTTAACCGTCAGGTCATTGACGGCCTGCTAGTCAATCTAAACGACCTGCGTACCCGCGAGATTTTTGATATTCCTGTCTTTGAAGTCGATGCCCTGGGTCTGCAAATTCGCTCCGCCAGCACCGCCGATGGCAGCTCGCTCAAAGTGCGCCTCGCCCGCAACAATGGTGCATGGAGCTTCGAAGCACCGCTCGCCGCCAGAGCCGATCCCGGACTCGTGGACAAAACCATCAACACCTTGACCGCCGCCAAAGTCGGCCGTTTCGTCGAAGACCCCGATGTCGACCCCATTTTGCAAGACCTGGAAGCGCCCTTCATGCAGGTCACCATCCATGGCAACAAGCGTCGCCAAACACTGATGGTAGGCAAGCTCGACCCCTCCGCGAATCCCCCACAATACTTCGCCAAGCTAGAAGATAATCCCGCTGTTTTCACCGTGCTGGCGCGCCCGTTCGACGCCCTGCGCGAAGCCCAAGAAGCCCTGCGCGAACGCAACTTCATCAACTTCGACCGTGCTGCACTCTCCGCCATCAATATCGCCGAAGACGGTCGCAAGATCCGCCTACAGAAACTCGAAACTGGCGTGTGGCAAGTCCTCGAGAGCAAAGGTGAAAACGAGATACAACCCCACCGCGCAGACCCCGCGATCATTGATCGGTTAATCGAAGATCTATCGACACTCCGCGCCAGCGGCTTCGCGGTCGATGCCCCCACGCCGACTGACTACGAACGCCTCGGGTTCAACCAACCACGCCGCGTCGTCACCCTCAGCTTCACCTCAGGCGATCCCCTGATCCTCACGCTCGCGCATCCCGAAGACGAAGAAAACAACGACGCACTCTACGCCAAAACAAATCAGGCCGACTTCATTTTTCAGGTCGAGCGTCGGCCCACCCTGCGCATGATTCCGCTCAACACACCCTACTACCGAAATCGCACGCTCGACACCCTGCCCGCCGCTGCGCGCATCAGCTCACTCAAGCTGACCAACCTATCCACCGGCGAAGCCATCTTCGACTACAAACTCCCCAAAGACAGCATCCGCTGGGACAACCTGCTTGAACAACTCGAAGCAGAACGCGGTCAACACATACGAGTCCTGCTTGATGCTGTGCGGAACTTCCAGGTGAAAAGTTACCGACTGGATAGCTACGCAGACGCCTATCCTGTCGATGCCGAAAAAACACTCCCTTGGGTCTTTGAACTCATCGCCACCATCCAGTTACCCGGCGGCGAGACGGACCGCACCGAAACCCGCGAATACGTCTTCACCAAACGCCTCTCTGGCACCGTTCAGATAGCTGGCTCCAAAGAGAACAACACCATTTTCGAGATTCCACAAACACTGCTCGACGCACTCTACGAGTTGACCGACGACATGGAAAAGCCACCTGAAAGCAAAGGCGAGGCAGTGCCCACGCCAACCACCATCGAAGCGGTGCCGACCGCACAAGCCATCGCGCCGAACTCCCCGAATAAGTAGGGGCTTCACCTGTGAAGGCCGCAGCATACAAGAGACCAATCTGGCGCGGGCGTCACAAGTGAAGCCCCTACCAAATCCCCCACCCAAGCAATATGGCATTCCTCAAAAAGCTCCGGCTCGGCGTATTGCTAGAGCTGTTTTTTGACGCAGGGATGTTGCTTATTTTTATGGCGCAAGCCTTCGTAGTCGGATGCCTATTAATCTATGGCTACATGCCACTGCCATCCGAATGGAGCAATCAGCTGATCGCTCAAAAAATACCGCCTAGCATCCGACTCCACGTCGATGAATTTCGCCTACGCACCGATGGCTCCATCGAGCTAGTCGGGATCGAGTTGCACTCAGAAAACATTCAACAAACCCTGCTACAGGCAGACGCAGCCGAGTTCGAACTCCGTTGGAACGGCCTAGGTCACCTACCCCGCCTAGAGAGGCTGGTGCTTACCAGCGGCACCCTCTACATCCCGTCGGTGTATTCACCCGATGGCTACCACAGCCCGATTCTCGAACGCATCGCCTTCCGCCTCGTCCCCGGCGAAAGCAACTGGAACGTCGACCGATTCGCCGCAATCCACGATAGCATCCGCCTGCGCGGCTCCTTTGAGCTGCCCAGCAGAAAGGAAGACACTGCCAAGATGCCCGACATCGAAGCCTTCATTCACAACTTCTACACGCAGGCCGCCAAGCTCTCGCAACAGAAAGAGCGTATCAACTATTTCCTAACGCCCACCATCGCATTCAAATTAAATTCCGTCGATGCACAGACGCAGCAGATCGATTTGCGCGTCAGCAGTCGCCAGCTAAGGCACCCCGAAGCCAACGCCGAGGAAGTGCAGCTACGAGGCACCGTCCAATTTCAAAATGGAGAAATCATCCCGATCTCGGCACCTCGCCTCACCGCGACACGGCTAGATGTGCCCCGCTACGGTTTATCCGCCGAGAGGCTCAGTGCCGAGTTCCCCCGCGAAGAATTCGACGGGCTAATGAGCGGCGAGTGGCCGAGCCTCAAACTAGCCGCCAAGCGTATCACCCTGCAAGATTTCGAACTCGATGCGCCCACCCTGCAGATCGATCCGAAGGCCTACCCCGAGCTCTCCTTTCTGGGTGCCACCCGCAGCTTAAATGGAGCCATTGATCTAGGTGGACACATCAACACTCAGACATGGAGCGGGCAAGTTCGCGCTCGCGGCAGTGTCGATCTCGTCAAACTCGCGTCGGCCACTGTCCACGAAAAGCTGCCAAAGATCACCTACGACACGCCGCCCTACTATGATGTAAACTTGGATTTCGGCGAAGGCTTTGCCCTGAATCGAGCCGAGCTCAAAGCACAGGTTAACAATCTACATCTCGACGATCTCAGCTTCGACCACATCAACGCTCACGCCAGCTATAAGGATGGGCTTTACTCGATCAATGATCTCTACCTACGCCGCCAAAAGCAATGGCTCGACCTTAAATTCAGTCTCGATCCCGTCAGCGACGACTACCGCGTCACCCTGATCGGATCCGCTGTGCCTTACGAATACAACGCACTCATGCCCCGCTGGTGGGGTGCCATTTTTGAGGACATCGATTTTAGCCAGACAGATTACAGTCTCGGCGACTTTATCATCTATGGGAACACACAGAGCGGTGCCTCCGACCTCTACTTCGGTCATGCTGAAGCACATAACGTTAGCTACCAAGGAGTGGCGCTCGACGAGGCCGAACTCATCGTGCGTGGCCGTGGGCCCTACTGTGAACTGCACAATCTCAACGCCCGCAGTGGCCAAGGTTGGGCACGGGGCGATATCGCTTTTGCCTCCAGGGTCGGCGACGGCACAGGCCCCGTCTCCATTCGCCTGAATATGGAAGCCAAGCTGACACTCGAAGATGCCGCCAAACTCTTCCCCGGAAATGTTGCAAAAATCATCTCCGACTTCAAAACCGATGGCTTGCCCGTGACTCAGCTGAAAGGTGTCATTTTCAACAACGACTACCCCGAGTATGCTGGCAAGAGCTACTTCGACCTCTCCGCCGTGCTCGATCAGCCGCTTAGTTTTAAGGATGTGCCCCTCGATCATCTCAGCTTTGATCTCTACGGGCGTTCCGAGGTCACCTACCTGCGCGACGTTAAACTCGGCTATGCGGATGGGCAAGGCAGCGCTCAGATCGACGTATTCACACCGAGCGAATCGCCCAACACGGTGCGCTATCAATTCACGTTGCAAGACGCCGACCAGAACCAAGCCCTGCAAGATCTACCGCAACTGGACAAGCTCGAAGACAGCCTCGAAACCAGCGACAGCGCACAGGCTCCTCGCTCCAGACGCGAAGCCGCGCGGGTGGACATCCAACTCCACGGCCAAGGCCCGACCGAAGACCCCTTCAGGCATACCGGCTATGGACGCTTTAAAATACGTAATGAAGAACTGGGTACGATCCAACTACTCGGCCCACTCTCCAAGATACTCCAGAATACCGACTTCAACTTCACCTCATTTAATCTCAACCAGATGAGCGGCGATTTTACTTATCAGAACGAAGACGTCACCTTCGAGCCCCTCCACATCGACGGTTCGTTGACTCAGATCAAAGCCCCCGGCACACTCAATCTAAAGGATCAATCGCTCGACATGCGCGTCAGCGTGTCGCTCTTCGGCAACGTCGGCGACCCCGAGTCCAACTTCCGGAAAATCGGCGATCTCATCACCAAGCCGCTCCCCAACCTACTCCAGTTCGAGCTCACCGGCACCCTAAAAGACCAAAAGCTAAGATCCTTCTACGACCCCAGAAATTTCATTCCACGGTTTTAGTCATCAGCTTTCCACTTGCTTCTGCCCCTGCTTGTTACCAGCTTACATACAGACTCATAGGCCTCATTAACGTCCAAGCCAATCATATGCAAATTACCCAAATTCGACTGAAGAATTTCCGAGCATTCAAAGATGTGCATATGCGCGACATCCCGCGCTTCGCAATACTTGTAGGTGCCAATGGCACGGGCAAATCGACCCTCTTTTCAGTCTTCGGGTTTCTTAGAGAAGCAATGACTTCGAATGTAAACACCGCATTGGTAAAATTAGGCGGCGGACGTGGTTTTGATGAAGTCAGGAGCCGCAATAGCACTGGCCCTATTGAAATTGAGCTAAAGTTCAGGGAAGGCCCAAATAAACCGCTTGTTACCTATTTTCTATCGATTGATCAGAACCAGGAGACCGGGCGTCCCTTTGTCGCTCAAGAAACATTACAATATCGACGAGGTAGTCGGGGGAAACCTTGGCGCTATTTGAACTTCTCAAAAGGGGAAGGTGATGCAGTGACCAACGAGATTGATAAGATCGTGGACGAACGAGAACTACAGCGTTCTCATCAGAAATTAAAGTCTGACGATATCCTTGCAATTAAAGGACTCGCCCAATTCGAGCAATTTCCAGCAATCGTCGCCTTAGGCACACTGATTGAACGCTGGCACATATCGGATTTCCATATCAGCCGTGCACG
>Ga0209491_10001869_pt1 | contig 39428 bp, 25 predicted proteins | sample BON02_FD_187213 | JGI IMG/M metagenome (GOLD analysis project Ga0209491, IMG submission 187213) | Freshwater microbial communities from Lake Bonney liftoff mats and glacier meltwater in Antarctica - BON-02 (SPAdes) (version 2) | ecosystem: Environmental > Aquatic > Freshwater > Ice > Glacier... | reverse complement strand
GATTAAAGTAGCCGTCACTCTCTGAGTGACGAATGCCAAGGGCCGCGTTTTGCGGCCTGCCTCACTCGGAGAGTGAGGTCTACTATGTGAAATCAGTGCCATTGGGCCAGTGCTCGTGACAGTGGTCCGGGAACTCTTCGATCGTGATCCCATCGGGGCCAGGGGAAATGGCGTGGACTTAACGTATTTTCTTGTAGCGGAACTCGCCAGGAGTTTCGGTTTTCCCTGCAAAAAATGGGCTGCCGAAAGTTCTGGCGACTTCCGCTACGGCTCAAGTCCACGTCATTTGCGGCCAGGGGCTCCGCGGTTCGATCGCACTTTGTTCCAGGCACGCACGAGATTGTCCGTGTCAACAATCTTCTCCATTAACAATGCTGAAGAACGCTCCAGGGGTTTCGTCATCATGGCCGCTGGCTCCGATTGATCTCGCTGAGACTCCACAGGGCACGGTGAAGCCTTCTGGTGTCGGCTCTCGTTGAGACGCGCGAACTGGTTTCTATGTGTTGTGGACGGATCAAGGTCATGACGGGAAACTCCCTGATAAGAAATGTTCGGTCCTTCGAGCGAAGACAGGATTGCCATCGCACTACTACGACCTCTGCTGACTTCTGCTCGCCCGCACTGAGTTACCTCAGCCGGTCCGCATTTCGTGCAAGCCCTACTCACGGATACGCTTGCAGATCTCCCCAAATAAGAACGTGAACCGCCAGTGGCGGCTGGTTCGGAGACAACCGCTCCCGGGTTCTTCAAAGCATCTTTGATTGGAACCGTTGGGTGCGAAATGAAAAGCTGCGCAAGCTCGTCATCTACCGTGGAGTCTGTCGGGAACGGTTTCGCAAACGTCACGGGGCGGCTTACCTCAGATCTTCCGGAGCCTCTATAGCGTTTCTGTTCGTAGCCTTGCAGCTTTGGCGGGAAATGTGTCCGACGGCGATGAATCAGGTCGGCCCTTACGCTTCACATTTCGCAGGCTTCCTCCCCACGGTTTGTCGCCTCCCCGCAGTTGCCCTCGCCTTGTACTTCAATTAAGTGGAAACATTTGGCATACTATCTCCTTCTCAATTCCCGTTTTCGTACAGGGGACTTGCACCCCATTAGTTCACGCCCATGTTGGGCGTACACGATGAACCCGAGTTGCCGATCACGGGTTTTTGAAATGGAAGCTCGCTCGCGGCAACCGGGTTAGCAATTCGTTCGTCCAACAGAAAGGATGTGCTCATGAAACCAACAATCACTTTGACCGTTTTTGAGATTACGCTAGCGCTATTACTGATTTTCGGAGCACCGAGCAGTGGAGGCGACGACAGCAAGAGCTCAGAGTCAGTAGCTGTGTCCGACCGGGTGTGTGCGAAGCTCGAGGCACTTTTTCAGGAGTACTACCCTAAGGCGACTTTTGACAATCAACGTATCAATGGCGTTCACTTCGAACATGAGGTCACGACATTTGAATTCCCCTACACTGGACGAAAGGGGGCAAAGCACGAGTCCGAGAATCAGCGGGGACCGAAGAAAGGGGGCATTCTTTGTAACGTCTATTCGTCTCCAGGACCATATCGGGGACAGCTCGCTCTTTCGCCTGCTACAGAAGGAAAGGTTGCACAGCACGTGATTGACCGAAAGGCGTACAAACAATTGCTCATGGCCCCGTATTCGCGGAAATCTGACGTCCACATGTGGGTTGCCTTGTCGTTCCCGCCGGACGCGGATGAGGCGTTCCTAGAGAAGTTTCGTCAAGTCATGACCGACTTTGAAAAGGCCGAAGAGTGAAGGGACGAACTAAAAAGGCTTTGACTTCGCGAGTGCGTACGAATGGCGCGGAGTAGCGAACGGGGTTGAGCGGAGTGGGGTTGTCGCGGTACGAGCCAGCCGAGCCGCAGCTCAAGGCATTTGTTCATTTCAAGAAGCCCGTTTGCTTTACGACGCCCGGTGGCGTACGGGAAAAGCAATCCGCAGCTTCGCTGCGAGTCGTCAGTTTTCAGACGGCAGTCGGCAGTCGGCAGTCGGCAGAGAATCGCAAAGTCGCGACTCCGAGTGACAGAATTCGATTCAGTTCAGTGATGAGCGAAGTGCAGATAGCAGCAAAACGGGGTCGTTTTTCCGTTGATGGCCTCGACTTTTTGATGTCAGCGCGCACCGCGATCCGACACGGCTTCAAGCGTGTTTTGAAAATCGTTATGGATGAAGCGAGGTTGTACCGGTGGGCTGACGCCACACCGCTCGCCGGATTTTTGTTCCAGCATTCGGGTGCATGGCACCCGCATTCCCTTTGGTACCCGCATTCCAGCATGGCACCCGCATTCCAGCAGAGGAGAAACACAGTAAGACTGCGATTCTCTGCTCTCTCTGCGCCCTCCTGTTCGATAATGCGATTCATCATTCTGCCTACACATCATTCTGCCTGAGTTGCGTCGTAGATATCATTTTGGAAGTTTCAAGCCATGATTGGTGTCACAACCTGTACACAAACGTCGTGGCCTGTAATCTGTGGCACCTGGGAAGTGGGGACGACTCCACCGCTCCAATCTCAATGAGGGACGGCCCTGCTTTACGGGGAGTACGTTCATGGCTTGTTTTATATTGGCAGTTGCGGGGCTTTTTGAAATCGGTTGGGCAGTTGGTCTGAAATACACGGATGGATTTTCAAAAGTCATACCAACCATTTGGACTGTTTCGGCCATGGCGATCAGCTTGACACTGCTGGGTATCGCATTGCGAACACTTCCAGTCGGAACCGCCTATGGAGTGTGGGTCGGAATCGGAACGGTCGGTACCGTGATCTTAGGGATTGCATTGTTTGACGAACCAGCCAGCATCGCTCGTCTCGTGTTTGTCACATTCATCATTGTCGGAATCCTGGGACTCCGGTTTACGACAACCGTCTAAATGCCGTTTGCACGAAGTGGCAGAATATCTTCTTGCAGTCAGGCCACCATTCACTTTCAGATGAATAAGCCGATGATGTCTTGCAAGCTTTTTCTGGGTGCAGTCTCGGATTTCGGTGGCAGCGAATAGAAAGTAAATTCTCGGGAGGGCGAGGCTCCTGCCAAGCCGTGTGTTCCCCGCCAATCATCGGCTCGGCAGGAGCCTCGCCCTCCCACCTTAACAATCAAACGCGACTGCATCCGCTGTTTCTGTCGCTCGACGCATCTACACAACACGACAAAAGCGGCAAAGCCTATAAGGCATGTGCCGACGGATGCTTGAAAGAACTGACGTGCAGCCCACGAACTGGTTGGCCTTACCTTACCGGATCGTGCCAAGCGAAGCAGCGACATGACCGACCAAAAGCAGCCTGCCATCAAGGACATTGCGATAACGCCGCCCATCGCCATCGACAGGAAGAGACCCTCCAGCGAAGCCGCTAGCATGAATCAACTTTCCCTACTCGTAAACTCGATCAGAACCAACCACCAAAACAGTCTCCACGAAGAAATCAGAAATACGCATACCGCGTTCTGCGGTGAGAGCATCCATGGTGCGAACTACGCAGCCTCTCGGAATTTCAGTGACGGCTTATCAATTGTCACGATCGTGTTTGGCGGCACGCTGCGGCTGAGTGTCACGCTGGAACCGACTAACGAGCCAGCGCCGACGATCGTTGTCCCACCGAGAATGGATGCGTTGCTGTAGACGGTGACGCGATCCTCCAGCGTCGGATGACGTTTTGTCCCGCGAATCAATTTGCCGTCATCGTCCCGAGAAAACGACCATGCTCCCAGAGTCACACCTTGATACAGTGTGACATTCGATCCTATTTCACATGTTTCTCCAATCACGACACCCGTCCCGTGATCGATAAAGAACGAACCGCCGATTTTTGCTCCTGGGTGGATGTCGATTCCTGTTTCCCGGTGAGCCCACTCAGTCATGATCCGCGGCAGATAGGGAATGCCCAACATCAACAATTCGTGTGCGATTCGATAAACCGTGATCGCTTCAATACCTGGATAGCAGAGCAGAATTTCTTCCTGAGTCTTCGCGGCGGGGTCTCCGTTCAATGCGGCTTCGACATCGCTGGCCAGCCTGTGTCGGAGTTCCGGAAGACGACTTAAAAATGCCGACGATAGATCCATGGCCTCAGCGCGATTCACGGAACCAGCATCGGAATTTTGGTCTTCATTGTGAATACGCAGTTGCACCTGCCGTGCATGTTCAAGAGCTCTCGTGATTTCGCGTCGGAGTCTTTTTTCCAACGGTGCCAGTTGCAGCCGTATCCCGATGACACCCGGCAACGGTGTTACGAATTCATGCGAATGAATTCCAGGGAACAATACGTTTCGCAGCTCCCGAACAACAGACATGACGGCGTTCACAGACGGCAGCGGCGTGCCTGGATTGGTGCCAGAACAACAGCCCTGCTGATCCGCCAGCAGGGTTGCAATCTGCTCCAGTGTCCGCAGCTCAACGGCGACATCGCGCATGAAGGTGTCTCGAAAGTGAATAAGTGTTGTAAGTTTCGATGAATGACCTGGCTTCATCCATCGACATTCACGCGGTGTGTTCTGTATTCCGCGCACAATAGCTGTATCTCCTTTACGCGACTCATGCGTTTCAGGCGATGCAGCCAATCGAAAACTTAAATTCGGAAAACTGACTTCTATCCTGCCAAAGCTATTTCTTTGGAATTGCTTCACACTGACCGGCAGGCATTGCCGAACAAGCGACATGGGAAAGGCGGCCCGGAAACTGAGATTTGCCTGCGACAAAAGTGGAGTGAAGTTGCAGCAAAATAAAATTTGTATCGAGGTTGCCTGTGTCCGAAGCATCGACTTTGCTACTGTCAGAAGAAAACCTGCAAACTCCGCAGACAATGCGTCGGACTCGACGCCTTGAAGTCCTTCAGGATCAGTTGCAGCGCGCCAACCGCCGTGCGGCCGGGCCCTTCAGTCATCCGTTTGCGGTTCGTGGAACCCTGGCAAAACTCAGCGAACAAATCCGCGATGTTTCTCGTGTGTCAGACGCGGTACTGCTGAATGCCGAATCTGCCAGTGATCAGCGAGTCAATGAGATCTGCAGTGACATCAGGAATCTGTTGCAGACTCAGCAACGCTGGACGGATCGTTTGGAAAATCAGATCTGGCGCCTGGAGTCTCAGACATCTTTGATGCGAAGACTGGAGAAGCTACTCCAGGATCGCTCCCCAGGTAACGATCGGATGTGGGAACTTTGCGAAACCATCGCCAGGGAAACACAGGCTCTGCCGACAGGACTTTTGCTGCTTCCTGAACCTGGCCATCAAGTTCTGCTTTCAAACGATTCCGTGACGTCACGCGTGTCGTGGTCCATTGAACAGGCGCGTCTGGCGGTCTTTGCTGCGATCACAGTGCTTCCGAATGTGCGCGGCGCTGACATTGTCGCGCGGACTCTGCACGCGGCTTCGGCGCATCTGCTGGAATTTGCTGGACGAGATCCTGATACGTCCGTGTTTTCAGAATCACTTTGGACGCAACGCAACGTGATTGCAAAACCAAATCAACAGCAGTCGAGGCTGATTGAGCAGGCGGGCAATGTGCTGTCGGCGACAGACACGCTGTCACTGACAGCGCTGGACTTGATCGTGCCGCCGGCGATCGAGGACTTTTATCGTGGACTCCTGGCGACCATCGCTTCCACTTCACTTACGGACGAAGATCTCACGATGGCTCATGCGATTTGCAATGCGCTAGGCGTATCGGTCGCAAATACGAACTTGCAGCGTGTCTTCGATACAGCCGTAAGTGATACAGCCGGTGCCGATGATGCCGCAATTGTCCTGACGCATAAATTGCGATGGCACGACGGTGAGCCGAGCAATTCTGAAAAGCCTGCTGGGGAATCTCGTACACGACTTCGTCGGCCCCACTTTGCAGCCACTGGCGGCGCGGGGGCCGCGCTGACGGTGTTTGCCAGAGAAGATTGAACTCCCTGGTAGCGAAAGTCGTCAAGACTTTCGGCGGGTGCGGGTGCGGGTGCGGGTGCGGGTGCGGGTGCGGGTGCCGAAACTCTTGACGAGTTTCGCTACGACACTTGTTTCGGGACAATTTCCAAGTCGGGCATCGGCAGCATCTGCCGGTTCTCGTGTCGTCTTGCGGGCGGTTAGTTTGGTTCATACCGGACCGCCCGCACAATCGTTGTGAAAGAACCGATAACACCCATCATGCACGACGAAGATTCCCAATCAGCAACCAACGACTACTGGAGCGACGCACGCACGCCGCTGTCCAGTCTGCTGTTTTTGATCCCGTGGATTGTTGTGTATGAATTCGGCGTACTTGTCATGGGGCAGGACCAGCCAGACGTGGTTCGCAACGGTGCAGACTTCTGGATGCGTTCTGCGTTGTCGCAATTGGGATTCGGGAATATCTTTTTACTGCCATCAATCGTGGTCACCATGCTGCTGGCATCACACATATTACGGAAAAATCCATGGCACTTTCGTTTTGAAACGCAACTGGGAATGCTGGCGGAAAGTGTTTTGCTGGCGATCGGACTCGTCGCGGTCGGCCAGTGCCACGACATTATTTTTCGCCACGTAGCAGTTGGCAGTGTCTCAATCGGCAATGTCTCAGGTGAGCACGGCACTTTGACTGCAATGCTCAACACCATTGGGCCGATGACACGCGCCGTCACGTTCATCGGTGCGGGCGTTTACGAAGAAGTGATGTTTCGACTGTTGCTGGTGCCAGCAGCATTTTTGGTTTTTCGAATGTTCGAATTTCCATCAAAATGGGCAGCGGTCATGGCGGCCGTCTGTACAAGTTTTCTGTTTGCCATTGCTCATCATATCGGCCCCTCCGCAGAAGCACTAACCTGTTTGCATTTTCCTTCCGAGCGGCCGCTGGTCTGTTTTTTGCCAGTGTTTTTCTGCTGCGAGGGTTCGGGATTACGGTCGGCTGCCACGCGGCGTATGACCTTCTGGTCGGTGTCCTGCTGGCAACCCCGCATGAATAGACGGGTTCTCAACCGGGCAATTCACCAGACGTGCAGATTCTGGTATTGGCAATTCTTTTCCTGCTGGCCGCCTTAGCAAGCCAGTGCCGCGATGGTTTTGTTGCAATCCCGGGAGTCGTTCGTCTTAGCGTCGTCGGATCGGACAAATCGGGGTTCTGCGCCTGACCTGTCAACGTGGTCAACGCAACTACAAATCGATTCAAACTGCAGGAAACTGAGTCTCTGCACTCACGAAGAAACTCATGTCGAAAGTTCCGTGGCCAGCGGATACAACTCAGCAATGGCACAATTGCATGTGACGGATTTTTTGTCGCTTCTTCTGAAAAGCGGACTGCTGACGGCAGCTCAGTGGGAGACTGCGCAAAATGCTGCCACCCAAATTAACAAGAATCGCGCGACCAATCCGGCGGCAGCATCGGTTGAGAGTCTTGCAAGCGAACTCATGTCACAGGGACTGCTGACGCAATGGCAGGCCCATCAGTTGCTCAAAGGTCAGACGGGATTCGTCCTGGGAAAATACCGTTTGCTGACACCGGTTGGCAAAGGCGGTATGGGGCACGTCTTCAAAGCACGTGATAGCGAAACGGGTGGCGTTGTTGCTATCAAAGTGATGTCTCGGAAGCTCACGGGAAATCAAACTCTTGTGAATCGCTTTCGTCGCGAGATTCGTGCTTCGTCGCAGTTGAAAAGTTCCAACATCGTGCGGACTCTGGATGCTGGTCGAGTCGGCAAAGTTGACTTCATGGTGATGGAGTTTGTGAATGGTGATCAGTTGGATCGCATTATCTCACGCATCAATGCCATTCCTGTCAGCATTGCCTGCGAAATTATTCGTCAGGCGGCTATCGGCCTGAAACATGCGCACGAACAGAAGATGGTGCATCGCGATATTAAGCCGGGGAATCTGATCATCAACTGGTCGCCTGATGGCAAGGGTGCCGTCAAAATTATGGACATGGGATTGGTGCGTTTGCATGATGACAGCGAAGAAAAAACTTCGGTCACGCGTGCTGGTCAGGTGATGGGAACGCCCGACTATATGTCACCGGAACAGGGCTGGGACACCGCAACCGTCGATTCACGAAGCGATATTTACAGTCTGGGCTGTACGTTCTTTCGGCTGATGACCGGCCGCGTACCATTTCCTGGTGATAATCCACTTCAAGTTTTGATGGCGCGATGTTCAAAAGACGCGCCGTCGGCAAAACTGCATCGTGCAGAAATTCCCGATGTGATCGATGGCATCCTGCGACGAATGACGCTGCGAGATCCTGCGGCTCGTTACCAGACTGCCGATGAATTGATCAACTCGCTCATGCCGTTCTGCAGCGATCTGACTCAGGCATCGCTACGAAAAGCCATGCTGGACGCAGGACTGGAAGAACCGGACTTCGTACTGGAACTTGCAGACGATGCGGACGGTGCCAATCAAGACGCAGGCTATCAGCAGTTTCTAAAGGAAATGGATTCCGGTGCTGCTGTCGATCTGATGATCAACACAAGCGGCGGTCAGAATCAGTCGCTCAGTGCCACAGTCCCGGCGTGGCCACAGGTGGATTCACGGCCAGCCAACCCTCGACCAGCAACCGCGAAAAAACATCGCACCGCAGCAACCCTGGCAATGGCGTCCGGCGGCGCGACATTGGCTCTAATTGTTTTATTCGTGCTGCTCAACCGCGACAACGGTATGGATCGTCAGAAGGCTGAGTTTCCGGCAGATACGATTGTTAACGATGGTGGGACGCAAAAGAATTCTGAGCCAATTCCGCAGGCAAAACTCAAGCCGGGAGAATCCGTGACGACACCTGGCGGTAAGATTGTCAACTTCCAACCACAGTTTGATGATTCGGCACCTCAGAGTCCCGTTCAGGGCAGTATGATGTTTCGGCTTGGAGCGGGAGCGCCGGCGGCGGCGAAGATCGATGTACAGACAGGTTCTGTGGAATGGTCAATTCCCCAGTTTCAAACGGCTGCCGAATACTTTCTGCCTGTCGAATATGTCTTGTCGCACAACGGCGCAACAACGGTCATTGCGGAGACCAAATTCTGCGTCAACGTAGAAGCGGCGATGACGCAGTACTCACTGCCGCGAACACCGCCTGTCAAATCGATCGCTGACCAGTTAATCGAAGTCTCAATGGCGGCGACTCCGTTGTTGCCCGAAGGCACAGGACTCACGTATCGTCTTGGCAAAGATCAACTGACAGGAATGACCGTACATCCGACGACAGGATTGTTTACGTGGACTCCAGCTAACGACGATGCGGGCCGACATTCAGTTGTCATCGAATTATGTAATACGCGCACGAACGAAATTTTTGCTGCCAGTACAATTTCAATGATTGTTCGCCCGTCATCCATTTCCCTGTCGCTGCCTGCGTTCGCTGAACAAAAAGCCAAAGCTGGTGAAGCGTTTGAAATGAAACTTTCAGATCGCCCGATGCCGTTTCTTGGTCGAGTTTTGCAGCTCAGGATTTTAGCAGGATCTCCGACGGGAATCACGATTGATCCCAAAGCGGCAATGCTCCGTTGGCAAGTGCCAAGCGACGCCAAAGGCCGATATGAAGTGAAGTTAAAGGTCGAATTATTGTTGCCTGATATGGAACTGTCTGCCGGGGCTCAAACCGACGCGACAATTGTGATCAATGTCGATCCATTGTCCGCGACAACGCTTGTCCCTGCCGACGAAGAAATTGCTGCGGCTGACAAAGAGATTCGCGATTTGTTCAAACGCGAGATCGCTCAGGCGAAATCCGTCAGCGATCGTGCAGCGTTGGCTCGAGAACTGTTTGATCGCGGCGATGATCAGACCGCTGGTGCCTCGGATTTTGCATTGTTGAATCTGGCGGCCGAATATGCGGATCGCGGCAAGGTGACCGATGTCGCGCTGGATATTAATCGACGTCGAGCTGCAAGATATCAATTGGACGAACTCACTGCGGCGAAGCAATTCCTGTCGGAGTTTCGTGCCACGTCAGCAAACGTCGGACAGCATGATGCCATCGTTGAGCACGGCATCCGTTTGGCATTGTCTGCGGCGAAGGCCGCACAGTTTTCCGATGTCGCCACGTTGCTTCAACCAGCGGCATCGCTCTTGAAAAAGACTGACCGTGGAACTTTTGCGCGTCAGTTAGGGGATGATATCCAGCAGGCTCTTGAGCTGGCGGAATCACTGGCGAAAGATAGCGCATCTTCGGACCTCAAAACTCAGCAACTGTTGCGGATTCTGGATCGTTGGCAGTTCGCAGGATTGTTCACAGCGAAAGAAAGTTTCAGCTACGTACAGTCGGGAGACGCAGCTCAAGGTTTACCTGACAGCGGACGATCACTGTGGAGGATTGAGAATGATCAAATTCATTTCGAAGTCAAGCCAGCGAAGGGCGTGCTGGGGTTCATCGAAACAGTACGAGAGCCGGGTCGCTTCGTGATTCGCATGCAGATTTCCGCTCAGACAACATCTGCGATACTGATTCTTGGAGCCAGTCGCGATCAAAGCCTTGATTCTCACGTGATCACGCTTGATACATCTGCGTTTGGTCAGATCGCAACTTTGCCGGTGATAAAAACTCTGGTCCCCGGGAAGCCCATCGCTTCGCAGCCCAACGGCGGATGGAGTGATGTGGAGATCTTTGTGGATGTGAAGAATGTTTCCATTCGACTCAATGGTCAGCAGGTGAGTACTTCGCAGTTGGCTGATTTGAAGCCAGGGCGGCTGGGCATGCTGGTCTCGCTGGAACGCATGACACCGCCGCCCAAAATGGATATCCGCCACGCTCGTATTCTTGTGCTGCCCGACGCGTTGTAGGACGTGCTTCAAGCCTGTTTGTTTGCAGAAGACAGGCTGGAAGCCTGTCCTGCTTATTTCGCGCCGCGTTACGAATAACACGTCGCTTTGCCATCACGCCGTGAGCGCATGTGAGCAACGCTGTTAAGGAATGGTTCTCATTGGTGACTGCTCGGATTAATTTTATGCAGGCAAGAAGATTCGGGGTAAGAAAATTAGTCGCATGTGAGTTCCCTCATCTTCTTGCCATCAATCTTCTTGCCTTCAACTGAGTTGACCGACTTGATGCCTCGGCCAATTGCCATGTCGGGGCCAATCGTCAAATTGCAGTACCCGTCATCGATCCGGGTTGAGACAGAAAAAGGGAGACAGAAAAAGGGAGACAGAAAAATAAGACGCGATGGAGCCGATTAGTTTTGCCTCCGTTTTTCCGCCTTTCAGATCTCGATCCGGATGTCGGGTGACGTGGCGCGTCTCGTACGCAGCAGAACGCAGCCTGTCAACAGTATTTTCGCTCAACAATTGCATGCAAAGGCATGTCCTTCAGGACTTTGTTGAGATCCATTGCTGACGATACTACAATCTCAGCACTGCCGCAGAATCAAGCCGCAGTTTTCAGCCCGCTCTATTTCGTTCTGAAGATATTTGGAGTGCCTTCCCACATGAGTAATCCATTTTCACGACGTTCGTTCCTCACCTCATCTGCGGCCGCTGCTGCAGTTGCGGCTGTTGGCTCAACGGTTTCCGCCAACGTGTTCCGTCCGGCTGCCAAGTTTGAAATCTCGATCGCTGAATGGTCGCTGCATAAAGCGCTGTTCGAAAAGAAGATCGATCATCTGGATTTTTCGAAGATTGCGAAAGAAGAATTCGGCATTGAAGCCGTTGAATACGTCAATCAGTTCTTCAAAGATAAGGCTCGCGATAAAGACTACCTTGCTGAACTGAATAAGCGGGCGAATGACCTTGGCGTCAAGCAGCTGCTGATTATGATTGACGGCGAAGGCCAGTTGGGTGATGCGAATCTGAAGAAGCGCATCGAAGCGGTTGAAAATCATTACAAGTGGGTTGAAGCGGCTAAAGATCTTGACTGCCATTCGGTTCGCGTCAACGCCGGTAGCAGTGGCAGCTACGAAGATCAGATGTACCGAGCCGCCGATGGATTGCGTGCTTTGTCAGAATTCGGAGCTCACCACGGCCTGAACGTGATCGTAGAAAACCACGGCGGCTTGTCATCGAACGGTGAATGGCTCGCTGGAGTCATGAAACAGGTGGACATGAAGAACTGTGGAACGCTGCCAGACTTCGGCAACTTCCGTCTTAACGGTAACGAAGAGTACGATCGCTACAAAGGCGTGACTGAACTGATGCCTTTCGCCAAAGCCGTGAGTGCCAAATCGCACGACTTCGATGAAAAGGGTAATGAGACCAAAACTGACTACTTCAAAATGATGAAAATCGTTTTGGACGCTGGTTACTCAGGATACGTCGGTATTGAATACGAAGGCAGCAAGCTGGATGAGTACGCTGGCGTGAAAGCCACGAAGGCTCTGCTGGAACGCGTTCGCAGCGAACTGGGCTGAGTTGGCTTTTTCGTCAATGCTTCAAAATCGTGGCCCGGCAATTCAGTGCCGGGCCATTTTTTGTTTGTCACACTCTGTGTGACAGGTCAGGAATGATGCCTTCAACGGCAATCTTTGCGCATGTCCCTTCTCCCCCGGAGTTCGGACAACGCCGTGAAGAATTTTTACCAGTGAAAATACAGGGAGAAGGAACGCGATTCAGGCCTGGAAGGCCGACACAGGTTCGGTAACCTTGGCACATTTTGCTGTGTCGGCCCTCCGGCCCTCCGGGCCTTGTGGTCCCTTCAATCGAATTCCGGGGCCTCACGGCCCCGGCAGGGGATGTGTCGGCCCATCCGGGCCTAAACGCAAAGTGCCTGCCTCTTGAAAATGTTTCGTTCACGATGTGACTTGAACGAACACGATCACGCCAACAATCAACCTGTGAAATTGCTCGCCCAAATCCTTCAAGACAATAGCAAGCCAATGCACAGCCTCGTTCCAGACCGCGTGAAGTAGAGCTATACCATGCAGGATGACACCGAAGAACTTGACACCGAAGAACTTGACACCGAAGAACTTGACACCGAAGAACTTGACGCCGAAGAACTTGACGCCGAAGAACTTGACGCCGAAGAATTCGACGCAGTTGAAGAACAACCAAATGCCATGCGCGATCGGTATCCGTGGGCGCGGCGCAACGTGATGTTAACCATCGCCTATGACGGGACGAATTATCAGGGTTGGCAGATTCAACCGAATGGTTTGTCTGTTCAGGAATGCGTGGAAACTGCTGTCGAACGACTTACCGGTGATCGCCCACGCATCCTCTGCGCTGGCCGCACGGATTCCGGCGTACATGCGCTGGGGCAGGTCGCAAATTTCCCGACGAACAGCAATATACCAATCGCCAACATGCGCCGTGGATTGCAAACGTTCTTGCCGGAAGACATCGTAATTGTCGGGGCTAAAGAGGTTTCAAAGGCATTCCATTCCACGTATACCGCCGTTCGCAAACGATATCGTTACGTGATTCATGATGGCGATGTTTGTCCTCCGTTTCTGAAACCGTACATTCATCGATCACAACATCAGCTGGACGTCGAACGCATGGCTGAAGCAGCTCAGCATCTGTTGGGGACGCACGACTTCCGCTGCTTCGAAAAGCATTTCCCAAACAAGTCCACAAGCGTACGCACGATTATGGATGTCAGCGTGCAGCGACATTCCTGCTGGATGCCCTGGACATCGCTGCATAACTGGAGTCCAATTCACGGCGCGCGGCATAATCAGCCTGATTTGCCGCTGGTCATTTTTGAAGTGATGGCAGATGGTTTTCTGTACAACATGGTACGAGCCATTGTGGGAACTTTGATGGAGATTGGTCGTGGCAAACAGTCTCCCGAATCTCTGGGTGATGTAATTCGCAGTATGGATCGCTCTGAAGCCGGAATGACGGCAATGCCAAATGGACTTTACCTGGTTTCGGTCGATTATCCGGAGGCGCTCTGTGGGAATTTATGATCGCAACTATTTTCAAGGCTCCTCCGGCGGCTGGGGTTCAGGCCCCAGTGGCTGGCCTCCGGTGATCAAGTCGATCGTGCTGATTAATATCGGCGTATTTATCGCTCAACTTATGATCACGCGACCACCGACGATAGAGGAGGTCCGCGATAATTCGTATGGCATCGAAAAGGAATACGATTTCGTGGAAGCCTACATCGAAGATCTTCAGAGCGGCGACGAAGTTAGGTCTGATGCCGCAGAATTGCGTCGCGAGGCGGAGTTAGCTTACCACGAGTATCTGGCCGACATGGTCATTGCATCGCCCCGTGTATCCGTGATTCAGTCATGGCTGCAACTCGATACCGAAAAAGTCATGAAGGGCCAGATCTGGCGCATTCTGACAAGCGCATTCTGTCATGATCGCCATGGATTATTTCATATTCTGTTCAATATGCTGGGGCTGATCTGGTTCGGCATTGCCCTCGAATATATGTACGGTCAGCGCGAGTTTCTGCTTTTTTATCTGACTGCCGCAATTCTATCCGGGCTGGCGTATGTTGGCCTGGATCTGTGGTCCGGCGAGTCTGTTCCGGCGATTGGTGCGTCCGGTGCAGTGATGGGCGTGCTGATGTTGTACACATGCCACTATCCAAATCACACGATTCGCATTTGGTTCTTATTTCCGATTGAAATGCGTTGGTTGGTTTTGCTGTACGTGGCCTTTGACCTGCATCCGCTGCTGCTGCAACTGGCGGGAGATCAGGTTCAGACCGGCGTCGCTCACGTCGCACATCTGGGTGGTCTGGCGTTTGGCTTCATCTACTGGAATCAGCGGTTACGGCTGGCACCTATACTGGATTCAGTTCAAAAGCTGGACCTGGCAAACTTGTTGCGCCGCAAAATGAATTCCAATGTGAAGCTGCATTCTCCTGACCCAGGCAATGGCAGAATGCGGGCATCTGCAACTGATGACACCGGATCTTTGGATCAAGATCGCGTAGACGAATTGCTGATCAAGATCACGGAAGTCGGCCGCGACAACTTGACCGAGGAAGAACTTGGAATTCTTAGGCAGGCGAGTGAGCGGCTGCGACAAAAGAAGAAGTAATCGCGAGTTACTGGACGCTATGGAACTTCACACAATCGTAGAAATGAAGGCAGCCACAGTCTCACGACTGTGGCTGCGAAGGACGTTTCTCTCATGCATGCAAGCTCCAGAAATCCATCGTGTCACTATGGCTGCAGACTTACGACCTGACCATTGGCACAGTCGTCGTCTTCAGCAAAAGACATGTCTGAATTCTGCGTTGCCCACGGAATGTCGAACACAGGCACCGGCCGGTCTTCGAGACTGACATACTTCGCGGCAGGAACCTGCGTGCTCGAAAATGTCCGCGGCCCGCCGATACAACCGGCGGTCAGCGTGGCCATCATTCCGGCCAGAAAGACCATGCATCCTCTTTTAACGTGAGTCATCTTTGTCGCCTCCTTTAACGTGTGAAAAAACTCCCTTTCGATCCCACTGGTGAAGGATCACTGTGCAACAGTCATTCGTCGAGTGGATAAAACGGAAATCCCCGGAATATGCGAACGGCACGCTGCGTTTGATCTGCGAATCGCGTGATCAATCAGTCTGTTTTGCGTCCGGCTTGGTGAAACGGCAAATGCTGCCGAAGTCGCGGGATTTCACACAACTACGACTTGCAGGCTGTCGACTAAATCGTAACCCAATGGCTCACTTTTGAAGTAGCCTTTCCCCATGTCACAACCCGAAACGTAAGTGGCCGATTGTGTTTTGGGGGTTCTGCTGCGTGCCAACTAATCCCTCGCTGACGCTTCGGGTTATGATAATTACGCATCAAATCGACAGATTGTCGTCTGGGTAAACCGGAGTCAGTCCCAGTTCATGCAGCACTGCACATTCTCGCCCACGCATGATGAATTTTTCGTCCGGCGTCAGGTCGTCGTAACCGCAGATGTGGAGCAAGCCGTGAATCACGTACAACGTCAGTTCATTCATTGCCGACCATTGCCCGGATGAAGCCATCTCAACAGCCATCTGCGCGCTGGCGATGATTTCCCCTTCGATCATCGCGCCTTGAGCGCGCAGTTCTGAACGCGGTTCAACCGCTTGAAGATCGACACCACTGTCGTCTACTTCAACTTCATGTTCGTCTTCATCGTCTTCAAGATCATCCGCTTCGCCTTGAATTGCGAAGTCGAGCTGAAAACTGATCACGTCAGTCGGATAATCGTGCTGGAGATGTTCGCGGTTGATCTTGTGAATGGCGGCGTTATCGACAATCGATACGCTGATCACGGCCGACGCAACTTGCTCAACCTGCAATGCATGTGCAATGGCGTGCGTGAGTTGTTTGATATCAACCTGAACACAAGTCTGATCGTTTGAAACATCGATTTCGAACGCCATAGTTTTAAGCTGTTCGTTGGCCTGGGTATCGAACGCGACCGTGATGAGCGGCCAGCAGAGATTTGATCAGAGACTCTTCGACGATTCGAATTTCGTTCAACTGCAGATTACATTCATCGAACTGACCGTCCAGCAGGCGTTTCATCGTGATCTCATGCACCAGCGACTGCACACGCTTTGGTGTCGGCTCCTTCAGTGTACGACTTGCGCTTTCCACAGCGTCGGCCAGCATCAGTACGGCGGTTTCACGGGTCTGTGGTTTTGGCCCCGGATAGCGAAACGTCGATTCGCTGGCGTCGGTGCGGTGATCCACGTCGGCCTTGCGAGTTGCTTCGTGGTAAAAGTACTCAACGAGCGTCGTGCCGTGATGCTGTTCGATGAAGTTGACCAGAGGTTCCGGCAGGTTGTTTTCTTCTGCGAGTTCCAGACCATCTTTCACATGCCCGATGATAATCAGTGTACTCATGGCCGGCGCGAGCGATTTGTGATGATTCTCTGAACCTTCCGTCATATTTTCGATGAAGTATTCCGGTTTCAGCATTTTGCCGATGTCATGAAAATATGCACCCACGCGAGTCAGCAGTCCGTTCGCGCCGATTGCTTCTGCGGCGGCTTCGGCGAGAGATGCGACCGTCATGGAATGGTTGTATGTTCCCGGCGCGCGGCGGGCGAGTTCCTGCAGCAGCGGATGCGAAACAGCGGTGAGTTCCAGCAGACTGATGTCCGTCACAATGCCGAATGCCTGTTCAATAAACGGCAGACTTCCCGCGACCAGATAGCAGCAAACCAGCGACCAGCCGGCAAACTTCAGACCGGTCACAATGATCGCCAGATTCCGCCATGCCTCACCATTGCCCTCGGCCTGGATGACACTGGTGCTCCAGACGGCGTAAAACGAAACGGTCGCGACAAGAAATCCGGCTTTCACCATCACCAGACGAGACTTGATGCGACGCAGTGGTATGGTTGATGTCACGCAAATCGTCATCAACGTCAGGAAGTGTCCGATCTCACCCAATGTTGCCATTGAAACCAGCAGCGAAAGCAGAAACGCCGTTAGGATCGCAACGACCTGGCTGTAAACAATGGCAGTAATCATCACAGTAGCGAGAATCGGAATGATCTCCGCACGCCAGGGATCGGCGCTCATAATGCAGCTCAGGAAAACTGCAGATGAGCACATGCCAACGAAGATCAGCAGCCGCGAATTCTCTTCCAGCATCTCGGGAGCGAAGTATTTCAGGAACACACCGAACAAGACAACCAGCAGCAGTACCAGCGTCCCGATCCCATTGATTTGAGTCAGGCGTTGCCAGGGCGTGATGCTCTCTATATATGCGTCATATTCCAACCGCAGAATTCCAAGTCCGTTTTCGGTTTCGGCGAGTTGATCGCCCGCCGGTATCAAAATTGCCTTTCTCGGATAGCGATCGACACTTCGTCGCGCGCCTTCAGAGGCGGCAACGATTTCCGCCTGTGTCGCAGCAGGGTCCAACTGAAGTTGATTTCTTAGATTCTTCTGCAACCAGAATTCAACTTGCTTTTTAATCACCGTGAGTTTGATGAGGCTTGGCCAGAGTTTCCCAAGGCGTCCTGTTTCAAGCAATTGTTCCTGCAACAGCACTTCAGCAAGGACGCCATTTTGCAGAACCATGCCTGTTTGACTGACGACTTTGATGGATCGTTTTCGATTCAGCGGAGTCGGATCGTCCAGTGGATCGCCGATCAATCGCCTGGCATCAGGAATGGCAATCAAGCCAAGGTTGCGTGCGTCAGCCAGAAGTTTTTCAACTTCCGCCATCAGTTCATCAAGCCGCTTGCCGGACGATTCATCCGCATCCTGCAATGCATTTCGCAGGAGACTGAAAGCTACTTCGCGATCATTGGGCTCCAGCGTAGAAAAGCCAAATGCTTCCTGTGTCGGTTGAGACAACTTGTCGACAGTTTCTGCATTAGAGACTTCGCTTAATTGCGCACGAAGCTGAGAGATGAGTCGATCGATGACCGCCGGTTCCTGAATAAGAACCAGTGGAGCGTTTGCTTCTGCATCACGACGACTTTGCTGTGTCTCCGCCAGCTTTTCCACTTCGAAATCAATTCGCGACTGAACGCCGACATCCGAGAACTGGCCCGCGCGATAGTGAAAGCGAGGTTTCCATGCCTGCAACGCGCACAGCAGCGAGAACACCGCCAACAGCGCGATTAGCACTTGCGAAAGTACGCGATAGTCTCGAAATGCCGCAATCAATCGATCCCACAGAGACGGTGTTGGGCGAAAGACGCGAGCTTGTGACTGACGCGGGCGACGGGTTCCAAAGAACGACATGGAGTTGTGATTGCCGCCGGATTCGCGTCCGACTCGCAGACTGAATTCAGAGAATCTGATAGATCAGGATCTTGCAGGATCCCGGTCTGTCCCTGTTTCGTACGCCGAAACAATCTCTCGAACCAGTCGATGGCGGACAATATCCTGTCCATTCAGACGAACAATCGCAACCCCAGGTATATGAGAAAGCCTCAGGATCCCGTCTTTCAGGCCACTTTCAACGCCTTTTTCGAGGTCAATTTGCGTGGAATCCCCAGTCACTACAATTCGGGAATTCAGTCCCATACGGGTCAAAAACATCTTCATCTGCGTGCAGGTCGTGTTTTGAGCCTCGTCCAGGATCATAAACGTGTCGTTTAACGTGCGGCCTCGCATAAACGCCAGCGGCACGATTTCAATGACGTCATTAGCCAGATAGCGGCGGACTTGTTCCGGGTCCAGCATGTCATTGATCGCGTCCAGCAGCGGTCGCAGGAAGGGATTAACTTTGGCGATCATGTCGCCTGGCAGGAATCCCAGTTTTTCGCCCGCTTCGACTGCCGGGCGAACGAGCACGATCTTGCGGATAAGTTCAGAACGCAGGGCTTCCAGAGCAAGTGCAACGGCGAGGTATGTCTTTCCGGTTCCGGCTGGTCCGTCACACAGGACGAGTTCATTTTCACGCATAGCGTCCATGTATTTTTTCTGGCCGTCGGTTTTAGCCTTGATTTGACCGACGCGATCGCGGCTGGATCGCAAATCCGGGGCACTGCGTCCAGTGAAATAACCGCCGTGTTCCGTGGGATTAAAATTCTGAGTTTCAGAGCGAATCATTTTATTTTTTTCTTCCGGGTCTTCGCCGAGCGAGTGAATTACATCTGACGGCGCGAGTTCTGAATTTTCCTGCACGATTTCGCGCCATCGTTGCAGCGTTTCAAGACACTGATTGACCTGATCCGGTTCACCACTGATGCGGACCTGACTGCCCCGCAGCACAACTTTCGCGCCGGTGACGTGACACAGACGGCGCAGATTTTCATCGCGCAGACCGAATAAAGCTCGGGCTTCGTCGTGATGAGTCAGTTCTAAGACAGAATCAGGCATTGGGCAGTTTTCAAATCTCAAATCTCAAATCTCAAATCTCAAATCTCAAATCTCAAATCTCAAATCTCAATGTACCGGCAAGCTGACGCATGCCGCTCGCCGGGCTACTTCTTCCTTGCCAGCAAAAACCTCGCCAGCACATCAGAATAGTTCTCAGCGATATTCACGCGATGATAGTCAACTGCTGAGTCGCGAAAAACAATGCGCAGTTGTTCCAGCCAGGTTTGTACCGCCTGACGATATTGTTTGGCAATCGTTGTGGGATCGACAAGCAACGGACCAGCGCCTTCCAGATCGACGAAACGGACGGGACGATCAAACTGGAAATCGATTTCATTTTGTTCGACAAGGTGAAATACGGCCACGTCGTGTTTTCGAAATCGTAAATGCTGAAATGCACCCTTAAGAACTTCCGGGTCCATAAACAGATCGGAAATCACAACCACAAGTGCTCGCTGAGCAATTCGTTCAGCGGCTTGATGCAAAGCTTCCGGCAATCCGGTTTCACCTTCTGCTATCATGTTTCCTAGTTCGTCGAGAACAAATTTCAAATGGGCTCCGCTGCGTTTTGGCCGAATTTCTTTCTGAAAAGTTTTACCTGCGGAATACAAACCAACAGCGTCGCCCTGGCCAGATGCCAGATAAGCCAGCGTCCCACCCAGTCGCCGAGCGTAGTCAAGCTTTGTGGTGCCTTCGGCCGTGCTGCCATCCGGTCCGTAGCTCATTGAACCGCTGACATCGACAACCAGACACAGTCGCAGGTTCGTGTCGGCTTCATATTCTTTGATATAAAAGCGATCGCTGCGCCCCCAGGCTCGCCAGTCCAAACGCCGCGTGTCATCACCGGGGACGTATTTGCGATATTCGGAGAATTCCAGACTGGAACCTCGCGTCGGACTGCGATGTCGGCCGGACACGCTGCCGATCATCGGCGTCCGCGCATCGAGTGCAAGTCCGCGCAGACGGGAGACGACTTTGGGATCAACGAAGTTACGCATGAAGGAATTTTCAATTTTCGATTTTTGAATGGAGATTTGAAACTAGAAACAGTTCGGCGAGCGGCAGGTGTCAGCCTGCCGGTACATTGTGATTCGTTTCGCATGTGGTTTCCCATAGTAGACCTCACTCTCCGAGTGAGGCAGGACGGAAAACGCGGCGATTGGCATTCGTCACTCGGAGAGTGACGGCTACTTTAATCGCAAAGTACCGGTGGGCTGACGCCGCACCGCTCGCCGATCTTAACGCACTTGTTCGTCGTTCAGCTCTTTGACCAGACGATCTATGATATCGTTGCTGGTGATCCCTTCTGATTCGGCGTTAAACGTCGTCAATACGCGATGCGTTAACACTGGTTCAGCAACGGCCATAATGTCTTCCAGCCGAACCATATAACTGCCCGTTAACGCTGCTCGTGATTTCGCTCCCAGAATCATGTACTGCACAGCTCGCGGCCCCGCGCCCCAGGACACCAGCGGCTTCAGCCACTCAGGAGATTCCTGAAGCTTTGGTCGCGTCCGACGCACAAGGTCCACGGCGAATTCGTAAATGTGCTGCGGCACAGGTACTCGTCGCACAAGTTCCTGAAACTTCAGGACCGATGCGGCGTCAACGATATGATCCAGTCGCGGCACCGTGGCACCGGTTGTTGTCCGAGCGATCTCAAGCTCTTCGGCCCGCGATGGATAATCCACGTTGATCAGAAACATGAAGCGGTCCAGTTGAGCTTCGGGCAACGGATATGTGCCTTCCTGTTCAACGGGGTTCTGTGTGGCCAGCACAAAGAATGGCGGTTCGAGAGGATAGGGTCGCCCGACAACGGTGACTCGATGTTCCTGCATAGCTTCCAGCATCGCGGCCTGCGTCTTCGCAGGGGCGCGATTGATTTCGTCGGCCAGCACGATGTTTGCGAATACCGGGCCTTTGACGAATTCAAATTCGCGGCGACGGTCCGATGTTTCCTGCAGAATATCTGTGCCGGTAATGTCCATCGGCATCAGGTCGGGAGTGAATTGAATACGGCTGAAACTCAGCGACATGGTTTCAGCGATACGACTGACCAGCAATGTTTTGGCAAGTCCTGGCACACCCATCAGCAACGCGTGGCCACGACCGAACAGACAGATGGCGAGTTGTTCGATGACTTGATCCTGCCCCACAATGATTTTCGACAGCTCGCTCTTGAGCCTGCGGTAGACGTCGCGCAATTCATCGATCGCGGCGACGTCATCGGATTGGAGTGCTGGAGCCGTCGTTGTGGATGACATTGGTGTCCTTGTTGAGGTTGAAGGTTTTCGGTTTAAGTGTTCGATATTCGATGTTGAATTTGGTAGGGTGTGTGAAGTGGAACGAAACACACCATTCGGTGCGTCAGATCACTGGAGTTCCGTCCTACTCTGGATTAGTCCGTCAATGGTACAGTAAAGCTTCCGCCCTGATTCTTCATGGGGATTTCGAGGTCGTTATTGCCGGGATTCAGTCGCAGAAAACCCTTCAATTGCTTCCAGACTGCAAGTTGAGATTCCGTCAGGACTTCGTTGACTTTGGCTTCGCTCACCTTGTGCAACGGGTAAGCCAGAAGTACTAGCTCGCGGACGTAATCGTCGTACATTCCTTTTGCCAAACTCTCCGGCATCACCGGCTCTGTGAATTTCATCACCACTTCGCGCTGTGCGGGAGTCAGCCACAATTCCTGATCCAGCAATGCTGTCACTGTCATCGCCTTCACGCGTCGAACTTGCTTAGCTCGATCATCTGATTGTGTGTCAGCATTGACCGTTCGTAGGGCGCCGGCCCAGATTTCATTGCGGTCCAGGCTATCAACAGACATGTTCTGGGCCGAAAACGCAAAGTTGCCTCGCATCTGTCCCATTTGTTCCACTATGTTATCAACTGTCTGTTGAGTCGCTTGTTTCCAATCCGCCAATGCTGAAGTCGTCGCACCTTTGCTGGCCACGGTCAGGTATTCAACCTGTTCAGGAGTCAGATTCAATGTTCGTTCCATATAGCCAATGCGCACTGCAGCGGCGTGCAAATATGTCTTTCGTTGAGTCACCACAGCCTGCTTGATGTTTTCAGCCCATTGATCCTGCCCTTCGTTTGACTGAAACATGATGTGGTTTTGATTTCTATTGTCGCCGGATGTCAGATCGTTGAGTCGTTCTTTCTGACGGTGATCCAGGAAGTCGGCGTTTTGAATTGCAAACACCTCAGTCATGTGTTTGTACGGCAAATAGTGTGTTTGCCCCACGAATGAATAGAAAGGTGAGAAGATTAGATTGCGGCCCGCAAATTGTTCCAACATCTTTTGTCGCTGATCGTCTGACAGGAACAACTCCTGATCGAACAAAGCAACGACAAATTCTCGAAACGCGGCATTCTGACTTTCGCTACGTTCCGCGACGGCAAGATCAAGCTGCTCTTTCTGAAGATCACTCAGAACGTCCTTGCGAATGGATAACAACAAAGCATCGGTTAGCTTTGTTCCGACACCGTCAGACTGCACAAACAGCAAAGGTGTGTTTTCTCCAAACGGTCGATGCTGCCTTGCCGGATCATCTCGCTTTGCATACTTTTCGTTTTCATCTTTCAGATGTTTCGCGACAAGCTCCTTCATCGCAGCCTGTTGAGTTTCATCCAATTGGCAGGTTTGAATCACCCACGATTGCATAGCACCGCAGAGCGCAATTGTGCGGTCGGCATGTTCTTTTCGATCGGCTTCACCGGGCAATAATTTTTTCTGAGGCGCTTCGATTGCGACCATGGCTTGTGCAGGAGCAGCCGGTTTTGGCTCTTCGCCGTTGAGTTCACGCAGAACTTCGCCAAACAGATTGCCGATCTCAGAAATCAAATTGCCGTCCTGTGGCATTGCATGGGGCATTGCGAATACAAACGCAGTCACGATCATTCGTTGCAGTAAGAAGGGAAGAAGAACTGCATGCATATTATCTGCCATTCTGTTGAGGCAACCAAATTACGTCGTTCCCAGATTGTGCGAACGAAACGACTCGTTGGCAAGCAGTTCCGGCAACTTTGTTTGGCTTTCGTCCCCATGTCGACTCGCCTGGCAGGAATCATTTTGTCTGGTGTTTTCTGAAAGTTGTCGCCAGTTTGATGCTGCCGAACGTCGTCGGCGATGGATATACTATCCTCGCCCGCCTTTAGTGTCATAAGAAACACTCCCGCTACTGGAGCGATTGGTCATGAGTGAAAACGGATTGCAGCTGCCGGAAACTACACGCATTCGGTTGGTTGAGTTTCAAAAACGAGTGCGGGGCATCAAAGTCGCCGAAGGCATTCTTGCGGGAGCTTTTGGGCTGCTCGTATCGTACCTTGTCGTCTTCATCATCGATCGCTTCATCGACACGCCAGCTTTGGTGCGGACACTCCTGCTGGTGACCGGTTCCATCGGCATGGCGGTTTTGTTTCCGCTGAAGTGTCATCGCTGGGTCTGGGGAACGCGAACCATGGAGCAGGTTTCGATTCTGCTCAAACACAAATTTCCGGCCTTGGGTGATCAACTGCTTGGTGTCGTTGAGCTGGCTCACAGCGGCAAACATCTTGGCACAAGCACGCGATTGGCTCAGGCCGCCATTCAGCAGGTCGATGCGATTGTTCGCGAACGCGATTTTTCCGACGCGGTGCCTTTCGCACGTCATAAGTTCTGGGCGACTGTTTTCGCAGTGCCTGCTGTACTGACATTGCTGGCTTGTGCAATTGTGCCCGCCGCAGGATTCAATGCGATGGCTCGCTGGCTGATGCCATGGCGAGATGTTGATCGGTACACGTTCGCTCAAGTTGAGAATTTTCCGAATCAAATGGTAGTGCCGCACGGTGAAGAGTTCTCATTGAATGCCGCGTTATCCGATGCGACGCGATGGTCACCAGCAGCAGCTTCGGCAAAGTTCGATGGTCAGCAAGCGGTGAAAGCGGCGAAGCAGGATCAGGCGTATCAGTTTCAATTGCCAGCTCAGACGAACAACGGCAATTTGAATGTGCGCGTTGGCGACCTGACTAAGGAAGTCGCCGTTGAAGTCGCCAATCGGCCGGAATTGAGTTCGCTGTCTGCGACCATCAAGCTGCCCGATTATCTTGAATACAGCCGCTCGGTTAAAGCCGACGTGCGTGGTGGTGTAATTTCTGTACTGAAAGGCGCGACGGCGGAATTCCATGCAGAAATCAGTCGCGAACTGGCGGAAGCAACGGTCAGGAATGAACGAGCCTCAGTCGAAGGCAATCGCATTCACCCGGCTCCGCTGATCGTATCAGAATCGACAGTCATGGATTTCCAGTGGCGAGATCAATTGGGTCTGACCGCGAAAGACGCTTTCAATCTGAAGATCAACGCCGTCGATGACGCCGCTCCGGAGATCAATTTTCAGCAACAGGAACCTCAGCAAGTTGTGATCTCAACCGACACCATCACATTCGATCTGCAGTCCCGCGATGATTTCGGTGTCAAGAATATCGGGATCGAATGGAAAGGCGTGCAGCACCCGATACAGAATCCAAATCCGGATACCGGTGAGAAGCTGGTCAAAGGCGGAACTCCGGAAGAAACACGGTTGGCGGCGACCACAACCTTCTGTGCCGAAACCGACAACATTCGCCCTCAGACACTGGAGGTTCGATCGTATGTTGAGGATTACAAACCAGAACGCGGTCGCATCTATTCTCCAGCGTATGTGTTGCACGTGATGTCGCCGGATCAACATGCCGTCTGGATGATGGCTCAACTGCGTCGCTGGGCAAGCCTGGCTGATGACGTGTACGAAGAAGAAATGCGGCTGCACGACGCCAATCGACAGATTCGTCAGATGGGCGCGGATCAACTGAACGCTCCTGAAACTCGGCGACAGATTGAACAGCAAGGCGAAGCCGAAAAAGCCAACGGTCAGCGTCTGACTGCGGTGACTGATCAGGGCGATCAATTGCTCAAACAGGCGTTGCGCAATAAAGAAATGATGGTTGGTCATCTGGAGACATGGGCTGGCGGATTGCAGCGTCTGCGTGACATTGCCGAAAACCGCATGCCGTCAGTGGCTGATCTTCTGAAGCAGGGAGCGAAAGCGCCAGGCAAGAAGGCTGTGGCAGCGGCGCAGGCGAACCAGAAAACTGGTCCGATGGCTGGCAACAATAAAGGTACGCAACCAAGCGAACCAGACGAAACAAAGAAGTCAGACCAGCCGCTGCCGACTGTTCCAAAACTGACGGACACGGAATCCGGATTCAACAAGCAAAACCCGGTCACTGCCGAAAAGTCTGAACCGCAGAAACCAGGCAGTCCTAAATTCGGCTTGCCAACGACCGTGCTTCAGGGCGGTCCTCCATCGGACGATAAGAAGGAGCCAGAGACCCCAGCAGAAGAAAAAGTTGAAGAGGCCGTGCAGGAACAAACGGACTTGCTGGCAGAATTCGAAAAAGTCCGCGAGGACTTGCAGAAGATTATGGACGATCTGGAAAACAGCACGTTCGTCAAACGCTTCAAGGCAGCGTCGCGAGAACAAATCGATGTGGCGACGGCTCTCAATCGCACGCTGTTTGACGGCTTCGGTGTGACTGAAAAATCTCTCGATCAGCGAGTCCGGGATCAGTCGGTCCGAATCGCAGATCGTGAAACAGCTCAAAGCCAAAAAGTGCGAGATATTCAGGATGACCTGGAAGCCTATTACGATCGTCGCAAAGAAGAAAAGTTTCTTCGCATTCTGCAAGAGATGCAGGAATTTCAGGTCGTCAAGAAACTGGATGATTTAAGTGGCCGAGTCCGCAACAACCGCAGTGGTGATTCCATCGCGCGGGCGGAGTATTGGGGCGATACGCTGGATCGGTGGGGTGAGGAATTAGTCTCCGCTTCGAAGTGCGGGACGTGAAAAGGTTCCAAAGGCGACAGTTTGCCGCCATCCGTTGTACTCGAAGTCATGCGAATATTAGAAGGCGAAATGGACCTGCGTGAGGAAACTCGATCGCTGGAACAGGTTCGCGAGAAACTCGAAGCGGTTGCCTATACCGATAAGGCAGAACTGCAATCCGGGACGCAGCGCAAGCTCTATGATCGCACATTAAACGTTGTTACCGATATTCGGGCCTTGCCGCTGGGTGATCAGAAGTTTGGTAAAGAAATTCAGATGCTGACGGCCGCCAGCGTCGCGATGAATGACGCGACAAATATCTTGGGCCGTCCGGACACAGGCCGTGAAGCCATCGCAGCGGAAACAGAAGCGATTGAATTGCTTCTGGCCGCAAAACGAGCAAATCCAAAAGGCGGCGGTGGTGGCGGCTCAACTCCTGGCGGCGGCGGAACGGGTGACACCGATCGCGTTGCATTGGAATTATACGGCCCTGGTGCAGATCCTCTTGCTCAGATTGAAGCTCGCGGCGTACAGCAGTCGACAGGCACAACTAACGACCAGGTTCCAGCCGAATTCCGCGATGGCATCGATGCGTTCTTTAACGCGTTGGAGAATCGAAAGTAGTAGGAAGTTTGAGTAGGCCGGGACTCCAGTCCCGTCCAGATCTGCCCATTGGCTTGGTCGCCGATTTGAGCGAAAACTGATTTACGAAGAAACGTCAGGAAGGTTCTGGAGCCCCATCCTACTGATTAGAAACATGCACTATGCAAACGCTACACGGCATAACTCAAAGCGATCCTGAGATACTAAGCGGCGAACCGGTTTTTGTGGGAACCCGCGTTCCGGTGCGTTCACTCTTTGAATATTTAGAGGGTGGAGAAACTTTACCCGAGTTTCTTCGGCAGTTTCCATCCGTTCAGCGTGAACAGGCAATTGCGGTTTTGGAGTCCGCGTGTGAAACGGTGATCGCTGATGCGACTTCTATTTGATGAAAATATCCCGGTTGCTTTTGCCGGACTTATTGCGTTCCATGAAGTTTCGACCGTTCAAGCGCTTGGTTGGGCCGGAGTTAAGAATGGAGAACTGATGCGAAGGGCGAGTGAAGTTTGCGATGTCTTCATAACGCTTGATCGAAACCTTGAATATCAACAAAATGTCAAGTGTCTTTCGTTTGGTGTGGTAGTTTTGGTGGCTCGTTCAAGTCGAGTTTCGGATTTGTCCCCACTGGTCCCGGGGCTGCTTCAAGCTATTGGAAACGCAATTGCTGGAAACGTCCAGAAAGTGAGTTTGTGATGCGAATGTTCACTGTCGTATTAGCTGTCACCGCAATTGGATTTCTCTCCCACTGTGCATCGGCTCAGGACACACAAGTCCGCTTCGGCACCGATGTGCCACAGGACGTGCAATTGATTTACGAACGTGGTCTGGAATGGCTGGCCAGCAACCAGTCGCCGGAAGGCACATGGGACAGCAGCGGCGGTTATAGTGGTCCCGGTATTAATGGCATGTGCGTGATGGCCTTTCTGGCCAGCGGCGAAGATCCTAACTTTGGCCCGTACAGCGAAAACATCCGTCGAGCCGTCCGCAGCATGATTCAAAGTCAAAGTGAATCCACTGGATTTTTTGGCGGCGGCGGGCACGGTAGTATGTATCAGCATGGCTTCGCGATGCTTGGCTTGTCTGAAGTCTACGGAATCCTTGATGAAGATTCGCTGTGGGACGGGGACGCCAACACCGCAAGTCATCGCACCATCGGAAAATCCCTGGAACTCGCCGTCCGCGCGACAGTCACCTCGCAAAAGAATAATCAATGGAACGCCTGGCGTTATTCTCCTGAAGCAACCGATGCGGATACTTCTGTTTCGGGAGCTGTCCTGATGGGACTGCTGGCCGCACGCAACGCTGGCATCAAAGTTCCGGACGATGGCATCGATAAAGCTCTGGATTATTTCAAGTCAATGACCACGAATCGCGGCGAAGTCGGCTATTCCGGGGTTGGCGGTGGTGGTTCAAATAATCTGAAGTCAATTGCCGCCCTGGTCTTTGCGATCGGAAAGCGTAAGAATCTGGCCGAATACAAAGCTGTGCTGGAACGTGTCTCTGGAAATCTGGAGCAGGATGAACAAGGCTATCCTGAGTACTACCGTTACTACACGGCTCAGGCATTGTTTCAGGGTGACTTTGAATCCTGGAACAAATGGAATCTGAAAACGGCAAGGCAGCTGAAAGATTTGCAGAGCGACGACGGCAGTTTTCAAAGTCAAATGGGATCAGGTTATGGGACGTCGATGTCACTGCTGGCGATGGCGTTGAACTATCGCTTCCTGCCGATTTATGAACGATGAGATTTCGGGACGCAACTTGTTCCGAGGCTCCAGCCTCGGAACACACTGCTTCGGAGGCTCCTGCCTCCAGCGAACTCCGGAGGAGGCAGGAGCCTCCTGTACATTGCGTTCCAGGGCTGGAGCCCCGGAACGAGAGACAGGGGCTGGAGCCCCGGAACGATCGAAAAATGCGGAGCTGCAAATAGAATGACAAAGATCCTTATTCGAATGCTGCTACTGCTGACAGTGTGGCGATCAACGTCGCTGCCTGCGAATGCCGATGATACAACGCTGCTGTGGCACAATGGTGACAGTCTTTCCGGCAAACTGTTGAAAGCGGACGACAAAGTCCTCACGTGGCAATCGCCGATGTTCACTGATCCGCTGCAGATTGAATTGTCATATCTCGCCAGCGTGAAATATCCGGCAAGCGAAGCAGCAAAAGCTGACCCAGGCGTCTTCCGCATTTTGATGCGGAATGGAGACTTCCTGACCGGCCGATTAACATCTATCACCGACACCACGATGTCGTTCGAAAGCACGCGATTTGGTGCGTTTGCAGTCGCCCGCGACCAGGTGCTCAGTCTGCAAAGTACTGACAATTCCGGCATGATCTATTCCGGGCCACGTGGATTGGATGAATGGCAGGTAACAAAGAAGCCGCCCAATGTGAACAACCGTGTGCTGGGCGGCTTTATTAACCTTGGCGGAGCTCAAAAGGAAGAAAACGCACCACTGGAAGCTGCCGACAAGGGAATCTGGTCCGAAGCCCCCGATGGTTCCATCACAACTAAGAAGGCGGACACAGCAATTTTTCTGCCAGTGAATTTGCCCGACAAATATGAAATTGAATTTGAGGTGCAATCAAGCAAGCCTCTGAATTTTCAAATGGCCATGGGGCGTGACGCCAAAAGTAGTCTGCGGATTGAAACATGGATTGATGTGCTTGTCGCTGCAAAAGGCAAGGCGTCTTTCAAAACGCTGCGGACGATCGGCGAAAATGACTTGTCGGTTCATCTGTATCTCTTTGTGAACCGCATAGCGAATACGATGGAAGTCTTCTCCGACACCGGCGAAAAACTGGGCGATGTCAGTACCGAATCAATTCAAGCGGACGCCACAGGAATCACCTTTCGCAATGGTGATTTCGACCTGTCCATTCGACGCTTGCGAGTCAGTCACTGGGACGGTAAGACGCCTCGCATCGCATCCGGCGAAAGTTCCCGTATTGAACTGATCGACGGAACAGTGCATTTCGGCAAGGTGCAGGAATTTGATGCGACCGCTGGCAATTTGATTCTGCTGGCGGAAGAACAAACGATCACGGTCCCGATTACAGACGTTGCGTCGGTGGCGATTTCTGGCCAAACAGCAGCACCAAATCCTGAACGTCCCAGCGCGTGGCTGAATTGGAACGATGGTGGGTTTGTTTCCGGTTCATTGATTTCTGTTGCCGACGGTACCGCAGTTGTTCAAACGCCGTATGCTCAGGTGCCGTTGAAGTGCGAAACAACGGGGCTTGCGAATATTGGGCTGACGAATAAACGACACGAAAGTGAGCCGGACACAAAGATCAAAGTAGCCGATTCGGGCCCCTATGTGAGTGATTTGAAACGACGAACCCTGGCTATGGACAAACTTAAGCTATTGGAGGAACAACTCGGACGACACCATCCGCAAGCGGCCGAGGCACGAGCGGAACTTGCGAAATTGCAAGCAAAAATTGACAGCGACACTAAGGATGCAGATGCAGAATTAACAACTGAACACAGCGAACCCGATCGTCTGTTCCACGAACACGGTTCACTCCAGGGCACACTTGTCGTCGAAGGCGCGGCTGATTCTCCGATTCAATGGACGCCGCTGGGAGGCTTGAACGCATCAACGCTGCAAGGCGTCGAAAATGCACGCTTTGTGCGTGCGGCCGACGTTCAGCACCTCTCAGAAAATCCAGATCTACTGGCGGCGTTTCCGGACGTTATCTATTTAAAAAACAACGACGTACTTCCATGTCGTATCGAAACCTGCAGCGAAAAAGGAATTCACTTCACGTCACCTCTGACAGAAGTGCGATCCTTTGCCTGTGATCAGATTCGAGCAGTCGAACTTTCAGCTGCCGGTCGTAAACATCAGAGTGGCTTTGCGGACGAGGGCTGGAAGGGCATCAGCGTTAAGATCCAGAAAGAGAATCGCCAGAAGCTCGTGTTTCGCGGCAACACTATGTATTCGCACCCCGAAATTCTTACCGGGGACACCGTGCGTTTTCACATCGAATGGCCAAAACAATCGTGGGCCGATTTGAATATCGCGATGTTCGGCAACGGACAACGCGACGACGAAAATTGTACGCACGTTTGCTTGAGCCTGATGCCAAATCAATTGCAGGTCTCGGACAAGCCAATGCCGGCCAACCAGAGGATGATGGGCATGCGAATGGGGGGCGTCCAGGGCGGCGGGGCGAACAGCGGGCAGATCTTAATTAAGGATTCCGAAGCCGATATTCAGCTTGTCGTTCATGACGGCACGATTATCGTCTCGGTGAACGGACAGCCTGCCAGGACGATTAAGATCAACGCTGCGTCGTCCGGTGGCCGAGGCATCGCGTTCGATTCAAATCTCACGGCAGTGGGCCAGGTGATTGTCAATGGTCGAGTCACACAGCGGGCCAATGATGGCGTGGCCATTTCAAAATTTGAAGTTGACAATCTCTCGGGTACTTCCATTCGGCAGTTCATCGAGGAAGAATCACGGCAGGCGGTGCTGACCATTCCACGTTTCCGCCGCGACAGCCCGCCCACTCATGTGATCATCGCGCCCAACGGAGACCTGCTGCGTGGCCGATTGCTGGCTGTCGAAGGCGATCAAATTGAATTTGAATCCCGGCTCGAAGCACTGCGTTTTGAACGCAGTCGAGTTGGTGCGATCGTCTGGCTGGACCCGCCGAAGAAAGACGATCCAAAACCTGTGAACTCTGAAAAGGCAGCGGCCGATTCTGCCGACGTCGCAGAAGCTGCAACTGTTGCTGTGACACCGGAGCCACCGTCCGGTGACGCTGATGGCTTCGCAACTGACGATGCAGCAGATGAAGCCGTGCTGCAAGCCCAGTTGGCGGATGGATTCAGCATTACAATGAAACCAATACGACTCGTCAATGGCCGCATTGAAGGATCATCTGCGTTGTTGGGAAAATGTTCGTTCCCGGCGAATTCAGTTCGTGAACTGTTCACGGGCGATCCCAAAGCCAGCCAACGATTGGCGGCTTACGACACATGGGTCCTGAAATTGGCTCGCGAACCAGACTGGGATATTCCGCAAGCCGATGGTGGGAACTCCGAAGCCGCAGCGATGATCGGCAAACCAGCACCGGATTTTGAGTTGCCTCTTTTGGACGGCACTAAGTTCAAACTCAGCGACCACAAAGACAAAATCGTCGTACTGGATTTCTGGGCGACATGGTGTGGTCCCTGCGTGATGGCTTTACCCGACTACATAGCCGCCACATCAAAGTTTGACGAATCGCAGGTGATCTTTGTCGCCGTGAATCTGCAGGAATCGCCCGACCAGATTCGTACGTTTCTTTCAGACAAACAACTGACACCTCGGGTTGCACTCGATCGCAGTTCTTCGGTAGCTCCGACGTTTCAGGTCTCGGGCATACCGCATACCGTGATCATCGGACAGGGCAACATTGTCGAAGACGTACACGTCGGCTATCAGCCCGGCAGTGGCGAATTGATGCAGACCATGCTCCAGCAAATGCTGGACGGCACGTGGAAACGATCTGTTGATGAAACAGTCAAGCCAGAGTAGTTTTTATGTAGGTCCTTTCTGCCGGAAAGGACTTTGCAGCTTGCTGCAACCTGCGACCAGAACCACGTTGCCCACAGGACAACGCGACGCCGTTGAGCGGACGTCCGCCCTTGGGTCCGCCTTGCGGCGAAGCGGTGCGGTGTGATGTTGCCAAACTCGGGGCCGGCTTTGGTTGAATATATCTAAGAATGGTCGCGACAAGTCGCGAAGTCCTCCTCGGCAAGGAGGACCTACCGAAAACCGACCGCGACGGCGACTTGTGTTCCTGTCCAAACAACTGACTCGTTTGCATCCATAGCGAGACTTTCTGACAATCTGGCTTTTTGATCGTGCATCAGGCGTGTTTTACATCGCCTGTCGCACTCAAGTGATCAACGATCTTCGCGATTTCCCCTTCCAGTCAAAGCAATTTGTTTATGCCCGATCAGTTTCTAAAAGACCTGTTGAACACACCCGGAACCTCTGGGGTTGAACAAAAAGTCCAGGACGTGGTTCGAGCTTTTGTTTCAGAGTTCGCTGCTGACGTCACAACAGACGTGCATGGCAACGTCCTGGCCACGGTGAATCCTGGCGGCAGCCCCACAATTCTGCTCGACGCTCATTCCGATCAGATTGGACTTATTGTTCGCCACATCGACAACTACGGTTTTCTGCGAGTCAACCCGATCGGCGGCTGGGACATGCAGATTCTGCTTGGGCAACGCATGGTCGTCCATACCGACGAAGGGCCGATCCCCGGCGTCATTGCACGAAAGCCGATTCACCTGCTTGATCCTGAAGAAAGAAAAAACGTCCCCAAGATGAAAGATGTTTGGATCGACATTGGATCAGCATCGGAAGCGGAAACTCGAACGATTGTGCGGATCGGCGATACGGTGACTCCTGAACCCTGTCTGCGACAACTTCGAAACGGACGCTTGTCCGGCGTCGCCATGGACGACAGAACCGGTGTGTGGGTCATCATGACGGCGTTGCGAATCCTGGCAGAATCAAATCCTGCCGCGAAGATTGTCGCAGTCTCCGCTGTGCAGGAAGAAATCGGATTGCGTGGCGCGACGACGAGTTCCTTTAGCGTGAATCCTGATGTTGCGATCGCAGTGGATGTGACACATGCCACGGATTGCCCTGGTATCGATCCCAATGAATTCGGGAAGATTGAAATCGGCAAAGGCCCGGTGATTGTTCGTGGCCCAAATGCAAATCCTGCGGTCTTTGAACTACTTTCTAAAATCGCTGAGGCGAAACAGATTCCAGTACAGATCAACGCACTGGGATATCCGGCCAGTAACGATGGAGCTGCGATTCAGGTTGCTCGCGGAGGTTGTGCAACCGGCTTGGTTTCGATTCCAAATCGCTACATGCACAGCCCGGTCGAACTTGTCGCTGAAAGCGATCTTGAACAAGCAGCCAGCCTCATTGCGGCATTCTGCCTTGCGGTGAATGAATCAACGTCATTCGTTCCGAAGTAACACGACCTGTCCTCAGGTCGTGTACCTTTCAACGCGGCCAAAACGATCAACAAGGACGATTCACCGATTTGCCAAAAGACGGCTTTGCGATCGTGTGGTATGCTATTCGTTCAATCGGCAGTGTTTGATGGGCGATGTTTGCTGGTTGCTGACCTGAGGACAGGTCAGCCTACGTCGCACGACCTGTCCTCAGGTCGTGTACCTTTCAATTTGGCCAGAATGATCGACACGGGTGATTCACCGATTCGCCAAAAGACGGCTTTGCGATCGTGTGGTATGCTATTCGTTCAATCGGCAATTTTTGATCGGCGATGTGGGGCTGGTTGCTGACCTGAGGACAGGTCAGCCTACATCAATTCACACCAAGTTCCCCAAAGACCATTGTCGCATGAAACACGTCCAACTGGATTCGGTCAACTTTGACAATCAATTCGTCCGCAATCTGCCAGCGGATTCCAATGCCGTCAACTCCCGTCGGCAGGTGCGAAATGCCTGCTACTCGCGTGTTCTGCCGACGAAAGTTGCAGACCCGAAGTTGATAGCCTGGTCAAAGGAAGTTGCCGATCTGCTCGATATCGATGGCGATCCGTTCGCAACAAGAGATGTGGCAGATGTATTCGGTGGCAATCGAGTCCTGTCCGGAATGGATCCGTTTGCGATGTGCTACGGCGGGCACCAGTTCGGAAACTGGGCCGGTCAACTTGGCGACGGGCGTGCCATCAATCTTGGCGCGGTTGTTAACAGTCGCAATCAACGCTGGGCATTGCAATTGAAGGGAGCCGGCCCGACACCGTATTCTCGCACGGCCGACGGGCTGGCAGTCCTGCGATCATCGGTACGCGAATTCCTATGCAGCGAAGCCATGTTTCATCTGGGCGTGCCGACCACGCGGGCACTAAGTTTGGTGCTGTCCGGAGAAAAAGTCGTCCGCGACATGTTTTACGACGGCAACCCGCAACACGAATCTGGAGCGATCGTCTGCCGCGTCGCGCCGTCGTTTACGAGGTTCGGCAACTTTCAGATCTTCGCCGCACGAAATGAATTGGACGTCCTGCGACAACTGGTTGATCACACGATTCGTTACGACTTCCCGCATCTCGGCGAACCGTCGCAAGAGACCTACGCCGCATGGTTCGCTGAAATTTGCCGCACAACGGCCGACATGATCGTCCACTGGATGCGTGTGGGATTCGTTCACGGAGTGATGAACACAGACAACATGTCCATCCTTGGACTGACGATCGATTATGGCCCATACGGCTGGCTGGAGAACTACGATCCCAACTGGACTCCCAATACAACCGACGCATCGGGCCGACGCTATCGATTTGGCCAACAACCGCAAATCGCTCTCTGGAATTTGACACAGCTTGGAAATTCGCTGGTCTCTCTATTCGACACGATTGCTCCGCTGCAGGCGGGCATCGATCTGTATTCATCGCATTTCAATACCGAATGTCGAGCGATGATGTTGGCGAAACTGGGGTTAAGCGTGATCGACGAACATACCGAAACAGACACTTCGCTGACGAATGATATTCTCGATGTGATGTATCCAACCGAAACCGATATGACAATTTTTTATCGCCGTCTGGCTGCGATGCGACTCGACGGCACGCCGGACGAACTTGAAGTCTCAATTTTGGATTTGATGATCGATGCGTATTACCGTCCTGAGCAACTGACTACGGAATACCGCGCGACAGCATTGAACTGGCTGCAGCGATACCGCAATCGCGTGGGTGTGGAAGGTCTTTCTGACGCCGATCGTCAGCAAAGAATGAACACCGTCAATCCGAAGTATGTGCTTCGAAATTACATGGCTCAACTGGCGATCGACAAGGCCGATCAGGGTGACTACTCACTGATTTCTGGGCTGCTCGAAATCCTGCGGCATCCATACGACGAACAGCCCGAAAGTGAAGAATTTGCAGCGAAACGACCGGACTGGGCACGCCAACGCGCTGGCTGTTCCATGCTGTCCTGCAGTTCGTAGTTTGAAATTTGGCGACTGCTTGCTGCATTCATTTTTTGAACTGAGCGGCGTACCAACTTCTCACCAGCTTCGCGTCATTCATGCTGCACAGGATGCCATGAATTCTTGACAGTGTCGTCGGTCTGTCGCATTGAAATGTGCCATCACATCACTGCGCGAAAAAGAGCGCGGACGCGAAGCATCACACTTCAAAAACTGTCGTGCAGGTCGCTCACGTTTGAGTCTACCCAAAGTTTGCGCTTGACGTCTTCTGTGATGCTGACCTATAACCCGCAACAGATTGTTACAGGCAGGTCTTTTTTGCCCCGCCGCAATCTGTTTCCGCGGTTGTTCGTGATTGGTACCGACGAACATCCTGCAACTTAAACTCGGTACTAAAAATTCCCATGGAGGAAAATTGGAATGGCCGCAAAGAGCACCCCAGCAAAGTCTACTAAGGCAAAGACCGTAACTGCTAAGCCTGTTGCCGCAGCGAAGTCTACCAAGGCAAAGCCAGCAGCAGCCAAGCCAGCAGCAGCAGCAAAGTCTACCAAGGCAACAGCCGGTGCCGCCAAATCCACCAAGGCAAAGACTGGAACTGCTAAGCCTGCACAGACTGTAGCAAAGAAACCAGCTGCCAAGGCTAAGAAGTAGTCACTAGACTGCTTTGGCGACGAAGACACTAACGGCCGGGATTTCCAATGGAATTCTCGTCCGTTTTTTTACGCGCCAAGCGGAATTGAATTTCCAAATCGTAGGGTGTGTGAAACGCAGCGAAACACACCAAAACGGATAGCTTTGTTATGCCAACGCGGGATTGAATCATTAAGGGCCAGAACTGGTGCGTTACGCGTTGCTTCACACACCCTACGCCGCTCGCCAGTGGCGAATCGTCAACATCACTGCACAACCAATTGTTGCTGCCAGACAGAGAATCAATCCGAATCCTTTCAGATCGCCGCTTGTCACTAACCAGGCAACAAGTCCCGCGATCGCAAGGATCAGGAACAGACGCTGACAGAAGATAAAGACCTGTCCTTTGCTGCCAGGTCCTGCCAGCATCACGATAGCTATGCCGCACAGGATCAGCCAGATGGCGCCCGTGCCTTTGGTCACGGAGTCCGATGATCGAACGTCCAGAGTTAACGCCGGATTGCCACCGACTCGCAGGAAGTCGATTTGCTGGCCATCGGTAGGGATGTCGAATTTCAGTGAGAGCAGTCCTGTTGGTGTTGCTGAGCGGCCTGCGATGGTCCCAGTCTGTCGGACGTCAAGGCTGAGCGTTTCGCCCCATTGCTGCGGCATGGCTTGCTGCTGAAGTTGCACTGCGTCCTTTGGCTGATTAGCAGGTTCGCTCGCCTGAGGCTGTTCCGCGCGTCGCTTCATCAGTTGCGATCTGTTCTGAAGACCTAACGAATCAACAGCGTCTTTGGACTCCGCCAATTCCCGGCCGTCCTGCACTTTCTTAGATGCACTGCCTGGGAGTTGCGGCGCTTTGTCTGCTGGCTTTTTAGCGTCAGACTTCTCATCTGCAGCTTTGTCACGTTCGGATTTTTTAGCGGCAGATTCTTTACCAGATTGATCCATCCATTTTGTTGCCTCTTGTTCTTCGAACTCCTGAATAGTGAGTCCAAAGCGGAAATCCGCGTCTCCGTTGCCTGCGGACTGCTGCCCACTTTGCTTGTTATCCTTTTCGCCAGGCTGGCTTTCACCAAACTGAACGCGACCGTTCGCACGGTTCCTGTCGATAAACGCATTGTTGTTAAAGAAATTCAGGCCGTTCTGGCCCTGTTCCTGTTCAAACAAGTAGCCGTTCCCGATGTTCGCGGCATCAGTCTGCGGTTGGGCGCGCTGATCATACAGCATAACACCATCTGTGTTGTTGATTCCAGGATAGCCACTGGCTCCTCCGCTGCTCATGCCGCTGCTGAGCCCGTTGCTCACAATGTCGCTCAGCTTTTTCAGCACGTCGCCACGCTGTTGTTCAACGTCCGAATCGTTTCCGGAATACCGACGCAGTAACTCCGTCTTGTTCTGAACTTCTGAGATTGCTTTGCGGCGAGCGAAACCGGACTTCGCGGATCTGACGTTGTTCAACAGGGTCGATGCCTGTTCCACTTCGGACATCAATGACAAATCCTGCAAGGCGGTCGCAGCAGCTCGCACCACATTCGTCGCATTCGGATCTTCCACCAGAGTCGCACGCCATGAATCGGGAACGTAGACGCTCCAGCGATTGCGGGACACCTGAATACCGAACTCCGGATCATCGCGAAATTCCGGAAACATTGGCACCGGAATCTGCAGGCGGCTGCTCTTGAATTCTCTGCGAATCAACGCCGCCGAATCATCAAACCGTCCCGCCAAAGCGAACTCCACCTCAAACCCGGACGCCAATGCCCCGGACTGCGGAATCGGAATCAAATGCCGCGCGTCATCGCCTTCGCCGTGAATCACCACGCGACTCGGCCGCCCCTGCACAAGGCAATACATCAGACGACTGCCTTGAGGCAAAACGACCGGCAAAAACTGACGTGATTCGTTTGTGACCTGCAACAGGTGGCGGCTTCTCCAACTGCCGTCGTCGGAAATCACGGTCGTATGAGTTGCCAGATTCACAACTGCTGGAGCGACCTGGAATTGTTCCGGATACACAAGATTCCAGAAAGCCGCATCAGGCCGCAGCTTTTTCACGGCGACCGCCTGCTGCAATAGCTGCGGCGGGATTTGAGTTGTAATTTGTTCCGGGCTGACTTTGTCTTCTGGCTGTTCAGATGTGGGCTGAAGCAAGCCGTTTGATTGATTCACCAATACCCAGAAGTGCTGTTGCCCGGACAGTGTCGATGGTGCATTCTGCGGAACAACGATATTCGGCACATCCGCGCGAATGATTTTGTCGGCAGGCAAAGGCAAACTGGCTGTCCCCAGGACGAACAACCGATCGGTCACAGGCTGTTGAAGCTGCATTGTCACTCGAGTCCGCCCGTCGCCCAGGTCGTCTTTGGTGACACGGCGCTGACCAGGAACATCGAACGACATGATTGACGCCACGCTGGTTGGCAGTTCTACTGCGAAGTGATCGGCCGCAGCGCGATTGATCTGCCAGTTCAAAGCCAGTGTCAGTTCAAGTGCTGTTTCCATAACGTTGGTTACGGTGACTGATTCGGCGATCAGCGTCGAAACCGCCTGACGCAGTTTCACCGTCACCGATCCCGGACGAACAGCGTTGCTCTGAAAAGCCAGCGATGGTGCAGCCGCACAGATTTCCTGGAAGCCTTGATTCACGGTGGCGGTCGATTTCACGGTCCAGTCGCTGCCGTTTTCCAGCCCCGCGCTTTCCGATGCCGCGTCCAGCCAGACGGCAAGTTCCGATGATGCCTTCGTGG